>Ga0180009_10003047_pt1 | contig 19351 bp, 21 predicted proteins | sample OS_PC_MetaG_FD_123537 | JGI IMG/M metagenome (GOLD analysis project Ga0180009, IMG submission 123537) | Groundwater microbial communities from the Aspo Hard Rock Laboratory (HRL) deep subsurface site, Sweden - OS_PC_MetaG | ecosystem: Environmental > Aquatic > Deep subsurface > Groundwater...
GTCGAGCGGACAGATGAAGACGTCGAAGGGAGACACGGCGAGCGCGCGGGCCATGGCGTCCGCATCGGCGACAAGCTGCGTCGCCGCGCCGGCGGCGGCGGCGGCGCGCGCGAGCGCGGTGCCAACAAGCGGCCGGTCGTTGAAGATGAGGACCGAGAGGCCGGTGAGGGGCGTGGGCGCGGGCGCATCCCTTTCGCCGAAGGCAAGGCGCAGCGGCAGCGCCACGCGGAAGAGCGATCCCCTGCCCTCCTCGCTTTCGACTTCGATCGTGCCGCCCATGGCGGTGACGAGGCGGCGCGTGATGGCGAGGCCAAGGCCCGTGCCCTCGAAGCGGCGGGCATGCGACTGATCGGCCTGCGCGAAATCGTCGAAGATGTGTTCGCGCGCCCGCGCGTCCATGCCGATGCCGGTGTCTTCCACTTCGAGCAGCAGGTCGACACGGCTTTCGGGGTTTGCCTCGCCGCGCTTTTCCCTGCGCGAGAGGCGGAGCGCCACGCCGCCATCCACCGTGAACTTGATCGCGTTACCCGCGAGGTTCAGCAGGATCTGACGGATGCGCGCCTCGTCGCCGAGGAGAAGCCGCGGCACGGAAGGCGAGATTTCGGTGACGATGTCGAGATGCTTGTCGAAGGCGCGCGGCGCGAGCAGTTCCGCCACGCTTTCGAGCACGGCGCGGGGATCGAAGGAGGTTTCGTCGAGCGTGATCTTGCCCGCCTCGATCTTCGAATAGTCGAGAATGTCGTTGATGATGTTGAGCAGCGCCTCGCCCGACGCGCGCACGGCTTCCGCGTAGGAGCGCTGCGCGGGATCGAGCCGCGTGTCGAGGAGAAGCTTTGTCATGCCGATGACGCCATTCATCGGTGTACGGATTTCATGGCTCATGGTGGCGAGGAAGAGCGACTTGGCGCGGTTCGCGTCCCTCGCCTGGGCGAGCGCCTCGGCGAGACGTTCCTCGGCTTCCTTGCGGTCGGTCACGTCGCGGGCGACGGCCTGGATCTCGATGAGCTTGCCGTCCTCGTCGCGGATCGCGAATTCCTCCCAGGCGAACCAGCGTGGACCGCGCGTCGTGATCGCACGTTCGTCGTAGCGGATGCGATAGGGCGGCATGGCGAGGCCGGCGAAGGAGGCGAGCATGCGCGGCGGTTCGCCTTCGGGGCGTTCGGGAAGGAAGGGGCGGCCGATCACATCGGGACGCGCAAGGCCGAACGTGTCGCAGAAGACGTCGTTCACATAGCTCAGACGGCCCCGGAGATCCTTGCGGATGATGACGTCGCCTTGCGCGCGGACGAGATCGCGGTAGCGCTCCTCGCGCTCGGCGATCGCCCATTTCTCGTCGCGCAGGGTTTCGATGCGGGCCTGCAAGGTTTCGATTTCCGCGCGCAACGCATGGGCGCGCGTGGCAGCGCGGCGCCAGGCTTCGAGGCCGAGCAGGAGCACAGCCGCGAGACCGAAAAGAATGAGCGGCATCTGTTCGAGAGGGAACAGGGACATGAAGGGCATTTCCCGGCTGCGCGACCTGAATACGCCATTGGGGCGAATTTGCCCGTCAATCTGCCCTTGTTGTGGTTGAGAAAGGGTTAGGGGAAAGGGTTAACAGCGGGGACGGCGATTTCGCTCAGGCCGCGGCGCCGAGCCTTCCGGCAACCGTCTCGCGGTAGGCGAGCGCTTCGGCGATATGGATGCGGCGGACGCCCTCCGACCCTTCGAGATCGGCGAGGGTGCGGGCGACGCGCAGCACGCGGTGATAGCCACGCGCCGTGAGGCCCATGCGCTCGGCGGCCTCGGCAAGGAGGAGACGGCCCGCATCGTCCGGCGCGGCGATGCGGTCGAGCAACTCGCCCTCGACATGGGCGTTCAACAGCATGGAATTGGGGCCGACATGAGCGGCGAAGCGCGCCTCCTGAAGGTCGCGGGCGGCGGCGGCGCGGGCAGCAACCTCCGCCGAGCCTTCGGCCGGCGGCGGCAGCGCGAGGTCGGCATGGGCGACGGGCGGCACCTCGATATGGATGTCGATGCGGTCGAGCATGGGGCCCGAAAGCTTCGACTGATAATCGGCGACGCAGCGCGGCACGCGCGGACAGGCGCGGGCTGCATCGCCCGCATGGCCGCAGCGGCAGGGGTTCATCGCGGCAACGAGCTGGAAGCGGGCGGGAAAGGTGACATGCGCATTGGCGCGGGCAACCACCGCCTCGCCGGTTTCGAGCGGCTGGCGCAGGCTGTCGAGCACTTGACGCGGAAACTCCGGCATTAGGTAGCAAACGGGACAAAGCTACCGTGCCGCTTCCTTATGGAAAGGAAGACGGTATGATCCGGGAATGCTCGGAAAACTCAAAAAGCTTATCGAGAAAGCAACAAAGGCCGAGTCGCTTTGGTCTCTTTGGTATCTCATTAGAGACGCCGGGCCGTTTGGTTGGCTTTATACGGTGGCACTGGCAGTTGGTGGTGCCGTCATGACATGGCTTGCCACGGCCAACGCCTTTATTGCGGAACAAGGCCTGTTTGGTTACGCGGTCGTTTTTGTGCTGTCTGTTCTCGTTTTTCTCGCCTGTTGGGCGCTGATCGTGAGTATTCGGGGAGGCAGAAAAGGGCGCGGTCAACAGGCTCTTGCCGACCTTTACGAAGCCATTGAGACGCGCTTCGGGCACATTGAGGCGCGGCAATACGGCATAGCTGATCTAGGCACTCGACTTGCAACTATCGAAAGGATGCTGGCCCCAAAGCCCAAGGGTCTTTTGGCCGCCTCGCTTTTTGTTGACCCACCTGGAGCTAGTCGATTTGACCAAATAGCGGAAGAAATCTCAGAAATCCGGTCTGCATTGTCCGGCTTTCCAGAAAAGCTAAACCAAAATCATGAAGAGATGCGGCGCCTAGTCGGCATGATTTCCAGTGCGATACGTGCCCGATACGCAATGGAAACTGTTATTGAGGCAGAGAAGACCGTCCGCCGCCTAGGCCCACGCTTGTTGGGAGCAAGCAAGTCAGACTACGCCGATGAAGTTGCGTGGCGGGCGGAGTATGTCCAATGGACAGCCGCATTCAGAGAAATTGATGCGATCATGGCCAAATGGGCGACTGACTTCACCCCGTATTTGGAGATCGGCCGCAGAGATTTTGAGGACGGGGGCATTCTCCCGCCGGGCGACGGCTGTGTAACGGTCGCCAACAACGGAAATCGATATCAAACAGTCCATTTGGTGAGTCAACGCTTTGCGGGGACAGGCGACCGAAATGTTCACTATCTGGAAGATTACGCCTATCGGCTACCGATGTAGGTCAACTCGATCCGCTCCAATAGCGACAAGGCACTGGACGAAGAACACAGCCGTAAAGCCGCCCCGGCTGATCTTGTTCTTGATGTTCAATTCGGTTTCTTCCACGCCGATTTCCCTAAGCTTTTCAGATAGTTGCTTGTAGCTCAGGTTTCGCCGCTTGAGTTCCGATTTCAGGATGCCTTTAACGCGATCCTGCCATTCCTTATCCGCCATGTCGTAGCCTCCGAATTAGCGTCGAAAGTCATCATATTCGATACTTTCGACATTGACAATGGCTACTATGGTATCCATATTTAGGTGCATAAGCATCGAAAATGGATACCTCAGATGGCACAGCATTTTCTCCTCTCCAAAGAAGCCCGGACGCTTTCGCTCGCGAAGGTCATTCGCATGAGTGATGACGAGGCATTCAAGGCGTTCATGGGTATCCGCTGGGCCGACAACGGCGGGGAGGCCTATTGCCCGAAGTGCGGCGGCGCCAAGGTCTACAACTTGACCGACAACCGCCGGTTCAAGTGCGGCGCTTGCCTGCACAAGTTCAGCGTCACGTCCGGGACGATCTTCGCCAGCCGCAAGATGAGCCTGCGCAACCTGCTCGCCGCCATTGCAATCTTCGTCAACGGCGCGAAGGGCATGAGCGCCTTGCAGCTTAGCCGTGACCTCGATTGCCAGTACAAGACGGCCTTCGTTCTCGCTCACAAGCTCCGCGAAGCGATGGGCGCGGAATTGAAGGACCGCAAGCTGTCCGGTCACGTGGAAGTCGATGGCGCCTACTTCGGCGGCTATGTGAAGCCGGAGAACCGGAAAGAGGATCGCAAGGACCGCCGCCTGAAAGAAAACCAGACCGGCAAGCGCCGCGTCGTCGTCGTCGTGCGCGAGCGTGGCGGCAAGTCCTACACTCAGGTGTTCCGTTCCGAAGATCAGTCCGTTGAAATGATCCGCTCGCGCGTCGAGGCCGGTACCACAGTCTATGCCGACGAAGCCTCAAGCTGGGATGCGCTCCACGGCTCGTATGACACGAAGCGCGTCAATCACTCCATCAACTTCAAGGACGAAGACGCCTGCACGAACCAAGCGGAAAGCTTCTTTTCCCGCCTGCGTCGCGCCGAAATCGGTACGCACCATCAAATCGCTGGCCGCTACCTTGGAGCTTATGCCCGTGAAATGGCGTGGCGCGAAGATAACCGCCGCGTCTCGAACGGGGAGCAGTTCCTGATGGCGGCGGGTGCGGCGCTGGGCCACCCGGTCAGCCGCCAGTGGAAGGGTTACTGGCAGCGCCGCGCGGCGTAAACCACTTAACGCAGAAACACACTTGACGAATCGTTAACGTAGCGGAATCTTGGCGGGTCGGGTCGATTCTCGACAAAAGGAAAGGCCAGCCCTGCGCAAACAGGGCTGGCCTTGAACAGAAACCGCCGGGTGGCGGCGCGGTGTGATCACTGGACGGACTTTCTTTCCATTCGGCGGTTGTGTCAAGCCCGATTCCGGCTATTAGAACGGAACCAACCTACTATGGCCCAATGGGAAATAGCCCTCGTCAAGGAACAGGGGATCAGCTTCGCGGTCGCTTCGGTGAAGGACAGCGTTGTCATTAACAGGTCTCAGGCAGATGGCGTGATACGCGCTCTCAGTTTGCGTCTTGGTCAGCCGGTCGTGCTCTTAGGGGCACAACAACACCGGCTTTATGGACGGACTGATATTGTCCGCTTCCTTCGCAACGCGCATCCGTTGCAGTTGCCGTGGCGTCGCATGGATATAGCGGCGTAGCGCCACACAAAAGAGCGAGCGCGCCGGAGAGTGCATAGAACGCTTTGGCGCGCTCGTTTTCATCGAATGGAACAAGCACGTTCTCCCCGTCGCCGGTGGAGAAAATGACTTCCTGCCCCATGAGCACCTGTATTGTCATAAGTCGAGTATACGGCAACCGCGCGAACAAAGCATTAAGCGCCTCATGGGACTGATTTTTATCGGAATTGGCTTTCTGACAGCCGTCGCCGGTGCGCTTCTCATGCGCTCCCGTGACCGGCTAGGCCGTATCGTGCTGGTAGCCGGGGCAACACTGATAATGGCCGGGCTCGCGTTGCAGACGTTTGCAAGCCTCTAGGCCAGCGTCCAAGCCTTGTAGTCCCCGCCGGTCGCGGTCCCCTTCGCCTTCCCGTCCGCCTGTAGGCCCGTGAGGCAGGCCCCTATGCGCTTGCGGATGATGATGAAGGTCGCATCATCGGCCCTCAGGCCCCGGTCCTTGATCCACGCCTCAGTGATATCGCGGGACGTGACAGCCCCCGTGGCATCCCGAAGGAACCCCAAGACGAAGCGCTTCACATGGCCGTGCCGGGCGCGATGCTTTGTGGCGTACCGCTGCACCGCTTCCGGCGTGTTGGCCGGATCGAACAGGGCAATGCAGGCGTCGAGATGGTCAATGTCGCATGTGACCTTGCGGGTCTCTGCCTCCAGATGCTTCCGGAGGGCTATCAGCTCATCCCGCTTGGCCATGAGGCCCGCGACCGTGTTGGGGCGTTCCGTTGTCATGCCGGAAAAATGCCCCCCGGACCCCCGGAAGGGAAGATAAGGCTTAGTCCCAGTTGCTACCTAATGCCGGGAAACTCCGGCAATTCGTCGAGGAAGAGGACACCGCGATGGGCGAGCGAGACCTCGCCCGGCTTCACGCGCAGGCCGCCACCGATGAGGGCCGGCATGGAGGCCGAGTGATGCGGCGCGCGATAGGGCCGGCGGCGGGAGACGCCGGTGCGGTGAAGCTCGCCCGCCAGCGAGGCGACCATCGAGGTTTCGAGCATTTCGCGGGGCGCGAGCGGCGGCAGGATGCCGGGGAGGCGGGCGGCGAGCATCGACTTGCCGGAGCCGGGCGGGCCGACCATCAGCATGTTGTGGCCAATTCTCAAACCTCAATTTTTGCGGTTTTTGGCACTTTTTTTCCCGTTCGGGGGCTTCGCGGCTTCAAGAAGAGGCTTGAGATCATGGAGACGATGGGACCAGAACAAAAACAGCCCGCTGCGCTGCGCTGCCTCAAGATTTGCGGGGCTGAAAACCCCAGCGATCACCGCTCCCGGCACCAGACTAGCCCTCCCGAACGCCCCCAACCACGCTTGGGCTTTTCCCAATGCTTCGTGGTTGATCCGCTTAAAGCTGTTCACTTGGCTGTTGCTAACCTTACATTCGAGAGCGAGCACTCGCTGATCATAAAGCCCTACGACAATATCAGCGCGCTTACCTCCCAGCATACTCTCGCCGCAAAATTCTCCCGCGCGCGGGGCGTCCGCTAGGTGCTTTATCGTTCTCGCCCCAACTTGCTTAAACCCCATGTCGGCGAGAACCGCATACACGCTCTTTTCCTGTCGGGATTTTGCGTCGCCCCGCCGGTGAGTTTCCACCCGCTGCGCAGCGATGAGAGCGGTGGTGGCTAGAATGGCGGCCTTCATCTCCTCGCTGGTTGGAGATCGGCCCTCGGAAAGCCACGGAAACCGGTATGGATCGATGGTCTTTAGTATTGTGTCCCGGATTCGAGATGCTGCCTGCCCGTCCGCCTTGATCGCCGTTGCCGTTAGGCGGGTGCCAGCAACGGTCTTTAGATCGTCTTCAGATATTCTAGGCGCGGCAAGGTAGCGAAAGACCACCAAAAGATCGGGATCGCCTAGGATTTGCTCGATCAACGCCAAGTCCACCTTGCCCTGCGACAGGCGAGGCAATGCCGCTATGATTGTTTTGACCGGCAGTCGGTAGTGCTCAAATTTCTCGCTGTAGAGCTCAAGCGGTTCTTCTAGTCTTTGCGCGCGAAACTGCTCGGTCGCTTCCACGACCAGCGCTTCCAGTTCGGTGAGGCTCCATAACTTCGCTTCCCCCATACATAACTTGTAACTTAGGCACATGGATTCGGGCAAGCTCGCCCGGTTCGAACTTCGTCAGTCCACCCGCGTAGGTGCGACCTGCGGAAATGTCCACGTTGTGCCGAAGGAAGGTGATCAGCCCTCGCATTTGTCCCTCGCTCATTGCCTCGCGGGGATAGAGGCCATGCGCGATGTTGAGGTGTCGAGCATCGCATAGGTTGCGAACAAACGCAGGCGCACGGCGCGCCATGTAGGTGCTAACGATTGGGGCGGGATCATACAGGCTTATGGACCACCAAGCGCGTCTATTTCGCGCAACATATCCTTGATCCGTTCCTACCCGCTTCGCCCATCGTAGAAACTTTTCCACTACACGCTTGTGATGCGGGTCGAGTTCGTCCAGATCGGCTGGCAGATCGACCACCCTCCGCAAGCACGAAGAGTCCGCCATCGCCTCGCCCGCCGATATTAGCTCGCGTGCGCGTGTAACTGTGGGCTTCATCAGAAAGTCCGGTAGCTCTCGCGAGCGCGCGCTTTCGATCCATACTTCGTTGTTGCCGGTTACCTGCCCTCTGGAAACCCGGCAAATTTCTCCAAGCTCGATGAAGTCTGCGGGCGGCTTGTCTCCGCCAGGTCGCACAAGGATGGACCATCTCGGCGCTCGGCGTACATCCTGCCAAGGAATGTCGATGCCTTTGGTTAGCCCGTTGAGCGCCTTGATCGTCGGCACCGCGCGGACACGAAGCATTTTGTGTTTTGTTCCTACTCTAAAACAGGTGATGACCCCCGTTGTCGCGACGCCCTCGAAAGGCGCAGCCTTGGGATCAAGAACATGAAGCGCGACAGCGCCTAACCGCTCATCAAGCAGTCTGCGCAACGCCGACCCATAGTTGACGTCCATCCATTCGCTCGATGTCACAAACGAACCCCAGTCACCCGGTCGAGCTAACTGCGCCGTGCGAAAGAAAAAATGGAGATGTAGTCCTGCCAGCCGACTGGCCTTGATGCCGACAGCGCTCGCCGCCGACGCATACCACTCCTTATCCGTCCACCCGATGTCATGGTGCCGGACATATGGAGGATTTCCGACAAATGCGGTTGAGCCTTCTATCGCCGGAAGGTCTGCGTGGCGATAATCGCTGACGATCACGGTTGAACGCGCTTCCAGCCCAAGCCCCGCAAGATTGGCTCGGAGCAACAACGCCGCTAGGGGATCAAGTTCGATGCCAACAAGATGCGCTTTCGGAAATACCTTTGCCGCAGCTGCGAGAAAACGGCCCGAGCCCGCGCCCGGATCGACGACACGCGCGGGGGCGCCCTGCTCGGCCGCCCAACCCAACATGGATGTCACGATTGTCGGGGGCGTGTAAATAGCTCCTGTGGCGCGACGATCCGCCGCCGAACGGAGGCGGGTAAACTCCTCGCCCAAAGGATCGTGACCGCGCCTTATTTGAGCCTTGAGATCGTCGGCCGCGCTTCGCACAGCGTTCGAAACACGACCACATAGCGCCCGTTCCGAATCGGATAGTCCGCGGACGGTCCCGATTATTGCGACCGCCAGTTGCGCCAGTTCGTGCTCTGATGAGATTTTCCCGGTCATCGCGGCTTCTTCTGATAATCTCGCCACCATTCGAGCACCAACTCGCTTGCCGAGATTCCCCGCTTAGCCGCTACTGCTCGAATATCGTTCTTCTGGGCGGCCGTCATGCGGACGCCCAAAATGGCAGGTTTTCCCGGCTTTCGCGTCGTTGTGATTCGCTTTGGACTATTCGCGATCAGCATGGCTCTGCCTCTTTTTGTTAGACTTCCTATGAGTCGACAAGTCGACTCTTTTGTCAACGGCTTTGATCGACCGATCCTTGAGATTGATTGGCGCTCCGAGAGGGCCGCGACCTTTTGATTAGGAATCCCCCTACCGGCGGCGCTCGGCCATTTGCTCAAGTTTTCGCAGCGCCTCGCCGCCTCCGTCACTTCGGAATTTTGCGATGGTAAGCCGCTTGCTGAGAACCCCCCGGCTATGCTTCGAGAAGAGCGCGCGTGTGTGAAAGGGGGCCCATTTTCGCTGATCGGCACCCAGTGCCCATACCTCGCGTGGATTCAGGCAGTAGATACACCCGCCTGCTTCACGCACGGTAATCAATGCGCCGCGCGATTCCAGTAGGCGAACTAGAGTTCGGATGGTCCGGGTAGTGACACCAACCGCCTCCGCGAGATCGACCTGCGACACAAGAATTGCTCCATTGGGGCCTGCGTGTTCCGCGATGAAAGCCCACAATTGGAGCGCGCGCGGACTTTCACGAGCAAGCTCTTGAACACGCCTCCATCCATCTTTGAAAACCATCTTGAAGTTCGAATTCTTCGACGCCTCGTGATCTTTCAAAGCCGCATCTACTGCTTCATACACATCCGCGACCTGTGCGGGCAGAGTCCCGCGTAGCAAATCTTCCTCCGGTTCCCTTCGTCTTGGCGATTTTCTCTTGGTCATGATCATCCCCTTGCCCAGTTGCCAAGGGGGGACATAGAAACGCGGAAGCAATCATCCACCTTCCGATCAACGGAAATGATCGGAAACCTAAGACTTCCGGTTGAGCGGAAGTCTTAGGTTTCCACCCATGTGGCCCTATCTCTGTTCCACCACACGCTTTTTCCGCGCGCCTTCTAGTCTTCAGAATTCAACCGCCGAATTGTCCACCGGTGGTTTTCCCTCCCCACTCCTTTGCGGAGTCCATGACTTAGTGTGGTCCCCGTTTGTAGCGGCGTCCGGTTGAGCGCGCGATAGCTCCGCTTGGTATAACTTTCTTGATATTTCCGACTTACATTTCGGACCAATGACCGAACTTTCTTCAAATCTCGGGGTCGCTCTGCGCGCTCGAAGGCGCGCGGCCGGGCTAACACAAGCCGAACTGGCGCAGAGCGTCCGCATGGCTATCCAGACCGTCGGCCTTGCCGAGCGTGGCAGAGGGCGGCTTGCGACCTTCGATCAACTAACCAGCTCCCTCGGCCTGCTGATCGACGGACGGAATCTCTCTGCGTCGGGATGTCTAGGCGTTCGCTTGCGGAACCTGCGTGAACGGCGGGCCTTGAGCCGAAGAGCCGCCGCGCGGGCACTTACCGTTACTGCCGACACGCTGGCCAAGATCGAGAGCGGTGGGCCAGGTCGCGTCGAGACGTTGATGCGCTACGGCGCATTGTTGGGCGCCGGTCTCTACCTTCGCCAGCATGACGAGCGCAGACCTTTCCATACGCATGCGGGAAGCTCCTCCGTCCATCACACATGGCAAACCCCGGAGAGTCTGCTGGCCCTGCTATATCGAGCACTAAGCGACGAGGGACAGGAAGATGACGCCTTTGATCTCGATCCCTGCTCTCCGTGTTCGACACGCGGTGACCGATCATCGGCAGAACTCGCGCCTGTGCGGGCTCGCGTTCATTTCGACATGGAGGATGATGGACTGTCGCTCGCATGGTCTGGGCGTTGTTTCGTCAATCCACCATACGGCGCGGCATTGCCGGACTGGGTGAGAAAAGCGCGTCACGAGGTCGAAACAGGAAGGGCGACGCTGGTCATCGCGCTAGTTCCAGCGAGACCCGATACGCGATGGTGGCACGACAACGTGATAAACCGCGCATCGGTGTTTATGCTACGCGGGCGGTTAAAATTTCGCGGCTCGCAAAACACTGCGCCATTTCCTTCGGCGTTGATCGTCTGGGGCGGGACAGATGCGCATCTTGAACGATTGCGCCGTCTGCTGCCGACCGCGTGGTTCGTCCCGGCCGCGCCCATGCTGACGGCGGCAGACTAGCGCCGCGCGTTGCTCTACACTTGCGTCGCAGACCCGGCGTTTATGGGCTTCCATAAACATAGTCGGTCGCTATATCTACACTCGGGTAAAAAAACTTTCGCCGGAAATTTGCTTTCCCGAATCCAGTCCCTAATTCGCAAGTAGACGAAAATGGGGCTCGGCATGGCGTTTCAATTCTTACACTTCGATCTCGTCGCACGATCTGTGTCGAAGAAATCCCAGACAAAGCGATGGACCGTCAGCGAAGTGCTGGCCGAGGCCGCACGGCTTCCCGATGCTTGCCCTCATGTTGAGAGCCCGCGCGAGCCCACGCTTGTATCCGGCATGGAATTGCCAGAAGTCGAACGACACGCGACGGCGATAGCCGGAGAGGCTCGCGATGTGTCGGGGCGGCGCCTACGCAAAGATGCTCCAATCCTGCTCGCGGGTGTGGCGAGCTACCCGATCCCGCTCGATAGAATGTCGGAGAGCGATTGGCAGGACTTCCGAGATTGGGAGTGGCGAACAGTTGGATGGCTCTATGAGCACTTCGGGCAGAACGTCGCGAGCGTTGTCCGTCACGAGGACGAATCTCATCCGCATATCCATTTTTTTGTTTTGCCAGACCTTTCGCGAGATCGGACTTTGAACGTCAAAGGGATTCATCGCGGAGTCGCGGCGCGTGAGTCCGCGAAAGCCGAAGGGGCCAGCGCCAAGGCGGCAAACAGAGCCTATTGCGCGGCCATGCGTAGTGTCCAAGACGACTTCCATAGCGCTGTTGGCCTCTATCACGGTCATCTTCGCGAAGGTCCCCGGCGGCAGAGGCTCACCCGGTCGGCATATTTGGCCGATCAACGCGAAGCACAAATGAGGGCGGAGATGATGCGGAAAGTAGAAATCGATTTGGTGGAACTGGAAAAGCTCCGCATCGACGCGGTCGCAGAAGACCGCGCGCGTAAGCGCGCGACCCTGCTGGATGACGAGAACAAGAAGCTAAGGGGAGAGAATGAAGGACTCGAGCGTTCGCTCCGGGAGGCGCATCGAACTGTGGCCACTCTGTCGGACGATAAAGAACGCTTTAAAGCCGCCGCCAAATACTCTGTAGGGGTGGTGTTCAATCTGATCGGGCTGATCGTGAAGGGTGATGAGAAATTCCGTTCGTTCTTGCTCGGCGCAGAGAAGCCTATGGGGCTCCATCAGGATGTTTGGAGCCGGTTTCGGTCTTTTCTATTCGGAAATAAGGGCTCCACTGATGGCGTGGAGCGGTCCATAGAGCGACCGCGCGCGCCTTCAGGCCACGAGAGACCCCGATTCAAAGGCTCCGAATCGTCTCGATAGGCGATTTTTGGCGACTGGAAATGGGTTAAGTTGTGAGCGCAGAGTGAATCGCGCCATTTGTCAGTTCCCACAGTTTCGTGGCCCACATGATCGCTACCGCCTTAGCGCTGACTTTTCTGGGATTCTCCGTCGCCGCCGCCGGCGCATTTCTCATGCGCTACAGCGACCGGGTAGGCCGCATCGTCGCGGTAGCCGGATCGACGCTGTTGCTCGTCGGGACACTCTGGCAGATAGCAGGCGGGCTATTCTAGCGGCGCACGGCCTGCGTAGATGAGCCGTCGCATTTTCGGGCTTGCTGGGTTGGCCAGCGATCCCTTGTCAGAACTTGGCGCCGACACAGGCGGCAACCGCGCTGCGCCAGTCGTCACTGGCGCTGTCCATCCGTTGCCACGCTTTGCCCTCTGTCAGCTCATCCGCCAGCCACGCAAAATCCGTGACAAAAAGGATAGCGTGGAGCAACACGCGTTCACCCGAACTCGCAACACCGTCACACTGTCGCGCGAGAGCGACAAAGTTTCCTTCATCGCGCCCATTGAAATTAATGATAAGTGTCCGCAGCTCGCGCCAACTGGCGGCACTCTCCAAATATTCGGAGAGTCCTAGCTTGCGAAACATCGCGCGAGCGGCCTGCCCGGATTTGAAGCCCTCAAAGTCCATGGCTCAATTCCTATCTAGTTGTCAATTCCCACTGCCTGCTTGCGCTCGCGCGGCTTCGACATGTCGCATTCGCTCTTCAAGCAGCTGCTCCGTTTCAGGATCGCACCATCGTGGACCGAGAATGATCATCTTCTCCTCGCCATCAGCAAATTCGATAGTCGCAAGGTCGACATGAAATACAATCATTCGGACAACCCGCCGCAGTGCCTGCGCGATTTCCGCCCGCGCGCGGTATCGTTCCGCCTCACTCGGCAGATCATCGATGGCATCTAGCCTCTCTTTGGCGATTTCAAATGACTCGCCGCCGGTTTGTGCTTGCTCGACGCTGTCTGTTGCGCGAATCCGCTCAAGCAACCGGCGCCGATCCGCGCTTGCGGCTTTTATTTCCTCCCGAAGCGCTCGCATGCGTTGTGAGGCGACATCATCAACGTCTCCTTCATCCTCGAAAATGTCGATATACCGTGCCTGCTTGCGCTTGAGCGTTTGAATCTGCGCGTTCAGTTCCTCCGCTCGCGCCTGCCATAATCGCGTTGCTTCACGCTCCGCCGCGAATACGGAGGCAAACAATGCGTCTGACAGGAGCGCAAAAACGCCGCGCTCTACGTCGTCGTATCGAAACAAGTCCCCCGAAATACAACCCGCATGGCGGCGCGCGTGATCACACTGAAGATAACGGCCACCCTTGGGTGGAGCCCCCTTGTCGACAAAGTGGACCTGGCCTCTGCATGCTCCGCAGACGCAGAGCCCCGCCAGAAGGTTGGCAAATCGTTTACCTTTTCGTCCGGCGGCCCCTCGCTTCCGTCCTTCAATCGCCGCCCGCGCCCGCCAAAATAAATCGGCGGGAATTGCCGCCGGAAAATAGTCGGTGATCGGGGGTCCGCTGGGAACTCGTTTCCCGTTTCGTATTTGATGGGGCTGAAAGACGCCAATCACTGCTTCGTTTGCTAGAATCTTTTTGATCGCGGATGGATGCCATCCGCGTGGGCCGGGCAGACTTTTTCTCCTGCGTGGCCCCCAAGGCTCCACCCCTTCGACGGTCAGGCGGCGCGCAATCGTCATTGCGCCTATGCCGTCGGACGCTTCCTCAAAAATCCGTCGCACAATGCCTTCACGCCCTTCACGAAAGCGCCATCCGGATCGAGATGGTGAGAGGCAGAGCCATGCCGGGGCCATAGCCGTCATTGGAACTCCACCGGACGCTATCTCGCGCTTCTTTTGCCACGCCTCACCAATCCGTTGCGCTTTGAGGGCGCTCTCTTCGTGTGCGCGGGACAAAGCAAGAATCGAGATCAGGATTTGGGTCGGTCCATCGCTGATTGACGATTCTGTGTATCGCTGACCATCAGACAGGGTGACGACCTCGACTCCCCCTTCCAAAATTGCCAGAAACAGCCTTAGGGCCTTCGGAACCTGTTGCCGCGAAAGCCGATCAAGATTTTCGACGATTAGAACGGAACCGGGAGCAATCGCACCAGCCTCGACCGCCGCGAGAAAGGTGGCGAGAATCCCCTCGGTGCTATTTTTGCCTTTGTAGGCAGAAACACCGATGTCGCGCATATCCTCGACGAGCGTGAGTCCGTTTGCCGTGGCGTAGTCGCGCGCACCCTTGAGCTGGCGTCGTAGACTATCGCCGCGCGCTTGCTCGGGACGGGACATCCGAAGATAGGAATAGGCAGCGGTCATGCGTTTCAGATTGCGGCTGATAAGTTGCGATCTGGTGAAGTTTAATTGGCTTCACTACTAGCATGTTGTGGCCGCCGGCGGCGGCGACCTCGAGCGCGCGCTTCGCCGTTTCCTGTCCCTTGATGTCGCAGAGATCGGGGACGGCGGCGGCTTCCACCGCTTTCATCGGCGCGGGCTCGGAGAGGACTTGCGTGCCGCGAAAGTGGTTTACGAGCGCGATGATCGAGCGCGGCGCGAGGACGCCGCCCGGATTGTCCTCGCCCATACCCGCCCAAGCGGCTTCGGGCCCGCAGGCATGGGGGCAGATGAGACCCTTGCCGCGCGCATTGGCGGCGATGGCGGCGGGCAGCGTGCCCGCGACGGGGTCGATGCCGCCATCGAGCGAGAGTTCGCCGATGACGACGAAGCGCTCAAGCTCCTGCGGCGGCAGCACGCCCATGGCGACGAGGAGGCCGAGCGCGATGGGCAGGTCGTAATGGCTGCCTTCCTTGGGCATGTCGGCGGGGGCGAGATTGACGGTGATGCGCTTTGCGGGGAGGCCGAGGCCGATCGCCTGCAGGGCGGCGCGGACGCGCTCGCGGCTTTCGGCGACCGCCTTGTCGCCGAGGCCGACCACGGCGAAACCGACAACGCCGCCCGCAATGTGGACCTGCACGTCGACGGGCCGCGCCTCGACGCCCTGAAAGGCCACCGTTTCGATATGCGCGACCATGAACGAGCCCCCTTCCCGCCCTGCCCCGACGGCGAAATGGGGGCGGATTACGGAAAGGCTAGCTCACACACCGGAAAGGTCAAGAACGAAATGGGAACATGGGAAGAGATGGCGCCGGAACCGGATGGCGGGATTGGCGTTATGTCAAGCGGGGGCATGGAAGGGAATGACGACATGAGACGGACAATACCGGCGCTTGCCGCCACTCTGATCGCCGCTGGCATGCTGCTCGCGGGTTGCGGGAGTGCCAGCGATATCGGCGCACCGCCGGAGGAGCCGGGACCGATGGGTTCGACCGCAACGCCGTCGCAGGCCAGCCTGCCGTCGAGAAACTCGCAGTCGCTGCCGATCGAGCGTCCGGAGTGATCTCACCCCGGACGCTCGCTCGTTTCCGCTGCCGCGGGACCCGAGTTTACATGCAGCCCATGACCGGCAGGAGACGGTTCGCCTTCTGCTTCTGTTCCGGCGTGAGCGCAACGTAGAGTGCCTCGGTCGCGGGCTTGAGCGCCTCAAGTGCGGCGAGACGCGATTTCATCATCTCGATGTGAAGATCGAGCCGCGCGGTGGGCGCACCGTCCTGCTGTCCCATGGCGTCGCGCATCTTCCGGTGCATCGACACCATAACGCCCGCATTCGACCGCAGCGCATCGGCATAATCCTTCCAGACGCCCTGCTGGTCCTGCGTGATGGCGAGTTCCGCTTCGAGGAAGGCAACGCGGCCATCGACATGGGTATCGAGCTCACCATCGGCGGCGGGGCCACCCATCATCATGCCGCAAGCGCCGCCCATCATACCCGAGCCACCGCCCATCATACCGCCTTGGCCCATGCCCGAACCCATCATGCCCGAGCCGCCGCCCATCATGCCGCCTTGGCCCATCATCATGCCCGGACCCGAGCCCTGCCGGGCCACGCCATCCTTCTGCGCGAAGGCGGGCCCCGCGAGGAGAGCGCTGAGGAGGGATGCCGCAAGAAGGAAATTTGCCGGTTTCATTGTCGTCCCTTTCCTGTTTCCGATTCCGGACCTCAAACGAACAGGAAGGAGCATCGGGTGCATTGCGCCCGATCAATTTCCGGAAATGCCTCTCTTTCTTCAGCCCGCTTGCCGCGTGCGGGCCTCTTTCGCCATCTCGACAAGGAGAGGCCGGATTTCGGCCGCCGATGTCAGCGGCTTAGCGAAATTCAGCCGGATGAGGCGCTGGCCGGCCGTGAGATCGAGGCCGCGCGGATCGATGGAGACGAGGCGCCAATGGCCGGGCCCGGCCTTTGCCAGCACCGTCGCGTAGAGGCCGACGGCCCCGGCATGGTCTTCGTTCATATGGGAGACGATGCCTTGCTCGGCCTTTGCGAGTTCGGCGGCGAGTTCGTCCCGCGGCAGGAACATATCGCCGGCGGCGAGATCGAAAGCCTTGCCGAAGCCGCCGTTCAGAAAGGCGCGCTCGCAGTCGAGCCTGTAGAAGGCGAAGTCCGGCAGGTCGAGATAGATCTCGGATTTCGGGTGGCGCGCCAGATAACGGCGGCGCAGGCGGGCATGGGTCTCGCCCGCCTTGTCGACGCGCGCGGCGCTGGCGACGAGCGAGAGGCGGGGATGGGCGAGAGGATCGCCCTTGCCGGGCTCGCCGATGAGCAGCGAGCAACGCGGGTCCTGTGCCAGTGCCCTGGTATGCGCGGAAAGGCCGGAGGCCGGGAAGAAGAGCGTCCCGTCGATATCCGGCGCGCAGCCGACGCGGGAGATGACGGGCTGGCCGGTGCCGGGCTCCGCCCAGGCAAGCGCGCCATAACGGCAGGTCCGCAGCAGCGTTTCGGCGAGACCGCGGGCTTCGTCATTGGTTTCGAGCCTGAGATTTTTCGGCTCTTCCCGGGGTTCGGCCATGACCTGCATTCTCTTTTTGCGAGCGATTATCAAGGGATAGAGGAGGCCCGCGAGAATGGCAATCGAGGCGGGCGGCCTATCGCGCCTTGCGGGCCTTTTCGGCCTCTTCCATGACGCGCAGCAGGTTGCCGCCCCAGAGCTTCACGATCTCTTCTTCCGAATAGCCGCGGCGCACGAGTTCGGCCGTCACATTGGCGGTCTCGCCCGCATGCGACCAGCCCTCGATGCCGCCGCCGCCCTGGAAGTCGGAGGCGATGCCGACATGGTCGATGCCGAGGAGCCGCACCGCATAGCCAATATGGTCGGCAAGGAGGGCGACGGTGGCGCGCGGATATTTGCGGTCGAGTTCGGCGAGGCCTTCGGCGAATTTCGCCTTCGCCGCCTCGTCCGCGGCGAAGACCGCGTCGAGGCTCGTGAAGCCGAGCGAGACGGCGAGATCGCGGCGGGCCGCCTTCTTCTCGTCGGGCACGGGATGGAGATATTCGTCGAAGGCGACGATCTGGACGACGCCGCCCTTCGCGGCGAGCGCCTTCATTTCCTCGTCGGACAGATTGCGCGGATGATCGTGCACCGATTTCACCGCCGAATGCGAGGCGATGACGGGCGCGCGCGAGACTTCGATGGCGGTCATCGTCGCGGCGCGAGAGGCATGGGAGACATCGACCATGAGCCCCAGATCGTTGGCGCGGGTGACCGCCTCGCGGCCAAGCGCGGAGAGGCCGCCATGTTCGCCGCCTTCCTCGTTCGGCCTGTCGGCGAACTTCTCCTGGGGCTGAGCGCTGTCGGCCAGATCGTTGTGGCCGTTGTGGACGAGGCCGAAATAGCGCGCGCCGAGATCGTAATAGAAGTCGAGAAGGGCCGGGTTCTTCGCGATCGAATAGCCGTTCTCGATGCCGATGAGAGCGATGCGCTTCCCCTGCCCGTGCAATGCGCGGACATCGGCGGCGGTGAGGGCAAGCCCTATTTCATCCTTGTACTGAACATCTGTCATGCGGCGGATGGCGGCGAATTTCGCCAGCGCCTCGGAGGCGGCTTGAGCATAGCCGGCGGGTCCGCGCCCGGTCTGACCGACATAAACGATGAAGAAGACGGCATCGAGACCGCCTTCGCGCATGCGCGGCAGGTCGACCTGGATGGGGGAACCGCCGCGCAGGCCCGGATCGTATTTCTCCGTGCCGAAGAAGCTCGGAATGTCGACATGGGTGTCGATGACGATGGCGTTGCGGTGAATGCCGGCGGCGATTTCCTCCGGCGAGCGTTCGGGTTCGGAGGGGGAAAAGGCGGGGCGGAAGGTCCACAAGGCCGCCAGCAGCAAAAGCGCGGCAGCGGCCGCGATGCCGTATCTCAAACCGTTCATCCGCATGCCGCCCCACTCCCCCCGCAATCGGAACCAGAAAGCCTAGCCGGATTTGGCGGCATGGCAAAAGTGCCTTCGAATTTTGCCGCCGGCACCTTAGCGGCGTGCCTCGACGGCGTCCCAGACGAGGCCGGCGAGATTGGCGTTGTCGAAGCGGTCGATCTCCTGAATGCCGGTCGGTGAGGTGACGTTGATCTCGGTGAGATAGTCGCCGATCACATCGATGCCGACGAAGATCAGCCCGCGCGCCTTGAGCTCGGGGCCGATGATGTCGCAGATCTCCTGTTCGCGCTTCGTCAGCATCCATTTTTCCGGGCGGCCGCCGACATGCATGTTGGAGCGCGCCTCGCCTTCCGCCGGCACGCGATTGATCGCGCCGACGGGCTTTCCGTCGACGAGGATGATGCGCTTGTCGCCCTGGCGGACCTCGGGAAGATATTTCTGCACGATGACCGGCTCGCGGTTCATCTGCCCGAACATTTCGAGGAGCGAGGCCAGATTTTCGTCGCCGTCGCGAATGCGGAAGACGCCCATGCCGCCATTGCCGAAAAGCGGTTTCACGATGATGTCGCCGAACTCCTTGCGGAAAGCGCGGATTTCGCCCGGATCGCGGCTGATGAGGGTGGGCGGAAGCAGGCCCTTGAAGCGGACGGCGAAAAGTTTTTCGGGCGCGTTGCGGACTTCCGCCGGATCGTTCACGACGAGCGTTTTGGGGTGCACGGTTTCGAGAAGATGCGTCGCCGTGATGTAGCTCATGTCGAAGGGCGGGTCCTGGCGCATCAGCACCACATCCACATCCTCCAGATAGATCTTCTCCATGCTGCCGAGCGACGAA
>Ga0180009_10003048_pt1 | contig 19350 bp, 16 predicted proteins | sample OS_PC_MetaG_FD_123537 | JGI IMG/M metagenome (GOLD analysis project Ga0180009, IMG submission 123537) | Groundwater microbial communities from the Aspo Hard Rock Laboratory (HRL) deep subsurface site, Sweden - OS_PC_MetaG | ecosystem: Environmental > Aquatic > Deep subsurface > Groundwater...
GGCCGTCCCGCAAGGGAGTGGCTATCGAGGAAGCCTACCAGCGTATCAAGGAGATGCTCTATCTCAACCAGCTTGCTCCGGGGCAGAAGATTCACTACGAGGACATGTCGCGGCGCCTGAATATCTCGGTGACCCCGGTGATTCAGGCACTCAACAGGTTGGAGGCCTCGGGCTTGGTCGAGTATGTGCCCAACAAGGGCTACTTTCTCGGCGAGATAAACGAGCAGGAGGCCAAGGAGCTATACGAGGCGCGCGAGGCCCTGGAGTTGTACCTGGTCCCCAAGGTCGTGGCCAACCTTACCAACAAGAAACTGGATGAGGTCCGCAAGACCTTTGCCCGCCAACGGGTTGAGCATAGCGACCAGGCCCGGCGGCAATTCATCCTAGTGGACGCCGAGTTCCACCTGCGCATAGCCAAAATTTCGGGCAATGAGGTGATCTGCCGTTTACTCAAGGACGTTTTCGAAAAAATATTCCTGAAGTATCGGCCGGAATATTTGCACACCGACACCTTCCAAGGCATCTACCGGGAGCACAAAGAGCTTTTGGACGCGCTACGTCAGCGGGACGTGGAAAAGGCAAAGGAAACCACCCGGCTCCATTTGGCGGCGGGAGCCAAGAGAATTGTTGAAAGCCTGCGCGCCCAATCCGAAGGCGACTCAATGCTCGGCGTGGATCTGTAGCGTCCCCGTATTCGCCCGGCCGGGCCTCAGGTTCCGGTCAAGCGCGAAATCGCCTTTTGCGCCTCCGCAACTATCCGCGCGACGAGTTCGCGCACGCTTGGCAAGTCGTTGCAGCGCCCCACCACTTGGCCCGCGTAATAAATCCCTTTGTCCACGATGCCTTCGGTCCATCCATGGCGCGCCAGTTGACCGGAGATGAACGGAGCCAGCTTTTCCAGGCCGGCTCCCTCCTTTTCCAGGCGGTCAATCTCTTCGGTCCAGGTGGTGCGCAAGACCCGCCCCGTGTTTTTGAGCGAACCCATGATGAGCATGGTGTCGTCAGCCGATGACTTCAGGTAGAACTCCTTGAGTTTGCCATGGGCCGGGCATTCCTGGGTCAGGATAAAGCGGGTGCCCATGTTTATGCACTGGGCGCCCAGGGCCAGGCCGGCGGCCAGGCCGCGGCCGTCGCAAAAGCCGCCGCCGGCGATCACCGGCCGGGAAACCGTGTCCACTATTTGGGGGATCAACACCAGCGACCCCTGGCCCGTCTCGCCGGGATGGCCGCCGCACTCCGCCCCCACCACTGAAATCGCGTCCACCCCTAGGGTCTGGGCCTTGACGGCGTCGCGCATCCGGGCGCACTTGTGGATATGGAAAAGGCCCGCTTCCTTGATCTGGTCGCGGTAGGGCTCGGGGCTGCGGCCGGCGGTTTCCAATATGCCCACTCCGCACTCGGCGACGGTTTGTATGAGCCTACCTATGTCGCTGGCCTCCAGGCTGGGGAAAAGGGAGACGTTCACCCCAAAGGGGCGCCCGGTGATGGAGCGGGTCTTGTCTATCTCTTCGCGAAGGGCCACGGGATCGGGGGTGATGGCCGAGGCAAGGCAGGCCAGGGCTCCGGCCTCGGCCGCCGGCCCCACCAATTCGGCCCGGGAAAGCCATTGCATGGTGCCGCATTGGATGGGGTGTTCAATTCCCAAGCGTTTGGTCAAGTCGGTTGATAGCATGAAGTGTTCTCCTGGCGATTAAACGAAGGACAGAACTTTTTAAGCCTGGCCGGTATTTTGAGGGCTTCCCAGGCTCCGATCAAGTTTAAAGGGTCCAAATTTGGCCAAGAAGTAAAGTGCGATCAGCACTCCAATGCCGGCCAGGTCGGTTGGCAGGTGGGGGACCAGAAACAAGAAGGCCGTGCAGAAGAACAGTCCCCTGTACATCCAGGGCAGCTTGCCAAAGCCATAAAGGTATCCTTCCAGGCTCCCGGCCAAAATAATGCAGCCCACCAGGGCGGAGATGACCGTGATTATCACTTCTCCCGGCGTCCCGTGAAGGATCATGGCCGGGTTTAGCACGAACAAGAAGGGCACGATGTACTTGGCCGAGCCCAGACGCATGGACAAAAAGCCGGTGCGCATGGGGTCGGAGCCGGCGATGGCCGCGGCGGTGATGGCTCCCAGGGCCACCGGCGGGGTTATGTAGGAAAGGCAGCCCCAGTAGAGCACGAACAAGTGGGCTCCCATTTCGTTGAGCCCCACGCCAACCAGAGCCGGCACCAGCACGATGGCCAGGAACACGTAGCAGGCGGTCACGGTCATGCCGATGCCCAGGACGAAGCTGGTGAGTGCGCCGAAGACCAGCAGCAAGGCAACGTTGCCGCCGGCATAGAGCACCAACTCCCGGCTAAAGGAGTTGGCCACCCCGGTGCAAGACAAGGCTCCGATGATCAAGCCGACGCCGGCCAGGATGCCGGCGATTTGGGCCAGCAGGCGGCCCGAATCCACCAGGAAGCCCACGAACCCGCGCAAGTTGAGGCGGGTGGAGCGGCGCAGCATGGAGCAGCTGAACAGGAAGATCATGACAAAGAATGGCGCCCAGGCTTCCGTGCGCATGTAGAAAAGTATGAACACCAGCATGACGATGGTGCCCAGGAAGAACCAGCCTTGTTTTACGGTCTTGCCGAACTGGGGAAGCTGGTCGCGGGGGATGCCGCTCATGTCGTGGGCAACGGCGTGCAGGTCCACCTGCAACAGCAGGGTGAAGTAATACAAAAAGGCCGGGAAAAAAGCTGCCAGCATCACCTCGGCGTAGGGCACGTTCAAAAAAGAGGCGATCAAAAAGCCGGCCGCGCCCATGACTGGCGGCATGATGGAACCGCCGGTGGAGGAGCAGGCCTCCACCGCCGCGGCCCAGGTGGGGCTGTAGCCGGTCTTTTTCATGGCCGGGATGGTCATGGAGCCGGTGGTCACCACGTTGGAGATGACGCTGCCGCTCAGGCTGGCCATGAAGGCGCTGGAGATAACCGAGACCTTGGCCGCGCCGCCCCGGCTGTTTCCCATCAGGGACATGGCGAAGTCCATGAAAAATTTGCCCCCCCCGGTGGAGACCAGGGCCACGCCAAAGATTATGAAGCCCACCAGCAGGTTGCCCACCACCCGGGTGGGTATGCCGATGATGCTCTCCACCCCCATGGAATGGTAGCGCATCGTTTCCATCAGGTTTAGTTCATTGCCCCAGAGGAAGCCGGGCATGTATCCGGCGAAAAGGGGATAGACCGAAAATCCCAGGCAGATCCAGAACAGGGAGCCTCCGCCGGCGCGCCGGACCGCCTCCAAGGCCAGAAGCCAAAGAATGCCTCCGGCCGCGGTGGGCAGAATGGGAGCGGCGTACTCCCAGCCCTTGGTCAAAATGTTATAAGCGTTTGCCGCCAGAAAAAGGTTTATGGACATGCACAGGACGAACAGCACCCAGTCGTACCACATGACCTTGGCGTTGCCCGCCTTGCTGCCCGGAAAGAGCAGGAAGACCAGCGAGAGATACATGGCCAAAATATAATAATAGTAGGCGTTGCCTATGGGCATGAATCCGGCGATTTTGAGGTGGAATATCTGATTTATACACAGCAAGGTGCCCAGGACGGATATAACTGCCGCCACCAGGTACACCACCCGGGAGGATCTGACCCGTAGGGGTTTAATATTTTCGCGCGGTGTTTCGGACATGTTTTTTTACCTTATTGGCGCGTGCCCTTGTTTGACTTTGTTCATCACGGGTGGCGCGAAAAGAAGGTTGGCCGGCGCCACCAAGGACGCCGGCCAACCTTCTCTTATTGCTTAATCGCCCACGGCTTCAGCGCGGATCTTGAGCCAGAATTCAGAGAAAGCCTTCTCCTTGATTTTCTTGGCCACCTTTTCCTCCAGGGCCTTTTCCCAGGCGGCCTGGAGCTTCTTCATGTGGGCTATGCGCTCGTTGTTCCAGGCCTCGGCCTCGGCGGTCCAAACGCCCTTTTCCTTCAGGTAGCGAATGGCGCCTTTGTGGAAGGGGGCGTCAGCCGGAGGGATGCCGGACTTTTTGATGCTCCAAAGGGGCATCACCTTGTGGGCGCCCTTGTACAAGTCAAAGGTTTCGTCCATGGCCTTGGCCATGTCGTAAACCCACTGCGGGTCCTTGTCGGCGTAGACGGTGATCATGGGGTAGCGGTACTCGGGCAACCAGGCGGGTTTTTCCTTGGAGATGCCCGCGCCGATGGTCTCCTGGAAGGGCGCCAGGAAGGGGGCGACCTTGTTCATGCGCTTCCAGGCGGCCTTGTCATCGGGCCGGAACTGGGGCCAATACAAGCCGCGGGCCGAGGTTTCCAGCTCGTACATGATCGAGGAACTGGCGGAAACCACCGAGGCGTCGGTCTTGCCCTCGATCAAAGCCTTGCAGGCGGCGCCATAGCTGGGGAACTCCACGCGTTTTACATCGTTCCAGCTCAGGCCGGCGAAGGCCAAAAAGGCATCCATCTTCACATTTAGAGTGGGCGCGCCGGGGATGTAGGACACTCGCTTGCCTTTGAGGTCCTTGAGCTCCTTTACGCCCGAGTCCTTGGTGGTGGCCAGGGCAATGGTGGAGGGATGGGCCAAGACCACCCGGAGGTCCTGGGGGCCCCATTCCACGGTGGCGAAGTCATAAAGACCTTCCGCCGCGAAGTACACCTCGTTGGCCAAGAAACCGCAGGCCACGCGGTTGGCTGTAAGGGGCATCAAACGGCCGATGGAAGTGCCGGAAGGCAACAGACGGATGCGAAGGCCGAACTTCTTGCCAAAGGCGTCGGCTATGGCCGAGGCCTGCATGTAGCCCGAGGCGCCCACGTCATAACAGCTCCATACCATGGTCTTGGGCAGGCCGGTCTTGGCGTCCGCCCAGGCTCCCGGCGCGGCGGTCAAAGCTAAGGCGATGACTGCGCCCACCACTAAAAAAATTTTATTTTTAATCAGATCGCGCATGGTTAATTCCTCCTGATTATTGAAACAAAACCCATGTCTCACCTTTGCGTGGGTACCGGCTTCGCCCCTATAAGGAACCCGTAACTAAGGTTTGACCGAACACTTGTATGGATGGGTGAACGCCAACTAGGGCGCGAAAAAAACCGCAGGAACTGGCGCCTGCTTGAACGTCGGTTGCGGCCCCGGGTGCGGAATGACCCAAACATCTCTGTTGTGCGTGGGCGTGAAGAATGTTCAGCAAGTTGTTACAAAACGCGCAACTAGAGTCGGAAATCACAGCCTTCAAAATTTATATCCCTGGGCGGGACCAGTTTTTGGGCTTGAAAAGCTGATTAGGCTGTCAGTCGATGGATATTCTAAGATGGAATTGCCGGATAAGAGCCTTTATATCCCAAGCCTTGGGATATCCCCTGTCCCACCTTGAAAAGTTTTCCTAAGGCTTCCTCTACAGTTTTTTTGTTTCCCTTGTCCCGCACGTTGAGGGAAAGGGCCACCGAGGCCACCACCTGACCTTCGTGATTAAGCAGAGGGACTCCGATGGAATACAAATCCAAGGAAAATTCTTGATCTGAAATGGCGTAGCCCCTGGACCTGGTGATTTTCAGGTCTTTGAGGATCTCGTTTTTGTTGACAACCGTCTTGGTGGTGACCTTGATCAGGTTCATCTGGTCAAGGAGTTCCCTTGAACGCTCCAGGGGCAAACTGGCCAACAGAACCTTGCCCATGGTGGAGCAATGGGCAGGCACCCGGGAACCCACATACACCGCGAACGGGTAGAAGCGGGTGCGCTCCTTGCGGAAGATCACCAAGACCTCTGTGCCGTCCAGCACCCCCATGCTCACGCTACGCTCAAGATCGTTGGACAAATCCTCCAGGAAGGGCCGGGCGATGCTGAACACGTCCTCGCTGTGCAGGAACTGGAAGGCCATGCTGAGCACCTTGTTGCCCAGCATGTAGCGCTTGCCCGTCACAATGCGGATATAGCCCAACTCCATCAAGGTGTAGAGGAACCGCTGTGCCGTGGTCTTGTTGGTCTCCATGCGCTCGGCGATCTGGGTCAGGGATAGGGGCTCGGGCGAGTTGCCCAGAAGCTCCATGATGGCGATGCCCTTGCCTAACGATTTAATGAATTTTCTGTCACTCAATGCGGTACCTCGTAATATCTTGCGTTATTCTAAAATTTAATTTAATTTAAAGTCAAGTTTCTTTTTGGTATTCGGAGGCGGTTTGTTGGCCGTGGTCCGGATCGGTATCCGCCGGGTTTTTCCGCGGCGCAACGCATCAAGAAGAGTCGCAGGAGGAAGATGCAGATGGTATCAATATTTTTGTCGGAGCAGGAGCAGGCCTACGCCCACCAGGCAAGGGAGTTTTTCAAGCGAGAGGCTCGCCCCCACGTCTTGGCCATGGATAGGGACAATGAATATCCCTTTGAATTGCTGAAGAAAATGGGTAGGCAGGGATATATTGGGGTCCGTTTTCCGGCCCGTTACGGCGGCGGCGGGCTGAACATGATGCATGAGGCCCTGGTCAACGAGGAAACCGCCGCCCAATCCTATGCCCTGGCCTGCGCCCGTAGCGTGCCTCATCACTGCGCCTTTATCATCGCCAATTACGGCAGCGAAGAGCAGAAGCTAAAATGGCTGCCCGGCATCTTCACCGCGGACGTCCTCACCGCCGAGTGCATCACCGAGCCCACCGGAGGCTCGGACGCCGCCCGCATGAAGACCAAGGCCCAGCGCCGGGGTGACCAATGGGTAATAACCGGTGAGAAGCGCTTCCAGGCTTCCGGGGCGGTGGCCGACCTTTTCGTGGTTTTCGCCATCACCGACCCCGACGTGCACCCCACCAAGGGCATGAGCGTGTTTGCGGTGGAAAAGGGCACGCCGGGCATCGTGGCCATGGAGGAGTTCGACACCATGGGTTGGCGGGGCCTGCGCATCGTCTCCGAGCTGATCTTCGACCAGGTGGCGATACCGGCCGCCAACCTCATCGGCGAACCGGGTCAGGGCTTCCCCATCCTCATGGACATGCTCAACAGCGAGCGCATCCTGGTGGCCAGCGGGCTTCTGGGCACCGCGCGCACCTGCCTGGAGATCGCCACCGCCTACACCATGGAGCGCGAGGCCTTCCACCGGCCCATCCGCAATTTCGAGGGCGTGAGCTTCAAGGTGGCCGAGATGGCCACCCGCTTGGAGGCGGCGAGCTTGCTTCGCACCAAGGCCGCCCGTATGCTGGACCTAGGCCAGGATGTGACCAAGATAGCGGCCATGGCCAAGGGATTCGCTGCGGAAAACGCATACTGGATCGCCAACGAGGCCCTACAGGTCATGGGAGGCATCGGATACACTACCAAGCATGATATCGAACGGCACTTCCGCGACATACGAGGTGGCATGGTCGCGGTGGGGACCAACGAGATCATGCGCCTGGTGGTACAACGAGAACACTACCAAGAGTTCGCTCAGGCGCAAGATTCCGCCAGCTGAACATCGGGAGAAACAATGGGGCGACTAAGACTGCTCAAGACCGACTACACCTACGCCGAGTTATCCACCAGCCTCTCGCCGGCCCTGGAAAAATGCCTGGAGGAGCGCCAGGCTTCCAGCACCCTGGTGGTGAACTTTTTCAGCGCCGACAGCATTACCACCGGGGTGCTGGAAGACCCCGAAAAGTCCCTGAACCTGGATTTCTGCCGCGAACAGGGCATAGTGGTGCGCCGGCGGCAAAACCCGGGTGGCGCGGTTTTTGCCAACAAGGGCTCGGTGATGAGCTGTCTTTATCTGGACCTGACCCAGCCTTGGGTGCCCTTTAAAACCATCCGTGAGGCCTTTCCATACTTTTTGGGGCGCATGGCGGAGGTGGCCAGCGAACTGTTCGGCCTGGACGCCCGCTATCGCCCCGTGAACGATGTCGAGGTCAATGGCCGCAAACTGGTGGCCACCTCGGCCCGCCTGGAAAACGGGGTGCTGACCCTGCGCAGCGTTATCAACGTCCCCCCCGTGGACCGCTCCTTGATGTCCGGGGCCATCATCGCCCGGCCGGAGAAATTCAAGGACAAGAAGCAAAAGGACGGGGGTAGCCGTTTCACTTGCTTCCAAGAAGAAGTGGGCCGTCCCATTGAGCGCGAGGAGATATACGCCCTGGCCGCCAAGACCATGCAAAAGGTCTTCGGCCCTGACTTGGAAATCTCCCAAGGCGAGTTGAGCCCCCTGGAGCAGCAGTACCTGGAGGAATATCAGGAGCAATACAGCTCCGACGAGTGGTATTACGCCAACAGCGAACGCACGCGCTTTGCAAACGCGAATCCCGCGGCCCGCAAGGTGGAGGCTTTTCACAAGGCTCCCGCCGGGCTCATGGGCTTGGCCCTGTTGGCCCACGAGGGGAAGGTCCACGACCTGATCCTTTTGGCGGACTTCCACCCCAGCCCCTTTTCGGTGATGGGCCGCCTGGAAGATGCCATGCGCGGCCAGCCCCTGGAGTTGGACACCCTCATGGCCAGGATAGACCCGGTGTACAACGCGCCCGGGGTGGAGATACCCGGCACCGAGTTAAGCGACTTCGCCGCGTTGCTGGACAAGGCGTTGAAGCAGCTTTAGGCGTGGCGGCGATGGGCCGGAGCCGGAGTGGGCCAAGGGCGGGGATATGCTATCGGAGTTGATAAAGAAGCATATCATCTCACCCCGCAACCAGGGGGTGATCCCCGGGGCCGATGGAGTGGGGGAGGTGGTGGGCCCGGCCTGCGGTGACCAGGTGGTGCTGTATCTCAAAATCACCGGGGGCCGCATAAACCGGGCCGCCTTCACCACCCATGGCTGCTGGGCGGCGGTGGCCATGGCTTCATGGATCACCGAGATGGTCATGGGGCTCACCCCCCGGGAAGCCCTGGAGTTGGACGGCGAAACATTGGCTCGCGAGGAGGCGGGGCTTCCGGATGACAAATGGCCTTGCGCCCGCCTGGTGACCCTGGCCCTGCACCGTGCGGTGCGCGATTGGCAACGCAGAGGGGAAACGGGAAGTAGGAAGGGGACTGGTTAAGCAAAAAAATGGCCCCGCCAGCGGGGAGAGGCGGGGGCCGGAGAGGCCGGGGAGTGCTTAACCGATGGGAACGTATTCCCCGCTCTGTACGATGGCCACTACCGTAAGGGGACCGTCGATCCTTTTGTAGCGGTAGGTGTGCTTCATACCAGCCGGTATGTACACCGAGCAAGGGGTGGTGGCGGTGTAGGTTTCGTCTTCCAACTCTATCTCTATCTCCGCGTCGCCTTTTTTGCTGATGAACAAATAGGCTTCACTGGCGTCATGATGGTGCTTGACGGTTATGGGCTCGGCCTGGTGGATTTTTTTGTGGATGCCGCCGGCGATGAAGAAATCGGCTCCTGGCACCATCTCGCCGTCCATTAGAATCTGGTATTTGCCCTCGGCGTGAGCCGCGAATACATCGATAATTTTGGGCTCGGCCACAATGTATTTGGCATATTTGTCACTCACGGGATTCAACCTCCAATATCCAGACATGTCTAAGCGAATGATTTAGATATTTCCTGTTTACTCGTAGACTCCCGCCCCCGCGCCGCCGATACGGCTTAAAGGCCGTTCGCCTCCTGGCCAAAGGCCTTGGAAAAGGCGGCCGCGAAGTCCTCGATTTCAATGCCGGTCATCTCCACATCAGGACGGGCGTAGATAAGCTCCAACTCCCGGCGGACGACATCCAGGTCGCAGGGCTTTCCCCGCAGGGCGTCCTCGATGTCCTGGGTCACCCGGTAGGGGGAGGGGTGGAAGTCGCCGGTAACGATAAGGTCCTGGATTTGGTCTTCCTTGCGCAGCAGGGTGACCCGCAAGAGCCCGGCCAGGGCCTTTTGGCAGCCTTCGCTTTTAAGGGCATCGCCAGGGGCCTGGCTGAAGCGCAGGCGCTCGGAGTTGCCGTGGAACCAATCTTCCGAGTTGTAGGTGGCCTGGTAATCCCTGAGATAGCCTTCTTCCTGCGCGGTCAACTCTCCGGGAGCCAGGGTGATTTCGCCGCCATACATCTTGCGGATGGTCAGGCGGGAAAGCTCCTCCAGGTCCTCTTGGGTGATCTGGCGGCCCAACTCGTCTTCCAGGCTGGTGAAGCGCTGGCCGATGTCCTTGATGGCCTTGTCCTGGACTTTTACCGGGTTGGTTATTATGGCCTTGCGCAGCACATCCCGGTCGGTGTTGACCACGTTTATCAGCAGACGCAGGGTAAGTATGCCGTTTTCCAGGCGAGCCGAGCTGGGCACCACCTTGCGGCCCTCCACCTCCACGTCGTTAAGGGGGCGATAGCGGGCGTCCAGACCCCAAAGCTCCCTTAGGGCCTCGGCCATGGCGGTCAGGGATATGCGGAAGGCGTCCTTGATGTTGGTCAGGGGAACCCCCAACGCCCTGGGATTCAGGTAGAAGCAAAGGAAGGCGCCGCCCTTGGGGCCGAACACCGCGCCCCCGGTGTTTTGGCGGCGGCGCACGACGATTCCAGTCTGGCGGCAGTAATCCAGGTCAATGGCCTTTTCCGGATCGTCCAGGTAGCCCGAGGTGATGCTGTCGGTGCTGAACACATTAAGAAGAACCGTGTTGGGCGCGACGCCGCTGTCCAAGCCCTTTTCAACCGCCGGAGAAATGCTGGTGGAAAAATCGGCGTAAGAATAATCACATTTGATAAGCCGCAATTGCTTCATACCAACCTCCGCAAATAAATTTGGAGCGCCCGCAAATCTGCATTTCACTAATTTTCGATGGACTCCGCCGTAGCGGCATTTACCTGAGCCGGACTTACTTGCCCTGGAAGTTGGGCTTGCGTTTCTCCAAAAAGGCGTCTCGGCCTTCCCGGTGGTCGTCGCTGGACAGAACCACCGCCTGGATGTTGGCCTCCAACTCCAAGTAGCTGGCCAGGTTCATGGGCCAGCAGTTGAGGGCGGCCTTGATGCTGGCTTGGGCCCTGGTGGCCCCTCGGGCCAGGCTCTGGGCCCAATCCCAGGTCTGCGCTTCCAGTTCTGCCGCAGGGGCGATCCGGTTTATCATGCCCGCCTCCAGAGCCTCCTGGGATGTGAGTGAACCACCCTCCATCATCAATTGCTTGCAACGGGCCATTCCCACCCTCAGGGGCAAGAAGAAATACTGCCCCCAGTCCGGAGCCAGGCCTACCTTGACGAAGGAGAAGAGGAATTTTGCCCGATCCGAGGCGATCACCAGATCCGAGGCCAACACCAAACTCACCCCCGCTCCGGCGGCTACTCCGTCCACCGAGGCGATGATGGGCTTGGGCAGCTCAACCATGCTGCGAACCAGCCGTTGGCCGCTTTTCAGACGGTCGTAAGCGGCCACCGGGCCGGAAACCTCCTGCATGGAGCGCAGGTCGCCGCCGCCACTAAAATGCTCTCCGGCCCCGGCCAGGATGACCGCCCTGACCGAGGAGTCGCCTTGGAGCTTCTGGAACACATCGATCAACTCAGGCCTGATCTCCATGTCCAGGGCGTTGCGTTTTTCAGGAATATTGATCATTACTTTGAGCACCGCATCTTCTTGCTCAAAGAGAAGTTTGGCGTAGCCACGGTTGTCTACCGTCCTGGACATATTGTTCTGCTCCTTCCGGCATGGTGTTGGGTGAGTGCCGCCAAATCACATTGGCTGGTTATGCCAGTCGCGGCAGAAGTTGTTTTAGTGCGGGCAAGAGGCCTCCAACCGAAAAATTTTATTGGTTGGCCAGAGGCCTCCGCCCGCGAAAAGCGAATGTTATATATAGTCATATATATAATTAATCAAAAAATCTCAAAAAATATATGAAAAACCCGCCTTGCCACCGGAGCCTAGCGCCCTGGCTCCAGGGCTAGGGAACTTGAGGTGTTTAGTGGCTTATCCAAGGCTAAAGTCTCCGGTCTTTATAGCTACGGTTAAAATGACCGTCCCTTGCGCTTGTCCACAACGCTGGGGCCGTCTTCTAGCTTTTCGGTGATCCTGATCTCATTGAACTTGAGCAAGGTCTCGGTCTTAAGGTGCGAGGCCAGCTTGTCCAGCACCATCGCGCTGTCCGGCGTGCCCTCGATCACCAAACTCAAGGTGTCCACGCCTTCGAGTGAGTCAACCTCAACTCGGTAACGGGAGGAGAGTTGGGGGTAGCTGCGCAAAATGGTGGCTATCTGGCTGGGCCAGAACTTTACGCCCTTGATCTTGAGCATCTCGTCGGTGCGCCCGATGACGCTCTGAGGCATGGTGAGCTCCCGGCCGCAGGCGCAGGAGGTGCGCTGCAGCACGGTGAGGTCGCCTGTGCGGTAGCGGAGAAGGGGGGCGGCCTGTTTGTGCAAGTGGGTAAGCACCAGCTCGCCCTTTTCGCCCAGGGGAAGCGGGCTTCCGGTGACCGGGTCGATAACCTCGGCGTAGACGAAATCGTCCATGATGTGCAGGCCGGTGTTGTGGCCGCAGGAGCGGGCTATGGGCATGCACAGGGCCATGCTGTAGGAGTCGATGATGGTGATGTCCCGCTCAAAGGCGGCGCGCACCTTTTCGGAGTAGCCCTGCACCGAGGTGAAGGGTTCGCCGCCCACGAAGATGGTGTGCACCGAGGGAATGCCTTGCTCGGCCAGTTTCATGGCAAAGGTGGGGTTGGACACCAGCACGCCGATCTTGTAGTCGTTGATGAGCTGCACCGCCCGGGCCGACTCGCCGGGCCCCAGGGGGATGACCTTGGAGCCGTAGTATTCGAACTGCCCCTGGTAAAAGAGGCCAGCTATGAAAAGGTGATAGCCAAAAGTGACCGCCACCATGTCTTGGGGAGTAACTCCGGCCGATTCCAGGGAGCGGGCGCAGACCCGGTGCATGACCTCCAGGTCTTGATTGGTTTGGTAAACCGGATAAAGGTCCTGCCCGGAAGGGGAGAAGTTGACCCTAGTGACCTGGGGGTTATACAGGGAGCATTGGGCGGGAGGCTTTTTAATCTCTTCCTGGAACTCTTTTGCCGCGGTGAAAGGGATTTTTTGAAAGTCATCCAAAGAGGCTATGTCACCGACATCCATGGACGCCCCTTGGAATTTGCGGCGATAGAAATCAATCCCGTTCAAATGTTTCAACTGAGCCTGCAACCGCTCTAGAACCGTCACAGTTAGCTCCTTTTCAACTGTTCACAATGTCCATGAATTCCCCGGTTGACCAACCCTTTCACTGCTCACCTTAGAACGGCGCTGCACTCCAGGGCTGGCCATCTCTGCCGGGAACTAACATCAAATAACGCAATGCGGAATAGCAATATGCATTGCGTTACATAATATTTCAATTAACTGGGCCAGCATGTCAACCTTTTTTTGAGTAAAATCGGTTTAGGGAAAGACTCGGCCTGGGCGTGGATGGATCCCGGCACTCCTTGGAAATAGTTGTAATTAGTAATAATAAATCAAATTAATTAAATTTAGCCATTAATTGCTGGCTGGGCGCGCATTAATAAATTATATTGATGATTAAATAAACGATGAAATTAAGCACGGCCTGAAGGTGATAATAGAAATGGCTAAAAAAACCACGGGACGAGGGGGGGCGGCGGGAAAACGTGGCATGGCCATCGAGGAAGCCCACAGCCGCATTAAAAATATGATTTACCTCAACCAACTGGCACCCGGACAAAAAATAATTTACAGCGATCTAAGCAAACGCCTCAACACCAGCGTGACCCCGGTGATTCAGGCCCTGAACCGCCTGGAAGCCAACGGCTTTGTCACCTATATCCCCAATAAGGGCTACTTCGTGGGCGAGATAACCCAGGAGGAGGCCATGGAACTCTACGAGGCCCGTGAGGCCTTGGAGATATACATCATCCCCAAGATCATCCAGAACATCACCCCGCCGGCAATCAAGGATATCAAGGCCCTTTTCCGCAAATACAACGAGGAGGCAGATGGGGGGCCCAGCCGCAAGATTATTTTGGTGGACGCTCAGTTCCACCTGAGCCTGGCAGAGTATTCGGGCAACGAAGTGGTCAACACGATGCTCAGAGAAATATTTGAAAAGCTATACCTCAAGTATCGCCCCGAATACTTGGAGGCGCCCCAGGTGAGGGAAGTGGCCGCCGAGCACCGGCAGATATTGGCCGCCCTGGGTAGGGGAGACGCGCAAACGGCCATCGCCACCACCAGCAGGCACATCGCGGCCAGCAAAGAGCGAATAACCCGCGCCCTACATTATCGCCAGGAAACCGGGTTCTACCGCCAGTAGCCACGGCAGGGCTCCCCTCGGTCATCTGCGTGGATAACCACCTAAAACCATAGCAAAACAAAAAACGGCCTAATTTTTTCTTGCCAATGCGGCGGATTAATGTAATTTAATATAAAATCAAATTTATGATAAATAAAAACCATGGCCTTGCAGCATTGGGATGAATAACAGGGGGGAACGGCAAAGCCCGAAACCTGACTAGCCAATATCGGGGAAGCAGACCAATGGAGTACCAAAGCATCATTTTTGAGGTTAACGATGGCATCGGACACCTCATTATCAACCGCCCGGAGGCGCGCAATGCACTGAACCGGGCCGCCCGCCTGGAAATGGCCGATGTGCTGGCCCGGGTGGAACAAGACCCGCGGGTGAAGGTCTTGGTGGTGTCCGGGGCAGGGGACAAGGCTTTCGTGGCCGGCTCGGACGTCAAGGAACTCAGCCAGTACAGCGCCCTGGACATGGAGCACTTCATGGACACCCTGGCCCAGGGCTTCTACTCCCGCTTCGAGCGGCTCGACCGGCCGGTAATAGCCATGATCGACGGCCTGTGCCTCGGGGGCGGACTGGAGTTCGCTCTGGCCTGCGATCTGCGCTATGCCTCGGACCGCTCCCTGCTGGGTCTGCCCGAGATACGCCTGGGCATCATGCCTGGGGGCGGGGGCACCCAGCGTCTGCCCCGCCTGGTGGGGGTGGCCAAGACTAAGGAACTCATCTTCACCGGGGAGCTCATAAAGGCCGACGAGGCCCTGCGGTTGGGCATCGTCAACCAGGTCTACCCGGCGGATGAGCTTGAGGAGCAGGTCATGGCCGTGGCCAAAAAAATCTCGGCCAAAAGCAGCTTGGCCCTTAAGTGGGCCAAGAAGGCCATCAATGCCTCCCAGGAAACCGGCCTCAGGGCCGGGTTGGACTACGAGGCCATGGTGGAGTGTCTCCTGTTCACCAGCGAGGACCGCCAAGAGGGCATCAAGGCGCTGTTTGAAAAACGTGAGCCGAACTTCCAGGGCAAGTAAAGCACCTTGCCCCAGACATACGACTATTTAAAAACCAAGTGAGGCAGTGATGCAATACAACACCTCCGAGCTCACCGAAGAGCAGAGAATATTCCAGGATATGATGGCCGACTTCGCCGACGAGGTATTGGCCCCCATGGTAGACGAGGCTGAAGAGACGGGCCACACTCCTCTGGCCCTGTTCACCAAGATGGCTGAGATGGGCTTTTTGTGCCCCCGCTACCCCGAAGAGTTGGGCGGCGGCGGGGCTGACAAGCTCAGCGAGTGCATCATGATCGAGCAGGTTTGCCGGATAAACGCCGGCTTTTGCGGGGCCATCGTGGCCCATAGCGGCCTGGGCACCATGCCCATCTTTCTGCACGGTTCGGACGAACAAAAACAGAAGTACCTGATCCCGGCCATCCAGGGCAAAAAAATCGCCGCCTTCGGCCTAACCGAGCCCAACGTGGGCTCCGATGCCGCCTCCATACAAACCCGCGCGGTGCGCGACGGCGACGACTACGTCATCAACGGCACCAAGATGTTCATCACCAACGCGCCCATCTGCGACTACGTGATCGTGGCCGCCTACACCCAGCCGGACAAACGGGGCCTGGGCATCAACCTGTTCCTGGTGGACAAGGGTACCCCCGGTTTCACGGTGAGCAAGAAGTTGGACAAGGTTGGCAACCACGCCGCCGAGACCGGCGAACTGGTGTTCGAGGACTGCCGGGTCCCCGCCGAAAACCTCATCGGAGGCAAAGAGTGCGGCGGCTTCCAGCAACTGGAGGACATTCTGATCTCCGGGCGCATCACCTACGGGGCCCGCTGCCTGGGCACCGCCCAAGCGGCCTACGACCTCAGTGTGGAGTACGCCAAGCAGCGGGTGCAGTTCGGCAAGCCCATCATCAAGTTCCAGAACACTTCCTTCAAGCTGGCTGAGATGGCCACCTATATCGACGTGATGCGCACCTACGTATGGCGGGTGGCCCGCTTGTACGAGGCCGGGGCCAACATGAAGAAGGAATCCTCCATGGTCAAGCTGTTCTGCGCCGAGTTGCTGCAGAACATCACCAACACCGGCATGCAGATCCACGGCGGCTACGGCTACATGATGGAGTACCCCATCCAGCGTCACTGGCGCGACGGCCGCCTGTACACGGTGACCGAGGGCACCTCCGAGGTTCAGCGCATCGTCATTTCCCGTGAGTGCGGATTTTAGGAGCAGAGACGGCAATGGATAATTTCATCAAGCAGCTTGAGCAGAAGAACCATGAGCACCGCCTGGGGGGCGGGGCCAAGCGCATCGAGCGGGAGCACGCCAAAGGCAAGCTCACCGCCCGGGAGCGCCTGGATTTCCTGTTCGACAAGGACACCTTCATCGAGGTGGGCTTGTTGACCGACCACACCTGCCGCGACTTCGGGCTGGAAAAGCAGCATATGCCCGGCGACGGCGTGGTGACCGGCTACGGCAAGGTGGACGGCCGCACGGTCTTCGCCTTTGCCCAGGACGCCACGGTAATGGGCGGCAGCCTGGGTGACATGCACTCCCAGAAGATCTGCACCATAATGGACCTGGCGGTGAAGGCCGGGGCCCCCATCGTGGGCATCAACGATTCGGCCGGGGCCAGGGTTCAGGAAGGCGCCGAGGGCCTGGCCGGGTACGGCCTCATCTTCAAGCGCAACGTCAACGCCAGCGGGGTGGTGCCCCAGCTCTCGTTGATCATGGGCAACTGCGCCGGTGGGGCGGTCTATTCCCCGGCCATGACCGACTTCGTGTTCATGGTCAAAAAGACCTCCTACATGTTCATCACCGGCCCCAAGGTCATTATGTCGGTCACCGGCGAAGATGTGACCATGGAAAAGCTGGGCGGACCACGCATCCACACCAAGATTTCGGGCAACTGCGACCTGGCCGCCAAGGACGACAATGATTGTCTGGAGCAGGCAAAGCGCCTGCTCTCCTTCTTGCCCAGCAACGCCAGGAACGTTCCTCCGCGCTTGGACGCCTCGGAAGAAGCGCCCTTTGACGATGAGATTCACCAGTTCATCCCTGAAGATCGCAAAAAATTCTTCGACGTGCGCGAGGTGATCCGCCGCCTGGTGGATGGCGAAGACTTCATGGAGGTCAAGGCCCTGTACGCACCCAATATAGTGGTCGGCTTCGGCCGGGTGGCCGGGCGCTCGGTGGGCATCATCGCCAACCAGTCGCGCTGCCTGGGCGGGGCCCTGGACAGCGACGCCTCGGACAAGGCCGCCCGTTTCGTGCGCACCTGCGACGCCTTCAACGTCCCCCTGGTGAACCTGGTGGACGTGCCGGGCTATCTGCCTGGGGTCAAGCATGAGTACAGCGGCATCATCCGCCACGGGGCCAAGATGATCTACGCCTACTCCGAGGCCACGGTTCCCAAGATCACCATCATCCTGCGCAAGGCCTATGGCGGAGCCTACCAGGCCATGTGCTCCAAGCAATTGGGCGCGGACCAGGTCTGGGCCTGGCCCTCGGCCGAGGTGGCGGTGATGGGGGCCGAGGGCGCGGTGGATATCGTCTACGCCAAGGACATAGCCAAGGCGGACGACCCCGAGGCCACCCGCCAGGCCAAGATCGAGGAGTACCGGGAAAAGTTCGCCAACCCCTACAACGTGGCCAAAAAGCTGCATGTGGATGCGGTGATCCTGCCCGGCGACACCCGGCGCTACCTGGTGCAGGCCCTCCAGGCCCTGGAGGACAAGCAGGAACCCAAACCGTGGCGCAAGCACGGCAACGTACCACTGTAAGCCGCGCTTGCCGGCAAAAGGAGCGTGACAGTCATGAGTAAGCGTATTCGGGTCCTGGCGGCCAAGCCCGGTCTGGACGGCCACGACCGGGGCATAAAGGTGGTTTGCGCCGGCCTCAAGGACGCGGGCATGGAGGTGATTTACACCGGCCTGCGTCAGACTCCAGCGGCCATCGTCGCCACCGCCCTGCAGGAAGACGTGGATGTCATCGCCCTGAGCACCCTGTCCGGGGCTCACAACCAACACCTGCCCCTGGTGGCTCAACTTCTGCGGGAAAAAGACGCGCAGCATATCCTTCTGGTGGCCGGGGGCATCGTGCCCCCCCAGGACCGCGCCACCCTCAAACAACAGGGGGTCAAGGAAGTCTTCGGGCCCGGGACCACCATGACTCAAATCGCCGAGTTCATCAGGGCCAACGTGTCCCTGAGCTGATAACCGGGAGGGTGGAGCCGTGTCCATGGACCAGAGCAAGATAAAAGAAGCAAAAACCAAGTGGGCCCAAAGCGACCCCGGTCTGGCCAAAGTGGCTCCCCGTCACACCGACTGGGGCGACCCGGTGGAAAAACTCTACACCCCGGCCGACGTGTCGGAGCAGGACTACCTGGAGCAGTTGGGATTCCCCGGCGAACATCCCTTTGCGCGCGGGGTCTACCCCAGCATGTACCTGGGCCGCCCCTGGACGGTGCGCCAGTATTCGGGCTATGACTCGCCCAAAGACACCAACGCCCGCTTCCGCTATCTGCTGGAGCAGGGCCAGACCGGCCTGAGCGTGGCCTTTGACCTGCCAACCCAGATCGGCTATGACTCGGACCATCCCATGTCCGCCGGCGAGGTGGGCAAGGTGGGGGTGCCGGTGGACACCCTGGAGGACATGGAGGTGATCTTCGAGGGCCTGCCCTTGGACAAGCTCTCCACCTCCATGACCATCAACGCGCCCTCGGCCATCATGTTGGCCATGTACGTGAGCATCGGCAAGAAGCAGGGCCTGGAGCCCAAGGTGCTGCGGGGCACCCTGCAAAACGACGTGCTCAAGGAGTACACGGTGCGGGGCACCTACATTTTCCCGCCCAAGCCGTCCATCCGGCTGGTCACCGACATCTTCGAATATTGCAGCAAGAACGTGCCGCGCTTCAACACCATCAACGTGGCCGGCTACCATATGCGAGAGGCGGGTTGCTCGGCGGTGCAGGAAATAGCCTTTGCCTTCAGCAACGCCATTGCCTACATCGAGGCCGGTCTCGAGGCGGGTTTGGATATCGACAAGTTCGCTCCGCGCATAAGCTGGATTTTCAACACCAACAACAAGATTTTCGAAGAAGTGGCCAAATATCGGGCAGCCCGGCGCATCTGGGCCGAGCTGCTCCGGGACCGCTTTGGTGCCAAAGATCCGCGCTCGTGCATGCTGCGTTTTCACACCCAGACCAGCGGGGCCAGCCTAACCGCTCA
>Ga0180009_10003049_pt1 | contig 19348 bp, 23 predicted proteins | sample OS_PC_MetaG_FD_123537 | JGI IMG/M metagenome (GOLD analysis project Ga0180009, IMG submission 123537) | Groundwater microbial communities from the Aspo Hard Rock Laboratory (HRL) deep subsurface site, Sweden - OS_PC_MetaG | ecosystem: Environmental > Aquatic > Deep subsurface > Groundwater...
ATTTGTGGTAGACTCCCCCCTCGTCTACAGAAGGGAAACGGTCCATGCCGCTCACCAAACTGAGAATCTTAACCGATCGCCTGACCGGAGCGGAACGCCGCTTCAGCCTGCGCACTCTGGTTGTCCTCTCTAGCCTGCCGCTTTTTGGCGTCGTTGCCGCGTTTGGCTTGTCGCCCGACACCAATCCGCTCGACATCACCCCGCAGACCATTACCGAAGCCATTACCCTGCCGACGCTGACCGGTTACGGCAACGAAGGCAGTTTTGAACGTGAAAGCCTGATCCAGTCCGGCGACACGTTGTCCATCGCGCTGTCGCGCCTGAAAATCGACGACCTGGAAATCCAGCGCCTGCTGGCCACCGAAGCAGTCCGTCAGATGGCCTCCAGCATCCGTGCGGGTCGGCGCATTCAGGCCACAACCGCCCAGGATGGGCAGTTGCTGGCCATCCGTTTTGACCGGGGCGATGCCCCTGCCCTGTTGGTCAACCGCCAGGGTGACGGCTTTGTCACCACGGAAAGCGATGATGTGCTCGAATCGCGCGTGGTGATGCGCTCCGGACGCATTCTGTCGTCGCTGTATGGCGCCACCGACAGTGCGGGCATCCCAGACAAAATCGCAAACCAGCTGGCCGAAACCTTTTCGACCAGCATGGACTTCCGCGAGGACCTGCGCCGCGGCGACACCTTCTCGGTGATCTACACGGTCAGCTACCGCAACGGCGAACCCATTGCCGCCGGCAAACTGCTGGCTGCCGAGTTCGTCAACGCCGGCAAACCCCACCGCGCCATCCTGTACCGCGACCCGTTCGGCCGCGAAGACTATTACACGCCCGAGGGTGAATCGCTCAAGCGCGGCTTCCTGCGGTCGCCGCTCGAATTCTCGCGTGTCACCTCCAGCTTCAGCAACTCGCGCAAGCACCCGGTTTATGGCTTCCACCGCGCCCATACCGGCGTCGACTTCGGCGCCCCCACCGGCACCCGGGTCAAAGCCACCGGCGACGCCACCGTGACCTTTGCCGGCCGTCGCGGCGGTTACGGCAAGCTCGTCATCCTGCGCCATTCCAACGGCTTCGAAACCTACTATGCCCACCTGAGCGCGTTCGCATCCGGAATCCGCGCCGGCCGCACGGTCAGCCAGGGCCAGAACATCGGCTATGTCGGCGCCACCGGCACCGCCACCGGCCCGCACCTGCACTATGAAATCCGCATCGCCGGCAAACCGAAGAACCCGATGGCCATCAAGTTGCCGGGCTCGCCTCCGCTGGTTGCAGCGCAGCGCGCACGTTTCCTTGAGCAGACTGCCGACTGGTCCGACAAGCTGGCCCTGCTGCGCGGTACCAATCTCGCCGCCCTCGATTGAGCCGAGCTTCCCCACATGAGGCCGAGCGTTACGTCGGCCTCATGTCCGGCACCAGCCTCGACGGCGTCGATGCCGTCCTCGCCGAAATAGGCCCAGACGGCCAGACACGACTGCTTCAAACCCATTACCTGCCCTACCCGGACAGCCTGCGCGCCCAATTGCTGGCGCTGCATGCACCGCAGACTGACGAAATCCATCTGGCCGCCTGTGCCAGCAACGCGCTGGCACGCCTGTATGCCGAGGCGGTCCGTGCCCTGCTCGACGGCATTGCGCCCGGCAGCGTGCGCGCAATCGGCTGCCACGGTCAGACCCTGCGCCATCGCCCCGCAGACGGCTACACGCTGCAGATCGGCAATGCCGCCCTGCTGGCCGAACTCACCGGCATTACGGTCGTCGCCGATTTCCGCAGCCGCGACATTGCCGCGGGCGGCCAGGGTGCGCCGCTGGTGCCCGCCTTCCACGCCCGCGCGCTGCGACATCCGAACCACCACCGCGTTATTGCCAATATCGGCGGCATTGCCAACGTCACCGATCTGCCGCCCGGTGGCCCCGTACGCGGCTGGGACACCGGTCCCGGCAACATGCTGCTGGATGCGTGGGTCCAGCGCCATCGCAACGCCCGCTACGACCGCGATGGTGCCTGGGCGGCGAGCGGATGCATTCACCCCGACCTGCTCGCTGTGCTGATGCAGCATCCCTATCTGCAGGGTCCGCCGCCAAAAAGTGGCGGACGCGAGCAGTTCAACCTGGACTGGCTCGACACCACGCTCGAGGACCTGAATAAAGCCATCGACCCCGCCGACGTGCAGGCCACGCTGCTCGAATTCACTGCGCGCAGTCTTGCCGATGCGGTGAAACGCGAATGCGCCGGCGTTCAGGAACTCTACGTATGCGGCGGCGGCGCCCACAACGGCGCGCTGATGCAACGCATCACCGCGCATCTGCAGGAAATCGAGGTGGCGACCACCGCTGCACTGGGCATGGATCCGGACTGGGTGGAAGCGCTTGCCTTTGCCTGGTTGGCCCGGCAGGCAGTGCATCACGAGGCGGGCAATCTGCCGGCGGTGACCGGCGCGCGCGGCGAACGCATCCTGGGGGCGATTTACCCGGCTTGATGCCTCCACCTGAAAACAAAAACGCGGCCGAAGCCGCGGTGTCCTGATGAAAAAAGCGGCCGAGGCCGCGATGTTCTAATTGAAAAAGCGGCCGAGGCCGCTTTTTTATTGCGCGAGTACGTGCTTACGCCGAGAACGACGAGCCGCAACCGCAGGTGGTGGTGGCGTTCGGGTTCTTGATGACGAACTGCGCGCCTTCCAGGCCTTCCGAGTAATCGATTTCTGCGCCGACCAGGTACTGGAAGCTCATCGAATCGACCAGCAGGGTCACACCGTTTTTCACCATCACGGTGTCGTCGGCATTCTGCGCTTCGTCAAACGTGAAGCCGTACTGGAAGCCGGAACAGCCGCCACCGGAAACGAACACGCGCAGTTTCAGGTCGGGGTTGCCTTCCTCGTCGATCAGGTTTTTGACTTTGCTGGCTGCGCTGTCGGTGAAGATCAGCGGGACTTCCATTTCGGTTGCTGCATTCATGGTCATGCTCCTTGAAAACGTGTGAGGTGATTATCCGCATCACCCGGCTTGCGTCAAGCAAAGACCCTGTTTGGGCCTAGGAGTTCCGGGGCGAGCCTGCCCTCAGGGCAGCATGCCAATGTCGGCCAGCGCCGTGTCTTCGGGCAGGTCAAACAGAATATTCATGTTCTGCACTGCCTGCCCCGCCGCGCCCTTGACCAGGTTGTCGATTACCGACAGCACCACCACGGTGTCGCCGCCCTGCGGCCGGTGTACGGCAATGCGGCAGACGTTGGCGCCGCGTACCGAGCGGGTTTCCGGGTGGCTGCCGGCGGGCAGCACGTCGACGAACGCCTCGCCCGCATAGCGCTTCTCGAACAGCGCCTGCAGGTCGACGTCAGCGCTGGCTTTTGCGTACAGCGTGGCATGGATGCCCCGGATCAGCGGCGTAAGGTGAGGCACGAAGGTGAAGTCCACCGACTTGCCGGCGAAGCTGTCCAGCCCCTGCTTGATTTCGGGCCAGTGGCGGTGGCCCGCAACGGCGTAGGCCTTGAAGTTGTCTGCCGCCTCGGCAAACAGGATATGGGTTTCCGGCTTGCGGCCGGCGCCGGACACGCCCGACTTGGCGTCCGCCACCAGAAAGCCGGTATTGACCGCACCCGACTCCAGCAGCGGCAGAAAGCCCAGTTGCACCGCCGTCGGGTAGCAGCCCGGGTTGGCGATCAGCCGTGCGCCCTTGATCGCGGCGCGGTTGATCTCGGGCAGGCCATACACGGCTTCTGCCACCAGGTCGGGGCAGGCATGCTCCATCTTGTACCACTTCTCCCACACGGCCACGTCCTTGATGCGGAAGTCCGCCGCCAGGTCGATCACCTTGACGCCGGCGTCGAGCAGCGCGCGGGTCTGCTGCATCGCCACGCCGTTGGGGGTGGCGAAGAACACCACGTCGCAGTGTTCCAGGCCGGCTTCCTCAGGCGTGGAAAACGCCAGTTTCACGCGGCCACGCAGGTTGGGGAACATCTCGGCCACCGGCATGCCCGCTTCCTTGCGCGAGGTGATCGCCTTCAATTCCACCTGCGGATGGCGCGCCAGCAGGCGCAGCAGTTCGACCCCGGTGTAGCCCGTGCCGCCGACGATACCGACTTTGATCATGGTGTGAATCCTTGCAATGAATGACTGAATTGTAAGACAGCCGTGCGTTCAGATATAAAAAAAGCCGCCCTGAATCGGACGGCTTTTTCGGGCACAAGCGGATTAGCGCTTGGAGAACTGCTTGCGGCGACGCGCCTTGTGGAAGCCGACTTTTTTCCGTTCGACTTCGCGGGCATCGCGGGTCACCAGACCGGCGGCCTTCAGCGCGGGCTTCAGCTCGGGCGAGAACTCGATCAGCGCGCGGGTGATGCCGTGACGCACCGCACCGGCCTGGCCGGATTCACCACCGCCCGCCACGTTGACCATGATGTCGAACGTGTTCAGGTTGTCGGTCAGCACCAGCGGCTGGCGCACGACCATGCGGCCGGTTTCGCGCGAGAAATAGTCGTCCACCGGCTTTTCGTTGACGACGATCTTGCCGCTGCCCGCCTTGATGAACACGCGCGCAACCGATTCCTTGCGGCGACCCGTACCGTAGTTGTAGTTACCGATCATGATGCAGCCTTAACGTTGAGTTCGAGGGGCTGGGGCTGTTGAGCCTCATGCGGATGGTCCGCGCCCGCGTAGATTTTCATTTTCTTGATCATGGCGTAGCCGAGCGGGCCCTTGGGCAGCATGCCCTTGACCGCCTTCTCCAGCGCACGGCCGGGGAAGCGCTCCTGCATCTTGTCGAAGTTGGTTTCGTAGATGCCGCCAGGATAGCCGGAGTGGCGATAGTATTTCTTGTCGAGGCCCTTGTTGCCGGTCACGACCATCTTGCTGGCGTTGACCACCACGATGTAATCGCCGGTGTCGACGTGGGGCGTGAACTCCGGCTTATGCTTGCCGCGCAGGCGGCGTGCAATCTCGGAAGCCAGGCGGCCCAGCACTTTGTTGTCGGCATCAACCACGAACCAGTCGCGTTTGACTTCATGCCCTTTAGCGGAAAACGTTTTCATGACCCAACCTCTACACAGAGGACAATCTCGGAAAGCCGGGCATTTTAACTGCGCACCCCGCACAAAGTCAAACACTGCTTGCGTCCGGCCGCTATGACGTTGGCGGCCCCTGCACGGCAGTCGGGTTTGCCGCGCAATGGCCGCAACGCAAGGCTTGGGCAGGCACGGTCGGGCAGCATACAATCCCCGCCATGACCGCCTGGCTTGCAACCAACCTCATCGCCGCCGCCTTGCTGCCTCCGCTGGTGCTGGTGATCATGCTGGCCGCCGGGCTCTTTTTTCACCGCCGCCGCCCACGCCTGTCCATGTCGCTGATCCTGCTGTCCACCGCTGCGCTGTATGCCCTCTCCACCCCCTGGGTCGGCGGACTGCTGCTGAAAACCCTGGAAATCAGCACGCCGGTCAGCCCCGACACGCTGCAGGGCGCCCACGCCATCGTCGTCCTCGGCGGCGGCCGGAGGGTGGACTCGGCCGAATACGGCAGCGACACGCTCAACGGCATCAGCCTGGAACGCCTGCGTTACGCCGCCTTCCTGCATCGCGCCAGCGCGCTGCCGATCCTTGCCACCGGCGGCAAACCCGGCGGCGGCGAACTCGCCGAAGGCCGCATCATGCAGCACGTCCTGCAGACCGAATACGGCCTGCCCACCCGCTGGATCGAAGACGCTTCCCTCACCACCTGGGACAACGCCCGTTTGTCCGCAACACCGCTCAAACAGGCGGGTGTCCAGCGCATCGTGCTGGTCACCCACGCCTGGCACCTGCGCCGCGCCGTCCCCCTGTTCGAGGCACAGGGGCTCGACGTCATCCCCGCCGGCATCCAGTTTTCCAGCACCCGGCTCGACTCCATCCTCGACGTCCTGCCCACGCCCGCCGGCTTGCGCGACAGCACCTTTGCCCTGCACGAATGGCTGGGCATTCTGTGGTACAAACTCCGCTCGATTTTTACCTGAAGGAAGCCCATGAAAGCCCGCGTCAAACTCATCGAAGGCGTCAGCTTCGTCGGCCAGAGCGAATCCGGCCACAGCGTCGTCATGGACGGCGCGCCCGAATCCGGCGGCAAGAACCTCGGCGTACGCCCGATGGAAATGCTGCTGATGGGACTGGGCGGCTGCTCCGCGTTCGACGTCGTCCTGATCCTGCGCAAAAGCCGCCAGCAGATCACCGACTGCGTCGCCGACCTCAGCGCCGAACGCGCCGACAGCGACCCCAAGGTATTCACCAAAATCCACGTCCACTTCACCGTCACCGGCAAGGGCCTCGACCCCAAACGCGTCGAACAGGCGGTCAAGCTCTCCGCCGAAAAATACTGCTCGGCCTCGATCATGCTGGGCAAGACAGCCGTCATTACGCACGATTTCGAGATTCATGAAGCGTGACTGGATCGAGGCCTGCTTCGCGCTCCCGCACCTGGCGCTCCGCGCCAACCGAGTCGCCGCTTGCCCACCATCATGCTCGGCAAGACGGCCGAGATCACGCATGACTTCGAGGTGGGGGAAGGCTGAATAAAAATGGGCGCCCGAGGCGCCCGCTTGCTTGCTGTCAAAGCCGCGCGCTTGCGCAGGCCTCACCGACAGACCTCTCGGCGGTTTCCGATCCGCAGCACCCGGACAACAATGCGACGATCCTGGATATCGCAGATGATTCGCCAATCGCCCACGCGGTATTTCCAATAATTTCCCAGCTTCGCCCCCGATAGCGCTTCCCCGATGTCTCTCGGATTGTCCAGTGTCGCGACCCGCGTCTTCAAAAAACCGAGCAGGCGTTGCTGTACCGGGCGATCCAGTTTTTTCAGGTCCTTGACGGCCTCCGGATCGAACTCAACCTCAAAGGCCAAGCTCGCGCTCCACGTCCGCGAGGGGGATCGTGTTGCGGTTCATGCGCGCACGCGCTTCCGCCAGGTAGTAGTCTTCGAGATCGTCGATGTACTCCAGGATCGCCTCGCTGGCAAGCGTGGATTTGGCGCGGCCCGTCTCCTGCGCCAGCGCGTTCAAACGGACCTCGATCGATTCGGGCAAGCGGATAGCCAACATGCTGTATCTCTTCATGGATCACAAATGTTATACAAGCATAACGGACCCGGCCCGTGTCGCCATTATCTATCGCAGGCGTTGAAATTTAGTGGCGGAGAAATATTGCTCGGCCCGCATCTACTCAGCAAGACAACCTAAATCACGCATGACTTCGGGGGCTGACCTCACAAAAAAAAACGGGCGCCCGAAGGCGCCCATTTCGTTTTTTAACTCAGCGAATGCCGAATTAGAACTTGTGGATCATGCCGAGCGAGAATGCATCGGGATCCTGACCTGCAGCGATGCTCAGGTTGTCGCCGTGGCCGCCACCGCTCATGACGGAGAATGCCGCGCCAGAGTCGTTCTTGGTCTTGGCGTAAGCAACATAAGCGGTGGTGCGCTTGCTCAGGTTGTAATCGTAACCAACGGCAAACATCTTGGCGCCGGTTTCTGCAACAGAGCCGTCTTCATCGCTGGCCTTGTAGTACTGGGCCTTGATTTCGCCGTTGCCCAGCTTGTAGCCTGCGCCCACGCCCCACACATCGCGGTCAGCACCGCTGCTACCACGCTGGTCTTCCGACTTGGAGTACAGAGCCACCAGCTTCAGATCACCCATGTTGAAGCCGGCACCCAGACGCCAGTTGCTCTCGTCACCGGTACCGGTCGTCAGGTTGTTTTGCTGGTAGGTGGCGCCCAAGAACAACGGGCCGTTTGCGTAGTTGACGCCGAGGCTGTATGCGTCGTTGTCGTTGGTGGTAGTAACACCGGTACCGTCGAAGTTGGTCGAGTAGTGCGCGGAAGCCGAGAGGCCGCTGAACGAAGGCGTGTCGTAGCGGATGCCGTTATCGAAACGCTCTTCCCAGGAGTTACCGCTAGCACCAGTAGTACCGTTGAAACGCAAGAAGTTGCGGGAGTCGCCGATCTTGTTGTTGAACAGGTCGAGCTTGCGGCTGAGCTGCTTGGTCGGGGTGTCGAAATAGCCCAGACGGGTGGTACCGAAGGCGCCTTTCAAACCGACAAACGTGTCGCGCGCGGTGGTGAAGGAAGAACCGCGGCGCTCGCCACCCAGGGTGGTTTCGACCTGCCAGATTGCGCTCAGACCGCCGCCCAGATCTTCAGCGCCCTTGAAACCCAGGCTGGAAGCGTTGGAGGACACGTTGGTGGCGCTATCGGTGCCATCGTCCAGTACGTCGACGGACATGTGGATGTTACCGTAGACATCGACGTTGGCGGTGGCAGCGAATGCCGGGGCAGCGAAAGCGGAAACGATCGCTGCTGCGAGGATTTTCTTCATCATCTGTTTATCTCCTTGGATTGGAATAAAAGCTTGTTCAAGCTCTGCAGAGCTGTCCTGCACAGACTGAATGCCTGGGGACGAGGTCGATTATCCTCATGCAAGACCTGCCAGCAAGAAAAGCTGTTGTTTTTTCTGCCACGAAGGGTGAAAAGTGTTGTTTTGTTGCACACGCACAACACGCCAGGGGTAGTTCGCGCGTCTGCGGGCGCGCCGCAACGCGGCCGGAGGGCGAGCCGGACCCCGGTATCATCGGACCTTCTAGCGCTGCAGGCGCTATAGATAGAGTGCAGCACATCTCATTCAAGGAGGCGCCATGCGCTGGGAACGTGGACGACGCAGTGACAACATCGAAGACCGGCGCGGCATGCGGGTGGGCCGGCGCGGACTGGCCGGTGGCGGGATCGGGGCGATCGTGCTGGCGCTGGTGGCGATGTATTTCGGGGTGGACCCGTCGGTGGTGCTGAACCAGGTGGGCAACCCGGCGCCGACGCAGGCGGAGCAGCAGGTCACGTTCAGCCCGGAAGAAGAACGGCTGAAGGAATTCGTGTCGGTGGTGCTGGCGGATACCGAAGACGTGTGGGGGGCGTTGTTCCAGGCTTCGGGCCAGCGCTACCAGCAGCCGACGCTGGTGCTGTTTTCCGGCGCGGTGGAGTCGGCCTGCGGGTTTGCCGAGGCGGCGATGGGGCCGTTCTATTGTCCGGCCGACCAGAAGCTATATCTGGACATGCGCTTCTTCAACGATCTGGCGCAGCGCCACGACGCACCGGGCGACTTTGCGCAGGCCTACGTGGTTGCGCACGAGGTGGGCCACCACGTGCAGACGCTGCTGGGCATTTCGAAGCAGGTCCACGCGGCGCGCAGCCAGGCCGGAAAAGTCGAGGGCAACGCGCTGCAGGTGAAGATGGAATTGCAGGCCGACTGCTTTGCCGGCGTATGGGCGCACCACGCCCATAAGGCACGGCAGATCCTGGAGCCGGGGGACACCGAAGAGGCGCTGGCGGCAGCGGCCGGCGTGGGCGACGACCGCCTGCAGAAACAGGCCCGGGGCCATGTGGTGCCGGATTCCTTCACCCACGGCTCGTCGGCGCAGCGCATGCGCTGGTTCAGCAACGGCCTGCAGGGCGGCGACCCGGGGCAGTGCGACACGTTCAAGGCGGCGCGGTTGTAGGCAGGGGCATGCATGCACACTGGGGTTGAGTGGACGCGTAGCCAAGCGTGAGGACTGACGCTGGTTTTTGGTGTCAGTTACGCGGATTCTAGCCGGCCAAGCGACTTGTCACGTGTCCCCGGCTCCCGGCGGCCATTTCCGCGCAGTGTGAAACATGCGCAGAATCTCAACCCGCTGCTCCTTGACTCGATAAGGAATGATGTAGGGGAAATGGGGCAAGACAAGTTCGCGCGTCCCCGGCAGGCGCCCCGGTCGCCCCATGTCGGGATGCCGGGTTAACAAACGGGTGGTTTCGTCCGCTTCCGTTACCAGCGCAGCGGCGGCCTGGGGATTGTCCTGCGCAATGTAGGCTGCCTCCTGCTCAAGGTTGCGCAGCGCGGAGCGCAGCCACTTAACCTGCATATTTTTTCAGCAGGTCCGCCATGTCGGAAGGCTTCGCGAAGTCCCCCCGGTCGGCTTCCTCTATTGCCTGCTCGATTTCTCCCACCTGCCAGGCTTCCAGGTCGAGGTATCGTGCGATGGCTTCTTCTGCCAAGTACGATTTGGATCGATGCGTGGCTTGCGCCAGTTTGTCCAGCTTTGCCTTGGTCTCTTCAGGCAGGCGTAAAGTCAGAATTGCCGTGGCCATGTAATCGCTCCAGTGATGACGATGTATACATTCGCAGCATAGCACGCCTCACGCCCAGCGCCCCGCCCCGGACAGCCCCACCATCAGCCGCACGCCGCCATACGCCAGCCACGACAGCATGCGCTGCGGCCAGGGGCGGCGATGCCAGTCGGCAGGGTCGAGCGGGGTGGACTGGGCGATGGCCTGCTGCAGGCGCTGCTGCAAATCGCGGGCAAAGGCCGCATCGTCGACCACGATATTGGCCTCGCGCGCGAGCAGCAGGCTGAAGGGGTCGATATTGCTGGAACCGACGGTAGCCCAGTGGCCGTCGAACACGGCGACCTTGGCGTGCAGTTCGCTCACCTGGTATTCGTAGAGGCGGACGCCGGCGGCGAGCAGGTCGCGATAGAGGGCGCGCGCGGCGGTCTGGAAAAACGGGTGGTCGGTATGGCCTTGCACCAGCAGGTGCACCTGGACGCCGCGCGCAGCGGCTTTTTTCAGCAGCGTGCGGAAACGGCGCCCGGGCAGGAAATAGGCGTTGGCAATGTAGATGTCGTCGCGCGCCAGCGCCAGCGCGGCGAGGTAGACCCGCTCGATATCGCGGCGGTGGGCGAAGTTGTCGCGCACCACGAAAGCGGCGCGGGTGTGGCCGTCGGTGGGCCAGCTGGGTTCGATGGGCAACCGCTGCCGGTCGGGTTGGGGCTGCAACTGCGTCAGCGCAACCAGCCGCCACAGGCGACGGGCACTGAAATGAATACTGGCCAGCAGCGGGCCCTGCACCTCGACGCTGAAATCGAGCCGGGGCGCGTCGAGGTGCACCGGCTCGTGGTCGTCGATCAGGTTCATGCCGCCGACGAAGGCGATCCGCGCATCGATGACCGCCAGTTTGCGGTGCAGCCGCCGCAGGCTGCGGGGGTTGGAGCGCCATCCCCGGCCCACCAGCGGACGATAGAACAGCACGCTGACCCCCGCCGCCCGCAGCGCAGCCAGCCAGTCGGCGGGCAGCGTGTCCGCCGAGCCCACGCCATCGATCAGCAGCCGCACCTGCACGCCACGGCCGGCGGCGCGCATGAGCGCGTCGCGCACGCGTTCGGCGGTGGGGTCGGCGTTGAAGATATAGGTTTCGAGATGGACTTCGGCGTGCGCCGCGTCGATGGCGGCAATCAGCGCGGGGAAAAAGTCGGCGCCGTTTTGCAGCAGCCGCAGCCGGTTGCCGGGAACCAGCTCGACGCCGCTGAAAAACAAGCTACGCCAGCGATTGCGCGCGGCCATCAGGTCGGGCTGAGTTTGGCGCTCAACGCGGCGTGGTCGGAAATGCGGTGCCAGGCGTTGCCGGTGTGGACGTGCGCGGCCTCGATGTTGAAGCGCCGCACATAAATGCGGTCGAGCTGGAACATCGGCATGAAGGACGGATAGCTGCGTGCGGACCGGCCATGGTGCGTCTCGAACACTTCGGACAGGCCCAGCTCGTCCTCGAAATAGCGGCCGACGCGCACCCGCCAGTCGTTGAAGTCGCCGGCCAGGATCAGCGGCGCATTGTCCGGCACCATCTTGCGCACGCGCGCGACGATCATCGCCAGCTGGCGCTTGCGCCCGCCTTCGTTCAGCGCAAGGTGCACGTTGATGCAGTGCACCGGGGTGGCCATGCCTGGCACCTCGATTTCGCAGTGCAGCATGCCCCGGCTCTCGTAGGCATGGGAGGAGATGTCCTCGTTTTCCCACGACAGGATCTTGTGGCGCGACAGGATGGCGTTGCCGTGGTGGCCGGTGTCGTAGACGCAGTTCTTGCCATAGGCAAAGTCGGTGTAGATGTGTCCTGCAAGAAACTCGGTCTGCGGCCGCCCCGGCCAGTGCTGGAAACGGCTGGCGCGCTGGCCGTGGCAGCCCTGCACTTCCTGCAGGAAGACGATATCGGTGCCGAGCGTGCCGAGGCGGTCGCGCAGTTCGTGCACGGTCAGCCGCCGGTTGAATTGCGACAGGCCTTTGTGGATGTTGTAACTGGCGACGTGCAGCGGAGCGGTCATCGAATCATTATATGCGTGCGGGAAGCAGCCGGATGGCCGCTGCATTGCTGGGGGAAAAGCACCGCGCAGCCGCGGTTTCCCACGGCAGCCATTGGTAGCGCAGATGCTCGCGCGGCGCGAGTATGACCGGCTGCGGCGAGGGGAGTTGCAGGCCAAACACGTGCTCGGTGTTGTGGGTGACGCCGGGCGCGTAGCGGTGGCGCCAGCGTTCGTAGATTTCGTAGCGGGTTGAGAGGTCCCACGGCGTCAGTTTGAAGGCCGTGGCGTCGAGCCCGGTCTCCTCGCGCACTTCGCGGATCGCGGTCTCGAGCAGGGTTTCGCCGGCATCCTGCGAACCGGTGACCGACTGCCAGAAGCCCGGTGCATCGGCACGCTCCATCAGCAACACCTGGCCGTCTGCCGTGTGGATCACCACCAGGACGGAAACCGGAATCTTGTGAGGGGTCACGCGATGCGGGCGTTGAGCGGGCTGCCCGTCGTCATGATCGCGATCAGGCGGTCGATGTTGGGGTGCTTGCCGGGGTGCGTGCTGGCGTCCTCGGTGTGTTCGGCGAAAATCGCCAGCCCCTCGGCGGCGGCCTCGACGTTGATCGCACCGTATTGCTGCGCGAGATGGGCATACACCCGGAACGAGCCGGCGGTGCCGGGCGCGTTGGCGATTGTCGCCACCTCGACGCCGGCGGCGTCGGTGAGAATCAGCTTTTCACCGGCGAACTCGGGCAGGGTTTTCAGGGTGTCGGCGAATTTCATGCCGCCTTGTCAGCCGCCGGGACATTGCGCAAACGGATATGCAGTTCGCGCAGCTGCTTGTCGTCGACCACGTTGGGCGCGTTGGTCATCAGGCAGGACGCGCGCTGGGTCTTGGGGAAGGCGATGACGTCGCGAATCGACTCGGCGCCGGTCATCAGCGTGACCAGGCGATCCAGCCCGAACGCCAGGCCGCCGTGCGGCGGTGCGCCGTACTGCAGCGCGTCGAGCAGGAAGCCAAATTTTTCGCGGCGCTCTTCCTCGCCGATGTTCAATGCGGCGAACACTTTTTCCTGCACGTTCTGCTGGTGGATACGCACCGAGCCGCCGCCGACTTCCCAGCCGTTCAGCACCATGTCGTAGGCCTTGGACAGGCAGCGGCCCGGATCGGTGGCGAGCCAGTCTTCGTGGCCGTCCTTGGGCGCGGTGAAGGGGTGGTGCAGCGCGTCCCAGCGGTTCTCGTCCTCGTTGTATTCGAACATCGGGAAATCGACCACCCACAGCGGCGCCCAGGCGCGGCCGTCGACATGGCCCTTCTCATGGCCGATCTTCAGCCGCAGCGCACCGAGTGCGTCGTTGACCACCTTGGCGCGATCGGCGCCGAAGAAGATCAGGTCGCCGTTTTGCGCGCCGGTGCGTTCGATCACCGCGGCGAGCGAGGCTTCGGACAGATTCTTGACGATTGGCGACTGCAGGCCGGCTTCGTTCAGTTGGGTGATGTCGTTGACCTTGATGTAGGCGAGACCCTTGGCGCCGTAGATCTTGACGAACTCGGTATAGCCGTCGATTTCACCGCGGCTCAAACTGGCGCCGCCGGGGATGCGCAGCGCGGCGACGCGGCCCTTCGGGTCGTTGGCCGGGCCGGAGAAGACCTTGAACGCGACCTCTTTCATCACGTCGCCGACATCGATGATTTCCAGCGTCACCCGCATGTCGGGCTTGTCGGAGCCGTATTTGTTCATCGCCTCGGCGTAGGTCATGCGCTGGAAGGCGGCAGGCAGATCGATGCCCTGCGCCTTCTGCATCATGTCGCGGATCATGCCCTCGACCAGGGCCATGATTTCTTCCTCGCCCATGAACGAGGTTTCCAGGTCGACCTGGGTGAATTCGGGCTGGCGGTCGGCGCGCAGGTCCTCGTCGCGGAAGCACTTGGTGATCTGGAAGTAGCGGTCGACGCCCGACACCATGAGTAATTGTTTGAAGAGCTGCGGCGACTGCGGCAGCGCGTAGAACATGCCGTCGTGCACGCGACTCGGCACCAGGTAGTCGCGCGCGCCCTCGGGGGTGGAGCGCGTCAGCATCGGCGTTTCGACTTCCATGAAGCCGTGCGTGTCGAGGTAGTCGCGCATCAGCTTGGACACGCGATAGCGCAGCTTGAGGTTCTTCTGCATCGGCTCGCGGCGCAGGTCGAGGTAGCGGTACTGCAGGCGGATGTTCTCGTTGATGTTGTCGTCGTCGATCTGGAACGGCGGCGTCAGCGAGGGGTTCAGCACTTCCAGCTTCTTGGTCAGCATCTCGACCATGCCGGTCGCCATATTGGGGTTCTCGGTGCCGGCGGGGCGCGGCCGCACCAAGCCCTCGATCTTCAGCACGAACTCGGAGCGCACGTCCTCGGCCAGTTTGAAGGCCTCCGGGGTGTCGGGGTCGATCACCACCTGCATCATGCCTTCGCGGTCACGCAGGTCGATGAAGATGACGCCGCCGTGGTCACGCCGGCGGTGGGCCCAGCCGCACAGGGTCACGGTGTTGCCGATGTCGGCGGCGGTGACGGCACCGCAGTAATGAGTACGCATGGTCTTCCTAGTCAATTACGGGGACGCGCCTGAGGCGAGGTAACGTCCATCAAACGGTGTGCTTGCGACGGAAACAAAGAAGCGGACGGCTTACACCGCCCGCTTCCCGGTCATGTCGCGGTCCTCAGGGGCAGGCCGGACAGGCGCCCGTGCCGCAGGCGGGCGACGGTGCTTCGGGCTTGGCCTCGGCCGGCTTGCTGCCGCCTCCCTTGAAGTCGGTGGCGTACCAGCCGGTGCCTTTCAGGGCAAAGCCGGGCGCCGTCAGCTGCTTGGCGTAATCGGCCTTGCCGCACGCCGGGCACACCGAGAGCGGCGCATCGGACACTTTCTGCATTTCGTCCTGGGCATGGCCGCAGGACGCACATTTGTAAGCATAAATCGGCATGGTTCGCTCCGATAAATCAATAAGTTACGGAATTATAACCTTTGCGGGCGCAAATGCCCACGGGCGCACCGGGAATCTGGCGCCGACCGGCCCCGGTTTCAAGACCCCTACCAGGCGACGCTGAGGCTGCCGTAGAGGCGCCGGCTAAAGACGTTGGTGTCACGGAATTCCTGGTAATCGTTCCCCAGGTTCTGTCCGACCAGCGCGGCATCGAGGTCGTAGCCCTGCCACTTCCAGCGCCGCGCCAGGCGCAGGTCGACGCGGGTGAAGGGCTCGGTGATATCGCCTTCGGACAGCCATTTCTGGGCGTCGCTGCGCTGGACGAACACGCTCGTTTCCCAGCCCTGGCCAAGACGGTAACGGGCGAGCAGGCCGAAGTTGTTGCGCGGCGCCGATCCAGGGATGTCTTCATTGAAATTGTCGTCTGACGTGTTCGCTCTCAGGAAAACCCGCGCGAAGTGCGCACTCACATCGAGCGATTGATTTGGACGCCAACGCAATTGGATTTCCCCACCCTCAGAATCCACATTCCCGATGTTATCGGCAAAGAATACCTTGGGCTGAAAAGATCCCGCATCAAAAGCCGGGTTCGGTTCAACCTTTATCAGCCCAATAAAGTTGTCGATGTGATCCCGAAAAAGCCGGACATCCATTTCAAGATGCAGGGCGGGCCAGTTCCCTACATAACCGATCTCGCGTGACAGTACACGCTCCGGATTGAGGCCGCCCGTGGAAATCGTCACCGTATCGGCTACTGCGCCGGATTGCAGGGTATAAACCTGGTTGCCCTCTTCTTCATAGAAAGTCGGTGACCGATAAGCGCGCGATACCCCCAGGCGGATTACATGCCCCGGCGCCAGGGTCCAGTTAAGCGCGGCGCGCGGCGAAACGTCGGTGCCTGAAAAGTAGTGGTGCTCCAGCATCGCGCCGCCCTGCAGCAGCAGGTGTTCATTGAGCCGCCATTCCAGGTTGCCGAAGGTGCGCGCCAGCACTCCGCTCCGGGTCTTGTTGCTGTTGTAGTGTTGCGGGCTGTTGACGGTTTCCTGCCGCACTTCGCCGCCCCATACCCCGCGCACGTTCGGCGTCCACTGCTCGTTGACCTGCAGTTCGATGTTGCTACGGGTTTGCAGGAGATATTGATCCACCTCCAACACGCCAATCCCCAGCCCCGTCAGATCTACCGTCGCATTGGCATCGAAACGGTTACGGGCGTAGTACGCCTGCACCCGCCATTCGCGGCGCGCGGATTCCACCTTGTGGTAGGCGAGTTGCAAATACATCGCGCGCGAATCCTGCTTGCGTGGCTCAACAAGGGACACCGGATTGAGTGGGCGATCAGCGCCGGCATCCCAGTTGCCCTGCGACAGCCCGAACTGCGCCATCACGTCGGAATTCGAGGACAGCTGCCAGTCCATGCGGCCATTGACGAAAAAGGTCTTGCCTGCCTCGAAATACTCTCCGTTATCCGTCGCGGCCTTGAAGTCCACATTCTTTTCAAAGCGGTCGTGCTCGCGGGCCGAGGCGGTGAGCCGGTAGCGCAGATCACCTTGCCCGCCGCCATGGCGGACGGTCAATCCACGCGCGTTTTGCTCGCCCACCTGCAGCGAAACCGACTCGCCCGGCACCTGGGCCGCCGCCTTGGTGATGATGTTGATAACCGCCGCAAAGGCGTTGGCGCCGTGGATCGCGGCATTGGGGCCGCGCACCACCTCGATGCGTTCGATGTCGTCGATGGACAGCGGCAGGTCGGTCCAGTACACCGCGCCGTAGTGGGGGCTGTAGATCGAGCGGCCGTCCACCAGCACCTGGAAACGGCGCGAATACGCGTCGCCCAGGCCATGGTAGCCGGCGGCCCAGGTGTTGTCCCGGGTGAAGGCCACCGAGAAACCGGGCACCAGGCGCAGCAGGTCGGGGATGTCGCGAAAACCCGAGGCGCGGATCATGTCGCGGTCGATTACAGTGACGGCAGCGGGCGCCTCGTGCACCGGCTGTGACAGGCGCGACACCGAGAGCACCACTGGCAGGTCGTCGAGGAAATCGGCTTCGGTGACCGCGGCCCACGTCGGGCAGGGCAAGGCCACGGCACTGCCCAGCAGCAGCGCGCACGTCGCCTTCCCGAAGATCGTGTGTGGCCCCATGTTCACCGGTATCGACGCAGCCGCGCCGACCTTCTCCGCATTGTTATGGATGATTCATGACTTAACGGCTCACGCCCGCAACGTTGAACCTCAAAACGGAATATCGTCGTCCATGTCGTCGAAGCCGCTGCTGGCGGGGCGTTGCGCGGCGGCCGGCGCGTTGCTGCGCGGCTGGCTGCGCTGGGGTGCGGACTGGTTGAAGCTGCCGTCGTCCATGTCGGCCATGCCGCCACCGCCCTTGCTGCCCAGCATCTGCATGCGGTCGCCGCGAATCTCGGTGGCGTATTTCTCGATGCCTTCCTTGTCGGTGTACTTGCGGGTGCGGATCGAGCCTTCGACGTAGACCTGGCTGCCCTTCTTCAGGTACTGGCCGCAGACTTCGGCGGTGCGGCCGAAGAAGCTGACGCGGTGCCACTCGGTCGCCTCGACCATCTGGCCGGTCTTGTCCTTGTATTTGTCGGTGGTGGCAATGGCGAGGTTGGCGACGGCTTCCCCGCTCGGCAGGTAGCGCATTTCGGGATCGCGCCCGAGGTTGCCGACCAGGATGACTTTGTTGACGGATGCCATGGTTTCCCCCTAATTGTGTGGATTGTTTGCCGCGAATGCGGATTCTATCAGGCCAGCCCGGCCGGGGCGGCGGCGTCCAGCAGGCTGCGCGCGGCCGCCTCGTCCCAGCCACGGAGACTGACCTTGAGCATGGCCACGCCTTCCTCGGCCAGCACTGATGCCTCGACCACGCCGGCCACTTCGGCGAGCTGCATTTTGAGCAGGGCTGCCTGGTCGGGCGGCAGCGTGCCAATACGGAACATGCGTGTCTTGACCGCGGGCGGAGCACGCATCGACAGACTCGCGATCAGCCACACCGCCATCAGCACGCCGCAGAACACGAACACGGTGGTAAAGCCGTGGTGCTGCGCCAGCCAGCCGCCGAAGAAGCCGCCGAAGAAGAGTCCGAGCGCCTGCGCGGTGTTGTACACGCCCATTGCGGTGCCCTTGGCCGAGGCCGGGGCGAGCTTGGAAATCAGCGAGGGCAGGCTGGCTTCAAGCAGATTGAAGGCAACGAAATAGAAGAACAGCGCCCACACAATGGCCCAGAGGGAGTCGATGCCGGCGGCCAGTCCCAGCTGCGCCACCAGCATCAGTGCCACCGCGCCGATGAACACCGGCTTCATCTGCCCGCGTTTCTCGCCATAGATGAGGGCAGGCACCATCACGACGAAAGAACCCAGCAGCACCGGCAGGTACACCGCCCAGTGGTCGTCGGCGGCCAGTCCGCTGTCCTTGAGCGCCACCGGCACCACGACGAACATCGCCATCTGTGCGGCGTGCAGGGCGAAGATGCCGAAATCGAGCCGCGCCAGCTGACTGTCTTTCAGCACATCGACAAGCCGCGCCGGGTTGGCCTGGGCATCGGTGTGGAAGTGGCTGTCCGCAGGGTCGGGCACCCACACCTTGATCACCCAGATGGCTGCCAGCGCGAGAATGCCGGTCAGCGCGAAAATGCCCGGCACGCCGATGACGCGGTTGAGCGCCGGTCCGGCGACGAGCGAGACAGCGAAGGCGATGCCGATGGTGGAACCAATCAGCGCCATCGCCTTGGTGCGATGCTCCTCGCGGGTGAGGTCGGCCAGCATGGCGGTGACCGCTGCGGAGACCGCGCCGGCGCCCTGCAGCGCGCGGCCGACAATGGTCCAGTAAATATCGGTGGCGGCCATCGCAACGAAGCTGCCCAGCGCAAACACGATGAGGCCGAAGATGATGACCTTCTTGCGCCCGATGCGATCGGACGCCATGCCGAAAGGCAGCATCAGGATGGCCTGGGTCAGGCCATAGATACCGAGCGCGAGGCCGACCAGGGTGTGGTTGTCGCCCCCGGGCAGATCTTCGGCATACAACGCGAACACCGGCAGGATCAGGAACATGCCCAGCATGCGCAAGCCGAAGATCGCCGCCAGACCCGATGCGGCGCGCTTCTCGGCGCGGGTCATGCTTTCGGACAGGTCGATCTGGGCCACTGCGGATGTGCTAACCGGGGTTAGGTGAAATCGGGAAGTCCGTTATATTAGCAGGTTGCGAATTACGCCCTGCCGTCAAATCAATGGAATTCATCCGCATCCGTGGCGCCCGCACCCACAACCTGAAGAACGTCAACCTCGA
>Ga0180009_10003050_pt1 | contig 19345 bp, 15 predicted proteins | sample OS_PC_MetaG_FD_123537 | JGI IMG/M metagenome (GOLD analysis project Ga0180009, IMG submission 123537) | Groundwater microbial communities from the Aspo Hard Rock Laboratory (HRL) deep subsurface site, Sweden - OS_PC_MetaG | ecosystem: Environmental > Aquatic > Deep subsurface > Groundwater...
AGTTGAGCAGCTCCCTTCCGATCATCGTGATCTCCGCCTGATCGATGCCGTAGGGGCAGAAGACCGAACAGCGGCGGCATGCGGTGCATTGATAGAAATAGTAGAACCACTCCTTCAGCACATCGACCGTGAGCTCCCGAGCTCCGCCGAGTTTCCCCATGATCTTGCCCGAGGTTGTGAAGTAGCGGCGGTAAACCGAGCGCAGGAGTTCAGCGCGCAGGACGGGCATATTTTTAGGGTCTCCGGAACCGATAAAAAAATGGCACTTATCCGCGCAGGCCCCGCACCGGACGCAAATATCCATAAAAAGCCGGAAGGAACGGTATTTCTCCAGCCGTTCTTTGAACCCTTCCAAAATGATTTCTTTCCAGTTGGCCGGCAATTTCCAATCGGCATCGGATGGCTGCCATTCCCTGGGGTTGGGAAGATCGAGGTATTTAAGGTTTTTAGGGGCTGCCGAATAACACCAGGTACCCGGCCTGAATTCAACGGGAGTATTCATCCAACCTGTTCGGGGCGGCTCAAAATTGATTGGGGTGAGTTCGTCGGGTTTAAGAATTTTGGCCAACGACATACTTACTCCTTCTCCACAGGCAACCCGGCCGTTTTCATCTTGTCCCGGAATTCATCTTCATATTCTTCGTAAGTGTGGACCTTCACCGGGGAATTCCAGGGATTGATGTGCCTGCGCGTTCGGCTGTTATTGGCCAGGTTTCTTGTGGGACTGAGAAAAACCCCCCCCATGTGCATCAATTTACTCATGGGAAAGTAGGCCAGCAAAACGCAGACCAGAAAAAGGTGGACATAAAAGGGAAGCCCAATCCCATCCGGAACAACCGGCGTAAAACGGAACCATCCGCTGGCCAACTCTTTTACCCGGAAAAGATCCACTTTATAAAAATGGCGCATGAGGATGCCGGAAAGAACCACGCCCAGGATCAGAAAAAGGGGGAAATAGTCCGCGGGAAGGGAAATGTAACGCAGCTGAGGGATAACCACTCTTCGCAAAAAAAGGTAAGTCACCGCCAGCAAAAGGGCGGCATCCGTAAGGAAAAGCGTGGGCACGCCGATTTCAAAAAACCCGTCCATCTTCGTTAATATATCCACCCAAGAAGGCATGGGCGTGGTAAAAAACCTCAGGTGGCGCAAGAGAACGAAGAGAAATGACCAGTGAAAGGTCAATCCGGCCAGCCAGAGCCATTTCGCCCCTCCATAAACGGGCCGTTGCCCCATCAATTCAACCTTGGTATTCCGGAACAGGGAACGGAAAAGAAGGATCTCCAGAGCCATCCTGCCGAATACTCCCACCCCGTTGGAGGGGTTATCGAAAAAACTGGCCTTGATCCACGGTAAAGATTTCTGCTGCCCGCAAGTTGTCGGGATACGGAAAGGGACGGGAGATCTTCCCCATTGCAAGACGCGATAGGCACAACCGAAAAGGAAAGCGCCAAAGGCGGTGTAGGGGATGACGATTCCGAAAAGATAACCCAAGCTGGCCCCTCCCACAGCCCCGAGAGGTATCAGAACAAGAATGATGACGGCAAGGAGGGAAAACCATACATTCATAGGGCCTTCCCCACTTCACTTTGAAGAGTCTATGTTGTTGGTCATATAACCCACCTTCTTATCCTGTTGCTTATAGATCATACGGATTCTTTGCCAAACCTTTTCCGACGAGTTTTTCAACTCTTGGATTTTGATTTTGTAGACCTTCTCCCGGCAGCTCATATACATGTCGAAGGAGAGAAGAGTCAATCGATCCACCTCAGCCGCAAATTCCTGAAACTCCCCAACGAGGTGGTTTCGCTGGATTTCCTTTGCTAACTCAAGGCTGACGATTTTTTTGAGAGAGGGGATAAAGGAGATGGCCTGGGATGGAGAAAGTTGCTGAACGGCCCGCATCCGGATGATGGGGTCGAGAAAAGGGTAAACTTTTTCTTCCTCCCAACCCCGCAGGAGCTCCCCATACAACCCCTCAAGGGATTCTCCGATCGTGGAGCCTACCGGGTTGGCAAAGCGGTTCCCCTTTTCTTTTATAAAATTTTGAGAATCCGCCGGATAGGTACTCAGGACCTCCTCGAACCATTGGGTCAAAATGGGTAATTTTTTCTGAAATAAAAGGTCCTTCAGATTCATGTTCTCCTCACCGGCGATGGTCATCCTTGGACCCCAAGACTTACGTCCCTGCAACAGCCTCCTTTATGATGTCGAGGTCCATTTCCGAAGTCAACTCGAGGGAATTCCGGATGAGCCGGGCGAGCCGTTTATAAAAATTGCCCTCCGGGTTCTGGGAGAGAAAAACATCCCCGGTATTCGTTCCGATTCGCAGTGAGTCCGAGTCCTCTACGGCCAAGAGGCGGGATAATACCCGTCTCTGTTTTCTTTGCAGATTCCGCGATTAAACACAACCCGTGGGTTTAGCGAGGCCGGCCAATTTGCAGGCCCCCTTGGCAGGTCCCGAAGGAAAGAGCTGGTAGATTCTCTTCAGGTCAAACCCGGTCTCTTTACATAGCTTGCGAATCATCGGCGCGATGCCGAATTGTTGGTAATAATTTCTCAGGTAATTGATGACTTTCCAATGCTCTTCCGTGAGCGAACCTTCAATTCCTTCTTCCTTGGCGTACGCCAGGGCGAAATTCTCATTCCATTTGTCTAATTCCTGGAGGAAACCATCCTCATCGACCTCGTAAGATTTTCCTGCTAACTCAACTGTGGGCATTATTTCATCCTCCTCCTTTTGGTATTGATAATTGAAACTATTAAATTTAATAGGACGCAGATTTACGCAGATAACCGCAGATAATTATTTTCTTTTTAGTTTATCCTGATAATCTGTGTACATCCGTGTCCAAAAAGGAATTTCCTATACAATTGAATTCAGAAATCAGGAGAATGAATTGCGCCTACCCAGTTTCTGACTTCTGAATTCTTTTTGGCTAAACTGCCAACTCCTTATAAAGCGACGGGCGGCGCCGGTTTAAAAAGAATCCTTGGGGATTCTCCCTCACTTTCCTTAAAACAATTTCTTTCAGATCGGCCGTGATGATTCCCTCTTCTCCGCCGCCGTTCGCCGCTATCAATTCCCCCCGGGGATTTAAAACGAGGGCCGTCCCCGTGAAAGCCAAACCGGACTCCGTTTCTCCCGTTTGATTACAGGCGACAATAAAGACGCTGTTGTCATAAGCTCGCGCAGTCAGGTAACGAAGCCAGCGTTCTTTTTTTTCTTCGGATGATTCCCGCGGGGAAGCATGAGGAATAAAAATAATCTCTGCTCCCTTTAACGCCAGCATCGTGCTTAATTCGGGAAAATGGGCATCGAAGCAGAGTTCGATACCAAAAGCACATCTTTGGTATTGAAAAATGGGCCAAGCCTGCCCAGGTCGATAAATCCCTTCTTCCGGTGGACCTAAATGGAGCTTACGATAAACACCCAGTAATCCCTCCGGGCTGGCGGCGAAATGGCTGATAAAGATTTCCCCTGCTGATCCTCTTTCGGCCAAGCCGGCCAGAATCAAGAGGCCGCTCTCTCTGGCCATCTTTAAGACAGCCTCGGTGGTGGGTCCGGGGATACTTTCCGCAATCGTCGCCATGTTCTGCCGGAGGCCATAACCGCTGATGTTCATTTCGGGGAAACAGATGATCTGCACTCCCTGATCCGCTGCCCGGCGCACGAAGGATTCCATACGGTCCAGGTTCTCTTCTTTCTTCCCCACTGCAGATTGCATCACCACTGCGGCTACTTTGACGTCTTCCATTTCCCTCAAACCACCGCCATCGCGATCTTTTCGCTTAGGCGATAACCTCTGGCTTTTTCCACCAGGGCATAACCCCACTCCGCCGTTCCCAGGGCATGAATGTGGGAAAAAGTGGCTAAAACATTCTTGCGGCAGAGCCCGTCTTTCTTCCCATCGATGCCAGATCCTCGTTTCATGGCATAGGCGAGATAGGCTTCGTCTTCACGCAGCCAGAGGAGGCGCGAGTAATGAAACTCGTGGCCTTTCAAAATCAACCCCACTGGAAAAAACGGATTTTCTTTTTCAATTTCCAAAAGGGTATAACCATGTCCCTGGGGCCGTCTCTCCATCTGAAAAGCCACAGGTAAGACTCCGGCCATGGGAAAATTCTGGCCGGAAATAACCAGGCTCTCCCCCAGGTACATCAACCCGCCGCATTCAGCATAGACCGGCAGGCCGTTTTCCGCGGCTTGGCGGAGAGAATTACGAAAGCTGACATTTTCAGTTAGGCATTTAGCATGCGCTTCCGGAAATCCTCCGCCAATGTAAAGAGCATCCACCGGCGGCAGTTCTTTTTCCTTAATCGCGCTTACTTCAATTAGTTTGGCCCCGCGGTCGGAAAGGGCCTGTAAATTTTCCGGATAATAAAATTGAAAGGCTGAATCCTTAACCACCCCTATGACCGGCTTATCTGAACTTGTTCCGTGTTCACAAAGAACCGTTTTTTCTTCCCTGATCCCGGAAATTCGGACAACCCGCCATGAATTTTTTTCGGCGATCTCCCAAAGTTGATCCAGGTTCAGGCACTCTTCAGCTACCTCCATCGCTCTTTTCAGAGCATTTTGCACCAGGGCATGCTCTTGCGGAGGCGTAAGCCCCAGATGCCTTTCGGGAAACGGAAAATCCTCCATCCTGGGAACGGCTCCCACAACTGGAAGGTGGCAAATTTTCTCAATGGACATCCGCAAAATATCTTCGTGACGGCTGCGGGCCACCCGGTTGAGGATCACGCCCCGGATGTCCACCTCCGCGTCCAATTTCTGGCAACCCAAAACCATGGCCGCGGCTGTCCGGGTCACTTTATCGCAGTCAATAATTAGGATGACCGGCGCTTGGAGGAGCTTGGCCAGCTCAGCAGTGCTGTGGCTTCCTCCGTCGTCCACCCCGTCATATAGGCCCCGGTTGCCCTCGATCAAAGCGATATCCGCTTCTTGGGCATTCTGCCAAAACGATCGCTGGACTTCCCTGCCTCCCATTAAAAATGTATCCAGGTTGTGGCATGGGTTCCCGGCAGCCAAAGAAAGCCAGGCGGCATCTATGTAATCCGGTCCTTTTTTGAAGGGGGCTACTTTCTTACCGCGTCCCTTCCAGGCCGCGGCCATGCCGAGGGAAAGCGTGGTCTTCCCCGCTCCCCCCCGCAAAGCCGCAATGACCAGCCGAGGAATTGCCCCGTTCATAATTTTATAAAGCTACTCTTTTGGGAAAAATTCGGCGAGCATAACATACGTGGTGCTGCCGCTGGACCAATACTTCAGGGTTTCCTCGTCAAGGAGTTCTTTCACCGCCTCCTGAATGGCATGGCGATCTTCATTTGGAAGCCCTTTCACTACTTCCTTCACGTAATATTTTTTCTTGTCCCCTTTGGATTTTTCCCGAAAAAATTCTAATACTTTTCCCTTGGTCTCTGCGCTCATTTTCAACCCCACTTGAATTGGGTAGTTGTCCGGTAGGTTTCCGGAGCCGTGGTGAAGTCATCAATGTGCTTATCGGTGAATTCAATCCCCGTTAAGCGGAAGAACCTTTCCCAGCTGATGCGGTTAATCCATTCTCCCATGCGCTCATGCTTACGGGCATGTTTGGCGTAGGTCTCCACGATATTTTTCACGGCCGCCACCGTCTCCGGCCATCTTGGCGGGTTGTTGGGCAGGAAGGGAATGGCTAACTTGGAAAACATGGGCGCACTCCGGGCATTGGAAACTTTCCCGCCGACCCAGATGGAAATGCCGTCATTTTCCGGGTCTGCCAGGGGAAGAGCCGGACAGACCGTATAACAGTTTCCGCAGTACATGCATTTATCTTCGTTAATGATCACACTCTTGGTTTTGGGGTCAGGCCGGATGGCTCCGGTTGGGCAGGAGGCCACTGTTGTGGGAATCTCGCAAACGTTGGGCACCCGGGAATGGTCCGGCTTGGGTACGGTGCGGTGAATTCCCAGGATGGCGATATCCGAACAATGTACGGCCCCGCACATGTTCAGGCAGCAGGCCAGAGCGATGCGCACCTGAGAAGGCATGGTCATGGTGGAGAAATACTCGTAGAGCTCGTCCATGACAGCTTTCACCGGGCCGGAAGCGTCCGTAGCCGGCGTATGGCAATGAACCCAGCCCTGGGTATGCACGATATTGGTTACGCAATGGCCGGTTCCGCCGACCGGGTACTTTTTGCTTTTCAATTCGGCTATCAAAGGTTCAATCTTCGATTTATCAGTCAGGAGAAACTCAATGTTGTGCCGGCTGGTGAAGCGCAGATAGCCATCGCAATACTTTTCGGCGATTTCGCATATCTCCCGGATATGATCCGTGCTCATCAGCCTGGGTGAACCAGCGCGCACGGTGTAGAGCTCTTCACCGGTTTCGCCCACATGTTTCAGCAGGCCCGGTTGGAGAATTTCATGGTATTGCCATTTCCCGTAATTCTTCTGAATTACCGGCGGCATGAAATTTTTATAGTTGGGCGGTCCAATATCCGTTTTGGCCATTTTTACTTTACCTCCTTTTTGATCTCTTCGGGCCAGAAGAATACATAGGGGTTCGTCCGCGGGCTCTTGACCATCTGAGGAACCGGTTTCAATCCAATGTCCTTCAGGAAAGTCCGCATTCCCACCCGGTTGATCAGCTCTCCCACTCTTTCCCGCATCTTACCGTGTTCATCCCACCAGTCAAGGATCTTTAAAATCAGGTCTTTCAGTTCCTGGTAGGGAGGCTCCAGTTTCATGAAAGGCACGATGACCGTGGAAAGCAGAGCGCCCTGGACAATGGGGGCCTTGCCGCCGATCAACAGCGTGGCGCCTTTTTCTTTTCCCTGGCGCAGGGCCTTGGGCATCATGTTGATGCAATGCATGCAACGGGTGCAGTCGGCATCTTCAATCGCCAGAGTTTTTTCCTTTTCATCCCAGGTTATGCATTTCGTCGGGCAGAGGTCCGTGACCTCCGCTTGGACATCCAGGCCGGCGGCCGCATAAGCCTGAACTTCTTTTTGATCGATCTGGATATTACCCTTCCACGTCCCGATAATCGAAAAATCCGACCGGGCGATGGAAGCCACGCAGTCATTGGCGCAGCCCGAGACTTTGATTTTGAATTTGTAAGGGAACATCGGGCGGTGCAACTGATCCTGAAAACTCATGGTGATGTCATAACAGATATTTAGGCTGTCGATGCAGGCCCATTCGCAACGGGCCGGGCCGACGCAGGCGCTGGGAGTCCGCAAGGCCGACCCTGACCCCCCCAGATCAAATCCGGCGTCGGAGAGATCATCAAAACAGGACTGCAAATGGTCGGTGGTGGTTCCCAGCAAAATGATGTCTCCCGTAGAGCCGTGCATGTTGGTCAGACCGCTGCCATGCTTGTCCCAGATGTCGCAGAGTGTCCGTAGAGCCTTGGTTGTGTAGAACCATCCCGTCGGGTGGTTGACGCGCATGGTGTGAAAATGCGCAACACCCGGGAAAAGGTCGGGACGGTCCGAATACCGGCCAATGACGCCTCCCCCATAGCCTTTGACGCCTACGATGCCCCCATGCTTCCAATGCCCGATCTTTTCTTTATAGGAAAGCTCGAGCTGGCGCAAGAGGTCTTTGGCCATGGGCTTTTTTTCGGCGGCCTGCTTCATGTCTTTCACAAAGCTCGGCCATTCCCCTTTTTCCAGCTCATCCAAAAGAGGGGTTTCTGAATTAGCCATTTCTTTCTCCTCCATTTTTTATTTCAATCACGCCCTAAAAACTGAAACGATAGACAACCATCCTTTGCTTCCTCTAACCTCTGCTAAAAATTTGGTCACCTCCTCACAACTTTATCAGTATCCTATATCCAGTCCTCTTGATTTTTTAAAAATCTACGCCATATTAGGCGGACTAAAGGTGAGCAATAGGGGATTTCAAGTGATCCATTTACTTGATTGACCTGCATACTGTCAACTTATTTAAAACATTCCCAATAGATTCTTAGAAAGGTGTTAAGAAGGCGCCTGATAAACGATCGGGCAGAAGGTCCATTAAACCGGTGGACTTCCTACTGGGTCTTCTAATAATTAAAATTTGGAATGGCTAGTTTTTTGAACCAATAAATCCCAACATCCGAGCGAAATTCCTATTTCATTATGGTTGACTAACCCTCCTGAAGTCAAGAGTTTTTTGATCTTGCCTGCCCTCATTTTTAAAAGTTGTTTTTTCATTCCAGGTGGTACGCCGGTCCGGGTGGAGAGGGCGCCTGGCTTGCCAAAATAAGGCAGCCTTCCTTCCATAGGATACGGCGGGAGATGGAATAAAATTCTGTTACCCATCCTTTTCTATCATCATCGATCCCGGAAAGCTTCCTTTCCCGCCTAAAATCCTCCGCCATTTCGGTAGGGGATGGAATATAGGTTGTTCTGGGGCCGATTTTGCCGGCGCCAGACGCCCTCCCCACCCGGACCACAACAAAAGTGGTTTTAAAAATTGAGAGTGGGCAAGTTTTTTGATAATTTTTGCAGAAAAGCCATTGGTGATGTGATCAGCCGGAAGTCGCTCAGGTTCTGGCAGCAGCGGCAGGCCAACAGCTTCAGCAAGCGGCTGGGGACGTCGCTAACCATCAGGCTTTCGACCTGCTCCCCCAGGTAGCGGACCCTCCGGCCCAGGGTTTCTATGATCCTTCTGGCCACCGGGTGGAGTGGAAAGAGAGATAAAATCCTTTTTTCTCCTCGGGTAGCCCAAGGAAAAAATCTTTTTCGTCAATATGCCAGGGAATTTCCATAGTCATATACAGAGGACGATCCCCTTGGGTTGGGGATAGAGCAAATCTAATGGAAACGTCTTAAATAGGCTGAGATTATGCAGCTTAATCCCGCCGCTGGCAGGACTAATGGATTACCGGAAATCCCCCCTTAAATCAAGAAAAAAATCCTCCGGAAGTGCGCGGGTGGATGGTACCATCAAACACTAAGCCTTCTGGCCGGTTGCATTTTCCTCCTAAGGATAGCCTTTGTGGCTTCGATGAGGGCAAAAATAATCATACCAAAGGCAATGATAATGGCCAAGTCATAGAAGGAAGGTATCGTGATGCCGAAGGTCTCCCGCACCGTGGGAATCTGGATGATCACCGCAATCAATATAAGCTCCCATCCGAGCGCTATTAGGAGCCACTTATGAGGAGGCGCTTTGAAAATGCTATGGACGAGGGAACGGCAGTTGAGGGCAATGACCAGCTCGATAATGATAAAGAGGAAAAAGATCTCTGTCCTGGCATCTGTAATGTCGGTGAGCTTGTGGAAAAAAAGTATATAGAAGAAGGGACATTCGATTAAGACTGCCCGCAATATAAAAGACTTGACATCCCATCCGAAAACGCTCTCTTTCGGATCTCGCGGAGGCCTGGTCATCAGGTCAGGGTCAGCTGGAGAGAAGCCCAGGGCCAGAGCTGGAAGACCATCCGTGACAAGGTTTATATACAATATGGCAGCAGGGAGAAGTGGTAAAAATTCGGGGCCTATCGCCAAGACGATCCCTCCGATCACGATGACTTCTGTAATATTGCACTGAAGGAGGTAGGTAAGATATTTTTTGATATTGTCATAAATCAGCCTTCCTCGCTCAATCGCGTGCACGATGGTGGCAAAATTGTCATCACGGAGAACCATGTCGGAGGCTTCTTTGGCCACATCCGTGCCCGTTATCCCCATAGCGATCCCGATGTCGGCGTGCTTGAGGGCCGGGGCATCGTTTACCCCGTCGCCGGTCATGGCCACGACTTCCCCTCTGGCCTTCCAGGCTTTCACGATCTTTAATTTATCCACGGGCGATACCCGGGCATAGACGGTTACCCGATCGACGATTTTTTCCAATTCTCCGTCGCTCATCTTCTCCAAATCCTTACCCACCAGAGCCAGATCGCCTTCCTGGTAAATGCCGATTTCTTTGGCGACGGCTACAGCCGTGAGCTTATGGTCGCCCGTAATCATGATGGGCTTGATGTGCACCTTTTTGCACACCTGGATGGCCTCCATGGCTTCCTCCCTGGGCGGATCCATCATGCCCACCAGGCCGAGAAAAACTAGGTCCTTTTCAACGGCCTCCTCCGCACATGCCGTTCCCTCATGGATCTCCCGGTAGGAGATGCCCAAAACCCTTAAGGCGCCCTCGGCCATTTCCTCATTGACCTTAAGAATTTTTACTCTCTCTTCGTCGGTCAGGGGGAAGGCCTTCTCCCCGTCCAAAGCGAAAGCACACCTTTCCAAAACCCCCTCCGGCGCCCCTTTCATGAATACGACCCTTTTCCCGTTGTTCATTTGATGGATGGTGCTCATCCTCTTCCTCTCGGAGCTGAAGGGAATTTCTTCAATCCGCGGAGCCTCCAAGCGCATTTCGGCTTGATGAAAACCGGCCTTTACGGCCGCTACCACCAGGGCCCCTTCTGTTGGGTCCCCTTTGATCAGCCACTTGCCATCTTTTTCTTCTAAAAAAGAATCATTGCACAACAAGCCCCCCTGCAGGAGCATGCGGAAGGAATGATGGGTTTGGGGGTTGAAGCCATCGGAAGCCCGGAATTCCCCTTCGGGCTTATACCCTGTCCCCGTAACCTCGACGAGATTCTTCCCGGTGAATATTTTGCGGATGGTCATCTCTCCCTTCGTCAGGGTTCCGGTCTTGTCAGAGCAGATCACCGTCGTGCACCCGAGGGTCTCCACCGCAGGCATCTTCCTGATCAGAGCATTTTTTTTGGCCATCTGATGCATGCCGATGGCCAGGGCGCCGGTGACGATGGCTGCTAAAGCCTCGGGAACTGCGGCTACGGCCAGGGCGATGGTGAACATCACCACTTTTATGATAAAAGGAAGATCAATCTTTCCCGTGAAAAATTCCCTGAAAATGCTGAAACCAGCCACAAATAAACAGATTCCCAGAGCGATAAAACCAAGCCATTTGCCGATCTCTGCGGTCCTCTTCTCCAGAGGCGTTTTTTCCGCCTTAATCGCGGTCACTTCCTCGGCGATCTTGCCAAATTCAGTCTTCATTCCTGTGGCGGTTATAACGGCTTTTCCTCTGCCGTAGGTCACCGTGGTTCCGGTAAAAACCATGTTCTTCCGGTCCCCTACTGAAGCTCCTTCAGGTAAAGCTCTCGTTTCTTTGCCAATGGGAACAGATTCTCCCGTGAGAGGAGCCTCGTCGCAGCGCAGAGAATGGATTTCAATCAATCGGGCATCTGCTGGGATTTTATCCCCCGCTTCCAGAACTAATATGTCGCCGGGGACAAGCTCCTTGGAAGGGGCTTCTTCCTCCTTCCCTCCACGAAGCACAGTAATGGCGGGGGAAAGCATTTTCTTCAAAGCCTCAAGAGATCGCTCCGCCCTATACTCCTGAATAAACCCCAGAAGAGCGCAGAATATGACAATGACCGCAATAATGACAGCATCCACCAGTTCCCCGACGACGGCCGAAAGGCCAATGGCCACGAGAAGAATGATAATGAGAATATTCTTGAACTGGTTGAAAAAAATAGTCCAGGGGGAAATCCCTTCTTCTTTTTTGAGCTCGTTAAAGCCGTACTTTTCCAGCCTCTTCTGGACTTCGTCGGTGGTCAAGCCATTATGGTTATCCGTATTCAGTTCTTTAAGCACTTGTTCCGCTTCAATAGCATGCCATACTGCTTTTTCCATTTTCTCTCCTCACCAAAGGAAATATCTTATTACCAGGACTGAAATATCCATAGAGTTTAACGAACTTTTGCAAAATGTCAATTTTTTTCAGAATCCTCTAAAATCATTGAAAAGCGGGCCACTCTTAGGAGATAGGATGGAGGTCTAATAAAAATATACCCAAAATCTCAATTTTCGTAACACTTTAGCCCTTTGAAAAGAGGTGGGGTGTAAGGTCAGAGGGAATCCATGGTCCGGGGGCCTGGTCCCGCCATGGCGGGATTGGAATCATAAGGCGCTGATTTCTTCGCGGGTGGGGCGGGGAAAACGCCCCCCGCCTCCTCCGGCGGAAACGAGTGGGGTTCTTCGTGGCCAAGCGGAAACCCGGCCGATGCTTCCGGCGCGTTCCACCCAGACCCCCGGACCTCAACAAAGGTGGTAAAACCACTTTTTCAAACCGCTAAATTGATACCAATTTTCTTTATAAGAAAGGGGCGACTAAAGTCGCCCCTCCCATAGCGAATTTTTTTACTATCTTTTTTCAGAATTTAGGAGCCGGGAAAAGAACTCCGCCGAAGATGAGGTAGGCCAGGAGGAGCGTCCAGAAGATGTTGAAGAACTGCGCTCCCAGAAAAGCCGCCGCCGGCCTTCCCCCGCCCATCTTGAACAGATCAACGAAACGAGTCTCAAGCCCGATACAGGTAAAGGCCAGGGCAAACCACCAGGTTCTCAATGTTCCCAGCTGCCCCTTTACGACCCCGACGGTCTTGGGATCCAGTACGAAAGAGAAAATGAGCGATGCCACCATGAATCCGAGGACAAACTTTGGAAAGCGAAACCAAATTTCGATTGCCCCGGGTCTCTCGCCGGGCGCAGCCTTTTTAAAGGTCCAGACGATGGCCAGAATGAAAGCGGCGAACCCGATCAGCACGTTCTGGGACATCTTGACGATGACCCCGATCTTCATAGCCGCTTCGCTCACCAGGGCCCCGGCAGCCACCACGGAGCCGCTCGTATCCAGAGTTCCTCCCAGCCAGGCCCCGCCTACCATATGATCCATGTTGGTTGCTTTGATAATCCAGGGCATGATCACCATCATGGGCACGGCGCAAACCAGGATAATAGAAGTCACATAGCTCAGCTTCTTCGGGTCCCCTTTAACTGCGCCCGCGGTGGCGATGGCCGCGGAAACACCGCAGATGGAGACTCCGCTGGCTAAAATGGCGGAAAACTCTTCATCCACTTTCATCTTCCGGGCGAACCAGTAGCAGGCATACCAGACCACTCCGACGACCAGGAGACCCTGGATAATCCCGTACCCTCCGGCCTGGATGATCTCCCCGAACAGGATCCCCGATCCCAGAATCACCAACCCGATCTTGATGTAATATTCGGTCCGGGCGGCGGCCATTAGCCATTTGGGGGTTCCGAATACGTTGCTGATAATCAACCCGATCAAAAGGCACCAGAGGACGTACTCCAGCCCATAGTAAAAAATCGTGTAATTCCCTGCCAGGAACTGGGCGATGAAGGTGATAATGAAAATGACCGGGAACCCGGCGATGAACTTCCCGATTTCCAGCTTCATGGCCGCGGCGCCGATCGTGGCCAGGATCCAGAAAAAAATCAGGATATAGAAAGCTGCCAGGATATTTTCCCCGGCAAAGACTTTGTCCAGGAGGTTCCCCGCCTCTCCCCGCACGCTTCGAACGAGGGGGGCCACCTTCTTTTTGAGCCCCTCATCCTTCGCCTTCTTGGCAACCTCATCCAATTTCTTGATAGCCTCGCCCACGGCTTTCCGGTTTTGGGAGTCCGCGGCGGATTTCAGGGCCACCATCTGTTCCTGAAGCGCCTGTTCGCCCTTTTGCCCAGCCTCCTTGGCCAGCTTTTCCACCACGGGCATCCGCTCAGCCATAAAGGAAGCAAATTCTCCATCCGTCGTCCATTTGAACTTGACACCCGTCAACTTCAGGCCCGCCAGGGATAAAACGATAATCAGGAACCCGATCCAGACGGCAAGCCACTCATCTTTCTTCCACAGCGAAGACCAATCGATTCCTTTGTTTGCCATTTTCCCCCTCCCCTTTGTGAAGAACTTGGAAAATTATAATTATCTTGGGCATTAAAAGACTTCCATCTTCAAAACTTCCCCTATATTTTTTTGATCACCTCCTTTATTAAAGATTATTAGGCAATTGAAGAATTCTGAGATATATCCTAACCCACGGAAATTACAGGCAAATACATTATTTCAAAAAATCCATTTTAGCTCGATCAACCCAAAGATTTTGGGTTGATCGACATGCCGAAAATGCATAACTGTTTGATTATAAAAGCCTTTTTAAATCCACGAATTTTGGATTTGTTGAACTGCCTCAGATTATGGAAAAGATGGAACTGAAGTTGATGGTTATAGGGAGAAAAAGTCCCGCTTTTCTTCCTCCCCAAAAGACTGCCTACGAAAAAGCGGGGAAATTATACCACCTGGATGAAAAAGTGCAATAAAAAATTTCCTGAAAGAAAACTTCTGATTGTCCAAAATAGATCGGCTCCGGGTTCTTTTAAAAATCTTCTTTCTTTTTTCTTAACATAGAATTATGATGTAATAAAAAATTGTAAGCTACAGAAGGTTTGAGAAGCTTGGCCTTACGCCTCTTCATCCCTTTTGGCGAGCCTGAGGGTTATTTTTTTCGAGGACGAGATGGACTACAAAAGCACGCTGAATTTGCCCCAAACCCCTTTCCCCATGAAAGCCAACCTTCCGCAGAAGGAGCCCCAGATTCTAAAAAAATGGGAAGAAGGTCGAGTTTATCAGCAACTGAGGGAAATCGCCAAAGAGCGGCCCAAGTATATCCTCCATGACGGCCCCCCTTACGCCAATGGCCACATTCACATCGGCACGGCCTTGAATAAGATTCTCAAAGACTTTATTGTCAAATCCAAAAATATGGCTGGGTTCAACGGAGAATACGTTCCCGGATGGGACTGTCATGGTCTCCCCATCGAGCATCAGGTAGATAAAGAGTTAGGAAGTAAAAAAGCTTCATACTCCATCATCGAGAAAAGAAAGCTCTGCCGGGAATTCGCTTCCAATTTCATAGACATCCAGCGCCAGGAATTTAAACGCCTGGGAGTCATGGGAGAATGGGAAAATCCTTACCTGACGATGAGCTATGACTATGAAGCAACCATCGCCCGCGAATTCGGCCGCTTCGTCGGCAAAGGCTCTGTCTACCGGGGGAAAAAACCAGTTTACTGGTGTGCCTCCTGCGAGACCGCTCTGGCTGAGGCGGAAGTGGAATATGAAGATCATACCTCCCCATCGGTTACCGTTAAGTTTGCGGCTACCTCGGATTTCGGCAAGACCTTTCCGGCGTTGCGGGGGAAAAAAGTTTTTGTTCTCATATGGACGACGACTCCCTGGACCATCCCGGCAAACCTGGCGATCGCCTTCCATCCGGATTATTTTTATGTTGCCGCTGAAGTAAACCCCGTTAGAAATTCCAGCGGGGTAAACGATGAGGTCTGGATCGTGGCCGAAGCCCTCCTGGAACAGGTCATGACCAAGGCCGGAAAGACAAATTATACGATCTTGGAAAAATTTCCGGGCAAGGCGGTTGAGGGTCTCAAATGCCGCCATCCCCTGTATGAGCGTGAATCGATCCTTATTTTGGCCAACTATATTACCCTGGACACAGGCACGGGATGTGTGCACACCGCTCCCGGCCACGGACAGGAAGACTACGAATCAGGTTTAGAATATAACATACCCATCTATTCTCCCGTGGACAATCAAGGGTGTTTTACTTCCGACGTCCAATTTTTCGCCGGGAAGTTTGTCTTTGATGCCAATGAAGCAGTGATCCAAAAACTGGCTGAAGTTGGCGCCCAGATCCATTCTGAGTCTTACGTCCACTCGTATCCCAACTGCTGGCGCTGCAAGAACCCCATCATCTTCCGGGCCACAGAACAATGGTTTATCTCCATGGAAAAAAATGGCCTGCGCCAGAAGGCGTTGGAGGTCATCGATCGCGTGTCTTGGATCCCCCGGTGGGGGCGGGATCGGATCTACGGCATGATCCAAAATCGTCCGGATTGGTGTATCTCTCGCCAGCGGGCCTGGGGTGTTCCCATCGTGGCTTTTACCTGTTCATCCTGCCATCAACTCCTGGTAGAAGAACGCATCGTCGAGTATGTTTCTGGTTTGTTTGTGAAAGGGGGAGCGGACATCTGGTTCGAACTTCCGGCTAAGGAATTGTTGCCACCGGGAACGCGCTGTCCTCAATGCCAGGGAGAAGAATTCTCCAAAGAAACGGATATCCTGGATGTTTGGTTTGATTCCGGAGTGAGCTATGCCGCCGTTTGCGAGAAGCGCAGAAACTTAAAATCGCCGGCCGATATGTACCTGGAAGGTAGCGACCAACACCGGGGATGGTTTCACAGTTCCCTCCTGGCCTCGGCAGGAACCCGCGGGCAGGCTCCTTACCATTCCGTCCTAACTCATGGGTTTGTGGTGGATGGTGAAGGAAGGAAAATGTCCAAGTCTTTCGGAAATGTCATCGCTCCCGAGGAGGTCATCAATCGTTACGGAGCGGAGATCCTCCGTCTTTGGGTAGCAGCCGAAGATTATCGCGATGACATCCGCATCTCCCAAGAGATTCTCTCGCGGCTCTCAGAAGCTTACCGACGAATCCGCAATACCTGCCGTTTCTTGCTCGGGAACCTCTATGATTTCAACCCGCAGAAGGATGCGGTCCCGGAACGCCAATTTTGGGAACTGGACCGCTGGATTCTTTTGCGCTTACAAAGGTTGATCTCCCGGTTGCGAGAGGCTTACGCCAATTTTGAGTTTCATATCGTCTTCCATTCCCTCCACAATTTCTGCGCTGTGGATTTAAGCGCCCTGTACCTGGACATTCTGAAAGACCGCCTCTATACATCTCCTGCTTCCTCCCCGCAGCGCCGGGCTGCCCAGACCGCCCTGTTTAAAATCCTGGACACACTCGTTCGCCTTATGGCCACGATCCTTTCCTACACTGCCGAAGAAGTCTGGGAACAACTTCCAGGAACCAAGGATCGCGCCCCCAGCGTACATTTCAATCTTTTTCCGGAAGTTGAAACCCAGTACCTCGACGCTAAACTCGAAGAACGCTGGGACCTTCTCCTGAAAGTGCGCGCGGAAGTCTCCAAAGCCTTGGAGATTGCGAGAAAGAACAAGCTCATCGGTAATTCCCTGGAAGCAGCTGTTACTCTTAACTCGCCAGAAAAACTCCTTTCTTTTCTGCAAGAGAATGAAGCACAGCTTAAGTATCTCTTCATCGTCTCCCAGGTAGCCCTCGTCGATGTTCCCCCCGCCGGAGCCCAAAAAAGCACGGAGGTGGAAGGGCTGAACGTCCTCATCCGCAGGGCTGCGGGCAAAAAATGCGAGCGTTGCTGGGTTTATGATCCGCAGGTGGGAGAAAGTGCCGACCACCCAACAGTCTGTCCCCGTTGCCGGACAGCCCTCTCAGCCATAGGGTCCAGGGGAAGATCTTGAAACAGAAATACCGTCTGACGGTTATCATCGGCAGCATCGTCCTGTTCCTCGACCAAGTGACGAAGGCTCTGGTCCATGGCCAGATGACCCTATACCAGTCAATCGAAATTGTTCCCAATTTCTTTCACCTCACTTATCTGAGGAACACCGGAGCAGCTTTTGGCTTTTTGGCGGGGAGCCGTTCTCCACTGCGGATAACCTTTTTCATCCTCATTTCGGCCATAGCCATCGGGTGTATTTTTTATCTTCTGAAGAATCTTCGGCCGGGCCAGAACACTTTTGCCGTCAGCCTCTCCCTGATTCTCGGCGGAGCAATAGGAAATTTAATCGACCGCTTACGCATGGGGGAAGTCATCGACTTCTTGGACTTCCATTGGTATGCCCATCACTGGCCGGCTTTTAACGTGGCTGATTCGGCAATTACCATCGGGGTGCTATTGCTTTTTTGGCAAATGATCCGCAAAAAAACTCTGACCTTGGGCTGAAAAAGTTACCTGGTTTAAACTCCGAACTCCAAACTCGTTACTCTGAACTATTACATGTATCCCATCCTGGTAAAAATCGGCGATTTTACTCTCCACACCTACGGCGTTTTGTTGGCCATTGGATTTTTTTTGGCCGTCGTTCTGGCTCTCAAAGAAGCCCGCCGCATCGGTATCGACTCCAATTTGATAATGGACCTGTCGTTTTACGTTCTGATCGCCGCCCTATTGGGTTCCCGACTCTTCTACGTGCTTGGAAACTTAGAAGAGTTTCGGGACAACCCCATCGACGCGGGCAAATTCTGGCGGGGCGGATTGGTCTTTTACGGCGGGTTGATCTTTGCTTTTTTAACGGGTCTTTGGTACGTGCGCACGCATCATTTGAATTTTCGGCAACTGGCGGACCTGATGGCCCCCTCCATCGCCATTGGCCAGGCTTTGGGGAGGTTGGGTTGTTTTTCGGCAGGGTGATGCTACGGGTTACCCACGGGGGTCCCGTGGGCCGTTACGTTTAAGGACGAAAACAGCCTGGCCCCTTTGGGTATACCACTGCATCCAGCCCAGATTTATGAATCAGCGGCTACCTTTGGGATATTCATTGCCCTTATAGCTATGCGCAGGTCGAAACGTTTTGCCGGACAACTCTTTTGGTATTATCTGTTCTTCTACTCTGCAGCCCGCTTTATCATTGAATTCTTCCGGGGCGACCCGCGCGGTTGGGCAATCCCTGGAGTCCTTTCAACTGCTCAGGCCATAGGCATCCCTGTCGCCCTTCTGGCCCTTTTTATGCTGGTAAGGCGAAAGAATTAAGTAGGGAGTTCGGAGTGTTTAGTTCGGAGTAAACTGATTTCCTTTGCTCTTTTTCTCCGAACTCCGAACTTTCAACTCCGAACTATTTTTTCAAACTCTCTCGATCTTAAAAAACACCGGCCGGGCCCCGTCGCTGCAGCAGGCATAAGTCAGGCCTTCTTTTTTCACCCAGGGGTAGTTTCCGCCAAATCTCAAGCCGGTTACGGCAGGAAAGATGTCATGCCAGGCCCAAGTGCAAAACCCAGCCGGTATTGCCCCCGACTCTTCCACGATAAACTCCTGCCCCACCTCCAACCGGTCGCAATAAGCGCTCATATCCTCGGCCACTTCCGGCAATGGTTTCCCGTAGACCTCTTGGGCGCTCAACTTTTTCAAAACCGTGATTTTCAAAGGATGTCTTTTGGCCATTTCCTTTCTCCTTTCATCGCCTGTAGGATTGGTTGCCATATTCCTCCTCAGTTTTCTTACCGTTATTCACTTTAGGCACATTAGCTCACTTTAATCACTTAACCGATTTCCAATTCACCTTCTTTTGGCGAAGATACCCATCCAATATTCCCTCAAGGAACTCTGAAAACGACACCCCCTGATCCAGGGCGATCTTACCCAGAGCCAGCATCATTTTTCCCGGTATCTCCAGGGGAACAGTCCGGTAGTTGAGGCGGTGCTTTTTCTCGTACCACCTTTCTATGGCCTGTAATTGGGCGGCTTTTTCTTGCGGCGTAAGTGCTTGCTGCGCATACCATCCGGAAATTTCCCTTTCTTTTTTCGCATTCCCTTCCATTTTTTCTCCCTTATCTCCCGCCGGTCTCGGAGGTGGCTTTCCCCAAGCGGCCATAATAAAAATTGCAGGGCGTGTATCCCTGGTACAGGGCGGCGGCCGGGTTGTGGCCGAGGCG
>Ga0180009_10003051_pt1 | contig 19341 bp, 13 predicted proteins | sample OS_PC_MetaG_FD_123537 | JGI IMG/M metagenome (GOLD analysis project Ga0180009, IMG submission 123537) | Groundwater microbial communities from the Aspo Hard Rock Laboratory (HRL) deep subsurface site, Sweden - OS_PC_MetaG | ecosystem: Environmental > Aquatic > Deep subsurface > Groundwater...
CATCTCCACGAATCCAAATCCTTTTGATTGACCACTATGCTTGTCTTTTATAATGGTGGCGGATTCAACCTGCCCGAATTGTTCTAAAGCCAGCCGTAAGTCCTCTTCGGTGACCTCGTACGATAAATTTCCTACATAGATCTTCATTTTGATCTCCTTTTGTAATAAATCATAAATTTTCACATCCTTCAAATCAGCGGCACTTTTGCCCGGGGCTATTTCTGGTTATGTCCATCGGCTTGTTGAAAACAACAGGTCACCGATTATCTCCTCTCAGCGCATTCATTGAAGCTCTATCCACAAGAGCAAAAAGTCCGCTTGCTGCTTGGGGGACCAAGCTATCCTTTTGATTTTTATATAATATCGTCCCAAATATAGACGTTTTCAAGTCTTAAAAGGCCATTTTCGGGAGTAAAATTGGCCCCGTAATGAATTTCTGGCTCACGAAGCTCGTAGCTTTTTTTGCCACCAACAATCTTCCGTCCTTTTGCCTTAACCCCAAGCCTTTTTAATGACGATTTGCCCTTGGCATCTTACTGCTGCTTTCTTAAACGACCCTTTTGGATATGAAAATTGAAGGTTTAAGCCCTAAAAATAAGGAAAAAACCGATCATACTATAAATATATCAAACGGTTAGCTTGTTTCGATACCCAACTAGCATTGTCATTCCAACATATGGCCATAAGCCCAGGAAGGTGGGTTCTAAAATATAGCCCGCCTATCCCGCTGTAGTTTAACGGGGAGCACGCAGACGCACCGCCTCTTATCGGTTCTTGTTAAACTTGTCTTTAAGTTTCAGTAAGGAATCCTGCAGCGGGGGGCGTAATAACTCTTTATGGATGCCTGCTATATTATCTTCCTCAGAAAGGAACAGACAGTTGACGATATCGTCAATCATTTTAACATTAAGACTCCCTTCAACAGTCATTTCTTTATTATTGTCTATCTCATCAGGAGTAAACTCATAAAGCTCATAAAGCTCATAAAGCTGAACCCAGGTATCTTTTTTAAAGAAGGTTTTACCGGCAGGAATAAAAAACAGGCTTCGCTCTTTAATACATCCTGCCCTTGCAGGTTTGTGTTTTTGTTGAGATGTGGCCTTTACAAAAAGGTAGGGCTCTTTTTTAGCAGGTGAGTTTAATAATATGATGTATTTTTTTCCGATAAAACCATTATGGAACACTAATTGAGTGTGGTGGTAGATGGCTCCGCGAGTCTGCAATTATTTAGCTCCAAAGATTCTGAACATCTCTAAACGTTCTTCCATCCTTTCGCGGGCTTCATCATACGTCAGGCTGACTATCTCACTGTCGATAGCAAGCATATAATCTATTTTTTGAAATTCTCCTTTTTCTTTAAGGGTCCTATCCCACGGCTCATTCTTTAAATGGGTGGACTCTATCATGGCATCGGCCTGGGCATCTTCAAATACATAGGATATATTTTCCAGCAGATTTAATTCCTTTTTAGAGAAATACCGGTCATCAAACTTCTTTTTAGGCCGGATCTGTTGAAAACCCTCAGTTGGAAGCTCATTGATCGAACTTTTCAGGTCTGGTTTCATATTGCCCGAAAGCTCTTCAAAGAGCTCGTTGGGTACTGGTCCCATCTCCCAGGCAAAATAGTCCAATCCGGTTACAGATTTCCCCGTCTGCTTAAAATGAGAAAAATCTAAAAAATAAAGGAGTTTCAGCAACTTGGTTTTGCCACAATACTTGGTTTTTTTGGCAAAATATATTATTGCGTTTATTAGTTTTTCTCTATGATGTGTAGTGATCATATCTATAATATCGGCAACTATAGTTTAAAAGTCAAGTGGCTTGGATATAAAACGACTAAGAACTAACTGAAATGCCTAATAAAAGCAATCAATTATTTTTCCGCACTCTTAAGGAATGTGTCGATTGTTCCAATTTCGGAATTGGGCCACGGGCCACGCTAACTTATTGAATATTAAAGCTTTACGTTCTACAAATAGGTGTTTTTACGGTCTTTCGCTAATAATTTTATATAGTTAGCGACCAAACCCCGCATTCCGCCATCCCGATCCCATCCCGGGGTTTTGCGAATATCTATCTCTAAACAGGCTGAATACACGAGTTTTTCTATCCAAACTGATACCCTCTATTAATCCAATAATGCCAGTCTTCGATGGCTTCCCGAGTTTGATCATTTCCATGAATTAATTCAAGTTGCATCAAAGGAACCGCTAAACCATTCCTCTCCCACCGCATCATAACGAACATCTCATGTTCACATTCTTCTTCTGGAGCCATACCGATCACCTCGACTTCATCTCCAATTCTTAGAGGTGATATTGCTCTTTTGGTAATACATTTAGTAAGAAAAGTGAAACTTAGCGTATCCTCAAGGTAATAGTACCACCCCATTGCTTGCTCTTCTGGTCCATAAGCATCTACAACAATTTCCATGGATATACGGTTCTCACGAACTTTGTCTTTTCGTACCTTTGACATCAAGCAACCTTTTGTTATGTTTTCTCTTTATATTCTCGAAAGCTGGACAGCAAATCCGCAAACGACTTCGGTTCATATTTCTTGAAGCCTTCCTCGTCCACGTACACAAAATCATACGTCACATCCGACTGCATCCCGTTGATGTCCTCGCACCATTGGCGTATCCGTTGGACTTTCAACGGTACGTCTAAATCTTCTTGCCCCTTGGTCTCCACCACCACAATTCGCCCATCCGTCAGCTTCACCAGGAAGTCGGGATAGTAGTTGGAAATATCGCCATCGGAGTTCACGTAATCGAGCTTGAAATGCACGGCAAGATAGTTCTTTGCGTATGACAGTACGTCTGAGCAATCTTCGAGGAAACCGGCGAAGTGGAGTTCCAGTTGGCTGTCACCAATGATTCGATTGAAGACGCTTTTCTTCGGGACCAGGTAGCTCTGATCTTTGGCTACAAAGGGGCGGGTCTGGCGGAGCTTGATAGTGTCGCGGATTTCGGCGTTGCCCTTGTCTTGCACGGTAAGGGCGTTGATTGCCTTCTTGAAGGTCTCGATCAGCATTTTTGTTGGGGCCAGTTCGGACAGGTTGCGCAGGGTGTTTGGGCTTTCGAGTTCTACCGGGCAGTCAAACAACTCGTCCTGTACGAATGCTTTGACTTTACCATAGAGAACGTCGTAGCCGCTGACCAGGCGCAGATCCTTCATGATGGCTTGTGCAAAGTAGCCTATCACGCTACGGTAATCGGCGACACCGGCCGTGTCGAGGATCGTGGTATGGGAGACCTCGCCGGTGGTGATGTCCTTGAAGACGATCTCCCGTTGCTCTTCCTCACTGAACTGCAGGTAGGCCACACGTTGATGCCCCAGGGCGGCTACGTCCAGGTCGTTGAGGTCCTTGTATTCCCGGTAGATGCGGGGCGTCAGGACAGGGATTTCAATGTCCAGCGCATCGATGTCTTTCTTCTCGTTCTCTCTGTCAATCTCCACCACCAGCGGCGTTTTGGGCGCAGTCCCCTCGCCCATCGCCTTACGTTCCAGGACCACGCCTTCGGCCTGGATAGATTCGACGAAGTCCATAAAGGCATTAGTGCCGACTACGCTAACGTATTCCTCTGTACCGCCGGTGTACATCTTGCGAAGTCCACGGCCCAATGTCTGCTCCGGGAGAATGTTGCTTTTGGCTGAGTAGGCGCGCAGTCCGACGATGGTGGTAACGTTGCGTACGTCCCACCCTTCCTTGAGCATCATCACGGAGATGATGGCCTTATAAGGGTTGTCGGCGGCGTCAATCTCATTGGCCTGTTTGCGTAAAGATTCCAGTACGTCTTTGGCTTTACCTGATTGCGCCTCGGAAATCTCGCCGTTGTTCTTTGTATGAATAACCAGGACAGAGCCCTTTAAGTCGGGATAGTGGCCTTCCAGGTATTCGGCGACGTCATCGCAGTTGCGTGTGTCGTCGGTCATTACGAACAGGATGGCTTTTTTGCCCAGTTTCTTGTGCTCGTCATACGCCTTGCGCCATTCAATGACCCCGAGATCGATGTAGTCGGCATATTTCTCGGTGTACTTGGCGCTCTGGCGCTCGCTGAGCTTCGCCCGGCTTGCAGCGTCTGGCAGGACAGGGTGTTTGACCACGTTTTGTGATATGGCTTCTACAAGGGGGTAATCGGCGACAGTCTGCACGAAGATAGCGCCGTTGTTGTGTTTCGGCGTGGCGGTTACGTCCAGCTGTAGGGAGAGCGCGGCATCTTTCTGCTTCAACCGGTTGTGGATATCCTGGATGGATTTAAACCAGGCCATGCGCGGATCATGGATGTGGTGTGCCTCGTCATTCAGGACCATCAGCTCGTCGATATCGCGTACGATCATACCCAAATCCACCTTGGAATCTGTGGTCGCCCCGGTGGGCTGCTTGCCCAGGAAATAGTCCATGGTGTTTTCGTCGTCCGGTGAAGGGGGGATATCGTTGCCGGCATAGACACGGTGGATATTGGTCAGAAAGATATTGCCGGTGGGTCGGGTGATGGTGACCTCGTCTTGCTTGTGAAGGGTGAGTTGAAAATCATCGCGCCAGTTGTGGCCATCTATCCCATTGTCAGGAAGCACCGGATCGTCGAAGAAGATCCGGAGTCCTTGAAAGTCTCGATAGATGCGGTCGAGCACGATGATGTTGGGCGTGATTACCAGGAAGTTGCGCGCCAGTTGAGAGTCTGACTCATAGAGTTTATGGAAGAAACTCCATGCCAGCGCAAGGCTGAGGACCTTGGTCTTGCCGCTTCCGGTAGCCATCTTGACTACAAAGCGCCGCCATGTCTCGTCGAACATGCTTCCCGATACAAGGCCGCTTGCATCGAAGCGCATCATGTCATGCTTATCCTGAACGCCTACGACGTCGTACAGGTAAACGATCGTTTCCAATGCTTCGCGTTGGGCAAAATAGTACTGAAACTGACTCATGGTCCCGCCTGCCTGTGCGTGACCGCACGCAGACAGGTCTGCTTGCTGCAACATGTGCGGAGTATTGAACCACCAGTTGAGCAGGCTCTTGCTGGTGTTGGCCGCGCCGACGTAGCCGCCGTCCCTGAACTCCTTCACTTTCTTGCGCAGTTGCGATACCAAGGGTGGCATGAGTTTTTCCATGCTCGTTTCGCGCAAGGCTTCATCGGCAGGGAACCAGCGAATGTCCGGATCAAGAATTGCGTGTGGCGAATCGGGGAAGTTTTTGTGTAGCGCCATTATTTCATCTCCAGCCGTTTGATTCCGCTTTCGTCCGTGAGCAATTCTATTTGCTCAATAGCAATCCGGTTTAGCCCCATCAGACGCTCCGGCTGTTCCATTCCCTCGTTAATGAACAGCGCATTCAGATTCTCCAGATTGACCAAACAGACCAACTGCGCGGCATTGGCCTGATCGCGAATATTGCCTTTCTCGCTTGGATTGGCATCACGCCATTGTTTTGCCGTCATGCCGAAGAGTGCCATATTTAGGACATCAGCCTCACTCGCATAGATGAAACTCACCTGTTTCGCAGTTAGTTTCGACGGGATAAGGTTCGCTTTGATGGCATTGGTATGGATGCGGTAGTTGATCTTCGTCAGATTGCGCTTGATGTCCCAGCCTATCTGAGCCTGTTCCGCCTCCTTCAGCCGTTGGAACTCTTTGATTAGATAAAACTTGAATTCAATGGAAATCCATGAGGCAAATTCGAACGCAATATCTTTATGGGCATACGTGCCGCCATATCGTCCCGATTTAGAAATCAGGCCTATGGCATTTGTTTTCTCGATCCATTTTTTGGGAGAGAGGACAAAATAGTTTGCTCCTGCCTCATTTTTAAACTGGTCGAATTCGACCAGTTTAAAGTCGGGATTATATAACTTTTCCCACAATCCCAATAATTCAATGGTGCTTCTGCTTCTCAGCCAGTTTTTTACTATATCTGCAGGAGTCTCACTGCTGCGGTATTTTGCAATATCCGTGATAGATATGTAATCCTTCTTGTTGACGGTAACCAGTGTAACGTCTTTTCCTTGAATTGATAGTTTGCTCATCTTCGACCCGATCTCCGGTTAAATTTCAATTGCGGCGAATTCGCCATAATTAGGATCATCTAAACCCCTCGAATTCGAGGGGATTAAAATCCATTGTGCTCATATCGTCACCCCGACAATTGTCATCGTGTCATTGCCGAAAATGTCCACCACTTTGACCGCGAGCTTGCGCCGTCCCGGCGCGCATTCGTGGAAGATGCTCCTCAATTCCAGGGAGCGGTCTTTTTTTGTCCGGAAAGACTGCCATTCGTTCTCGAAGATATAGTCCCCGGTCCAGCGTTCTTCCCACTCGCCGCTGTCTTCGTCCTTTACCCGGATGATCTCACGCTTGCTCTCAAAATTGAAATCCACTGCCCAGTAGTCGATCCAGTCAGTCCAGTTTTTTGTGAGCACCTCACGGTTAACAATGCCGTTCTTGTCCTTGCTCACCTTCACAATCTGCCCCTTCTCCACCACTATGCGACTGCCCTTATTCTTGATGGTCGCCTCGGCGTTGGCAATGGAATCCTGCGAATAGAACACCGAAAAATCGGTCAATTCCACTGCCGCGCTGTTCTTCTTCACATGCGGCTTGACCTCGATGAACGCCACATCATGAAACACCACCTGGTTCTTCTCAACGGCCCGTTTATCGAACACCTCGGCCGGGATGTACTTCGGCGCAATGTCGATCCCCTTGGCGCGTGCCTCGTCCAGCACGTTCGGGAAGAGTCCCATCTCGAATTCAAAGCCCAGGATGTCCACTTTCGTAATGTGCTTCTTGCGGCATTCCAGAATGACTTCTTCCACGAACAGCCGAGTCACCGGCAGGTTGACCGGGCCGACGGCGATCAGCCGCCCGGCCTTCTTGCCGTTGAAACAGGCGAAATTCTCCACCTTTTCCGCCCGGTAGGCGCGCAAGATCAGGTCGAGGAATGCGGCCTCCTTCTCTTCGATCTGTTTTTGCTGTTGCTCCTCGCGCAGGTTCGGGTTGACGCCGATATAATGCTGCCGCTCGTACTTGCCCAGATTGAGGATTTCAAAAGCGCGATAATCCTTGCCTTCAGCTTTGAGCGATCGTTGCACGCCGATCATGCGCTTGCGGGTAGTGTGTATGGCGAACTTGCCCAGGTCGCTGACGATCCACTTGCGGCCGAGTTTTTCCGCCACCGCCGCAGTGGTGCCGGAACCGCAGAAAAAATCAGCGACAAGGTCACCTTCATTGGATGAGGCTTTGATGATACGACGAACCAATGCCTCAGACTTCTGAGTAGCGTAGCCCTGCGGCTCATCTCCCCACCTTGGCAAATATTGAACATCTTTGTCGGCCCAAATCGTTTGAATCGGCATACCCTCTGCGTCGTCTAAGTATGTTTTTTTTCGAGCTACTCCATTCTTTGTGTAGAAAAGCTTCCCCTCATCATGAAGGCATTGCATCGTTTGAATCGGGCATCTCCATATCTTTCTATGACCATTCCACTCATATTCGTAACCTCCACCAGATAAGCCGTAGGCTGAAAGATCACCGGATTTAAATCGCTTACCGGCATCGTCCTTGTATCGAAAATAGGTTGCGATGTATTCCTCGTCATAAGGCCCAAACGGATGATTCCAAGTATATTGGTCAGATTTTGCGTAGAAGAAAATATTTTGGTTATTAACTCCATACTTTCCAGTATCGCTGTGTGCGCTTGTGCATTTCCACGTAATCTCATTTCGGTATCCAGGTTTGCCGGGCTCACCGCCAACTCCAAATATTTCATTCAAAACAAGACGTATGGATGAGTTTACCCTCCAATCACAATGCACATAGATACTCCCATCATCGGCGAGTAAATCCCTCATCAGGCTCAGCCGCTCATAGATCATGGCAATGAAGGAATCCGCGCCCTTGCCCCAGGTATCGCGGTAGGCAATTTCTTCGAGGATATTAGGCTTCTTGGTGAAGGTGTCGCCGCCGATTTCGATGTCCATCGAGAAATCCGCGCCCACGTCAAAGGGGGGATCGATGTAAATCAGTTTCAGTCCGCCCTGGGCTTCGATCTCCTCCCGCAGTGGCCCGTTCTTCAGTGAAGAGAGAATCAACTTATTATCGCCCCAGATGAGTTTATTTGTCCAGCCTTTGAGCTGGCGGCCGCGGGCGTCAAAAAGGGCCATCTGGGCTTTGGTGTCCTCCGGTTTTTCGGCCCGCGGTTCGTCGACCTGCTCGATCACTTGAAACGGCAGGACAATATTGCATACCTCGCTGGTCTTGCCATTCCAGACCAGTTCCACCTCACGCTTGGCCTCGAATAAAAGGAAACGGTATTTGTCCGGCAGGGGTTTATCCGCTTCGATATAGCGGATAATCTCCTGCTGTTCCTGTTCGGTGAGTTTTGCCATTAAACTATCCTTTTTTCATCATTCTTCGAATTGCGAATTGGGGTTAGGCCACGCTAACTTATTGAATATCATAGCTTTACGTTCTACAAATAGGTGTTTTTAAGCCTTAAAAGGCCATTTTCGGGAGTAAAATTGGCCTCTTAAGGAATCGCTGGTTCACGAAGCTCGTATTTTTTTGGCACCAATAATCTTCCGTCCTTTTGCCTTAACCCCAAGCCTTTTTAATGACGATTTGCATTTGGCATCTTACTGCCGCTTTCTTAAACGATCCTTTTTGATATTAAAATTGAAGGTGTAAGCCCCAAAAATAAGGAAAAAACGGATCATATTATAAATATATCAGATGGTTAGCTTGGTCCGGCCCGCCATTCGCATAAAAAAAAATGCTCGACTTCTAAATTCTCGAAATTAATACGTTTTTGTGTTGATCATTTTTTCTTGCCAGGAGTAATATAAGATGTTTCCCTTTATAATTGTGGCTGTAAAAGAGTGAATTAAAATGGACGGCTTATCTCCTTTTCTTCTTCAAATACCTTAATAAATTCGAACAGCAAATCTCCGTTATTACTAAAAAATTCTCGGATAAAATCTTTAGTAGGCAATGGAATGTACTCAATGTTTTCAGCACTTATTGTAAAATAGTTGAATTCAGGCAATTCTGAGTAGAATGAGTTTTTCTGGATCTCTCTTAAATAGTCTGTTAGATCACCTTGATTGGTTTCTGCCGGGTATTTAATTCTAAAGAAATTATCAGGGCCTGGTTGGGGTTTCTTATCTTTTGTAAAAATTTTTTCAGGCCCAAAATTCGGATTTACAATGATGAGTTTTTTGAATCCTTTGACAGCATTAAAAAGCAAATTATTAACGTACGGGTCAAAGAAGCTATATCCGATTATAAAAAAGTAGTCTTTTGAGCTACTGTTGAGCCGATTGTTAAAGTGGTTGATTAGAGAGAAAAACGGTTCAACAGAAAAGGTTTTGGTTCCCTGACCGAAAATCACATAAGGATTGTGTTTATCCTGAATATTTTCCTTTTTTTCATCATCAAGCTTTTCAACTTCCCAAACATCCATATCTTCCAAACGAACCCAGTCGATTGACCCATGAAGTTTATATAAATCAATACGGCCATATGGGTCATTTTGGGTATCGTTTCGAATGCCCTGCCATCTGCCATTAATAAAGCCTCGCCATGGAATTTCCTTGTTTACTGAAAAATAATTCTCAATAACCATATCGTTATTAAGGGTAAAAATCTCGAACTTATAGTCATCTATTGATGTATTTTGGATAAACTCAAGCAGGGGATTCAAATACGACAAGTCAGAATTAATTTGAAACCAATCATTTTTCAGCAGGCTTTTTAATACCCTCTCCAAACTCTCAAACAATGCATCTTCAGGATATTCTGAATTATTCTTTGATTCATTCGAATACTCAGATTCCAACATGACCAATTTGTCGGCCCAATTACCTGTTATTGGGTATGGTAAAAAATTCTCTCTGTTTCTAATTCTTCGTATTAGGAGGGCTAATTCTTCAATATTCGGCATAAAGGCAAAGCCGCTGGCTGTTTCCATGGTGCGCCATTCAGCGTGGTATTGCAAACAGGCGATGAGAAACTTTAATGCCTCCTTTTGTGTCTTGCTAAATGTTGTATCTTGTTCGTCAAATATTCTCTTTCGCAAATCAGCAAACATTTCTATTGACGTTTTACAGCCAGTTCCATACGAAAAGCCAGCCCCAAGGAAAAACAGTGATTTATTTATGATATTTGCTTTTGTAAGGTTAACCATAATCTTATATGAACCACGGTGTGCCTTGTGCAACATTATTTTCAGGGATTACTCCCCCAAATTTTGAAGAAAAGTCTGCAATCAGTTTTGAGTAGGTTGTGGTTACCGGCTGGCTTTTTTGTTTCAAGCCTGTCCAGTTCAGCCTTGAAAACTCATACACTTGGGTAATCAACTCCTTGTGATGGAAACCGCCGGTATCTGCAAAAGATATCCTCACTGTGACAGGCAACACATCCTCGATTTTCCGAACAGGTTTCTTTTGATAGCGGTTGTTATTGAACAGTAAATACTCATTCCTGCCAACCTTCACATATACACCGCTCTCTGGCATGCCCATTTGATATTCAGCGTCAAAGCAAATATCCATCTTGGATTTGCTATCGTTAATCTCCACCATTGCAAAGGGAATAGGCAAATTCAATTCATCTTTCAAAAGGAATTCAATGTTCTTGATTTCCTTTTCTTGAGGTGGTTTATAATAATGAATGACCAACCTGTCCGGCTCTCCGAACTCATGACTATATTGCAGAATGGCGTTCCTTAAATGCTGGATAATTTCTCTGCCACCGCTCTGTGGAAAACCTTGCACCCGTCCAAGTTTTCCCTCATTATCGAAGAAAACCGCACTGCCCAAAAAGGTGTTTTCACCGTATTTTCTTGTATTAAAACCAATGACCAATTCATTGTATCGTTTATTATCCAATTTCCAGGGGATACCACCAAGCTTTGCTAAGATGGCAATGGCAATGTTAGGAAGGAAATAATGGAAATTGGGTTCCTTAATACTTGAATTACTTACAAACTGTGATGAAATGCCTTTATCGAGTAACAATTTCTTGACTTTGTAATATGTCTCACTTTCTTCTTCATCTGATTCATATTTCTTGAAAGGCCCGATGACGATGGCTAAAGTTTCAGGATAGGCTTCTCCTGGATATTCTTTTAATAAAAAACCTTTAAGGTCATTGGGAAGGTCTACCGCATTATTATAATTCAACCGTTTGTTTCCATCAGGCAATGATACAGGAATACCGGTGTAGCTTAACAAGCCGGGAAAGTGTTTCAATCCATTCCGGAGATATGAATAAAGGTTGTTGGCATCATTTCGATTTTGATAGATAAATAATAATTTGACTTTATTGGCTTCCTCAATTTTTCTGAAAGGCCCGTACTCACGCATACCCAAAGCGGCATTGACCGCAGTTTTACCTCCACCAAAGGCCATCAGATTCTGACGGCTAAAGATCGCCTGTACATCGCGGGTTTCGACACTTTTAAGCCCAGATTTATCAAGGCCAAAAAACTTAGACTGTAATGCATTTAGATATTCAAACGCTATTTTCTTTAAATCGCTGTATCGCCTGTTATAATTAAACTTTTTAGGAGGGCCTTTAATGATACGATTTACGGCAAAAATCTTCCTGGGTGTATCATCACGACATTTATAAACTAACTGAGTTTCTTCATTAACGATTTTTGTGCCCTCTTCAGGAGTTTCTTTTTGTCTGCTGATTAAAGTATTTTCACTTCCAATGTTAAAAGACAGCTCTTCTCTTTTTCCATTCCATTTAAAGTCAATGCGCCTATATTGCTCCCAGTCCGGATTAAAGTCTTCCACGCGCTGATATACTGAGAAATCTACAGCCATTCTTAAAGGTTCAATGTAAAAGCCTCTTTCAATAAAAAACTTCCCCAGCTCTTGCAGAAATATTTTGTTTTTAAATGGCTGAATGCTTGTGGTATTTAGTTGAACAGAAAAACAATCATCATTTTCTTCCTCTGAAAAATCGAAGTAGACAAAATCGACCTCAATTTCAATTTGTTGTTCCTTCAGCCAATCTTCAAATCCTATATGATATTCTGGTAGTAATTTACCTTTTGTCCAAACAGCCTTATTCCCCACCAGTGAAAAACTTGTGGCTTTCGAAATATTCAGATAGCAATTAATCTCTTTATTGAACCTGAGATTGATTCTATTTATAAGAAAGTTGTTAATTTTCATCATATTATTCTCTTTAGGGGTTGGAAAGAATTCTTATATAATGGCTAAATCCCTTCACGTTCAAGCTACAAATGATGACCTTATATTATTTAGCATCACGAATAAAATGTCAAGGAAATTGAATAGGTTACAACCAGGTTCAAATGTAAGCGTAAGTGGGGGTCGGGCCACGCTAACTTATTGAATATCATAGTTTTACGTTCTACAAATAGGTGTTTTTAGGCCCTATATCGCCCTTTTTAACCTCAAAATGGACACCATAATGAATAGAGGGCTCTCGAAGTTGATGGGTTTCTCGTGCTTAAATGCTTTTTCTTCCTAAGGTCAGTACCCCAATATTGACTTTACCCTAACACAAAAAAGCCCCGTTCCCTTTACTAAATGTGAATAATGCTCTTTTTGCCCCTGAAAAGTTCGATATAGGGACTAAATAAGGATGTTTTTACGGTCTTTCTTTAATAGTCCTAAATAGTTAGCGTGACCCCCTTTCTCTTTCTCCTTTCTACCTTTCGAAGGATGTGACTTGCTTACCGCCGCTCTTTTTGGTCAATTCTGACTCGACGCGCTTTGGCAATAATTGCCGAAAATCCCATGGCCAGTTCGATTCCGTCTTCGCACTCTGAGAATTCAAGCAGCATACGTCCGATTAACGCCGGATTAAATCCGGAATTAATAGCCTGCTTTGTGGCTTGATCAAGTGTCAATAATTGTTTTTGGGGAGCCGGGCGTTGAACTTCTTTTTTTCTCCCAATATCAAAGAGGCTTGCCTGGGCTCCTTCTGAATGTTGACGAATGGCATCTTCCTTTTCAACTTGAAGAGGCAGGTTGGTTATGGGAATAACAACCGGTTTTAAGCGCCGTTTGGCAAAAATTTGCTGACCTGTGGCAAGTTGCAGCCACTGCCAAACGGCCCCGTTCTTGCCCTTTTGTTCATAAGATGTGCCTAATGTCTCAACATATCCCAACCCGGAAACTGCCAGCCGACCATGCTCGGTTCCAACAAAATCCGACTGCGCGGAAGATACATTCCATTTAAGCAAATCAGGATAAGTAAAGCTTTTTGTTTTTTGCTTATGGCTTATAGCGCACAGACGAGAGGCCTCTTCTTTAATATAGATTTCGTCACATATTTCTCCAGGCGGGTATTCGTCGGCGGCTGCGCCAATAATCGCCCCTGACATGGTAGCGATAGTATCTGTGTCGCTACCTATTAGATTCGCCGCAACTTCAATCGCCTCCTTTGGACTATGTTTATATATCCAGGCCAGAGCAACTGCTAAAATAGCGGTTTTCGTGCCGGAACCACGATATTGCGGTGACATTGCCCCTGTCCCTTTTACAATATTCGCATAATGGCTTGCCGGGTCGTTCTTTGTCATTTCCCTGATCAGGTCTATATCTTTGAGACATTCTCCCGCGACATCGTTGAAGGACGCTTTGATATTTCGACCGGATGATTGTTCCCAGGTTGGCAGCCAGAAATCGTGAAGTTCACTATCTTTGAGGATAAGCTCTGGCACATGACGAAAACAATCCACAAAATCTTGCCATTCATTCGCACCTGGAATTTTTTTGTGTTGAAGCGTATAAGCAAGGCATAACGCATGAAATACAGCGCCTAGAATTCCTCGGGAATGCCCATGCGTACAAATGGCATTTCTTATTACATCGGGCAGAAAAGTTTCAATATTACTGCGGTCAATAGCGGCCCAAACATGGGGTTGAATCCTCATGGCCGCGCCATTGCCGCCGCAATCAATATAACGGGCGGTCTTGTTATCAAAAAAATTGTTTGTCCATGCGGCATCTCTGCGAGTCAGCGATACTGCCGCCGCTTTACTCCCTCTGCCGGCCCCGAGCGCATACGACAACCATACAGGCACTTCTACTTTTGCAAACGCTTCAACATCAAATTTTCCATCCCCACGGATAGCGCGACAGGTCGCAAGACGTAACTGGGTGTCATCGGAATAACAACCGGCCGGCAACTCAACTATCACTCCGAATCGACCACCTATTTTCCGTTTCCATGGGACAGTTGTTGTAATTCGGGCTGTGCCAGCTCTCCATTTGAGGCCCTTTTCATCAGTAAGTTCGGTAATATAACCTAAGGCGTCTCCATAGGCCGCCCATAATGCCGACCTTTTGACAGCCTCCTGGTTTTCCAGTGCAGCTTTCACACTATCTCTCCTCAAAAATCTCAGGTAAAACCTTGACTTCTATATCCGGGTGTAAAACACCGGCACACTGGCCGCAAATATCATCATGATCTTCGCCGGTTGAAACATATACCCTCTGAAGGAATTCTGTGGGCAGTTCTTCGGGATATAGTACTTCGGCCTGGGAACAGGTAGGAAAGTTGGCAGGCATGTTAGAATCTCGCCTTACGGTTTGTCCCGGCCATTGGACGATCGGACTATCGAAGAGAGCTTCCATACCATTTGCCCCTATGTTCCGCCGCACCCCGGTATACATATTATTGGTGGTCGCAAAATAAACCCCGGGATGAGATAAGATTACCGGATCAAAGGAAAGCACGCACCACCAGATGTTCCTATGCCTGTGCCAGCGGTTCGCCGAAACATCAAAAAATTGGTAATTGATTCGGCTAATTGACAGATTTACATAGTCCAGCCATTCTTTATCCTTTCTAAATACTGCGTTTGGTTTATAAATATACTCCAACGTTTTTTCTTTAGGAAGCCGTTGCCGGGATTTTATGGAGCGAGAATACAAGATCCCAAGCAGTCCCTCGTTCGTTGTAAAATGCAGAATTTCTGTAATCTGCCGCTGTCTGAAAATTTCATTAATGGTCATAAACTAACTTCTTCATAAGTGTCAGGATCCAAGTAACTAATCAGTGCCGAGGCCTCCGCTGGCTTATAACCGAGCACGACAGACTGCCGGGCGCGTCCAATGCCCATGGCTAATAATCTGCGCAACATATTTAACTGATCGTCTCCTTCCTCGTTACCATGTATGGTAACCTCCTGATTCAAGCCAGGGATGATCACATGATTAAATTCAAGTCCTTTGGCTGAGTGAAGCGTACATAATGCTATATTTTCATGTCCTTCCGGCCAATCAGATTCTCTGGTTATGTGTAAATATTCCAATCTCGAACGTTGTAAGTATTTCTCAATCTCGAAAAACCATCCGCCCCCCTTGGGGAGCAAGAAGGCGACGGATTCCTGTGACAAATCCACTTCATTGCGAATATAGTCCATAACATATTCCATCTGCTTGCCAAATCTACCTTTAACGACCTTGGGAACCGGCCCTTTCCGTTCACAACTGTTGAAATCCGGGAGCGTCCCATCGTCATCAATATCCATACCCTTCAGCAATGGCAAGGCAAACCTGGCAATTTCAACGGTATTCCGGTAGTTCTTTTTCAGCCGGTAAATGTCATTGGGCCTTATGTTTATGGCAGCTTCCTTCCAAGTAAACCCACGGGGATAAATACGTTGGACAGCATCCAGAACGAAAGTGAGTGAGTGGTCCTCAGCAAGCTGATTGCCAATCGCCCTAATTTGGTTTGCCGAAAAGTCCTGAGCCTCGTCAACGATGATAATGTCATATCCCGGTGTGATATTCTTCTTTGTCAATTCTATTGCTAAGTCGTTCCAATCCATTTCATCTCTGCCGACCTTCCAGGAGTTGTATGGTAGGATTACGTCATTTAAAATTTGTTGCCGCATTTTTTTGTCAACACGGGGTGCCGCACCCCTGCCATCCCTGCGGCAAGTCAAATAATTGTCAAGATCCTCCGGAAGAAAACGTCCAAGCGTGTATTCAACTTCGCCAGTTAAAAAATTGGGTGTTAAAGATATACTTGACCCTAATTCTTGAATTTTTCCCCGACATTCTTCATGGTTAGCAATAAGCGGACGTCCTAATAGATTTACAGCCCATTTGGCAAAAGTAGAAATCTGCAGATACAATCCCTTCGAATCCTTGATTTGTTCAGTGGCCAATTCATGAATATAACCACGTAACGTCCGGTTAAAAGTGAGCACAAGAATTCGCACTGGGTCAGTAAGTCCAAGTCTCTCCCTGCGGTTGAGCCAGGACTTTGCAAGAGATCGCAACCTCAGCAAAATCGTTGTGGTCTTCCCGCTTCCTGCAGCGCCACGGATGAGGATCGTTCCCGGTTGCTGGCGAAGGATAATTTTAAGTTGCTCCGGTGTTGGTATGACAACAGGTAACACTCGCATTAGACACCTATTTGTTTAGCAAGCGAGATGTAGCGGATAAAAATGCCGCAGAATATGCCTACTTTACTAACACTTGGTATTCAAAAGTCAATTTTTGTGTTTAGGTTCAGCTTTGTTGAGTGATGATAGCAAGAACAATTATAACTGTAAACAATCTTATTCTTCTGAAACATGATTCGCTTTTCGCTTGCGCTTGGTCGCTTGGGGTCACGCTAACTTATTGAATATTATAGTTTTATTTTAAAAACTGGTGTTTTTACGGTTTTTCGTTAATAGTTTTAGATAGATAGCGCGACCCCATCCCGAGCTGACCCCATCCCGCATTGCGTGCCACACGTCCCAGCCGATCTGGTGAACTGGGCTTGTTGGATGATTTTCATGCTTTAGATGCCGAAGGTTTGTTGTCTGAGCATGCATCAACAAGGATAACACGGGGATCATTTTCCATTTTGAGCTCTCTAAGAATTCCCTGAACACGAATCAACTCTCGTTCAGTGAAATAGATGATCACCTTAAAGCCGACTTCAGCATCGCTGGCTCTTTTATAAATGTCGAGTTGCTTCAAAAGGTTCCGCTTCAGTTGTGTGTTACTCGCTAGTTTGAATTCCACAATTGTTTTGTCCATTGCCCCGCGTGATATCTTGTAATCAGCAGGGCCTCTGCCATCATCTACTTCACGGCTGACATCGGATGGTGTGCCATGCCAGACCAAGCGAAACATTATGTGGATATCCTTTTCGCGCCTAACCGGCTCACCCTTTGAATCGTAGAATATTTTGTAGCCACCTTTGTTCTCAATCACCTCTTTAAAAAAATTAATTTTATCCAGTGTCTCGCTTTCAGTGTTTCCGGGAATTGTGTAGAAAGGGGTATGCCGTTGCAGCATCATTGCAAGGCCCCCGAACTGTTTAATGTAAAGCAAGTCGGACTCAAACACCTTTAAGGCGCTATTTGTAACAGCGTCATCACCAGAGTCTTCTTTCAACTTGATATAGTAGTCTATGAGTTCCGGGTGCTTAGCAAGCGTCGAAGATGAGTTGGGGTCGGACCAAACTAACATGTTGAAATCTAACGAATAACACCCCAAAAATAGGTATTTTCAGGCCCTATATTGCTCTTTTTGCCCCCAAAATGAGCCCCATAGGGAACAGCAGCTTCTCGAAGCTGAAACGACTTCCCAGATTCAATACTGTTCCGGCCTATTGCCAATGTCCCCATTAATAATTTTACACTCTCAACAAAACTCCTATTTCCGACAGCAATGCTCATAGTCCATTTATCGTCACGTTTATTATTCCCATTTTCAAGGTGCTCTTCTACCCACCCTTTATGATACTTTGTAACTTCATCATAGGAATCAAAACCAAGAAGTTCTGTAAGTTTTTGATAATCGATCAGTATATTCTTCCTTTTGGGTTTCTGAATTTCATTGTAACCACAAAAGGGCCATTCTGATGGATGTTTAACTACTCCCGCCCTCACCATGTTGAGGTCAATATATACAAGACACTTAAGGAGATGTTCGCCGCTTTCAATTGCTGTTGCATGATAACGATCTTCCCAAAATGCTCCTTTGCGATTTTTGCGTTGATTAAATTCTTGACCTGTCCTTCCTGCAATCAATTTAATCGAATTGGGGATTATATCCCTTTCATTGCCTCCAACCACAAGAAGATGAATATGATTCGAAGTGACCGTATAATTCAATATTACCAATCCGTAACGCTTTTTTGCTTCATACAACCATTGAAGCCATCTTTTGCGGTCCCTTGAAAATTTGAGCAAAAATTCTCTTTTATGGCACCTGTGGGTTATGTGCCATAATTGTCCGGGTATATAGTGTCGTTGTGCTCTAGCCATTAGGTCAATTGCCTATATTGCCCATTTAGCCCCAAAAAAGGGCGATATAGGCCCAAATCAAGGGGGTATTTCAAGATTATTTCACTTGATATCAATAAGTTAGCTTGGTCCGACCCAATCCCTATTGTGATTGTGGGATTCTTGGCGAAGAAGATCACATCCCCGGGCATTTTCTGGATGGGTAGCGATCCACGAGAGAACAGGCCCATCTTCTTGAACCCAGCCGCTGATAGACTCGTCAGGTTTTGCGACATACCGAGTGCAAGCGACTTACCATTGATTGTAAGTTGTATGTTCACATTACCTCCCTTCTTACCGAATGCTTTCGCTTGGGGTCCAAGCTATTCTGTTGATATTTAAATAATATCGTCCCAAAAATAGGTGCTTTTAAGCCTTAAAAGGCCATTTTCGGGAGTAAATTTGGCCCCATAAGGAATCGCTGGTTCACGAAGCCCGTAGCTTTTTTTGCCACCAACAATCTTCCGTCCTTTTGCCTTAACCCCAAGCCTTTTTAATGACGATTTGCCCTTGGCATCTTACTGCTGCTTTCTTAAACCACTCTTTTTGATATGAAAATTAAAGGTTTAAGCCCTAAAAATAAGGAAAAAACCGATCATACTATAAATATATCAAACGGTTAGCTTGGTACGACCCCACTCACATTCACCCCTTGGAAAAGATACCAATGGCACCTGTCTTTTCAATCCACTGCTTGGGTGTAAGGGTAAAACTGTTGAGTCCAGCCTGTTTTTTAAACCCGTCGAATTCGACGGGTTTAAAATTCGGATTGTTCAGATGCTCCCATAGGCGGTATAGGGGCGGTATAGGTGTCAGGCCTACACAGTTGACAAGTTGAGATCTGAAATAAGTTTATCGATCTTTTTTTTCAGTTTTTTATCGTCTTTGATTTGCAACGCAACGCGGCGGCTTGCCTGAGAAACACCAGATACCCCAATTCCAAAGTGCAATCCGATTTCTTTTAATTTTTGCCCACTAAATTTATGACACAAGTAGATCTGAACTCTTTTTAATAATGCTGCATCTTCATTCAATACTTTGGCGGCCTGTTTAATTATTTTC
>Ga0180009_10003052_pt1 | contig 19339 bp, 17 predicted proteins | sample OS_PC_MetaG_FD_123537 | JGI IMG/M metagenome (GOLD analysis project Ga0180009, IMG submission 123537) | Groundwater microbial communities from the Aspo Hard Rock Laboratory (HRL) deep subsurface site, Sweden - OS_PC_MetaG | ecosystem: Environmental > Aquatic > Deep subsurface > Groundwater...
AAATTATATATGCCAAACAAAATTAAAATACTCCATATTATTACACGCCTTGATAAGGGCGGTTCAGCTGAAAATGTTCTAATTACTTTTGATAAGCTTAATAAAAACAAGTATGACACAAAGCTTATATTCGGCAGGAGCGCTGTTTCTGAAAACACACTAAAAACCATTCCCAACAAACGCCTTGATTCTCTGATAAGGGATATTTCTCCCATAAAAGACCTGACGGCGCTGTTTGAACTTTATAAAATAATCGAAACCGAAAAGCCTGACATTATCCATACACACTCATCCAAAGCCGGATTTTTAGGCCGCTGGGCAGCATTTTTTGTAAATCATATTTCAAATCTCAAATTTCGAATTAAAATAGTTCATACTCCGCACGGGCATGTCTTCTACGGCTATTCGGGCAAATTAAAAACCTTCCTCTTTGTTTTCCTTGAACGGGTAAGTTCAATTATCACCGACAAACTTGTTGCATTGACTGAAGGCGAAAAAAAGGAATCCCTGAAATTCAAAGTCGGTAAACCAGAAAACTGGGAAGTGATTCATAGCGGCATTGATTTAAATACGAATCCAGCTCAAAAAAATGAATTAAAAAAGAAATTAAATATACCGGAAAACACTCTGGTAATCGGAACGGTTGCGCGCCTGGAACCGGTAAAAGGCATTAAATATTTTGCCCAGGCTTTTCCCTTTATTGTAAAATCGCTGAACCGGCCCATTACTTTTGTTATAGTAGGCGATGGAAACCAAAGAAACGAAATAGAATCAATTGTTGAAAAAGACGGGCTTAAAGAAAAAGTTATTTTCACAGGCATGAGGGCCGATATTACAGATTTAATGTCAATTATGGATATTTACGTGCAACCTTCTGAAAATGAAGGAATGGGCAAAACAATCATACAGGCCCTCTATCTGGGCAAACCGATAATCGCAACAAATGTGCAAGGCATACCTGACCTGATATTTGACGGCAAAACAGGGCTACTTGTTCCGCCGAAAAATGCGCAAGCAATTTCAATTGCGGTGGAGCAAATGGCAAATAGTATGCAAACAGCAAACAAACTTGGCCAACAGGGTAAATTTTACGCGCAGGAACTTGTTGAAGGATTACCCAGATTCAGCACTGAAAGAATGATAAGTCTTTTAGAAAAAATGTACGACAAAATAATGGCCCGGCAAGGCTAGTAAAATGAAAAACTTTAAAATAATATTTTTTTGCATTCTGGCTCTCTTATTACTGTCAGTTTCCAATCTGCTGCATGCTTACAAGCAGGTGTCATGCGTTACCCATATACACTCAACTTTCAGCGACAGCGGAAAACTCTCTTTGGAACAGATCATTAAAAAAGCAAAAGATTATCATGTTGACGTAGTCATTCCCACTGACCACGATTTAGAAAAAATAGAGTATGGCCTTTGGCCTTTCAGGAAAATTATTAAAAAAACTGTCGAGAAAAATTCGGTGTTTCTAATCGGCACAGACAAATATCTGGCAGAAATAAAACGCCTGCAGGAAAAATACCCCGAAATAATAATCATCCCCGGGGTTGAATCTTCGGCTTACCATTATTGGACCGGAAGCCCGTTCACAAAAAACCTTGTCCTGCGCGGATGGCACAAGCACATGACAATTATAGGCCTTGATACTGCTGAAAAATATAAAAAACTCCCGATAATAAACAATCCGTCCGCCAGAGAGTTTGATCCTCTGCTTTTGTGGCCTGTACTTTTGTTGCTGTTAGGGTTATTGATAAGCGGCAGGCCTAAAGTAAAATTTTGTTTTATTGCTATTTCATTGCTATTGTTGATTTACAATTTCCCTTTTAAAAATTACCCCTTCAACGCTTATTCAACCAATCTTGGCGAACTTCCATATCAAAATTTGATAAATTATGTAAACACTCAAAATGGACTTGTGTTCTGGGCTCATCCTGAAGCAAGAAACTGGAAAGAACCCTACAGCTTCTGGCCTGTATCGCTTCAGTCATCCCCCTATCCTGAAATACTTCTTACCACCAGGGATTTTACAGGGTTCGCTTATTTCTGGGAAGGCGCAAATATGGCCGGAAATGCCGGCGGTTATTGGGACCAGGCATTAATTGAATATTGCGAAAACAAAAGAAAGAAACCTGAATGGGCTATTGGCGAGCTGGATTATATCAACGACGGAGTTCAAAACAATTACCTTAACCTGAACAAAAATATTTTACTTGTAGACAAATTGACAAAAGAAAACGCGCTGGACGCCTTGCGCAAAGGCCGTTTTTACGTAACGTCAAAATATAAACCAAACGGATTTGAACCTGTCCTTACTAATTTTACGATTAAATCTGCGGAAACTCGGGTAACTTTCGGTGAAAGCTTGCATTATCGCGGAAAAGTAAAAATATTTTTTACAATTTCAACAAGTGATAATTCCCATCGCAAACTTAAAACCAGGTTCATAGAAGATGGTAAAATTATCAATACAATTACAAAGGAATCACCCGCAAATATCGAATTCGAATTCCAACCGGTAAAAAACCATACCTATTGCAGAATTGAAATTGATATGGAAAACTCCACAAAACTTGTCACTAACCCCATTTTTTTATATAATGATTGAATGATTGTTTCTGTTCATCAACCGCAATATATTCCCTGGATCGGATATTTTCATAAAATTGCCAAAAGTGATGAATTTATATTTCTGGATAATGTGCAATACAAAAAAAGAGAATTCCAGAACAGAAACAAAATTCTGACAAAAAACGGCTCCATCTGGCTGACAGTTCCGGTAATTACAAAAGAAAAGTTCTATCAGAAAATCTCTGAAGTGGCAATTGATAATACCGTCCGCTGGCAGGAAAAACACTGGGAATCCATAAAAACGAATTACAACCATTCAAAATATTTCAAGGACTATCAAAACAGTTTTGAAGCCATGTATGCTAAAACATGGTCAAAACTTGTTGATTTGAATTCAGAAATTATTTTCCTGTTGCTGAAAATTTTTGATATAAAGACGCCGGTAAAAGTTGAATCAGAATTGAACATCACGGGGACTTCTACGCAAAGAATTATAAACATTTGCGAGAAACTGAACTCTGACACCTATTTGTCCGGCGCGGGCGGAAAAGAATATATGGATGAGAGCTTGTTTGAAAAGGAAAAAATAAAATTGATTTACCAGGATTTTAAACACCCCCAATATAGCCAGGCTTACCCCGGGGGGTTTGAACCTTATATGTCGGCGATAGACCTGCTTTTTAACTGCGGGCCGGATAGTTCTAAATTGTTAAGAGGATAATGTGGTATACGAAAAATTCTGGGGCTTCAGCGAAAAACCTTTTGAAAACACGCCTGACCATAAATTCTTTTTTAATTCACGCCAGCATGAAGAAGGTCTGGCGAGGATGCTTTATGTTATCAGGGAAGGAAAAGGCGCAGGACTGCTCACCGGTATTTACGGATGCGGCAAAACATTGCTTTCGCAGGCGATCCTAAAAGAAATAGAGCAGGATATTTATAAAGTAGCGGTGATTACCAATCCCCGCCTGGATGATATAGAACTTTTAAGAATGATCGTGTATTATCTCAGCGTACAGCGGATTCCCACCAGAAAAGCGGACATACTGATCGCGCTGGAACAGGTTTTAAAAAACAACGCTGCGGACGGCAAAAGAACTGTTGTAATAATTGACGAGGCGCACGCCATTGAAGACAAAAATATATTCGAAGAAATAAGGCTGCTGCTCAACTACCAGCAGGACAATAAATTTTTACTCAACCTTCTTTTGATCGGGCAGCCGGAATTAAAGGAAAACGTTGAAAACATAAAACAGCTTAACCAGAGAATAGCCATGGGGTTTCACCTGGAAGGCCTGTCCCGCGAAGATACCAAAAATTATATTATCCACAGGTTAAATATTGCGCAAGCGTCCAAACAGATTTTTACCGACGAATCCTTAAGTTTAATTTACGACCGCTCAGGCGGAATACCAAGAAGGATAAATCTCATTTGCGACAGCGCTCTATTGACAGGTTTTGGCAAAGAAGCTAGAATAATTGACAAAGAAATTGTCATCGAAACAATTCAAAGTTTAACTCTCTAATGCATTTAACAGGAGCGCTAATGAACATACTGGTAATTGGCTCACATCCCGATGATTTGGAATACGGCTGCGGCGGCACTTTGATAAAACTGGCAAAAGCCGGCCATAATATCTTCCTTCTGGTCATGACCCGGGGTGAAGCGGGCGGCCATCCCGGCTTAAGAAAGAAAGAACAGTTGAAAGTCTCAAAAATATTGAAAGCCCATCTTTTCTGGGGCAATTTTTCTGATACAAAAATACCCATAACCAAAAAAATTATCAATAAAATTGAATTTATAATCAAAAAAGTAAATCCTACTTTAATTTTTGTCCATTATCCTGAAGATACTCATCAGGACCATAGAAATACCAGCCAGGCCACAGCGACGGCCGCCAGGTACATACGCAATGTTTTATTTTATGAAGTTCCTACGACAATAAATTTTCTCCCCTCTGTTTACACTGATATAGCCGCAACAATACAAAGTAAAATTATCTTGCTTGAATCGCACAAGTCGCAGGTTCATTCTACGCGTATTGCGGAGCTTTCAATTATAGAAAGTTCAAAAGCATGCGCCCTATTCAGAGGATTCCAGAACAGGACTAAATATGCCGAAGGATTTGTCCCTTTAAAGCTGGCTCTCGATTTTGGATTGAACCTGTAAAACCATGAAAAAACTTCGTTTTATTTTGCCGGGGATATTGATTTTGTTTTTGTTGCAGCCCTCCGGAGGGGCCTGGGGTTATAAGTATAATCTACGGTGGTTTTACGTTTTTATCTTAGGGACAGCGATTTCATATCTTTTAACTCCATTGATTATATATCTAGGCCATAAATTCAGCCTGCTGGATTATCCTAATGAAAGAAAAGTTCACAAATCGCCCGTACCAAGAATAGGCGGCATTGTTATCTATACCGCTTTTATAATAACAATCGCAAGAAATCTTCAGTTTTCAAAAGAGATTTTCGGCCTTATGGCCGGAGGAACGATAATTTTTGTTTTAGGCCTTTTTGACGATGTCCGGCCTGTCCCGGCAAAAGTAAGAATTTTCTTCCAATTGCTCGCGTCTTTAATTGCTATTGCCTATGGAGTTCATACAACAATAATTCCAGACCGATATTCTTTTCATTATCTGGCCGATGTCATCATATCTCTATTCTGGTTTACTGGTATTCTGAATGCAGTAAATTTCCTTGACGGTATCGACGGGCTTGTTACTTCATTTGGAGCTGTTTGTTCATTGCTGTTCTTTATTATTGCTTTGCAGACAAACCAATTGTATTTGGCCTGGATGTGCATCGCGTTAACTGGCGCATGTTTTGGTTTTCTACATTATAATTGGAACAAAGCAAAGATTTTTTTAGGCGATTCCGGGGCCACATTGATCGGGTTCTTATTAGCCGGATTCGCAGTATTGGGAACCTGGACCCAAAACAACAGGATAGTAGGGTTTTCAACGCCTCTGCTCATACTGAGCATTCCCATATTTGATATGATTTATACCACAATTTCAAGAATAAAAAACGGCAATGTCAAAACATTCGGGCAATGGCTGGAATATGCAGGGAAAGACCATTTTCATCACCGCCTGCTTAAATTAGGGTTATCAGTGCGGCAAAGCGTAAGATTTATTATATTGTTGAATTTATGCCTTGGCCTGGGAGCCCTGATTATCCGTCAAACCGGTTCCCAGGGTTCCTTCATTCTTCTTTTGCAGGCAACTATAATTTTCGTAATTGTTGTTTTATTGATGTTATCCGGCAGAACTATAACGGAAGACTAAGGTACAAAGGAATAAATAAGGAACTTTTACGAGCATTATAATTATAAGTGCTTTTATTGCGGAAAAAAACTCACAACGGATAAACTTAACCTGGACCATATTATCCCCCGCTCGCGCGGAGGCAAAACAGACTGGAAAAATGTTGTAACATCATGTTTTTTCTGCAATCTCAAAAATTGACCGCGTACTTGCATATTTATGAATAAAATTTTAAAAAATGAACTTATTGCCCCCTCTACCAGGCTGTTAGAAATTGAAGCCCCTGAGATTTCCAAAAAGGTTCTCCCTGGCCAGTTCATAATCCTGCGCATAAATGAAAAAGGCGAAAGGATTCCCCTCACCGTTGTAAAATCGGATAACACCTCAGGGACTATTACGATTGTCTTTCAGGAAATCGGAAAAACAACCAGGCTGCTTGGAACTCTTAACCCCGGAGAACAAATCCGCGATGTTGCAGGGCCCCTCGGGCGCGAGAGTGAAATAAAGAAATATGACGGCCCTGTGATTTTAGTCGGCGGAGGCCTGGGAGCAGCTGAACTGCTTCCCGTTTGCCGGGCCCTTAAAAATAAAAGCAATTATATTATTTCCATTCTGGGCGCGAGAAGTAAAGAACTTATAATATTTGAAAACGCCTTGAAAAATTCGTCTGATGAATTCTTTATAGCAACAGATGACGGCTCCTACGGCCAAAAAGGGTTCGTAACCGATATTTTAAAAAACATTATAACGGCAAAACAATCCATAGCAATTATCTACGCCGTAGGCCCGGTACCTATGATGAAAGCAGTTTCAAACCTGACAAAACCTACCAGCATAAAAACCATTGTAAGCCTCAATCCCATCATGGTAGACGGAACCGGCATGTGCGGGTCCTGCCGCTGTACGATAGCGGGCAAAACAAAATTTGCCTGTGTTGACGGCCCGGAATTTGACGCGAGGGAAGTTGACTGGGCTGGGCTTGAAAAAAGGCTGAAACTTTTCAAAGAACAGGAAATAGAAGCGTTAAAAACAATATGAATAAAATTAAAATGCAGGAAGCGCTGCCGGAAGAAAGAAAAAAAAACTTTTCGGAAGTATCCTTGGGCTATACGAAAGAAGAAGCCGTAAACGAAGCAAAAAGATGCATACAGTGTAAAAAAGCATCCTGTATAGAAGGCTGCCCCGTAGAAATAAACATACCGAAATTTATAAAAGAAATAACCCTGGAACAATTTGACCAATCGATAAAAACCCTTAAAGAAAAAAACAACCTGCCCGCCATATGCGGCAGGGTATGCCCTCAGGAAACTCAGTGCGAATTAAAATGTGTTTTAAATAAGAAAGGCAACCCGATTTCTATAGGCTCTCTGGAAAGGTTTGCTGCAGACTGGGAGATGAACAATCTCAAATCTCAAATCTCAAATTCCAACTCAAAAATTTCAAATTTCAAATCTCCAATTTCAGTTGCAGTTATCGGGAGCGGCCCGGCAGGGCTTGCCTGTGCCGGGGATTTAGCCAGGGCAGGCTGTGCTGTTACTATTTTTGAAGCCCTGCATGAACCCGGCGGAGTTTTAACCTACGGGATTCCTCCTTTCCGGCTTCCTAGAAATATTTTGAGCTATGAAATTGAATATATAAAATCGCTTGGTGTTGAAATACTGCCTAACATTGTTATTGGTAAAACATTGACTATTGATGAATTGTTCGCAAAAGGATTTAAGGCTGTTTTTATAGGCTCCGGGGCAGGGCTGCCGATGTTTCCCGGAATTCCCGGAGAAAATTTGTGCATGATTTACTCTGCTAATGAATTTCTTACAAGAATTAACCTTATGAAAGCTTATAATTTCCCCGAATATGATACGCCCTTGAACAGCGGGGCGAAAACAGCTGTTATCGGCGGAGGAAACACTGCGATGGACGCGGCAAGATGCGCCTTGAGACTGGGCAAAGGCGCAGTAACAGTTGTTTATCGCAGAACTGAAGAGGAAATGCCGGCAAGAAAGGCTGAAATAGAACATGCCAAGGAAGAAGGCATAAAATTCGAGTTCCTTACCCAGCCGATCGAATTTTTGGGCGATGAAAACGGATTTGTTAAAGGGCTAAAATGCATTAAATGCGAGCTTGGCAGCGCTGATTCGTCTGGAAGGAGAAGGCCTGTCCCGATAAAAGGTTCAGAGTTTATAATAGATATAGATACATCCGTGCTCGCCATAGGGCTTAAACCTAATCCTCTTATTCCTCTTTCAACATACGGCCTAAAGCAGGATAAAGAAGGCAATATCTCCGTAAATCCACAAACCATGGAAACAAGCCTGAAAAATATTTATGCAGGCGGAGACATTGTCGGCGGCGAAGGAACCGTTATCGAAGCCTTGGGCCTGGGCAAAAAAGCCGCAAAATCCATAATAGAGTCCTTTATAAAATAATGAAAAAAGGTATATTTATCACATTTGAAGGGCCTGACGGTTCAGGTAAATCCACTCAAGCCGGACTTTTGGCTGCTGCTCTCAAAAAAAAAGGTTACGAGTATATTCTTACGCGTGAACCCGGCGGCACGCCATTTGCTGAATCAATAAGAAACCTTCTGCTTAAACCAGGAATGAATGTTTTTCCTCTCACTGAACTCCTATTGTACGCCGCAAGCAGAGCCCAGCACACTCAGGAGCTCATAAAACCTGCGCTGGCGCAGGGAAAAATTGTTATCTGCGACAGGTATTCAGATTCAACCATGGCTTATCAGTATTTCGGCCGCAATTTGGACAAAAGCCTGATTTATCGGCTCAATGAAATAGCGGCAGGCGGACTAAAACCCGCGTTAACAATAGTCGTTGATATTAAAGCTGAAGACGGAATGAAAAGAGTTTGTAAAAACGGCCCCAAGGATCGTTTGGAGAATGAAAACATTCAATTTCACGAAAGAATACGCAAAGGATTCCTTCAATTAGCAAAAAGGGAACCGAAGAGAATAAAAGTAGTGGCCGGCTGCAATTCTATTGAGGCTATTCATACAAAAATAATGGAAATAACCAATGCCTTCCTGAGAGGTTCCTAAGAGGAAATAAGATATGAGTTTACCGGAAATTCTAGGACAAAATAAAGCAATAAGCCTATTGCAAAAACAATTAAGCAGCAATAAAATTTCGCACGCATATATTTTTTCCGGACTGGAAGGCACGGGAAAAAGAAAAACAGCGTTGGAACTTGCAAAGGCATTGAACTGCCTGAACCAAACTGCGAATTCACCCATTTGTGACGCTTGCGCGTCCTGCAATAAAATCAACAAAGGAATTCATCCGGACGTGCATCTGATAGACTATGGCTTCCAGGCAGCTTTTCTTGAAGAAGATGTTGAAAAACAAACCCGCATCAAAATTGATACTGTGCAGGAAGTGCAAAAACAAATCAGCATGAAGGCCTCAGAAGGAAAATGGAAAGTATTTATCATAGATCCGGCTGAAAAAATGAATACCGAAGCGGCAAATTGCCTTTTAAAAACACTTGAAGAACCTCCGGAAAATTCATTATTGATTCTTGTTTCTTCGTCACACGATTCCCTGCCCCAGACAATTTTATCCAGGTGCCAGCATATCAGGTTCAATCAATTAAACGATGATATAATCTCGGGAATACTTGTAAATTTGTATTCACAAAAAGCTTCCGATATTGCGCAAATAGTCCAGTTTTCGCAGGGATCGGTAAGCAAAGCATTGAGATATTTAAATTCTTCGGACGAAATCAGCAGTTTAATTGGATTTTGGAGCGCTTTAAAAACAAACGCTATTTCTACGGATAAATTAATGGATTTCAGCGAAAGCCTCTCGAAAGACAAACAAATGCTTGAAGATTTTCTTGTTAAAATACTTATCCTTGCCAGGCTTGAGTTGAACCAGAATTCTCAGAAAACAACTGAAATTATCGAGTTCATAATCCAATGCAAAAAAGCCCTGCGTTATAATGTTAACAACAGCCTGTTAAGCGACATAATTTTGCTAAAATTGAATGAAATATTTAAGCTCAAAAACGAGGAGACCCTATGCCAGTTGTAGTCGATTTATTAGTAAGGCGCAAAGAGGATACAATATACGGAGATGTCGGAAAATTTAACCTGAATCTGGGAGAAAAAGTTATTGTTGACATAGACCAAACCCAGGAAGTCGGAACTGTTTTAACCAATGAACGGCTTATAGAAAAACATAAAATGGAAGTTCATAAAATTATCCGCAAACTCACAAATGACGACGTGCCGAGGTTAAAGGATAATTGCCAAAGAAACATCCAGGCTTCAAAATCCATAATCCAAAAAATCGAGGATTACGAACTGGATATGAAATTAACCTGTGTTGAGTATTCATTTGACCGGTCCAGGCTTTTTATTTATTATACAGCCGATACAAGAATAGATTTCCGCCAGTTAATTAAAGACCTGGGGCATATACTGAAAACACGCATTCAAATGGTTCAAATAGGCGTCAGGGACGAAGCTAAAATGCTGGGCGGATTCGGCCCCTGCGGCTGCCAGCTTTGCTGTAAAACTTTCCTCAAAACTTTCAGTTCGGTTACCGTCGAAATGGCAAAAATACAGGATCCTTCCCTGAATATAGCAAAAATGACAGGTGTTTGCGGAAGGCTGATGTGCTGCATAGCCTATGAAGACGCTTTCTATTCAGCCCAGGCAAAAAGAATGCCTAAATACAACAGCAAAGTCCAAACGCCTGAAGGCCCGGGAATAGTGACCAATGTAAATTACATTAAAGATGAAGTGACGGTTGAATTATCAGAAAAACAAACTAAAAAATTTAAGGCTGATCAGGTTACCCTGCTGCAAGCGCCTGTCAATAAACCTAAAAACAACAAATGAAAAAGAGATACTATATTACTACGCCCATTTATTACGTCAACGACCTGCCCCACATCGGGCACACCTATACGACCGTAGCGGCAGATGTGCTTTCGCGCTGGGCAAAGCTTCGCAATAAAGATACTTTTTTTCTTACGGGGACCGACGAGCACGGCAGCAAAATTTTGGAAGCCGCAAAAGAAAAAAATAAGCAGCCGAAAGAATACTGCGATGAAATTGTAGAATATTTTAAAAATACCTGGAAACAGATGGATATTTCTTACGATCGTTTTATCAGGACGACCGATGCAAAACATCAAGCGGCGGTTGAAAAATTCATAACACACCTTCACGAAAAAAACGAGATATACAAATCAAAATATGACGGGCTTTATTGCATGGGCTGCGAGAAATTCCTGACCCAAACCGATCTCGTTGAGGGTTGCTGTCCGGACCACAAAACAGTACCCTCTGTGCATTCAGAAGAAAATTATTTCTTCCGTTTAAGCAAATACAGGGAAAAGTTAATCGAAATAATTTCAGATAATAATCATCCCCAGCATTTTGATATCCTGCCCGAAGAAAGAAGAAATGAAATACTCGGCAAACTCAAAATCGGGCTTGAAGACATCAGCATTTCCAGGGCCAACCTGCCCTGGGCAATACCGATTCCTTTCGATAAATCGCAGACTATCTATGTTTGGATAGATGCATTAATTAATTACATATCAGCCCTTGGCTACGGCGAAGCCGGCCAGGAAGAATTCAATGAACTTTGGCCGGCCGACCTGCACCTTTTAGCAAAAGATATTCTGTGGTTTCATACTGTTATCTGGCCGGCTATGCTGCTTGCAAACGGCCTGCCTCTTCCAAAAAAAGTTTTTGCGCACGGTTTTTTTACTGTTTCCGGACAAAAAATGTCAAAAACCATCGGCAACGTAATCAAACCCGGAGAACTTATTCAGGCTTTTGGCGCTGATGCATCGCGTTTTCTTCTTTTGAATTCCTTCCCCTTCGGGGCTGATGGTGATATGAATCTAGCAGCTTTTAAAGGAAAATATAATGCGCACCTGGCCAATAATATAGGAAACCTGATTTCGCGGGTTACTAATATGGCCGTAAAATACTTTAGCGGGAAATTTGCCCTGCAAACAACCCGAACAAATGAATTTATGGAAGAAATAAAAAAATCCTTGCAAAAAACTGAAAAAGAAATTGAAGATATTAAACTTGACGGTATATTAGAAACCATATTAAGCTTATCTTCCTTCACAAACCAGTATATTGACAAACAGGCTCCCTGGAACCTGGCAAAAACCGACATGAAACAGCTTGAACTAGTGCTTTACAACTCATTGATGGCTATTAAGTATATTGCCGTTTTAATCAATCCCTTTATGCCTGAAACTTCCCGGAAAATATGGAAAACACTTGACGAACAGGACGACATAAAAAACGTCACAGCAAAAATTCCTGCGATTATCCCGCTCACCGGCAGGGAAATTGCTAAATCGCAGATTTTGTTTCCGAAAATAATATAAATATGATAGCCTACTCTTATAAAAACAATGTTTACCTGAACATCACCAACAGGTGCACTATGAACTGCACCTATTGTATAAGAACCAAATGGAATTGGGGCTACAGAGGCAACAATCTCAGGCTAAAAAAAGAACCTACTGTAAAAGAAATTATTAAAGAATCTGAAACCCTTAGAAAAAAAATTGCTTTTTCCCCATTAACCTCGGATATTGTATTTTGCGGATACGGGGAACCCTTAATACGGCTTGAGACGGTAAAAAAAGTTGCAGCCTATTACAAGAAAATAGGCCTCAATGTCAGGATAAACACTAACGGCCAGGCAAATTTATACCATGGGAAAAATATTTGCCCGGAATTAAAAGGTTTAATCGATAAAATATGCATCAGCCTCAACGCAGAAAACGCAGTCAAATACAAAAATGTAAACAGACCGCGTTACGGGCTTAAAAGTTTCAACGCCGTCCTGACATTTGCAAAAGAATGCAAAAAATATATAAAGGACGTTTCTATTACATCTGTAAAATTAGAAGGCACTGATATAAATAAATGCAGGCAGATTGCAAAAAAAATAGGCGTTAAATTTGTTGAAAGGCCCTTTTTATAAATTTACGCTTTCCCTCTTTTGCATAAGTAAATATCCCGCGAGCTTCCGCTCGGAAAATTTCAGAGGACTGCTTAAACATGAAAAATAAGCTTTCTATATTAATCACCATCCTGCTTTGTCTAATAGTACTAGGTGTTTTTTGGCATATTAAAGACCTCAAGGAAACATCCCTTAATAACGGACAGGTTACTTCCAATATTGAAACTCTCAGGGACAATGAAATTGGCTCCAATGCCCTGGGTTTACAGGAAGCTTTCGTTAAAGTATCCGAGCGGCTAAAACCAGCCGTAGTGAATATTTCAACCGTACAGATGCTGGATGACGCCCAGCAGGAATTTTATTTCGGGGATCCTTTTGAAGATTTTTTCCAGGATTTTTTTAACAGCCCGCAGGAGCAGAAAAAACAAAGAAAAAAATCATCCCAATATAGAACCGAAAGCGGCGGAACCGGCGTAATAATTGACCCGGAAGGTTATATACTTACCAACGAACACGTCATTCACGGCGCGAATGAAATAAAAGTTACGGTTACAATAAACAGTAAAGACAAAACCTATACAGGAAAAGTTATTGGAAAAGATTCAAGAACCGATCTGGCAATTGTAAAAATCAATTCAAACTCGGCAACCGAAAAATTTCCGGCGGCGCCCCTGGGTGATTCAAACAAAATACGCGTAGGCGAAATTGTGCTTGCAATCGGTTCACCCTTCGGGCTGGGGCAGACAGTAACTAACGGAATCATATCCGCGATAAGGCAGTCAATTGTAGTTGAAAACAAAGAGTACAGGGATTTTATACAAACTGACGCTCCTATCAACAGAGGAAATTCTGGAGGTCCGCTGGGCAATATTCACGGCGAAGTTATAGGAATAAACACGGCAATTTACGCCCCGACCGGCGTATTTTCTGGGATAGGTTTTGCTATCCCCATAAACCGCGCCAAAGAAATACTTGATGATTTAATCCGCCAGGGAAAAGTTGTAAGGGGCTGGCTGGGCGTGGAAATAAAGGACAAATCCGGAGCGTTCATAAACAGCATTATAAAGGATTCCCCCGCGGAGAAAGCAGGGCTTAAAAAGGGCGACGTAATTATTGAATTTAACGGCAAACAAATCGAGTCTGTAAGGAACCTTCAGGCAATAGTTTCCGATACAGGCCCGAAAAAGAAAATAAAGGTAAAATTTGTCCGCAACGGAAAAGAGAATATTGTTGATTTAGTCACCGGCGAAATGCCCAAGGAATGATTTATAAAGCTTCCTATGAAAAAGATAGTTATTGCGGAAGTTTAGTTTTCAAAGAAAAAGCAACACTTTTTAATACGCCGCCGACATATAACATATAAACCAGCCTGCCGACAGCGCAATAATAACAATAGCAGAAACAACATACCAATTAATAGACCTTAGGTAATGGTTTATTACAGAATGATTATGCACTACATCCGGTTTGTTTTTATGGTGTAAAACAATTGTTATATCATCTATTTGAAGCTTCTCATCCTCATTTTTTTTAAAGAGAACCATTTAATCCCCCCTATTATATGCACTATGTATATAGTATGATAAAGAGGTTTTGTCAATAGTACTTTGTAATTACAATGATTAGAAATCCTTTTAATCAGAGGAGGGGCAGTTTAGCGGATAATTGCGAATTTTCTGGCTGCTTTTTTACCTGTACTGCTTTGAAAAAGACATGTATAAACGCCGCATCCAAGCTTATCATAATTGCCGTTTACAAGATACCAGGACCAGCTGAATTGATTAGTGAATACTCTTTCTAATACCATTTCACCGGCTACGTTAAATATTTTCATCCTGGTATTTTCGGCTAAACCGGAAATTGTTGCCTGGTCAACGCAAGGATTCGGATAAATCATCAGCCTTTCAAAATCATTTGAAAATATAGTAACCTGACCGGAAGACCAACTATACCCGGACTGGGCCTGCATAAATATCCAATATTTGCCGGGGATAACATTAGTTGTATCCCACTGATATTTTTTCAGGGTTCCGTCAACATTGGCAATCAAATGTTTTTCCCCATCGAATGTTTCCGCATAGTACAAAGACACCTGCTGGTTATCTGCATTTACCCACTCAATATCATACAAATTCCCCTTGCTAATTATTGTATTCCAGCCTGCAGGGTTCGTGGTAACCAGCTCAGTGGTATAAACATCAGCAAGTTCAGCGAGTGTTGCAACAGCGACTTTTATATTTTTTAACGTAAAAACCAGGTCAAGTTTGTCAAGGGTTTCTCTGGTGCTATGGTAATAGGGGTTAAAATCCGGGCTGTCCCAGTCATAAGCTTCGGATAACTCCAATGCGGGATACCCATATTCCCAGAAAGCTGCATGGTCGCTCCACCAGGCATCATTATTGGTTGTCACAGCAAGAGGATGCTGGACATAATCCTTGTCTACAAAATCCAGGTATTCGCCTAACTGCTGGGAACTTTCATTTTCGGTAACATTGAGGTCATATTTAACACCGGGTTTTGCGTAGGCAATCATATCCACATTTAAAGCGCCCAAAATCTGAGTATCAGCCTGATAAAGAGACTTTACGTAGGCAAAACTACCAACCATGCCCTGTTCTTCGCCGGAAAAACATATAAATTTTATGGTGTAGGCAAAATCATATTGTTTCAGGTATTTTGCAGCCATCAATACGGCAGTAACGCCGCTTCCGTTATCGTCGGCGCCCGGCGCGCTGTTAAGCGGGTCTTCGCTGATTGAATCGTAATGCGCGCATATTACAAATATTTTTTCAGGATGCAGCTTACCCGGCAGCGTGGCGATGACATTATAATTTGTTGTACTGCTCTCGCTGACGTTTTTAAAAGGAAAAGTTGTAACTTCAAGCCCGAAAGAAGAAAAATTTGCAACCAGATAATCCCTGGCGTCATTGCATTTCGGGCTGAATGAATACCTCGTCCCGATATTTTGCAGGGCTTGTATGTAACCCGAAACTTCAGCCGTGCTAAGGCTGGCCAAAATAGCGGTAATCGTGCTGTGGCTGATAGCGCCATATACTGAGCGCGGCGCCATAAACCCAAAACTCTTCCTGATTTTCCGCGGCCAGGGGATAAATTCCGGTAAAAGTTTGAACTTTGATTTAACCGGTACCTGGCCTATCTGCGCGTTTTCATTTAATTTTATAAGAACATTTCCGTTTGAATTGTCCAGGATCTGCGCGATTTTTTTTAATTGAGTTAACTCATCGACGGATTTAACCCGGAACATATAATACCGTTGCTCCAAAGAGACGGGAGCTTTATCAAGGATTTCATAATTTTCTTTTAATGATTCGAGGTCTTCTTCCTGCACGCTGGCTACAATATAATCTTTGCAGGAAAATCTTAACTTGGCTTTATCAATGAATGGCTTGTCATTTTGAGGCAATTTTAAAAGCAAACTTTGTGAGATTTGTTCGCTTTGCGCGCTTATCGGCAAAGCAATAACAAGTATGAGCAGGCTTAGAAAAATATGTTTTAATTTTTTTTCCATGCGCGGTCGATTTTATAAAGGTTCTTGTTGACAAAAATACCATGGAAATACAATGACAATGCCAGGACAACTAAACCAGCCAGGCTATAGGAAATAATGAATTTTGTTTTGAAAGATGGCATGTTATTTCTGGCTAGTTTTTTGTGTCAGAGCATTCTTTAGTGCTTTGCGCATCAACTCTACAGGCGCTTTCTGCTTCGTCCATAATTGAAATGCCAGAATGCCCTGAAACAATAACATATCCAGTCCATTCATATGCCTGCATCCGGCCTTTTTTGCCGCTTTTATCAACGCTGTTTCACGGTTATATACAATATCATAAACAAAAATATTTTTTGTCAGCAGCCCCGGAGCAATTATGCATGGATCATTTTTTCCCATACCTACAGGGGTAGCATTAATAAGCATATCAATTTCACCGAAGATTTCGTTTAGTTCTGTTTTTTTTGTTACCAATTTTGCTTTATTTGTTGTTTTTACCTTTTGAAAAAGCTCTAATGATTTTTTTACGTCTAAATCGTAAATAAACAATTTTTTTATTTTCGGCACTGAGGTGCAAAGCGTCACCCCAATCGATTTCCCTGCCCCGCCTGAACCCATTAATAATATTTTTTTCCCAGCAAGTTTGAATCCCCGTACTTCAAGAGATTTTATAAAACCTGAACCGTCAGTATTATATCCTGTCAATTGTCCGTCATTTACGACGATGGTGTTTATCGCTCCGATCTTTTTCGCAAGCGGATCAATTTTATCCAGGTATTTCACTGCATTTTCTTTATGAGGGGCTGTTACATTTATGCCCGGAATATCTAATAATTCAAGAGATTTGATAGCAGTCTCCAAATTTTCAGATTTAATCTGGAAGGGGAGGTAGATCAGATTTAATTTCAAGTGCTGGAACGCGGCGTTATGTATCGCCGGAGACAGGGTATGCTTGATAGGAAAGCCAAAAATCCCGATTATTTTTGTTGAACCATCGATTTGAATCATAGAATAGGTTTTTTTATTTTGTTCTGAATTGTATCATACATATTTTTTGTCCTTTTATTGTTTGGGTCTTTAATAAGAGCTTTCTGACAATAATATTTTGCTCTCAAATAATCATTTTCGACAAAATATACCAGCATAAGTTGTTCCAGCGCAGTCTGATTTTCCGGTTCTGCTTTAAGAACTTCTTCACTCATGTTTTTTGCCAGATCATACTTGCCCTGATAGTAATAACACCAGGCCTGGTACAATTCTGACTTCACGCTATGTTCATTCGGAATACGCTTTAAACAAAAAGCACCGAAGAAAACAACCAGGGCTGCAACGATATAAAACATTCCTGTTTTTTTTCTATTTAAAATAACCCTGGAATCATCGAAAAAAACTCTCCTCATCCAATTGTTGATTACAATGATTGTAGCGGGCGAATAAAAATAAATCAATCCTATTACGAATAAACACAATGAAATAAAAATAAAAAATATCCTCATTTTTTCTCCGATAAAGGTTTTATTGAATCCCTGCCTTCCGGGAGGGGTAATATGTACTTTACTTTCTGCGCCAGTCCGGATTTATTAATGATTCTTTGTACAAGCTGGTGCACCAGGACAGAATGCTGAATACAATTATCCGGCTCAACTATCGAACCAAAAATGTATGTGGTCCCTTTTATTGTACAATTATCCCCGATCTTAACAGGGTATTCATCGCTTCCTGTAATAGTTACCCCGGTTTCAATTCTTACTTTGTTGCCTATCTTCACATTGCCTTTTATTATATCGCCGTCAAAAATTACGGTATCATCTCCGATGTGCATTTTTTGGCGCGGATAAGCCGAAAGGTGTACATTTTCACCAATTTTAACACGCTGTCCGAAGATAATATTTCCCTCAAGAATAGCTCTCTTTCCTATGCTAAGTCCTTTGTTGATTTTAACGCCCTTACCGACAAAACAACCTTCTCCGATTGTTATGTCTAAAGGAATCCCCCTGGAATCCAAATGCTGAATTCTTTTTACAACTTCCAGGTCAAGAAAAAAATCCTCCTCATCCTCAAAGGTGATAATATCTTTCAACAGCTCGAAATATTTGGCCCTAAGGATTGATTCCATTTTTTTTAGTTCGCTTCTGCTGTTAAACCCCAGCAGGGCATCGGCATGCTGGAACCCGGAATCTTTCGTATCTTTCTTTATTTCAAAAGATTCAACTTTATGGCCGGCAGCATTAAAAATTTTAACCAGGTCGGTCATGTACAATTCTTTTTGAACGTTATCGGATTTTATTTTGCCCAGATATTTTTTTAACAAATCATAACGGAACGCAATCATGCCCGAGTCAAATTCCCGGTTCTCAAGCAATTGCTGCCTGGTAAAATGGTATTCTTTTTTATTATATATTACTTTATGTATTTCATCAGGCAGCATCTTTATAATGTCCTTGGCCTGCATTATCTCCGCAACTTTCTGAAAATCATCCCCTGACTGATTCCCTTTTGAGTCCCGGTCCGGGATCCTGACGATTCTGCCGTACATATTTAACTCAACCGGCCCTTCATAAGCGCCCGTAAGCATCATGGCGGAGCAGGAACTTTTCTCAAAACGCCTGCGAAATTTTGCGACTATTTCCGCATCCAACAGTCCGGCATCCCCGGGAAAAACGAAAATATTGTTCTTTGATCCCTGTCCGCCTTTTATTTTTGAAACAGCGACTTGTAAAGCGTGGCCGGTTCCTTTCTGGACTTCCTGGTAAGCGAAAATTGTGTGAGGTGTATCCCCTAAAAGAGCGGCCACATCCTGCGCTTTCATGCCGACCACCACTACCTGATTAGGCGAATTAAGCCCTTTTTTTGCTGCCTGGCTCACACGTACAACCGAAGGAATTCCCCACAAAGCATGAAGGACTTTCGGTATTTCGGATTTAATTCTTTTACCTTTTCCCCCGGAAAGTATTACTGAAATGTTTTTAAATTTTGGATTTATTTGTTTTGATTTAAAGATTATTTCCATTCTCTGTTTCCTT
>Ga0180009_10003053_pt1 | contig 19330 bp, 15 predicted proteins | sample OS_PC_MetaG_FD_123537 | JGI IMG/M metagenome (GOLD analysis project Ga0180009, IMG submission 123537) | Groundwater microbial communities from the Aspo Hard Rock Laboratory (HRL) deep subsurface site, Sweden - OS_PC_MetaG | ecosystem: Environmental > Aquatic > Deep subsurface > Groundwater...
GTGTCATTTAAAAATTAAAAATAGACACTTTTTGTAAATTTAAAATTTATCTAACAATTATTTTTGCTTGTGCATAAGTTTTTGTAACATTTATTATCTCCACCCTTAACCTTTCATGAAGATATTTTCTGCCATCTATAATATGTATTATATAGCCACTAAATCTTGAAATAGCATCCTTGGAAATATATGAGTGAGGTTCCTCTACTAACATATCTAAAACCTGTCCCCGATATACAGGTATTGCTGCTTCTTCCATCTCTTTTATAGTTCCCTCTTTTAGTAAATTGAAAGCATTAATAGGGATACTATCATTACCCTTTATGGAAATATATTTATTTGTAATATTCTCTAATTTTTTTACATTTTCTCCACCCTGACCTATAACCATAGCTGCAACGCCACTATTAAGTTCTATAAGGAATGCTTCGGATTCACTTTCTTTTGTTAATTTAAAAATTTCTCTTTCAGTTTTTAATCTCATAGATTCCTCTGATAGGATATATCCACTTTCATCACAATAGGGGCAGGGCTTACATAAAACATCTTGAATCCCTTCTGTAACATTTTTTCTAGTCATTTCAAGCAATCCCAATTTTGAAATATCAGTTATATTAGTTGTTGCATTATCAGACTGTAGAGCATTTTTCATAGCTTCAACAATTTTTAGCCTGTTTCCCTCTTTCTCCATATCAATAAAATCAATAACAATTAATCCTCCAATATCTCTTAGCTTTATTTGCTTAACAATCTCTTCAACAGCTTCCAAATTTATATGAGCAATCGTCTCTTCTAAATCATTTCTTCCTGAAAAACGTCCAGAATTTACATCAATAGCAGTTAGAGCTTCTGTTTTATCAATTACAATAAATCCACCTGATTTTAACCAAACCTTCCTTTTAAGAGCTAAATCAATTGCCTTTTCAACTCCCATTTCTTCAAATAATGGTTTTTCTCCACTGTGTAGCTTTAGTTTTGAATGCATTTGAGGAATCTTCTTTGTCAAATAATTGGATACATGATCATATAACTGTTTTGTATCTACCACAATGCTGTTAAAATCTAAAGTTAATCTATCCCTTAGAATTCTATGAACTAACTCTAACTCCCTATGAATTAGAGTTGGGGAATCTAACCTTCGAGCTTTATTTTGAATATTATTCCATAAACGTTTAAGGTATTTTAGTTCTCTTTTTAAAATAGCTAACTTCGTGTCTTTTGCAGCAGTTCTAATTACTATTCCCATATTTTTAATTTTTAACCTTGTGCTTAAACTTCTCAACCTTTCTCTTTCTGATTCATCAAGTTTTTTAGAAACACCTATTCCATCACCATATGGCATCATTACCAAATATCTACAAGCAAGAGAGACAAGAGACGTTAACCGAGCTCCTTTGGTTCCCATCGGGACTCTTGTTACCTGAACTATTAACATCTGTCCAGGTTTTAGGATTTGTTTTATTTTTCCCTTTAATATTTCGTTAGTTCCTTCATAATAATCAAAAGGTGAAACAACCTCTTTTATAAATAAGAAAGCATTTTTCTTTACTCCTATATCTACAAAAGCAGAGTCCAAACCGGACATTATTTTTTGAACTCTTCCCAAATATATATTTCCAATTATTGAATCTTTTTTTTCTCTATCAAAATAAAGTTCCGCAACTTCATCATTTTCCAGAATTGCCACTCTAATTTCATTTAGATCTGAGCTTATTAATAAATCATATTTCATAAAAAATAACTTCTAAAATACCCTTTACTTAAAATATTTAATAATCTATCTAAGCAATTTAAATGGGCTTAGAAGTAAATCACCATCCTTTCTAAACATATTAATTCTTAGAATTCTCTTTAAAAAAATTTTTCTTTTATTTTCCAATGAGTTTAAAAATTTAATAAGATCATTTATTTTTAAATCATCTTGACTACCAATAGCGATTAAAAAATCTATTATTATATTATCAGGTAAGCTTCTAATTTTAAAATTAAGTAATTTCTCCTTAAAATATTTAGCATTTTTTGATAATTGATTGTTAAATCCTATCATATTCTCAGTAAATAATTTTAATAATAAATCAGCTTCCTGTCTTATTACTAACTCAGGGCGGTAAGAAAATATTAATTGATATCTCATACAATTTATTTGGCTTGAAAGAGATTGGGATGACTCTACCGATTTCGCATTTAATACTTTTAACCCTTGAGGTAACCGGTCATTCATTCTTTTCACAAATGTCTTTGTTGATAACTTCTTGCTTAAAATTATATCCGCATACTCACCAACACTTTCCAATCCAACCTTTAAAGCATATGCGGTTGATAATTTCGGTTTTGGATGATAGCCTTTCGAATAAAGCACGGGTATTTTTGCTCTTCTTAATGTTCTAACTAAAAGATTAATCAAATCTAAATGCGATATGTATTTTATATCACTTAGTTTTGAAAATCTAAAACGCATAATTACTTTACTTGTATTTTTAACCAATAATTTTTCCCTGATATTAAGTAATGCTTTACAAAATTAATTCAAAATTGCTAATTAAAAAATTTTGTTAAAATTATTTAAGAAATATGTTGAAAATATTATTTTATTTCAAGATATTGGACATTTTATTATTTCTTGTAACCCACAACTATTGCATCCCTTTAATCTGCAATCTGAAGTAGTAAGTCCACTTAAAGCTTTTTTATATTCTTTAAATAAAAATTTCCTATTTTGTCCACTCTCAATTATTTCCCACGGGAATATTTCATCTTCTTCTCTATGTCTATTAGCATAAAAGGATATATCTACATTATCCTTTTTTAAAGCTGTTAACCATTTATCATATGAAAATTGTTCTGTCCAGCTGTCAAATTTACAACCCATTTCCCAGGCAATTCTTATTGCCTTTGAAAGTCTTCTATCCCCTCTCGCAAAAATTGCTTCTATTTGACTTCTATGTACATTGTGCATTTTAATAAATACATTTTTTTTCTCAAGTTTTCTTTTCAGATAATTAATCTTTTTATCTAAAATTTCTAATGAATCCTGACCAACCCATTGAAATGGTGTATTAGGTTTTGGACAAAAAGGTGAGATTGTTACATTTATCTTTATCCTGTTGTACTTATCTTTCGGAACCTCCATTTTTGCAATTATTAATATTTTGTTTATCATATTAATTATTCCATCCAAATCATTCATCTCTTCAGTAGGAAGTCCAACCATAAAGTAAAGCTTTATTCTTTCCCATCCACTTGAAAATGCTGCCCTGGTACAGTTAAAAATATCCTCATCTGTAATATTTTTATTTATAACATCTCTTAATCTTTGAGTCCCAGCTTCAGGAGCAAATGTAAGACCTGTCCTTCTTTCTTGTGAGATAAGGTCTGCTAATTTTACTGAAAAACTATCACATCTTAAAGATGGTAATGATACAGCGGTATGGCTACTTTCTAAATTTCGCTTTAAACTTTTTAATAAATATTCAATTTCAGAATAATCAGTTGAAGAAAGTGATGATAGTGAAACCTCTTCATAACCGGTTTTTTCCAATCCTTGTATAATTAAATTCAGTATTGATTGGACAGTTCTTTCTCTGACTGGTCTATATATAAAACCTGCTAAACAAAATCTACATCCTTTAGAACAACCTCTCATTATCTCAACCCAAAATCTATCCTGAATTACTTGCGTATTGGGAACTATCAATTTTAATGACTGACTAAAACTTCCAAAATTTATAATAATATTCTTTACAGCATTTTTTGGAAATGAGTCTTTAACTATCATTTTTTTCACGCTTCCATCAGTTTTATAGATGAAATCATAAAAGGAGGGTACATAAGTCCCATCAATTTTACCCATTTCTTTGACAATCTCATTTTTATTAAAACCTTTATTTTTTAACTCGCTTAATTTCTCAAGAATGTTTATTATTACATTTTCACCATCACCTATTACAAAAAAATCAATAAAGGGGGCAATTGGTTCTGGATTAAAAACACCTGGTCCACCAGCTATTATTATGGGATATTCATTCCCTCTATCCTTACATTCTATCGGTATTTTTGCAAGATTTAACATATTTAGTATATTTGTGAAACATAGTTCATGTTGAACAGAAAAGCCCAATATATCAAATTCCTTGACTGGAATTCTGCTTTCTAAAGAAAAAAGAGGAGTATCTGTTTTTCTCATTTGCTCCTCCATATCTAACCAGGGAGCGAATGTTCTCTCAGCAACAAAATCGGGATGATTATTTATAACATTGTAAAGAATATGAATAGCCATGTTTGACATTCCAATCTCATAAAGGTCAGGAAAGGCTAAAACTATTGATGCTTTACATTTTTTAATATCTTTATGAACCGAATTTAATTCCCCACCAACATATTGAGATGGTTTTATAACATTATCAATTAATGGATATATATTTATAGGTTTTAAATTCATTTTTTTAATTCCCCTCCCCTCTCCCTTACCCTCTCCCACAAGGGGAGAGGATAAATAATCAAGAAAGTATATCTAAAGCTGAAATGTCATATTACAAGACCTGACCCCATTTCTGTAAAAGTAAAAAATCTTTACAGGTAAAATTTTAATTGAAAGGGCTTTATTTATAGGAGTTAATCAGATATTATAAAATCTTCGTAGATAAACACCTTCTACTAATCCCAATCCTAAAAATGTTGTAACTAGAGAACTCCCACCATAACTGATAAGTGGTAGAGTAATTCCAGTTATGGGCATAATTCCTATGGTTACTCCTATATTTATTAATAGATGTACAGATAGTAGAATTGCAATTCCACCACAAAAAAGGGCACCAAATTTATCTTTGGCTGCAGTTCCAATTCTTATTACACTAAAGATGAGCAATGTATAAAGAGATATTAGAATGACAGCACCTAAAAAGCCCAACTCCTCCCCCAGTACACAGAAAATAAAATCTGTATGAAGCTCAGGAACAAAATGAAGACTTGTTTGAATTCCTTTAAACAATCCTTTTCCAGATAGTCCACCAGAACCAACAGTAATTATTGATTGGTTTAATGTATACCCTATACCTAAAGGGTCAATATCTGGATTTATAAATATTAGTAGCCTATTTAACATGTACTGTTTAACTAATCCCGATTTTATGGTTATTAAAATTGCGAAAAGACCTAAAATAAATATAGAAAAAATATATATCTTTTTAAGTCCAGCAAGATATAAAATACCAATTACAATTCCAATATAAATTATAGCTGTGCCTATGTCGGGTTGTAATACCAATAGTATTACTGGCATCCCAACAAGTAATAGAGTTATAATGAGGTCAACAAAATTTACTTCATCCCTTTTTTTTCTAGATAAATATCCGGCAACAGCTATAATAATTCCAATCTTAAAAAATTCAGATGGCTGCACTTTTAACATTCCCCATCCTATCCAACTCCTCGCTCCGCCAGATATGTGACCAAATATAAAAACTGCTATTAAACCTAATAAATTAATTATATAAACAGCCCACCAAAACTTCTCTAACCATATATAATTTAGAAATAGAACTATAAAAAATATTAATAGCCCCAATCCCACCCATACTAATTGCTTATTAAAAAATGATGAGAAATCGAAATTGAATGAGAACTTATTTAACCCAATAGCACTATTTATTAGAATTAATCCATAAATAACAAGCAAAACGATAGTAAAAAATAGTATGAAGTCAAATCCAGTTATTAAATTTTTAATATTAGTTAGTTTTTTATTCTTCGCTTTCATAGCTGCTCTTAATATTGTATATAAATTCGAGTAATTCTCTTGCAATTGGAGCTGCGGATCTCCCACCAGAACCCGCTTCTTCAATCATTGATACAATAACATATTCAGGATTTTCAACAGGAGCATAACATGCAAACCATGAAAAATCCTGTTTTCCTGGAACACTACTTGTCCCAGTTTTTCCTGCAACAGAAATTTCATTTAAAGGAAAGCCTTCAAATGCGGATTTTGCAGTTCCTTCTTTTATAACTAAAATTAATCCCTTTTCTATAATTTCAAAAATTCCTTTTTCTAATGTTTGTTTTTTGTTTATTTTAATAATCTTATTTTCCACTAATTCTTTTTTTGGTGAAACTATTTTTAAACCAATATGAGGAGTCACCATTTCACCATTATTAGCAATAGTACAATATAATTGGGCCATTTGAATGGGTGAAACTAATATGTCCCCTTGACCAATGGCTAAGTTTACACTATCTCCAGGATACCATCTTGCAAGAGTTGGATTATCTTTAAAATATTCACTTTTCCACTTTTTATTTGAAATTATCCCTTTTGATTCAAAAGGTAAATCAACACCAGTAAGCTCATCTAAACCCAAAATCTTCGAATAATGATAAAAAGCATCACCAGATTTTTTACTATTATTATGTAGAGACAGACCTATTTCATAAAAAACAATATTACATGATTCCTGAATACCTTCTATAAGATTGATATCACCATGACCCCACGTCTTCCAGCAATATCTCTCATGTTTATCTCCTAATTCTTTCCAAACACCAAGACATTTGTAATTTTTACTGTAAGGTTCAACTAAATTTTCACCTAAACCTGCAGCAGCAGTTACTACCTTGTATACTGACCCTGGTGAATAACTCATCAATGCTCTGTTGTTTAGTGGAAAATTACTTTCTGGATTATTTAAATTAGACCAATCCTTTTCTGAAATTCCTCCAATGAAAATATTAGGGTCATAAGTTGGGTATGAAGTGAGTGCTAAAATCTGGTTTGTTTTTGCATCAAGTATAACTAATGAACCAGCTGGAGCTTTATAGTACTCATTAGTCTTTTCATCACGCATTTCTCTAGCTTTCTCTATCCACTTTTTTAAAACCTCTTCAGCCTTTCTCTGTAAATTAATATCTATTGTTAAATATAAATTATTCCCTGGAATTGATTTTACTTTACCTAGTTCTCTAACTATATTCCCAGTGGGATCAACTTCCACAGTTTTACTACCACTTTGACCTGATAAAAATGACTCATAATATAGCTCAACTCCTGCTTTTCCAACTACATCACCTGGATGATATCCATATTTAAATTTTTCCTGTTGTAACTCTTCTAATGTTATCTGACCGACATATCCCAGTATGTGGGAAGATACATCCCCATTTGGATAATTTCTTAATGGGACTGCTTTTACTATTACACCTGGAAATTCATCAGAGTGTTCCTTTATAAATGTTGCTAATTCTTTATCTATATCTTCAACTATATCTATATAACCCTTTATATATTCTCTTTCATCAGATAATTTTTTTTCTAAATTATGATAAGATTTTCCTAAAACAGGTGCTAATCTTTTTAAAACTTCTGGATTATCATCAATTATTTCTGGATCAACACTTATTACAAGACCTGGTCGATTATAAGACAATATTATTCCATTTCTGTCATAAATAATACCTCGAGGAGCTACTTCTCTTATTGTTTTGGTTCTAATCTCTTTCGCTTCCTGTGCATAGCTTTCACCCATTATTACCTGTAGATACCAGAGACGAAGAAGCAGAGTAGTTGAAATAAGAAAAACTATGAAGTATAGGAGTTTTAGTCTATTAAATATTGAAGTTTCTTTTTCCAAAATCTGATGCTCCTATCATTTTAATAATGAACCAATTTTTTTAATTATTGGATGAATAATTAACATTACTAAACCATTAATTAAAGGTTGATAAATTATTTTATTTATTAAATTACCCTGTATCACTTCTTTTCCTAAAGAGAAAGATATTATATATGTTAAAAATACCCAAATTTCTGTTACTATAATCATCACAACAGTGGGAATAATATAATGTTCTCCAGCAAAAATTCTTTTGACTCTCAAACATATAAACGCGCTTATCATATTGACAAATGCGAACAATCCTAAGATGTGACCAAATAAAAAATCACTGCAAATCCCAGCAAAAAAACCGAAAATAATTGCAAAAAATTCACCAAATATGAGTGAAGTAGATATAACAATGACCAGAACTAAGTTTAATTGGATACCTCCAACTAATATATAATTTGTTATTGTGCTCTGGATTGCCAAAGTTATAAGCAGTAAAAAAAGAGAGAAGAAGAATTTTTTCATACACCTTTATTTAAAAATTAAAATTTTTTAATCTAATGAGGTAAAATTTGTAATAATAAGAACCTCTTCTATATTATCAAAATTGCATGCTGGTAAAATTTTAATAGTTTTATATAACTCATAATCCAAATTTTTTATATCAGAGACTCTACCTATCTGAATTCCTTTAGGGAAAATTCCACCCAATCCCGATGTTATGATAATATCACCAATATCCACCTCTGCCTCCTTTGGAACTAAATCAAATTTTAGAGTATTAGTCCCAATTCCCTGAACAATGCCAGTTTTCCTGGAATCTTGAACCATAGCAGCAATAGAACTGCTCGGGTCAGTTATTAGTTTCACCTCTGAAAAATTACGCGAAGTAGTTATGACCCTTCCTATCAAACCCGATTGACTTATAATAGGCATATTTATTTTTATATTGTGATTGGTACCTTCATCAATAAAAAAAGAGTGTTTCCAATCTGTTTTGGCTTTTCCAATAACTTTCGCTAATTTTATTTCAAATTGCTCATAATAAGAACTTCCCAAAAGTTCTCTAAGTTCCCTGTTCTCTCTTTCTAATTCTTTTAAATAAATATTTTCTTTTAATAGAGTATTTACTTTCTTAGTAAGTATTCTATTTTCTTCAAGAATATCTGAAAATTTATTTATAGTTTTAATAGATTTTATAAAAGGATTTATTAGAAATGTCACAGCTTTTTGTAATGGTGAGACTACTTCTAATATAATTGATTTTCCTATAGGTAGTATATTTTGATATTTTAAATTGAAGGAAGCCAATATGATACAGAGAACTATTAAAATACCAAGAATTATTTTGTTTTTTCTTCTCGGTAATGAGAGAGCCATAACCTTTTATACACCTCTCTCATGTGATATTAAATTCTTAAAAAGCTCAAAATTTTCAACGCATTTTCCTGCTCCCAGGACAACAGCCTCTAAAGGATTTTCAGTTGTAAGAATTTCACATTTTGTATGATGTTTCAGTCTATCTGACATTCCTTTAAGAAGAGAGCCACCTCCAACCATCATTATTCCATTATTATAGATGTCTGCAATTAATTCAGGTGGGGTTTTATCAAAAGTCTCAACTACAGCATTGATAATTACATTTAATGTCTCATCTAAAGCATCTCTTACATCTTTACTAGAAAGTATTATGCTCTTTGGAAGACCAGTAACTAAATCTCTTCCTCTTGCCTCAACTGTCTCTTCCTCATTTTGAGTAAAAGCTGATCCTATCTCTATTTTTATTGCTTCAGCAGTAGTTTCTCCTATTAGTAAATTATGGTCTCTTTTAAGCATATTTATTATTGCTTCATCCATCTCATTTCCAGCTATTCTTATGGATTGACTAACAACTATTCCACCTAAAGAAATAACTGCTATTTCAGTTGTACCTCCCCCGATATCTACAATCATGTGCCCAATTGGCTCACTAACAGGTAATTCAGTTCCTATTGCTGCTGCCATTGGTTCTTCTAAAATATATACAGCTCTAACTCCAGACTGTTCAGCAGCTTCAATAACTGCTCTTCTCTCAACTCCGGTAATTCCAGAAGGGACACATATTATCACTCTCGGTCTTGCAAAAAAATTGAATCTATGAACTTTATTAATGAAGTGACGTAACATTTTTTGTGTAATATCAAAATCTGATATCACTCCGTCCCTCAATGGTTTTATTGCTACTATTGAACTGGGAGTCCTACCAACCATTCTTTTTGCTTCTGAACCTACTGCTAATATATCTTTGTTATCTCTATTAATTGCAACAACAGATGGTTCCCTTAAAACTATTCCTTTTCCTCTGACATAAACCATTGAATTAACAGTACCCAAGTCTATTCCCATATCTCTACCAACTAAACCTGTAAAAAAGTCAAATATAGACATCTAATATCTCCTTTAAATAAAAAGTAAGTTTCTGTAAAATTTCTAACTTCTTTGATTATCTGAAAACTATGTATATATTTTTTATTTCAGTTACCTTTAAAAATGCAATACATGGCTTATAAAAAATGCTAAGTAATTTTTTCCTTTTAATAGATTGTTATGCTAATATTAAATCTTTCACTAATACCTTCGTGTCAAGTCTACAACAAGAAATGCAATCAACATTCCAATTATGGCTGCTAAAGTGATCCTAAAATAAAGACTGAGACTCATTTCAAATAAATAAAGATTTAAAGAGAATGGTTTAAGTCCAACTTTCAAACCCTCATCTAAAATAGGTAACACATCCTTCAATATATGCCCTAAAATTGCTCCAAAAAAAAGACCTACAAGTAATGTTATAAAAATCCTTCCAGTTCTTCTCGTTCTCAAACTTCCTCCTTTTATTCTTCTTGAAAAAACAATGATATCTCTCTTTTAGCACTTTTAATAGAATCTGAACCATGAATAATATTTCTTTCAATATTAAGACCGTAGTCTCCTCTTATTGTACCTGGCGCAGCCTTTCTTGAATCGGTTGGACCCATCATTAATCTGAATGTTGAAATAACATCCTCACCTTCAACTATCATAACAACAACTGAAGCAGATGTTATAAAATTAATCAAATCTCTATAAAACGGTTCTTTCTTATGTTCCTCATAATGCTTCTCCGCTAATTCTTTAGAGATCCTCATCATCTTCAAATTGGTTATTTTTAGCCCCTTTCTTTCAATACGAGAAATTATTTCACCAATTAATTTTTTTTGAATTCCATCTGGTTTTATAATTACAAGTGTTCTTTCTTTAATATCCATTTTTCCTCAATTCTATAATGGTGTTTTACAAAACGGACAAATTGACCAGTTTAATTGAAGTGGTTTTCCGCACTTTGGACACGGATTTTTTAATTTCTTACGACAATATGGACAAATAAAGAAATCTTTCTCTACGTTATTCCCGCAAGCTGGACACTTAAGAATCTGCAAATTCATTAATGATTCCTTTGTTTCTATCTCTAATTCCCGTTCCATGACATCTTGAACATACTCAGATGGTCTTAAAATTAAATATATTAAAAGCCCAAAAAAATTAAAGATAAAAACAACTAGAGCCCAAAGTAAACCACTTGTTCCTCTCTGATTCGCATCTCTATAGGTCCAATATACAAAACTTAACCAGATAACAACAATGAAATATAAAAAGAGATATATAATAAATTTAAAAAATCCCGATTGGAAAAAAGCCAATATATCTTGAAAAATCTGCAATGTATTACTCCCTTTTAATAATTATTTTACTTATCAATTAATTAAGAAATACTTATATTGTATTTTTTTATATTTTTTATATCTAATTATTTTATTTTCCTGTTACTAAACCTCAAAAATAGGACAGTTTAAAAATTTAATAAATTCTATAATATTTGATTACGATATAGCAAGAAAAAATTACTTTAAAATTATATATTTAATGCATTCTTGGCAAGAGGTATATTTGTAAATGACCCACAAATACATATCAGATCATTCTCTTTAGAAAACTTCATTGCTAAATCTATGGAATTTGATATGGTTTTTCTTTTAAAAATCTTTGGTGACCCTCCTTTCATCTCCTTCTTAACCTTTTTTGCTAATATATAAAGTTTTTCATAAGGATATTTCCTAAATGATTTACTTTCTGTAATTATTAGGTTATCTGTAATTGACCAGATAATCTGTAACATCTTTTTGGCATCTTTGTCGCTAAGAACAGCAAAAATTAAATGAAGCTTTTCATATTGAAAATTCTCTTTAATTTCAAATACTAATTTTTTTATTGCTCCAGGATTATGAGACCCATCTAAAATAATAGTTGGATTTTCCCACACTTTTTCTAATCTTCCTCTAAAATCAACTGGAATTAATGTATTTTTTAATAATTCTGGTTTTATATTCTCCTTTCCTATAAAAAGTTCAGTTGCTGCAATTGCCATGGCTGCATTTTCACATTGATATTTTGAAATCTGGTTTATTCTTATTCTCATGAAATTATTATAAATTCCCTCTACATCAACTACTCTATAATTATTTTTTCTTTGACAATTCTTTATAAAAAAATCCTTATTAATCCGAAACAATCTTGCCATTTTTTCTTCACACTTTTTATTTAGTACTTTTAAAACATCTTTATTAGACGAACCAGTTACTACATATGCTTTATCCTTTATAACCTCGGCTTTTTCTATTGCAATTTTACGAATTGTGTCACCAAGATATTTCGTATGTTCTTTTGTAACATTAGTTAATACAACAACTTTAGAATCAGCTAAATTTGTGGCATCCCATCTTCCACCCATTCCAGCTTCTAATACCACACAATCGCATTTTCTTTCACTAAAATATAAGAAAGCCATTGAAGTTAAAATCTCAAAGTGGGTTACTTTTTTAGAACCTGGAGAATTTTCTAATTCATTTGCTATTTTTTTAATCTTCTCATAATAAGAGACAAAATCATTTTCACTGATAAATTCATTATCAATTGCAAATCTCTCAATATATGAAAATATGTGAGGAGAGATATAACAACCAGTTTTATATCCCAAGTGTGTTAATATAGAGCTAATCATTCTCGTAGTTGATGTTTTCCCATTAGTTCCAACTATATGGATAGTAGGATAATCATTCTGAGGATTATTCAGTCTATTACAAATTTCACTTATAGTATCGAGACTGGGATTTGTTCCAAACTTCTCAGTGGCATCCAACTCTGCCACTACTTGCTTAAAGGTCAATTTTCATCCTAAAATTAAGAATTTATATTTTTAAATCAATATTATTAATAGCTTTGTAACATGGTTTCGAAGACATTTTTTTTATTTTATGCTTTCTATTTGCTTTTCAATACTTTCCATTTCTTTTTTCAGTTCTTCCAGCTTTTCTTTTTCCCTTAAAATAATATGCTCCGGGGCCTTCTGTAAGAATTGCACATTTGAGAGTTTCTTTTTGCTTTTTTCATAGTCAGCTTTAACCTTACTTAAACGTTTTTTTAACCTTTCTGTTTCCTCTTTTATATCAACTAACTCAAGTAGTGGTATATATATATCAACTCCTGATACATGAGATTTAGCATACTTAGACAAATCATCTATTTCCTTTATAAAATCTATACTATTAAGACCTCCCAATTTTATTAATTTCTCAATATTCTTTCCTATTAGGTTCTTTTTATCCAAATCATCAGTAATCAAATGTGCTGGAAATCTCCTTGAAGGTTCCACTAATAACTGACTTCTGACTTTCCTAATTGAACTTATCACTTCCATTAAAATCTCCATCTCATATTCCGCTTCTTTATCAATCTCTTCAGATTTATATTCAGGATATGAGGATATCATTATACTCTCACTTTCCAGGGGTAAACTTTGCCATATTTCCTCAGTAATAAATGGCATGAAAGGATGAAGAAGTCTTAAATATCTTTCTAATATATTTATTAATACATATCCTACAGTACTTTTAGCTATTTCATCCTCATCTTGATATAGTCTACTTTTACAAAGTTCGATATACCAATCACAATACTGCCTCCAGAAGAATTTATAGAGCTGCTTTGATGCTTCTGCAAAATCAAATTTTTCAAGATTCTCTAACACATTCTTAACAACTTTATTGAATCTGCTAATAATCCATCTATCTTCTAATTGGTAGTTCAGTTTAGTTTTATTAATTTCTTTATAATTGATTTTTTCTGTACCCATTTGAACAAACCTTGCTGCATTCCATATCTTATTTACAAAATTCCTCATCCCTTCTATTGTTTCTTCACCTAAAGATATATTTCTACCAGGTGATGTTAGGAAGGAAAGCGTAAATCTTAAAGAATCTGTACCATATTTTTCCATCACAGGAACAGGGTCAATTACATTTCCCAAAGATTTGCTCATCTTTTTCCCAAATTTATCATATATCGTAGGATGGATAAAAACTTTGCCAAATGGAATCTTTTTCATAAAATATAATGATGTCATAATCATTCTTGCAACCCAGAAGAAGATAATTTCATTAGCTGTTGTTAATGTATCTGTAGGAAAGAAATATTTCAGCTCTGGTGTTTCTTCTGGCCATCCTATGGTAGAAAATGGCCATAAGGCAGAGCTAAACCAGGTATCTAAGACATCCTCTTCCTGATATATATTACTACTTTTACAACTTTTACATTCTTTTGGTGGATCTAACTCAACCATAATTTCATTACAATCGCTGCAATAGTAAACAGGAATTCTGTGTCCCCACCAGAGTTGTCTTGATATACACCAATCTTTAATATTTCTCATCCAGTGAAAATAAACCTTTTCCCAATTTTCAGGTAAAAACTTGATATCATGATTCTCAACAACTTTTATGGCAGCCTCTGTTAAAGGTTTCATTTTCACAAACCACTGTTCTGAAATTCTTGGCTCAATAACTACTTTACATCTGTCATGTCTTCCAATGGCTAAAGAGTGTTTCTCAATTTTTCTTAATAAGCCTAAAGTTTTGAGATCCTTAATTACTTTTTCCCTGCATTCATATCTATTTAGGTTCATATATTTTTGTCCATTTTCATTTATCCTTGCTCTATCATCAAAAATATTGATTTGCTTCAGATTATAAGTTAATCCTATCTCATAATCATCGGGGTCGTGAGCTGGAGTTATTTTAACAGCACCTGTTCCAAACTCCGTATCAACTCTTTCATCTGATATTATTGGTAATTCTCTACCAATTAATGGCAGGATTGCAGTCTTTCCAATATATGATTTATATCTTTTATCCTTAGGGTGAACTGCAATAGCAGTATCACCCAACATTGTTTCAGGTCTTGTTGTAGCAACAGTTATATAGTTATCTTCTCCCTTTATTGGATAATCAATATACCAAAGATTTCCCTCTTCCTCTTCCTTTTCAACTTCTATATCTGCAATAGTAGTTAAGCACTTTGGACACCAATTTATCATTCTAAAATCTTTATAAATTAATCCATTATCATAAAGTATTTTAAATGCAGTTAATACTGCTTTTGATAAACCTGGATCCATTGTAAATCTTTCTCTCTCCCAATCACATGAACAGCCAAGTTTTTTTAGTTGTTCAATTATTATATTCCCGTATCTTTCTTTCCATTGCCATGCTCTTTCTAAAAACTTATCCCTACCCAATTCATGTTTTGTTATGCCTTCATCAGCTATTATGTTTTCTAAAACATTGTGAACAGCAATACTTGCATGGTCTGTTCCAGGTAACCATAACGTGTTATATCCCTGCATTCTTTTCTGTCTTATAATTATGTCCTGGATAGTGTTATTCAGTGCATGACCTAAATGCAGAACACCAGTAACATTTGGAGGTGGAATAACTATTGTAAAAGGCTTTTTGCTTTTGTCAACCTCAGCATGAAAATAACCTTTTTTTAGCCAGAAATCGTATATTTTATTTTCAACTATTGAAGGATTATATTTTTTACTAATAATTTTATTCATAAGATTTGCAAATTTTTAAAATTAAAATTTGCTTCCCTCCTTAACTATAATTTTAAATTAATTAAAATAAAAAAGCCCAGATTCAAAAGGACGAATTGGGCTTAATTCGTGGTACCACCTTACTTCTCCAAAGTGGAGCACTCGTTTTATATAACGGACTTTCCGATTAGACTTACTTAGTTTCAGTCTAATAGCTCAGAGATGACTTCAAGAGTAGTTGTTTTTCAAGATTACTTTCACCAATTGTAATCCCTCTCTGTGAATTCTTCCTCCCTACTATTTCTTTTCTTAGCATTTAACTATTTATTTTTTAATGTATTTATTTTACTGTTTATTTAAATAAAAGCTAAAATACTCAAATTTCTTATTTTAGAATATATTAATTTTTTAAAGTAATATTGTCAAGTCAACTCTAAAAGTGTCTACTTTTATATTTTATCTAACAGTAAATAATATGATAATTTTTATCAATTGTATAAAGAAACTTTAGTTATAATCTCTTAAAAAATATTTCATCTATTATTCCATATTTCTTTGCATGTTCAGCAGTCATAATAAAATCTCTATCAGTATCTTTACTGATTCTTTCAACTGATCGACCTATATGTTTAGCTAATAGTTTATTCATCATTTCTCTCATTCTCAATATCTCCTTAGCGTGAATATCAACATCAGAAGCACTTCCAGTTGCTCCACCACTGGGTTGGTGCAGAAGAATCCTTGCATGTGGAAGAGCAAATCTTTTCCCTTTTTCCCCAGCAGCCAAAATTAAAGCTGCACCACTTGCTGCTTGCCCCATACAAATAGTAGAAACATGTGATTTTATAAACTGCATAGTATCATAAATTGCCATAGTGGATGTTATCAAACCACCTGGACTGTTAATATAAAGATTTATATCTTTCTTAGGATCCTCTGCTTCTAAAAAAAGTAACTGGGCCATAACCAAATTGGCAAGTCTATCATCTATGTTATCACCTAAAAAAATTATTCTTTCTTTTAATAATCTTGAATAGATATCAAAAGATCTTTCACCCCTACTTGTTTGTTCAATGACTATTGGTATTAAATTACTCAAACTTTACCTCTTTTTAACAAATTGATAATAAATTATATGTCACTGCATAAGTTTAAAGGTATTAAATTATACAAATTTCACTTTCTTTTAAACAATTTTTGCATTATCAAGCAAAAAATCTAATGTTTTTCTTCTCCTTAATTCCAGTTTTAGGTCATAATAACCCATTCCTTTAATATAGTAGTTATAAACATCATCTTTTTTATCACCAGCATAACTTGCTATTTTTTTAGCTTCAGATTTCAATGCTTCATCAGATACTTTTATATTCTCTTTTTCCGAAACTGTATCTAAAATCAGATTATGTCTAATTTCTAGTTCAGCTCTTTTTTTGTAATTTTTTTCAAATGACTTTTTATCCTGATTTGTTATTTTTAAAAAGTCATCTAAACTTGACTCCTGTTTTTCCAGATTTTGTTTAAAACTATCGATAAGCTCTTTACTTCGATTTTCTATCATAATAGGTGGAATGTCAATCGGGTTATATTTAATTAATTCCTCTAGTATCTTGATCTTTCTTAAAGATTTGATATCCTCCTGTTTTTTCTTTTTTGTCTCATTTTTAATATATTTATTTAACTCATCTAAGTTATTAAAACCACCCACCATTTTTGCAAATTCATCATTAACTTCGGGTAGTAATTTCTTTTTTATAGCTTTTAATTTAATATGACACTTTAATTTTTTACCTGCTATTTTCTTGTTGAAATAGTTCTCTGGATATGATATTTCCAAAATCTTCTCATCACCTATTCTCATTCCAATTAACTCTTTCTCCTTATCACCAAATGAAGCTCCTGATCCAATTTGTAATAAATAATCTGTACCACTATTTTCTTTTACTAATGTATTGTCTAAATAATAGTCAATATCAACAACTATATAACTATCTTTTTTTACAACTTGGCTCTCATCCTCTTCCAATCTTGCAAATTGATTTCTTAATCCTTCAAGTTGTGATTTAACTTCTTTCTCTCCAACTCTTGCTATTTTTTTCTCTAATTTAATTCCCTTATATTTTTTCAGTAAAACCTCCGGTTCAACTAATACTTTAACTGTAAATTTTAGAGCTTTTTCTTTCTCTAACTGTTCAACTTTTATTTCTGGCTTAACAACAGGTTTTACCTTTGACTGTGAAACTGTTTGAAGATAATATTTTAGTACAGATTCTTCTAAAGCCTCCTTTAAAATATAATCTTGACCAACTCTTGCATCTATAATTTTTTTAGGTATGTTTCCCTTTCTAAAACCAGGAATTTTTAATGATTTTGAGATCTTTTTGTAAGCTTGTTCAATGTCCTTTTTGAACAAGTCATACGGAACCTCCACTCCTATCTTCACCTTATTTTTCTCAATTTTTTCTACTGATGTCTTTATTTTTATATTATTCATTTTAAATTCATATCTCTTACTAATTTTTACAAAATTATATCAGAAAATTATTTCTATAATCAGTAAACATAAACTTGCTGATTATTAAATCCTGAAGGATATAGCCTTTTGTTTATATACACAAAAAATTCATAAAACTTATTTATTAAAAAATGGTGCGAGAGGGGGGACTCGAACCCCCAAGGTTTTACCCACTAGATCCTAAGTCTAGCGTGTCTGCCAATTCCACCACTCTCGCAGTTTTAAAAACTGGTGGGTCGTGCAGGCTTCGAACCTGCGACCTGCTGATTAAGAGTCAGCTGCTCTACCAGGCTGAGCTAACGACCCACTTTCTCTTTGTAGTGTTTTTGTTACTATTATATATATAAATTTTTTGGCGCGCCTGGAGGGATTCGAACCCCCAACCATCGGATTCGAAGTCCGCTGCTCTATCCAACTGAGCTACAGGCGCTTACATTTTTTTTTCATTGAAATAATAGATATTCTTTATTACCCTTGAAAGTGTCTTTTTAGTTATTATTATTTCTCTCTATCTTTACTTTTCAAAATAAGACTTTTAAATGTACAAATTGAAGATAATTTATCATTTAAAAGTAGTTTATATTAGATTCTCGGACTTGAAACTTTAAACTATTCTTTTTAACCTTAATCAGTCGTAAAATTTATTTATAATAAAGGAAAAATTTATAATCAAATGGAGCGGATGACGGGGCTCGAACCCGTGACCTTCACCTTGGCAAGGTGACGTTCTACCAACTGAACCACATCCGCATTTAATAATCTGGGGTGAACGACGGGATTCGAACCCGCGACCTCAGGAGCCACAATCCTGCGCTCTAACCAAGCTGAGCTACGCTCACCATTAATTTAATTATCTCAAACTACGAAAAATATTTCAATTCAAAAAATATTAATTGTCATTTAAAAATTAAAAGTAGACACTTTTTTGTAAATTTAAAGTTTAAAAAATGTCAATAAATCTTATTTCATCTTAAAATAACTTCAGAAATACACCCTAAAGATATTAATAAGACTTTAAAATATATAGCCTTTCCCCTGATGAGAGAGGGAAAGAGAGAGGAGAATTACCCTCTCCACTAGTGGGAGGGGGTAGGGGGAGGGTAAAATGTCTTTGAAAATATACCACAAAGCTATTGATAAAACTTTTTTTAATGAAATAAAAAATAATGGCGCGCCTGGAGGGACTCGAACCCCCGACCTACGGATTAGAAGTCCGTAGCTCTATCCAACTGAGCTACAGGCGCATATAATTTGAATTTATAATTTTATCTAATTATA
>Ga0180009_10003054_pt1 | contig 19320 bp, 12 predicted proteins | sample OS_PC_MetaG_FD_123537 | JGI IMG/M metagenome (GOLD analysis project Ga0180009, IMG submission 123537) | Groundwater microbial communities from the Aspo Hard Rock Laboratory (HRL) deep subsurface site, Sweden - OS_PC_MetaG | ecosystem: Environmental > Aquatic > Deep subsurface > Groundwater...
CTTGTAATATTTTTAGTTTTGACATAAGTGGGGACTTAATTTTTTTCTTATTGTTTCAACATTTTATCAGCAAGGTCAATAAGTTGTAGCGCACTTTTCTGCCATGTAAATTGCTGTGCATGTTTTAACCCTTCATTCCTTAACCGCTCCCTCAATAAAGGATTATCTATTACCTGTTTTATTTTTTCTGCTATATCAACGGGATTATGAGGGTCACAATAAATCACTGCGTTGCCACAGACTTCAGACAACGAGGCCACACGTGAAACAATAACAGGGCAACCACAGGCCATTGCTTCAAGAGGGGGGAGCCCAAATCCTTCATAAAACGAAGGAAACACCAAACAGAGAGCATTCTCATAGAGCGCACGCACCTCTCCATCACTGATATGCCCGATATGTTTTACAGATGGAGAAAATGGAATGCATTTTTTTTGGAAGACACGCGAATTACTACCACCAACTATAATCGTTGCAATCTCTATACCTCTGAGATATTCCAATGCGCTAATAAAGCCTGCAAAATTTTTATTTGCATTCATACTTCCCAGCGTTAAAAGATAAGGTTTCCGTCTGTTGATGTTATATCGCTCAAATACAGTATCATCAGATTTTACATGAATAATATGTTCATGTCCTCCGCTGATAATACTAAAAGCGTCTGCAGGAATGTTGCAATAGTATGCCAATCTGTTTCTGGAAAAATCAGACACGGTAATTAAATTCCTTGCTCTACGACCCCATATACGGAAAGCGTTTTGATAAAAAAAAACAAAAAACTTGGAATAGGCTGATGGCATATCAAAAACAGATGCATCATGCATTGTTACTACATGGTTTTTTTTGAACAAAGGGGCTGAATAAAAATTAATGAGCGGTCCAGTTCCCACATAGATAGGAAGTTCAATTTGTTCCCATAGATGTCCGGATAGGTAGCCGATTTTTTTGTGCTCTATATTTTGCAATTTCAGATTATGCATTGTTTTTCTCGGAGAAAGCAGAACAAACCGATAATCGCAGATGCGTGTGCCTATGGCTTTATCCAGAGCTTTCACTAATTCCAACGCAAATCTTTGTACGCCGGAGATTCGCTGTGTCAGAAAACGACCATTGAGGAAAACCATTTTATACATAAGCTATTCTGATTATTCTTGTTTTAAGGTAACTCTATTTGCTCCCAAAGATGACCTGCTAACCTTCCATAAGTTTCAACCTCAAGATATTCCGCTAACTCTTTATGTAGAATATTTTTAGGTGTTACAAATTTTATATCAGAGCGTATTTTTTTAGTTCTTTTGATATTTCTATAGCATATCGCTGGGCACCGGTAATATTTTGAGTTAAGAAGCGAGCGTTTACGAATATCTTTATGTCTTTTAGCTGCACAGGAGCTTTTTATAAACTTCAAAAGTGGCAGATGCTATTATCTTTTGAGTATAGTTGTTCAGAACTCTTTCTCTACCTTTTTTCCCAAGGGATTCCCTTAAGTCTTTATCGTTTAGCAGCATCTGTAGCTTTCCGGTCAGATCAGCAGTGTCTCCTTCATGGAAGACAAGACCGGCATCTCCAATAACATTAGGTATTTCCCCAGAACTAGAACCGATTACAGGCACTTCACATGCCATTGCCTCAATCAGAACCCTTCCAAATTGCTCCTTCCAGTTACTTTTTGTTAGAGATGGTAAAACAAGGCAGTCAAAACAGTTTAAGTACTGGGGGACATCAATAGAAGGAACCCGGTCAATAATTTTAACCCTCTCCAGAAGTCCGAGTTTATGGGCTCTATTCAGAATATCTCCCTTTAATGTCCCGCTGCCAATAAACAATAGGGTAAATTCACCTTCTAATTTCGCCACAGCATCAACAAGGCATAAAACACCTTTCTCTTCAACCAGCCTTCCCATAAATCCTATAATAAAGGTATTATTTTTAATGTCCATCTGACTTTTTAGATCAGAAGATTCCATTTTCTGAAACATTTTTGGATCTACGCCAAACTGAGGGATCACCGCCACCTCTTTGACAAATCCTTTTTTTGCAAGGACTTCTTTGGCCTCAATGTTTCCTGCTATCGCAACATCTGCATTTCTAAAATTATAGCTTTCAATCCATGAAAAAGGAAACGGGTATCTTTTATAAATATTTTGCCATGTAAAAAAGAGTGTTTTTGCTCCTGCCGCCTTTGCCAGCCTCATAGCCTGAAAAGTTACTATAGTGTAGTGCTCTTCATCAATATGCACTATATCAGGTTTTACAGTATTTATTATACCGGAAAGTCCTCTATAAAAATGAAAATGATTTTTACCATTAAAAAACACTTTCATTGGATAGATTTTATATTCGTTGCCTCCAGAGACCTCAAGTTTTTGTCTTCCCCATGATGTAGGAATGACAAGATGCAAATCTATGCCTAAGCTATCAAGTTCATCTAACTTTTTGTGATATGCTCCAACTACCAATGCCTTTGATATCATTAAGAGCTTCATATTTATCGCAGCGTTATCAGAGACTTAACCGTAATAATATCTTCATGGCTAAAGGTCTTCATCATGACCAGAATGACAAAATAAAAGATAAAACCTGTAAGAACTATAAAAAACAGATTTGCATCCCTTATATACCCCACAAAACCTCCAAGAAATAAACTCCCAAATAATGGTTTTAACACCATCCTTTGAAGTGGTAATTTATACAGTGAAGATGAAACAAAGACAAAATTTAACACAAAAAGGATGGTTTGGCTTACCAAAAAGGCGATACCGGCACCGTTATAACCATGTGAGGGGATTAATATAAGGTTTAGGATTACATTAACCACCGCGCTGACCCCAAAGCTAATAATATTGAGTTTCTGTCTACCTGCTGAGATGATAAGAAAGCTTAACAGTATATTTAAAGAGATAAATAAATATGCCCAGATAAGTATCCCTAATAGTATTGCAGAATTAATAAACTCCTTGCCAAAAATAATTACTACAAACTTATCTGCAAGGACAGTAGTTACTGCAGCCATCGGGAGTGTTAGGATCAGGAGAAACTTAAAGGCTCCTTCATATGCCTTAAACAGGGAATCACTTGAAGATTGGTGAAATCTGGTAAGAGCAGGAAAAAGGGCAGCCAAAAAGAGGGTCGGAAAGACACTTAATGCCTCAATAAGCCTATGGGGTGCACTATACAAGCCAACTGCTGAGTCACCTTTCAGGATGGAAAGGATTACTATGCCTGCTTTCAGGTAAATAGTGGTAAATAGCATCATCAGCCCGATAGGAATGGCTTCCTTGAAAAAGTGCCTCCAGAGAGGAATATCAATCTTAAGCCGTGGGGTAGAAAACCGCCTGAAGACTAAAAAAGCTGATGGAACAGCGGTTAAGAGATTTGCTATCAGGATAGCGATAGCAAAGCCCACAAGCCCATAACCCAGATAAAGCGCAAATATACCGGAGATAACAACAGCCAATCGGTTAACGGACATAATCAGTGCCTCATATTCCATCCGTTCAAATGCCCTGAAGACAGAATTGAACAGGTCTAAAAAGGATGTGCCCATCACGAAAATACCCATTATGTAAACTAACTTCTTAGTTTCAGGGGGATAGTCCATTAAATTTATAGTTATAAAGAGGACAGAAAAGGTAAACAGAGCTAAAATGGATTTAATGATAAGGAGATTCCCCAGAAGTTTGCCTGTCTTCTCTTTTTCCTTTGCGGCCTCCCTTATAAAGAGGGTGTGTAGCCCTATATCGGTAAATATCACAAAGAGCCCTGCAAAAGAAAAGGCAAAGGAGTATTTACCGAAATCTACACTCCCCAGATGCCTTACCACATAGATAAGGAATATTGCAGAGAGGGCAAGATTTAATATCTCTGCCCCTGTTCTAACTACAGTATTTTTAGCTATCCTTCTGACGGTATTCATCTTCTTCGGGCAAAGACAAGGATGTCATCTTTATTGAAGATAACCTTAAACTCTGGATTATCTTTGAGTTCCTGTAATTTCTGCTGATACCCGACCTCATCACGGCCATCAGACAGATACGGACCCCTCGTATTATCCAGTATTATATAATCAGCCTCCTGCCATCCTTCAGGAAAGGGTCTGTAGAAATACCTGTGGGCAAGTTTTTTATGATAAATCTCACTGTGTGTTACAACCTTTATCTGAGAGTCATCAGGGATTAAATTTATCGCATCCTCAAGAATCTTTTCATGTTCACTTTTAATATACATAGAATAATGCCACTTGCCATAAGACCATGCCTTGTTCCAGAAGGCTACAGCAAGGGGAGAAGGGCTATGGGCAACATTAAAAGCTAATAACAAAATAACTATCCACGAGAGAATGCCTATGGTTATCCTCTCTTTAAATCTATCATACAGGTATGAAATTGCAGATATTAATGCAACAAAGACAGGTGGGATTATCCCTGCTGTGTAGTGGCTTGCAACATTCTGGTGGTGGATATTAGTAGAAATGATATGGATTATAATTAGAGGTAGTGCAGGAAGAAACACCTTAAATTTCAAAAGGGGAAGGAAAAGTAAAGGAAAGAGTAAAAAGAAGGGAAATCTCCATTTCTCAAATCGCAGCACTTCCTGAAGGGAAGGGAAAAGTCCTTCTGGTTCAAAGATGTAACCGAAGGAATCACTCCTTGCTATAGCCTCACCGGGTGTAATAGCAAAGGTAACTATATAAAAAACCACAAGTGATATAAAGAATACCACAAAGCCAAAAACATACTTTCTCTTCACCCCCCCTATATAAAGCCCCATAAAAGCAATAGTAAGTATTAGAGGCTCCTTGAGCGTATATCCTATAACAAACAGTAGAATTGTCCAGTAATATTTTTCTTTCTCTATAAGATAATAGCACCAGAACAAAATCGGGATAATAAGATGGTCAGGGTGAAAATCCACTGCAATATTGAACTGTGTAGCTGGATAGAGGAGATATATCAGCAATACTGATAAAATAAGGAGGTGGCTTCTTATCTTATTTTTTGCTATTAGGTATAGGGGGATTATGCCTGAGAGGACAGTAACTGCCTGCAGAATGTTTAATATAACAGGATCTATACCAAAGTCATAAAGAATGGAATAGATAACCAGAATAGGCTGAAAATGCCCCATTACTGCAGATTTAAGCTTCTCATGCCACTCTATCCATGAAATATCATGTATCAGCCAGATTCTAATATCATATATCCCAAAGTCAAAAAGACCTATATGATGGCTGGAGTATCTCAGGATAACGATTGACAAAAAAAATAAAGAATAAATCGCAACAGCAAAAAGGAATATCTGGTTTAAATGCCCCTTTACATAAGTTTCTAATCTCTCAAAAAAATTGCTGGAATAGTTTCTATATATCAGCAAGAAGAAAAGGGCGCCTATAAAGAAACCTGCTGCTGGGATTATTATATAGCGTATGATAGCAATATTATCACTACTCATCGTTCCCTGTATCGTGTTTACCATACCTTATCAAGCGATATACCTCTATCCCTACACCTATCACTAACGCAAAATAGGCGATATTCGCCAGTTGTTCAGCAGCCTTTTCTGCTTTGAAGATTAAGAGGAAGGCGCATATTATCAATAAGGCCATAAACCCAATAATAAACGGTGAAGAAGGTCTTTCCTTAATATACGCCTGTACTTTTGGAAGATTGTTCAATAAAAATCTATAAATTATTGGCGGCAGCCACTCTTGAGCTTTTGGCGAATATTTAACATAGTTAATATCTATAAGCTTACTAACACCAAAACAAACAAATAAAAGAATTACAGAATAAAATACTGATAGATTAATAGGGATGAGGATATCCCTTCCTTCTGAAAAGAAAAAAAGATTCAATAGTATTGCATAAAAAGTGATGACATATCCATATTGCCTAATATTCAGAAATACATGCTGAGGGGTGAAGGTTTTATTGGTTTCATTAGTTTCATTGGTTTTATTGGTTTTAAATGGGTTTTTAAGTCTGAAAAAAATAAAATATAAACCCGAAAACAATAGAATAGCCCAGGGGAAGGTGGCTTTAATAGAATCCTTCATATCCCTTGTAAGCGGCTCAATCTCTCGCATTAACTCCTTATATGAATTATAGCCCAATGCAAGGGCAGCCCATAAAATACCCGCATGGACAACAATACCCCAGAAAAGTTTTATTGGTTTTATTGGTTCTATTTGTTTCATTTGTTTACAAAAAAAAGTCTTATTGGTTCTATTAGTTTTTATTCTTTCTTCTTTTCCTAAAATCGTATCCAAGGTATCCTATACAGCCCAGAAGGGTTATTGCAGAGATTATCAATCCTATCTCAAACAACCTCTGCGGCTTAAACTCAAGCACAATCTGAAAGTTTTTTAGGTCTTCTTCTTTATCTTCAACTTTCAACTTTGAACTTTGAACTTTGAACTTTTCTATCGGCACTATCCATCCATTTGCATACCCATTCACTACAAAGTGCTTTTTAATCTCAACTCTACTTCCCTTGTCTTCCCACGCACTCAACAACGCCGACCACGGTTCATCAGTTTGAACTTTGAACTTTGAACTTTGAACTTGTCTTATATACCCTTTCCACCCCTCATGAAAACTCTCACTAAATACTAATGTAAACGGCCCCTTTGCCCCCTTCACATCTACTACATATCTCGTCGGATTTATTTTCTTAAATTCTATCCTCGGCTGTTCCTGCCTTTCCTTTGAACTAATAAAACCAATAGAACTAATGGAACTAATTGGTTTTATCTCCACCATCTCCACCTTAAACCTATCATTTTCAAAAACGTTCAGAGTATGCTTACCCTCTTCTAATTGTATATTGTTGAATTCTACCCAATCTCGCCTATCATCATTCGCCTTTTGCCTCTCGCCTTTCGCCTTTTGCCTTTCACCCTTTTGCCTTTCGCCTCTCACCTCTAACCTCTTCCCATCAACCTCTAACCTCACACCTCCAGCCTCTAACCTCCCACCTCTAACATCCAACGGCTGATATATATACTCCCTATATCTAATCAATTTCTTACTCATAACAGTTTGATATAATATCTCCTTATCATCAGGATGGGTTACAGTCATGGACAGGAGTTTATAATTCTGCTTATCAGGAAATCGCTTTTTAACTTCTTTATATGCCGGGACAGTGAGCAGTAAATCGCCGCCACTCATTCCAGCGGCAGGCACAAACATCTCAACCCTTTCATCCTCCTTCTCATCTCCGTCAAAATCAAGACCTAATACTACTTTCCATTCAACTGGGAAATCTTTCCTTTCAGTATCCATGCTCATTACTGGCATGGAAAAGTCTAATGACAATACAGGAATCTCCTTTAAGTCAATAAATCTATTCAGGTGTAATCTATAAACATCCTTTATATTCCATGGAACCTGCTCCGGAAAATCCACACTTCTCAAACCACCATTTTCATCAAAGTAATAGTAATTATCAGGCAAATAAGCAAACAATCTGTCCTTAAAATCTATTAGTATTGGCGGCGTCTTCAAAAAAGCGATGGCTTTAAATTTGAACGGGTAAATATGTCTATCCTTTTCCCTTGATAAATCAACGCCGTCTCTCTTTTTAAATTTAAGGGCTATTTTATTAATGGATAGGTTGCGGGCAGTCTCTTTGCCAAATATGTTTTTAGCCTTTTGATAGAGATTGACAACATATTGTTTATTATCTGCCTTCAGCCTTATCTTTTTTGTCCTGAACAATGAAAACCACTTACTTCTATCAGTCAATTTAACCTCTATCTCTATCTCCTGAACCCCTAAGTCCTCCATTTCACTGGAGAATGCCAGATAAGGGCTTTCCTTGATGCTTATATCAGGGAATTTTTTAGTTAAAACAACATATTCTTTCACATCCCGCTTGTCTTGGAAATAGGCATTTATTAATATCCCATCCTCTGAGATATCCTGTTTATAGGTAGTATTTAATGCCTTAATATCCCAGCCGGAAAGGGTATCTAATAAGGCTCTTATACTACTACTACTAATAATAATACTAACAAAACCCTTTTCCATAAAATCCCTCTTCGGTTTTACCAGAGCCTTGAGAGAATAATTCCCATCTTTAGGGATATAAAATTCCTGCTCACCTATCCTGAATGGATTCTCTTTCTTAAGTTTAATCTCCTCCAATCTTTCCTTATCCTTAAGCATATTTTCTATCTTCTCTTTATCTATGTAAAAGAGATAACTAATATCCTTTGATTTAAGCAGGTTCTCATATTCCTTCATCTTATCTTTGGATACAATTACAATCTCCATATCCCGAAATAACTTCTTTAATTCTTCTGCCTTATGTTTATTGCCTCTAACCTCTAACCTCGTGCTTTCAACTTTTATTCTGTGTTTTCCTTTCAACCAATCAAACCAACCAAACCAATTCAACCAATTAAACCTGTTATCAAACTCCTTTTCTAACTCCTTTTCACCCACCTTTATCCATTTATCACCTTCTTTTCCTTCCCAACCCTCCAATTCCTCTCCATCAATATTTACCTCTAACCCCCAATCCTTAAACCTCTCAATCTTTTCATCATTCTTAATCCAAACCTCATATACCCCGCTACCTTCAACCTTAAATTTCCCTTTGCCTTTTTTATCAAGTTTAACCAATACTGGCTTTTGACTTTCGACCTCTACTTGTTTGCCAGCTATTTCCCATTTAGCCTCTCGCCATTCGCCTTTCGCCATACCTTCCGCCTTGGCTAAATCTATAACCAGATCATTAAAACTTCTATTGACAAATACAATCTCGTTGGCCTTCGGCCCTTCGCCTATTACCGTCAGCAGACTATCTTTATTCTGCTGCTCGGTAAAGGCAAGGGCAGGATAGTTGTCAAGATAAGTAGTGGAAAATAGAGGAATCAAAGAGTTTATATCACCTGTGACAATGGCGGGAATGATGGAAGAATAAATATAAGGAAGAAAGTAGTCTTCGTCTATTCCATAAATATAGATGTCCCCAAATTGATTCTCTAAAGCGCATTCTCTTCTCAATTCAAGGAGCGTGAAGTTGGAATAAGAGCCTACCTTTGTAAAATATTCCGCATCATCGAGAAAAAGCTGTATTTCGGATGTATTAGCCCCAGGAATATCATTGTGAATAAGTATATACCTGAGATTTAACATGCTGAGGATATCTACAATGGATGGCATATTGTGTGGATTCTTACTGTTGATTTCATCATTCAGTATCTTTGCAATTCCTTGTAGTTTATCATCTGGGCTAGCTCCCAGAACAGGGATAGGGGCAAACCTTGCGACTATGTCTGGTTGATCGTAAGAGGTATACCAGGTATAAGTAGTGTACCAGGTTTGCCATGACAAGACAAGAAGTCTATCCCCCGGCTCTGAATTAGCTGCCAGGTAATCATGCAAATCGTAGTAATCAGACGGGACAACCATACTACTTATATAATAACTACTATATTTTGTACGCTGGGAAAATGGGAACATCTGAATGCAGATCACAGCAAGTATACCCACAACGGCTATGAGACTAACCGCATTTCTCAACCTGTGTTGTGCAATCCTCTCACCACAGAATTTGAGTATCCCTTGGGTCGTCAGTCCTATCAGGCATGCGTATATTAATATAAGGGGATATACAAATTTATAGGGAATACGAAAGCCGTGGAAGTAAGGCATATGATCAAATAGCCAGAGATATACTGAGGAAAATAGTGGATAGTGGATGCCGGTGGCAAGTGCGGTAAAAAGGATACCCATTATTGCCAGGCAAAATGCTTCCTTTCTTTTATTGTGGAACAGCAATGCTGAATAAGCGTATATCGGAATAATAAATCCCGCTATAATCACAACGGGCATACCGTAATACGATGCAAGCTCATTTAGGTAGCCGTACATTAAACGGAAGACCCAAATCAAAGAGGTGTACGGTTGGGTAAACTTAAGTACTGCCATAGCGTCTCCAGGTGAGCTGAAAAGTTCTGGAGCCAGGTTGTGGGCGAAAAAGTTGTCAAGCTGAGGTAATATCCAAGAAGCAGAGAAAGAAAAGGAAAGCATAATTGCTGGAATCAGGAAACTCTTGACCTCTGAACCTATATGCCATTTATTGGATACTCCATAGAATACAAGATAGCTCAGGATTAATATTAGACCCAATGGAACAAAAGCTGGTGCGATAGTTAACATAAGCAAGCTGAGGGCAAACAAAAAAGCGAGGAGGAAACCATTCCTTTTCGAGTTCATCCCTTTAATAAACAGGATTGAAACCAGGGGAATTGCTGCAAAGCTGAATGTAAACTTAGCATTTCCCCACGACCAGAACATAAGCATATATAATAAAGCCGCCACTAGGCGTGATTCACGCTGATGTCTACCACTTATTAAAGAGCCAGCAAGCAGGTACATAAACCATCCTGCCATGGCGGTGGGGAGAATATAGACGATTTTACTTACTACCCAGAGGGGAATACCCAGATAGTTTAAAGCGGTTATAAGAAGATAGAATGGCAGTGCTCCAGTATAGATAGCCGGCTCACCTGTTCTAGTGAACATGTTCCAGAGGTAAAAGTTCTCAGCAAGCATCCTCTCAGGAAAAAAAGCAAATACTGAATCACCCCAATTCCAGTAGCCATAAGTGAAGACCCCAGCGTCCAGATATAATAACAAACACACTACAAGTATGATGGAAAAGGGAAGAGTATTTAATAACTTATTTTTTAGCTTCGCTTCTTTCATTGAAATTGCCACTTTTAATCCGTTCCGGCGGCGTAAGTAGCTCAAGCCTAAAGAAAAACCTATATATCACCGATACCGCTTTCCGCCGCTCTGACCTCAAAGGCTTGATTACATTTACATTTGGAGGAAACAATAAATAACACTTTTTATACCTGGCTACCCTTTTTACTTACGTAAGCTTACGCCCTTTACTTAGTATTCCACTCTCCTCGTAATCAAATTTGCCAAAAAGATTGCTATATTGACTGATTGAATTGTTATTCTCTCTTGGAAATTACTTGCCAAATAGTTAATTTTATGGCATTAGGATTAGAGAGAACATATTTAACTGTATCCCAGAAGTTATTCTTGATAAATGACCTTATTTTATTCCATTTCATTCTATTGAGCTTAGCTCTCCCCTTCTTAAAAATTTTGACAAATTCTTTAATAGGTATATCATCGTCAAGCAATAAAGGGTGATCGATATTTTGATGAGATAGCAAAGACCAATCCATGTTGTTGGATACTTTACCTCGTTCTTTGGCAATTTCCCAAATTTTAGTCGCAGGAAAGGGTGTCATTACAAAAGACCAAATTCTATCCGCTTTGGCTTTAATAGCAAAATCAATAAAATCTAGCGTTTTCTGCATATCTTCAAGGCTTTCTCCCGGACTTCCAAAGATTACACTCCCCTGAACCTTGATTCCCCTTCTTACACACATCGATATGGCATTTTTATTTTGCTCAACAGAAACTTTCCCACCCTTTAACAGCTTTAGAATTCTATCACTTCCGCTCTCGAAGCCAAATAGTATTAAGGGGATATTAAGGTCAATTAAAATATCACAAAATTCTTCGTCAATTAAATTAGCTCTAGGTTGACAATTAAATTTGACCTTCTTTGTTATTCCATTTTCTTTAAAAAGTTGCGCCACACTTCTTAGCCTTGTTTTATTGATCGTAAATAAATCATCCCATATCTGGATATGGTCAACATTAAATTCATCGACTAAATATTCTACTGTCTTAGCCACATACTCAGGTGAATGTTGTCTAACCCTTTTCCAGAGTTGAGTAGTGGAACAAAATATACACTTATACGGACATCCTCTTGATGTAATTATGCATGTTTCAATACCAAATTCTCCCCAGGTATTTAGGTTTCTATATTGAAAGTATCTTCTATTTGCCAAACTATAATCGGGTATAGGAAAACTATCTAGATTAGGCACTAAGGTTCGAGGATTTGTATAAAACAATTGACCTTCTTTACGATAAACCAAGCCATCGACCTCTGATAGGTTATCTTGGTTAAATTTCCCATCCCTTTTGAAAACCTGCGTCAATTCATGCATTGTTTGTTCACCCTCACCAATGACGCCAATATCAAAAATTGGATCCAAGGATTCTGGCAAGGTGGAAATGTGGGGACCGCCAGTGATTAATGGAGCAGATGTTTCTCGGCGAATCTTGTGAGCAATCTTTATTGCTTCTCCGTACTCTACAGTCATTGCGTTAATGCCAATAATGTCAAATTTGGCCTTTTTAATGGTGTCAATTACATCCTCAAAATTCATATCGATTATTTTGGTGTTGATAGATGCGTCCTTCTCCATCACATATGTGGCTATATATATAAGTCCAAGGGGTATAGCCCTTGTTGATTGATTCAAATATATCAACCCTACATTCATTTTTGGCATCCTCGTTACTTTAACCTTGGGGGGAAAAGCATTTTCAGCTTGCTCTCCAAACCTTTTAATATCCTGATTTTTTCGCTGCCTGAAACAAAGAAATCTCGCAAGGAATCATCGCCGACAACCCTGGTCTGCTGAATCCTTTTTCTTTTGGCTAAAGTTTCTTTAAGATGGAGCAGATTCCACCCCATTGCTTTTATAACCCCAGTAGCCATTTTAGGGCGCAAAGTAAAGAAGAAAAATAAAACCTCAGCTGACCAAAGGATAAAGTAGGGAATCATAACCTTTAGCAGAGAAGAGGTGGAATAATTTTTAAGCAAACTCCTTATAGTGTTTCTTTCCGAGAGATACCTGGTATTAAGCTTCTTGCCTAAGGCTTTAAAAGTACTCCCACTTTTGTGATAGGCTTTAGTGACAGTATTTATTTTAAGTCTATAGCCCAATAGCTTTATCCTCCAGGATAGGTCTAAGTCTTCACCTAAAGCGAAATAATCAGGGTCAAATGCTTCATCTAGTTTCTCAAGTACCTCTCGCTTAATCAAAAAACAACATCCAGAAATAAATAATTCATCCTTAAACAGATCATATTGCCCTTCGTCTTTTTCTGAGTGTCCTATAAGATGAGGGAATCCGAATTTATCAATTCTTAAGCCAATTATATCAATCACAGATGGATTATAAAAGTTAATCATCTTGCAGCCACAAGCTCCGAGTTGAGAATCGGAATTTAAAAAACAAGCCATTTTTTCTAACCAGTTAGGTTCTAATAACACGTCATTACTTAAAAATATTACCCACTCCCCTTTTGTGAACCGAAGCCCCAGGTTATTTCCTCCGGTGAAACCGAGGTTTTTTTCCGCTTCAACCAAATGAACCCAGGGGTATCTCTCCCTCATGAATTCTTTGCTTCCATCTGTTGAAGCATTGTCCACCAAAACCATCTCGAAATTTTGGTAAGTCTGATTCATTAAAGAACCAAGGCAACCCTCCAAGTGATGTCGCCCATTGTAATTCACTACTAAAACACTATAAAAGGGCTCTTGCTCTGTCATGCTTTATCCTTTCTATCTCGAACCGCTAAGGCAAAGGAAATTGTTTTTCTGCAGAGGCTGCAGGCTAAATCTTCATCATAAAGAGGCAAGGTTTGGGGATAAGCAGCACAACAATACTTGAACATGATTTTGAGGGTATAAATAATTTTCTCTATCATCCTTTACACCTCTTGATCGTGAAGGACTTTCGCTCCTACTATGCCATATTTTCTCGTCCTTGCTTTAATTATCAGAGCTCTTCTCACTAATCTAAATACGTACTTTATGTCCTCGAAAGAACTTATTTTTCTCAATATCTTGACTGGATTTTTAAAGTAGCTGCGTAACCTACTGGACATAAACTTTGAATAAGCATGATTTTGGATTTCTTCTAGCTCCTTTTGAGTAAAGACTTTGGTATCACAAGCAGATTCGCCGATAAGGAATCCCTTCGTTATATCATCGGGAACCAATTTTTCCCTCTTAAGTATTTCATGAATCGGGGTCCCCGGATGAGGAGTAACAAAATAAAATAAAGCAAAATCTGTGTCTGAGATTATGGCAAAATTTATGGTGTCCTCAATAGCCTCTCTTGTTTCATAGGGAAATCCTATGATATTTGTAGATATAGTCCAAAGCCCGATTTTATTGGCACACTTTATAATCGAGCGCGCCTGCTCCAAGTCAAGATTTTTTCTTATAAACTTTTGGGTTTCTGGATTTCCGGATTCTATGCCGAATGTAAGCCGATAGCAGCCGCTTTGCTTCATCTTCCTCAAAAGAGGTTCATCGAGCGACCATATTGCAATCCCATTAGGAGTTGTCCATCTAATATCGATTTTCCTTGTTATGATTTCATCGCATATCTCAGCCATTCTTTTTTTATCTAAGGACATATTATCATCATTGAAATTAATCTCCTTTACTCTATATTTGTTAACTAAAAGCTCGATTTCATCAACTATATTTCGTGCACCTCTTGCCCTCCACTTATGTCCCCAGATAGAATGGATGGAGCAAAAAATGCAATTTCTAGGGCAGCCTCTGCTAGTGATCATGACAGTGTGTGGCTTCCTCATACAGTATGAGCTTGTTTTACTACTGTGATAAATATCCATGGGCAATAGATGCCTTGCCGGGAAGGGTAAGATATCTAAATCGCTTATGAAAGGTCTCTCAGGATTAACATGTAGTTTGCCATCAATTCGAGTGATTGTCCCACTTATGTTTTCCAGATTTTCTCCTCTCTCTAAAGCCCTGACTACTTCAAGGAAGGTAATTTCGCCCTCTCCCTTTACCACTATATCTACATTTTCATCTCTTAAAACCATGTCATAATTAGCCGAAGCATGCGCCCCACCAAACACCACCGGAATATTGCGGTCTATTCCTTTAATGATTCCTGCCACATCATGCGCATCTTGGGAATATGCTGTAAACATTGCACTTATTCCAACAATGGACGGTTTGAAATCTCGAATATATTCCTCAATAGCATCTTTACTTAACCCCCTGCGGATATAATTCTCGCCTTTTTCAATACTACCAAGAGCCAATGAGTCGAGGACTTTTACCTCATATCCATTCTCCTCAAGAACGGCAGCAATATATGCCAGTCCCAATGGAACAGCAATTCCAGCAGGCGAGTCTGATCCATAGGTTGTTACTGTGGGATATATTAATAGGCACTTCATGTTCTTGACCAATTAGGCAAGCGATCCTTTAATGCTTTCCAGAATTTGATGAGCTCTTTTATTCCGATCCTATTCCTCTGCCCAAGCAATCGCATCCTCTTAAGTTTCTTTATGTAGTTTCTCATCTGCTAGCAATTTTATGATGTTTTCGGCAAATGCCCTGAAATCGAAGTAGAGTGTCTTAAGTATTGCCTTATGGTAATAGGCTTTCAAATCCCCTGGGTCAAAGCTGCCCCCTACGTAAGCCACAAGCCCCCGCTTCACAAGCCACCATGCCACCGCTATCATGAATAGCTGGATGCAGCACCACTTTGCTTGACTTGAAGATTTTAAAACAAACCATCATAAATACCCCTTAAATAACCTCTTAAAATGCTAAGTTTTCGATGAAGAATAATGATTGAAGTGTAGTATAAGGTAAATAAAGGAAGAAATACCGACAAGAAAATTATATAACTATAGAACCTAGCATTTTTCTTCATAAATAGGATCCTGTTTCTCGCCAGCCAATACGCTCTTTGTTTATCACCCAACCCCCGATATCCTAAAGTATTTGCAGTTTCCGAAGGCAGAGGCACATCATGCCAAACCTTTGCCGTGGGGACGTATAGCACACTAAAGCCCGCTTTATTCGCTCTCAGACAAAAGTCAGATTCCTCATACATAATAAAATATTGTTCATCAAAATCTCCTATTTTTTCAATAACATCTTTTCTAACCAGAAAAGCGTTAGGAAAATGACCGGTTTCTCGTATTTGGTTGTATTGCCCCCTATCCGTTTCATTGTGGCCTATATATGTTGTTTTACTGGTTAAAAGGTTTATTTCAGCTCCTGCAAACCAAATTCTATTGGGATCCCGATAATAATACATTTTTGGTCCCACAACTCCGATTTTTGTATTCTGAGATATTACTCTCACCAATTCACATACCACATTTTTATCAACAACATTATCACTATCAAGAAAAAAGATAAAATCCCCCTTTGCCTGCCTAATGCCCATATTTCTTCCACCGGCAGCCATTAGATTTTCTTCATTTTTTACTAGAATCACCTCCGGAAAATTTTGCTCGATTTCCTCTGCGGTTCCGTCAGTCGAATTATTATCTACCACAATTACTTCTAATGAAGGGTATATAATCTTCTTAACAGAATCAAGACATTTGGTAATTTGTTTTTTCCTATTCCAAGTCACAATAACTATAGATATTAAGGGATACACTTCCCTCATATTCTCCACCCTAAATTGCTTGGTTGCCTTAGCGAACAGCGTCACAAATCCTTTGTTTTTAAGATATTCTTGGTCTCTCTTTTTATCGAACCATCGCTTAAAGGGCATTTCCCTTCTAAATAACCACTTGAAAATGTATAGCAGGATCATCGAAAGTAGTTCATAGAAACCGCCACCGTGATTTACAGATTCGATTTGAAAGCCGCTTTTCGTTAGCAGTCCTTCCAGCTTCGCTAGGGAGTAGTGCCTGTGCCCTAAATACCAGGCAGGATCTAGGATTTTAGCCAGGAAGTGACTGTTAGGCGTTGAAAGTATCAATGTGCCATCGTTTTTAAGGACTCGACCCACCTCTGCCAGACAATCAGTTTCGGCATTTCTTGGTATATGTTCGATGACATCGAACATAGTGACAAGGTCAAAGCAATTATCTCTAAAGGGGAGTTCCAATGCAGAGGACAACGCAAAATTCGCTTTATTTACCGAGTCATTGGCTTTGATAATAGCTTTATAATCTGTATCTATTCCAACCGCTAATTTGCATCCATGTTCGGTGGCAAACTTCTCATACCACCCAATCCAGCAACCAATATTTAAGATTTCCCTATCTTTAATCTCGCCACTCAAATGCATAGTCATTTTGTGTCTGCCAGTCAAGCGTGTTTCAATGTCTTCCCTATATCTCATTTTACTATTTTTAGCCCTTTTTTTCCTGTTCTCTGCCACTTAAGTCTATCTTCCTGTTTTGCCGTGAACAAAACCTTTCCAAAAAGTATTTACTAGAAATTCTAAACAGTATCTTAACTGCATATACGATGTCTTCTTTCGAGGAGATTTTGGGAAGAAGATAGTTATAGAAATTAATCGGATTCAAGTAAAATAAAGCTTTTACAATTAAGTAATGCCTGCTGGATTTGTCTCTAAGTAGTTGCAACTCAGATGCTTTCATTGTTTTAGTATCATAATCCGCACTATCAATATTAGAACCTCTGGCAATATCTACTAATAAACCTTCTTTTTTAAAAATTTCATACATTTCAGAACCAGCGTAAGGCTTTGCTATAAAGAAAATGGCATAGTCAAGACCAGATTGAAAAGCATAATCAATTGTAGTCTGGATTTCCTGCCTAGTTTCATAAGGAAAACCTATAATAAAGTTGCCCTGAGTCCATATTCCGATTCTATTAGCTAATTCAATTGTTTTTTTAGCTTTAGTTAGGTTTACAGGTTTTTTAATAAATTTCAGCGTCTTTTCATTTCCAGTCTCTATAGGAAAGCATAGTCTATAAAATCCTGCCTTTTTCATCTTTTTAAGCAAATCTTCATCTGCTAACCAAACACTTGTCCCAGCTGGAATGGATAAGGTTATATTCAAAGCCTTTTCTATTAGTAAATCGCAGATTTGTTGTACCCTATTTTTGTCCGCCATGAGTTGGTCATCATATATAGCAACTTCCTTTATACCATAGTCTCTAATAAGCATTTCTATTTCTTCGATAACTTTTTGAGGAGATCTGGGTCTCCACCTTCTTTCCCAAACAACCTTCGTACTACAAAATACACAATCATAGGGACATCCACGGCTTGTCATGATCGAGACAATAGGTTGTCTTTTAGCAAAGGGCAATGCCATTCTATTGGTTTTAAGGTAAACCTCCATTGCTAGCTTTTTTCTATCAGGGAGGGGAAGACAATCTAAATCTCCAATTAATTTTCTCTTGGGATTAGATTTTATTTCTCCATTTCTATTTTTATAACTTATTCCTTCTATAAACTCAAAATTCCTTCCTTGTTCTATAGCTTCGAGTAATTCTTTAAGTGTAACTTCCCCTTCTCCTTTAACCACTATATCTACTGCCTGGTTATTTTTAAGAATGTTTTCTGCCTCTATTGTTGCATGAGCGCCTCCAAGAACTAATATAACTCTGAAATTGTCTTTTATTAATTTTGCTATTTCAAATGTATCTGGCGCACATGCTGTAAAATTGCATGTAATACCGATAACATCAGGATTATATTCACTTATCAAGCTGATTATCCTGTCAGAATTAGAAAGTCCTTTTCTGTAAAGAGGACCTATTTTCTCTATTTTGTTGAAACCCAAAGCAAATAAATCTAAAATTTCGACATTATGTTCTGAATGCTCTGAAAGATAAGAAGCCAAGCAAATTAAACCCAATGGCTCTGTTAAGATTCCATGTGGGCTATCTGAGGTTATATATGGATGTACAAGCAATATCTTCATTTCCCCCAACCGAATCTTAGCAAGAGCCCACTTTGTTCATTGTGCTTAATTTCCCTCCTGTCACTTAGTCCTATCTTCGTGTCTTGCTACGAATAAATTTTGCACTGTCCCCAAGGTGTAAACTGCCAGAGTTATCCGCCAAACTGGGATGTGGGACAGCCAGGCTATATTCCTTTCCCGATGATAGCCTCTCATCTATTGTGTCGGTGTATCTTTTCATCTCTTACGCCATAGGTATGTAATTCCTACCATAAATCTCAATGAATACATGCCAAAGGTTAGCAATGGATGCCTTATTAGCCTCTTCCACTTTTCATTTTCAAAAAAACACCAAAAAATCTATACCATAGCCCCAATTGTTTTTTTATAATTATATCATATTATTATTCGTAGTACCAGTATAGAATTTGCCATTTTTTGTGCTTTTTAGAACATAAGTATAGACCCAATTAGGTCTAACGGGGTTCACTTATACCTCCATCCTCCTGATAAATTGTCAACAGCATTCTTCCAGTCCGGGATTTCAAGCCTTATGACGTAAGCTTCCCCATTAGGTAGACAGTTGTAAAATAGAGTTCCCAGCATTTTGCTCCATGTATTCAGCCGGTGTCAAGTCCCATAATGCATCATGGGGACGGCGCTCGTTGTAGTCGATCATCCACCAGTATGTTGTTTCACGAACTTCTGCTAAATCCCTGAACAGATACAGATCAAGGACTTC
>Ga0180009_10003055_pt1 | contig 19319 bp, 17 predicted proteins | sample OS_PC_MetaG_FD_123537 | JGI IMG/M metagenome (GOLD analysis project Ga0180009, IMG submission 123537) | Groundwater microbial communities from the Aspo Hard Rock Laboratory (HRL) deep subsurface site, Sweden - OS_PC_MetaG | ecosystem: Environmental > Aquatic > Deep subsurface > Groundwater...
CGATCGTGGTCGGAATTTCACAGACGCCCAGAAGACGGTCATGCTCGATCAGAGGCGGTTTGCGGTGGACGCCCAGGATCGAGATGTCCAAGCAGTGGACCGCGCCGCACATGTTCAGGCAGCAGGCCAGCGAAATGCGGCACTTGGCCGGAAGCGTCTTGGCGCCGGTGAAGTAGTCGGCCAGTTCGTCCATGACCGACTTGACGATGCCCGAGGCGTCGATGGCCGGGGTGTGGCAGTGGACCCAACCCTGGGTATGCACGATATTCGTGATGCCCGCGCCGGTGCCGCCGATCATGTGGCCGTCGGCCTTCAGCTTGGCCTTGAGTTTTTCCAGCGTGGCTTCGTCGGTGCACATGAACTCGACGTTGTTGCGCGTGGTGTACCGGAGGGACCCGCCGCAGAACTCGTCGGCGATGGCGGCCAGGTCGCGGATGAGCAGGGTGGACATCAGCCGCGCGCCGGCGATGCGCACCGTGAACACCGTAGTGCCCGTCTCGGAAACGTGCTTCAGAATGCCGGTCTCGAGCTGTTCGTGATACAGCCACTTGCCGTAGTTGTCCTTGATGTAGTCGGGCCACATGGTGTCATATTTCGGCGGCCCGATATCCGTAATGCGATCTTTCATGACGTCAGACATGTTACATTCCTCCTAAGCCTGGTGCCGCGCACGGTATTCGTCGACGTTACGCTCCCAGCCGCCTTCCACTTCCTCTTCCTTGAAGAAAATGTAGGGGTTGGAGCGCGGCTCCTTGACCATCTGGGGCAGAGGCTCCAGTTCCACGGCCTTCAGGAACTCGTGGTAACCCAACCTCTGGATCAATTCGCCGACGCGTTCGCGGTTCTTGCCTTCTTCATCCCACCAGTCCCAGAGCTTTGCGATGAAGTCTTTCAGATCGCTGTATTGCTCTTCCACATCCTCGGCGGAACCGTCCATCTTGAGGAAGGGAATGACCACCGCGCCCATCTGCGCGCCTTCCAGAATCGGGGCCTTGGCGCCGATAAGAATGGTCGCGCCGGTGTCGGTCCCGGGGCGGAGGGCCTTGGGCAGGACGTTGATGCAGTGCATGCAGCGGGTGCAGTTCTTGTTGTCGATGGCCAGTTTGCCGCCGTCCAGGGTGATGCACTTGGTCGGGCACAGGTCCAGGACATAGGACTGGATGTTGAAGCCCGAGTCCGCGTACTTCTTGACCTCATCCTGGTTGATGCGGATGTCGTCCCGCCAGGTGCCGATGATCGAGCAGTCGGCCCGGGCGATCGAGGCCACGCAGTCGTTGGGACAGCCGGAAATCTTGAACTTGAACTTGTAGGGCCAGGCCGGACGGTGCATCTCGTCCTGGTAGGTCATGGTCAGGCTGTAGCAGATGTCCTGGGTGTCGATGCAGGCCCATTCGCAACGCGCCTTACCCACGCAGCAGCTCGGGGTGCGCAGGGCCGAACCCGAACCGCCCAGGTCGAAACCGTGCGCGGTCAGATCGGCAAAGCAGGGCTCGAGCGCCTCGGTGCGGCAGCCCAGGAACACGATGTCGCCGGTGGAACCGTGCATGTTGGTGATCTTGCTGCCGTGCCTGTCCCAGATGTCGCACAGGGTCCGCAGGGCTTCGGACGTGTAGAACCTGCTGGCCGGCTGGTTGATGCGCATGGTGTGGAAATGCTCCACGGCCGGGAACATGGTGGGTACGTCCGAGTAACGGCCGATCACGCCGCCGCCATAACCGAACACGCCGACGATGCCGCCGTGCTTCCAATGGCCGACCTTTTGCTTGTAGGACAGCTCGAGCTGGCCGAGCAAGTCGTTGGCCGTCGCGCTGTTTCCCTCATTGGCCGCCCGCTTCAAGTCCGTGACGAAGCTCGGAAAAGGACCCTTTTCCAGCTCGTCCAGAAGGGGTGTCTTGTGAGTCAGTGGCATAACTACCTCCAGTTTTTATTTGAACGAAAAATAGACACTTCCGGATCGACCCCGGAATACACATCCACGTGCCGCCCCTGGTGGCCGAAACCGTAACCGGCTTCGATTCAGGAACTGCCCGTGCTTTTTTTCACGAATCCTGTTGAAGACTCTGACCCTCCAGGGTCGCCAGCCGCCCGCTCATGATTTAACCATCTGAAATAATTAAATATAATCGATCACTAACCCAAGGCCGTATTATAGGAGCCCACCCCGGGCCTTGTCAATAAAAAACGACGGAAAATAAGTAAAATTATACCGCTTCAAGCCCGTCGCTCATCCAGGGCGATTTGGGCAAGCCATTGTTTTACCTGGGTTTTCAGGCGAGAGTGGCTACAGGTTTTCCGTGTCCCGCGCGCCGGGCAGCATGTAGTAGGTCGTGCTGCCGGAGGACCAGGGCTCGATCTCGCCGGCCTCGATCATTTCCTGGACGGCGTTCTTGATTTCCTTCTTTTTCATATCGATGCCCTTGGCGATGTCGCTCAGGTAGTGCATCTTCTTGTTGGCGGATTTTTTCTCCAGCCATTCGATGATTGCTTTTTTGATGTCAGCGTCTTCCATATCGTGTCCTCCTGTGGTCATCTAGGCGTCTGGGTGACGATTTATGTGGCTTGGACTATATGCTTTTCATTTTGGTAATGTCAAGCGGCTTGTCACAAATTTTCACAAGATGTCCCGGGTCCGGACCCGGGGCCGCGGGCGGCGTCCGGGCGGATCAGGTTCCGGAAGGGGAGTCGTCCAACCGGTCGATTTCCCCCCGGATCAGGGCGGCCTCTTTTTCTTTTCCCAGGCGGAGATAGAGGTCGTGGGCCATCTTCAGGTGGGGAATTGCCTCGTCGATCCGGCGGTCCTCCCCGTACAGTTCGGCCAGGCCGACCAGGGACAGGGCCATCCGTTCCCGGTCGCCCAGGGCTTCGGCCAGGGAAATCTGTTCCCGGTAGGCCAGACGGGTCGCGTCCGCGTCGCCCCGGGCCTTGAGCAGGGGAATGATCTGGTCGAGAAAAAAAATGCCGCCGATCCGGTCCTGGTTTTCCCGGCACAGTTCGAAGCCCTGGCCGAAAACGGCCAGGGCGGCTTCGGCCCGGTCCCGTTTGAGGGCCAGACTGCCGATGCGTTCGAGTATCCGGGCCCGGTCGGAGGCGCGGTCCGGATGCCGGCACAGAGCCAGGGCCTCGCCGTACCGGGCTTCGGCCCGATCCGGGTCGTCCGTCTCGAGGGCCAGGTCGCCCAGGTCGACCAGGACCCGGGCCAGTTCCAGGTCCTGGTCCGTTTCCCGGCAGACATTTTCGCAGCGTTCCCAGAAATCGACGGCCGCTTCAAAGACCCGGTCCCGGAAATAGACCCGGCCGATTTCGTGAAGGGCCGACGCCTCGGCCGCCCGGTCGCCCGCTTCCCGGGCCGCTTCGAGGGCGTCCATCAGTTCTTCCATCCGCTGGTAAACGTCCACGTCGCCGATCCTCAGCCAAGCCCCGCTTCGATGCGACGGCCCACGTCCGGATCGACCGGGTACTTGAGTTCATCGGCCTGCCGGTAGTGTTCGGCGGCCCGGTCCAGGTCCCCGGCTTCGAGGCAGGTCACGGCCAGGTTATAGTGGGCCAGGGCGAAGCCCGGGTCCTGCTCGAGAATCTTCTCGTACTGGCCCGCGGCCGCCTTCAGGTCGCCCCGTCCGGTCATTATCCTGGCCAGGGACAGGCGGGCCGGGATCAGGTCCGGTTTGAGTTCGAGGGCCTGGTCGAAGGCCTCGGCCGCCTCGTCGTACCGTTCCTGAAGCATGCGGGCGAAGCCGATGTTGTTGTAGGCCAGGATGGCCCGGGGGTTGATTTCCAGGGCCTTGCGGTTGCTCGCGATCGCCTCGTCGAGCATTTCCCGCCGCAGGTACAAGCCGCCCAGGTTGATGTGGGCCTCGACCATGCCGGGATCGAGTTCCAGGGCCAGTTTAAAGGCGAACTCGGCATCGTCGAGCTGCTCTTTTCTCATGAAGGCCACGCCGAGATTGTAGTGGGCGCTGGCATTTTTCGGGTTGGCCCCGATGAACTGCTTGAGGCGGTCGATCAGGCCATCGAGTTGTACGTCTTCGTCAAACTGTTCCATGTACGCTCCTTGACGGTCCCGCTCTAACCGGACACGACCTTGATCCGGACGTGTCGTTCGCGCGGGCCGTCGAATTCACAGAAAAAGATGTGCTGCCACTGGCCGAGCAGCAGCCGTCCTCCTTCGAGGATCAATGTTTCCGAAGCGCCGACCAGGCTGGCCTTGATGTGGGCCGGCGAGTTGCCTTCCGCGTGCCCGTAAACCTTGTCCCAGGGCACGATTTCGTTGAACGTCTCCACGATGTCGGCCCGGACGCTGGGGTCGGCCCCTTCGTTGATCGTCACAGCCGCCGTGGTGTGAGGCACGTAAACGACGACCAGGCCCTCCTTGACCCCGGTCCCGGACACCCGCGACTGAACCTCGGAGGTGATGTCGATCATTTCCGTGTTTTTCTTGGATTTAAACGAAAATTCCATGCTCATGACATGTCTCCCTGAATCATGCCTGACCCTTGGGCTCAGGGCAGAATCAGGCCGGATTCGGAAACCGGCCGTTCCTCTTGATCCCCCGCCTCCGGACCACCCGGAGTCGAGGTCCAAATATCGAGTAAATGCCGGACCAGGGCGCCGAAAACAGGAGAGCGGAGGTTCGGCAGGGCTTCCCGTTCCATGTCCCGGGCCGCGCTCAGGGCGGTCACGGCCTGACCCTGCTCGCCGTCAAGCCAGAAAAGCAGGGCCGTTTCCTCGAGAACCCGCTTCCAGACCGCCGTTCGGTCCGCGTCGAAAGTCTCGCGGGCGGCCTGGTCCAGGATGGCCTGGCGCCGTTCGGATTTCTGTCCTTCGGAGACGATCAGGACGCCCTGGTCCACCTCATCGAGCATCCGGATGTAGGGATCGAGTCGTTCGGTCAGAAAGACGGTTTTGAAGCGTTTGTGCTCGAGCATTTGGGGCAGTTTCGCTTCCAGCCACTCCCGGTCCGGTTCCGGGACCTCAGGCACCAGATCGTATATTATGGGGCGCTCGGGCAGGGGCAGGGCGCTGAAGACACCGACGGATTCCCTGTAATCCCGGGGCAGGCTCCGTCCCTGTTTCCGGGCCCGGGCCACGGCTTCGGCCAGAAGGTAGCGTAGATGCCCGGCCGGGACCTCGACCAGCGGGTGGCTTTCTTCCGGAGTGATGGTCTTGAGAGCGCGTTTGAACTGGCCGGCGCTCATGGCCATCATCGAAAACGTATGCAGCCCTTCGTCCTGATCGATCACGAACATGGCCGCGTCCAGTCCGGTCGTCGGCGAGGGCACGGCCAGGGCGCCCAGCCGGGATAGCATAAAATCGAACGACCCGAGAAAACCGATGGGTTGTCTGCGGTCCGCGGGTTGAACGATCGGCCGCGGCCGGGCCTTGATCTCCGGGTCGGGGGCCAGCCCCTGTTGTTCCAGGCGGTAAACGGCCCGCCTGGCCGTCTTGGCCAGGGCCTTGTCCTTCAGACCCGCGGCCAGCCGGCAGAGCAGGTTCAACGCCTCCCGGGAGCGCATCCGGACCAGGGCCTCGATGACCGCCTCCGGCGAAGCATCCCCGGCCCGGCAGGGTTCGAGCAGACCGGCCGCCGCGTCGCCGTCGGGGTCCCGGCGCAACAGTTCGGAAGCCACCGTTTCGGCCCGGGCGATCCGTTCGGGCGATTCCACGCCGCCCGAAGGGCTTTTTTTCTTTTTGCTCACCTTCCGCCTTGCCTGTTCTCACCCGGCCCGCCGCCGCCTCCAGGTGAGGCCGTTTTCCCGGCGGGCCTTGACCCCCGACCGGCGGTCCGCTATCCTGACTTTCAAACTTTTGTGCCGGAGCGCCAAAATGAAAGTCCTTGAAGACCTCTTTTTCTACCCCTGGGAGGACTACTCCCAGAACAACTGCAACACTATCATGATCACCGGACCGGTGAAAGTCCTAATTGATCCCGGCCACAAGCGCCCTTTTCCCGGCCTGGTCCGCCAGTTGGAAGCCGACGGGATTCGTGCCGAGGAGATCGACCTGGTCATCCATACCCACTGCCATCCGGACCACATGGAGGCCGGGGCCGAACTGACCCGGCTGGGGGCCAAGGAGGCCATGCATCCCGACGACGAACGGTATCTCGACGAGATGGGCCCCATGTTTTTCCAGGCCATGGGCCTGCCCATGCCGGAATACCAGATCGCCGTCCATCTGGTCGAAGGCGACCTGACCCTGGGAGACAAAACCCTGCAAGTCTATCATACGCCCGGCCACTCGCCCGGCGAGGTCTGCCTCTACTGGCCCGAACCCAAGGTCCTCATCTGCGGCGACCTGATCTTCGCCCAGGGCGTGGGCCGGACCGATTTTCCCGGGGGAAACGGCAAGCAGCTCAAGGAAAGCATTCGCCGGATGGCCGAACTGGACATCGAACTCCTGCTCCCGGGACACGGACCGGCCGTGGCCGGCCGGGAGAACGTCGTCCGCAACTTCCAGCTCATCGAGCACATGTATTTCCCGATCCTCTAAAACCGGGGGCCCGCGGCGGCCCCGGTTTCAGAACAGCTGGTGGGCCTTCATCTTTCTCCAGAGCGAGCTGCGGCTGATGCCCAGAAGCCGGGCCGCTTCCTCGCGCCGCCCCCCGGCTTTTTCCAGGGCCCGGCGGATGGCCCGGGCCTCGTCCCCCCAGTGTTCGGGCGAATCCAGCATTCCCGGCCCCGGGCCGGGCCGGTCGGACAGGTCCAGGTCGGGCAGGTGGGCCGGGGTGATGATCGGCCCTTTGACAAAGACGAAGGCGTATTCGAGAATACGCTCCAGTTCGCGGACGTTGCCGGGCCAGTGATAGCGCCGGAAGCGTTCCATGGCCTTGAGGTCGACGCCGCGCACCTTTTTCTGATAGCGCCGGTTGAAGCGGGCCACGAAGTGATTGACCAGGGCCTGCAAATCGTCGAGCCGCTCCCGGAGAGGCGGCAGGCTGAGCGGCACGGTCAGCAGCCGGTAGAAAAGGTCTTCGCGGAAACGGCCCCGCCGGACGTCCTGGGCCAGGTTGCGGTTGGTGGCCGCCACGATCCGCGCGTCCATCTTGATGGGCCGGGTTCCGCCCACGCGCTCGAAGATGCGCTCTTCGAGGACCCGTAACAGCTTGATCTGGATGTCGGGCTTGATCTCTCCGACCTCGTCCAGAAACAAGGTCCCCCCCCTGGCCAGCTCGAACCGTCCGACCTTGCTGTTGATGGCCCCGGTAAAGGCGGCTTTTTCATGTCCGAACAGTTCGGACTCGAGAAGGGTTTCGGCCAGGGCCGAACAGTTGACCGCGACGAACGGGCCTTCGGCCCGGGGGCTTCCGGCATGGATGGCCCGGGCGAAAAGCTCCTTGCCCGTGCCCGACTCCCCTTCCAGGACCACCGACGCTTCGGACGCGGCCACGTCGGGCAGCATGTCCAGGATTTTTTTCAGGGCCCGACTCTGGCCGATGATGCTCACCTCGCCGGCTTCGCTTCCGGCCAGGCCCATGAAGGGGTCCGCCGCGCTCAAGGGCCGGAAGGTCTCGACCGCCCCGACGATCATGTCCCGCTTGTCCTTGATCACCGAGGTGTTGACCAGGATGATCAGGCGCTGGCCGTGTTTGCCCACGATGCGCACGTCCTGGTCCATGCGAATCACGCCCGTGTCCAATGTCGAACGGAGCGGGCAGCCGGTCTGGCAGAGGTCGCTCTGAAAAACATCCCAGCAGTATCGCCCCAGGACCTCGTCCCGGGTAAACCCGGTCAGGTCCTGGGCCCTCAGATTGAACGAGGTGATCCGCCAGCGATTGTTGATGGTGAAAACGCCTTCGGCCAGATTTTCGAACAGGGCGTCGTATTGAAACCCGCCCGGACCGTTCCAATTCATGGTCTCCGGAACGCGGTTCTGTTCCCGGAAGGTCAGAACCAGGCCCGCAACCAACCCGTCCTCGCCGCGTAGCGGGGTGACCGAATAAAAAACCGGGACCGGCGTATCCTCGCCCAGGCGGACCTCGGCCGGGATGGCGGATCGGGAGTGGCCGCCCTGGAGCGCCTCCCGAAGGGCCAGTTCGGCCTGTGGTTTGCTCTCGGCGGCGAAAAGGTCCCCGGGCCTGAGCGAACGACCGTGTTCGATGGCCCGGCCGAATATGCGTTCGATCTGAAGATTGGCCGACAAGATGCGGCCCCGGGGCGAAAGCACCAGGACGCCGTCCCCTTCGGGCAGTTCCTCGGTTTCGGAAGGCGGCGGCCCGCCGGACGGTACCAGGGGGGCGATTATTTCCTTGTCACGCACAGGCCGAGCCGTTCGAGATCTTCATCCTCGAGCAGGGAGGACACGTTCCAGGCCAGGGCCCGCACCCCGCTTTCGGACAGGTTGGGGTCGAGAAGCTGGCGGCCGGCCTCGTATCCCCGCTCCGAAGCCAGGCGAACCAGGTGTTCGAGCATATTTCGTTCCTGGGCCATCCGCTTCCGGAAAGCGAGTTCATACAACTCCACCAGGGAGTTGACCCGGGAAACGGAGCACCGTTTGCAGGACCGGTAGGAGGTCATGACCGCCTCCATGTCCGCCCGCTGAATTGCGGGAGGGAAATTGACTCTGAAACGTATTATAGGGCTAGCGGGCGGTTGGATGCAAGCCCGGTTGTTTCACCGGTGAAACAAATGAGCTGAAAAATGGTCTGAAGGTCACGTGGGGAACCGGATGAAGAAGCATAAAAGGACATCCATCTATTTAATCTCGACCTGTCGATTTTTGGGTGTCTATAGGTTTCCCACCTCGGATCGGAAAACCCACCTTGACCTGTCGGACGAGACCACAGACCAGACCAAATACCCTCCCGATTGCAAACCCAATCCAGACCGGCTTCAGGCCAATGGGCACCGTTCGAAACCGACGCCATACCTGGCCACGCCGGATCACACGGCGAGAACCAAAGGGCGAACAAGTCAATTCCTTGGGATCTTGGCGAACCGTAAAGGTCACACACCCACCTTCATACTCGCTGTTGACATACTCGTAGCCGCGGACACCGAATCCATGATACAAAAGACTCGTCGACATGATGGGGCTCCTCCTTGACGAAAATGGCTATCAACAAGAAGGAAAACCAGATTGTCCACATCTGTTCAAGACCTAAAGTACGCAAGAACCGGATGAACCAAAAATTAAATTATTTAGGGGCATTTCCATCAATTATATTTCCAATAATTAAGGGGGTTGCTCACTGATGTTAAATATAAGTGATGCTGTTGTACCGACATCTTTTTCGCTATGAATATAAATCTCTCCTCCAAGTGATTTTGCTGACTGAAGTGCAACAAATGCCCCAAGACCGTACCTTGATGATCTTTTTACTCCTTTTACCTTAAATAAAGGATAATGGTACATCTGCTGGTTTTCTTTATCCATTCCAATGCCCGTATCAATAATATCTATTCTAAGCTTGCCACCTTCCACCCTAGTAGATATCTCAACCTCTCCTTTCTCACCTTTTCCATAGGATTCGATTGCATTGATTAATGTCTCTTGTAATGCTGTTTTAATAATTTTTTCATCTCCAATAACAAAAGGCAGTTTTTCAAGACTTAAAGCTCCATCCTGTCCAGGATCATAATTGTATTTAACAGTAACATAGCCAGGTATTTCAGGCTTTTTATCAAGATAGTTTGTCAATTGCATAGAGCATAAAGAATTGATTATAGGCCTGATATCAATAGACTTTTTATATCCGCCCGATGGTAAGTTTGAATAGATTCTGTATGTTGTAATGATCTCCATACTCTTTCTTATACCCTCTATTGAACCGTCAATGCTTTCCATTAGATCATCAATATCAAATTCAGGATCCTGCGTTTTTTCATTTGGGATCAGCGGTTCAATTATTTCCCCCAGCGTTTCAAGTGTGTATAGTGATGGCATGAGCAGGTTGATCAAGGTATCACCAAAAAGAGTTGATAAGATTATTTTTGTTTTTCTATGATGCTCTGCTTCTTGTATTGCCTCTTCTGCCTGCTTACGTTCAGTAATATCAAAGCCAACTCCAAGAATACATGGCTTGCCATTAACTTGAATCAAAGAAGCAGTAAATTCATAAGGTGTAAGAGTATTGTCCTTGGAGACAAAAGTTGCCTCTACAATAGCACGTCCATTGGCAAAGGTATCCATAATTCGCTCTGTAATTAAATCATGATCTGATTTTAGAAAATAATCTAGTGGATTGCGATTTCGTATTTCCTCAGATGTATATTGGGTAACTTCTTCTAGCTTCTTGTTCCAGCTCAGGAATTTACCTTTTTCATTAAAGACATATACAATACCGGGCAAATTATTTAATACTTTACGAAGACTTTTAATTTCTTTTTGTTGTCTATTAATCGTATCCTGGATAGCTTTTCGAACATCTTCTGGGATATCATCTCTATTTAATCTTTTTTCTAAATCCATTTGTTTCTCCTGAAAAAGCACCAAGGCTTGTCAATATTCAAACCTGAATTATGCGGCAAACACCGCTATTTCCGGGTCTCAAGCCTTCTGAACCAGCTTTTTGCCCGTTGAATAGGCATTGAACTTGGATGCCCAATAGGCGATTTCTCGCTAATCTGTCTGAAAAGCAGCCATTTTCAAACTTTCGGACAAAGTAATCCACAGATATTCTCCCAGTCAAGCAGAAATCCTTCCGTCAGCCATGACCCAACAGGCCCTGGGGTCAGGTCTTGAATTATTAGGGTTTCTCAATCGGAGACGCCCCTCCTGCCCCCGATAATCAGGCGCATACGCCTGATCCGGCCTATCCCCCTGGCGACTTAGGACACCCATACATTATGCCAGGATTGGCCCGTAAATAGATGGATGTCTAAAATTCACTTCTCTTTCCGGCCGGGGCCGGCCAATTGACACCGGCCCCGGGCCGGAGCCCCTTCCCCATCTCTCGAAAAGCGGTCCGCCCGCCGCCTGGTTCCCCGTCCATGACACCCGAAAAGACACACAAAACGGGCAACCGGACCCTTGGCCGGGAATGGCCGCCTGGAGGGCGGCAACCTTGACACCCATTGGCCCCTCTGTCATATTTATGTTGTTTTTATATGGCCTCCAACCCTCACTTTCAGGAGCCTGATTCATGCAAAAGAAAAAACTTGAACCCATTCCGGGCCAGGAGTCCGATAGGGACGGCGCCGGGCCGCGACCCCCTACGGAACACCCGGGTCGCACCGCGTTGCCGGAAACGCCGCCGGGCGCTTCGATCGAGGATTCGCCCTTGGTTTCCAAGGGCATGGCCAGAAGAATGGCCATGCGGAAAAAGAAAATGGCCGAGGACGCCGCCCTGCTCTCCGAGGAGCTTCAGGCCGGAACCGAAGCGAATGCCGTCGTACTGACCAAGATTTCCGACCGCGTCGTCGAGATGGAGCATCACATTGTCGGGTCCAATGAAGCAGCCAACCTGAACCTGGACGCGGCCACGAACGGCCGCCGAGTGGCGGCGTCATTCCAGCAGAAAGCCAAGACCACCGGGCAGGTGCTAACGACGCTCACCTTGATCACTCACAGTATTCTGGCGGATATCCAGTTATTCAAACAGTTGACGGAGCGACTGTCCGGCGTCAGCTCCCGGTCTGTCCGCTACATGCAGTATTTGACCGGCGAGGGCGCCGAGATGGCGGAAGCGGCTTCGAAAATTCATGATTACGCCGACGAAATCAATGTCCTGGCCTTCAATATGACTTTGGAATCAAGCCGCATTGGCGACGAAGCAGCGGCCATAGCGGTTGTGGCCAAACAGTTCCACAAGATTTCAGAGCAGTCGGAATCAGCCGCCCTGGAAATTCAAAAACATCAGTTGGATTTCAAATCCGCCATCAATCGCGTCGCGGACCTGGTGACGACCCTGGAACGGGACTCGAAAACACACAGCGCGGACTCGAGCCGTTTGGCCTCGGAAGTTGGCCACTTTGTCGACAAGATGCGAGAACTTCAGGACAACTACAACCGCGTTCAGCAATTGGCGGACAAGACGGAAGAAATGTTGAATTCTTTTTCGATGAACTCGGAAAAAATCCGATCCGGGTCCGAGGAAATGTCCACCACCATCACGGAAATCAGCGCGGGCGTCCACGAACAGACTGCCGCCATGGCTGAGATCGCCCGGCGTACGGCCCAGATGAACGACATGAACGCCGAGTACCGCAAGACCGGCGAAGCAGGGGTCATTGATGCCATTGTCGGGCACATGACCGAGTTATACAATGGAATCCGACAGATTCAGATTACGATTCATCAGATCGTGGACTCCATCCACCAGGTGGCCGCATCCGCGTCCGAGCAGCAGTCGCTGTCCCTGGTCTCCAGGGACTCACTTCGGGAAATCACTGCCACGGGGGACCAGACCCTGGAAATACTTTCCGCTAATCAGGAATCCGTGAGTACGCTGACCCGGGGGATGGGAGACGCCCAGACAACCATCGCAACCATCCTGAAAGAAATCGAACAATACGAAAAAAAGGGGGAAGATATCCTCGACCGGATGGATGGACTCCGGACGGACCTGGATGCGATCGAGCAGGCCCTGAACCGGTTGCGCGACCATTCGGCGGTCATGGTGACGACCGGCCTGAGCGGGGAAATCGAGGCCGTCCGGCTGGGACAGGCGGGAGAAATGTTTTCAACCATCAGCCGGGAGGTGTCCGAATTGGGGGAACAGTCATCCGCGGCCACCCGAAAGGCATTGCTGGCGGCTGGACGGGCCAAGGAGCGGATCGACCTGATCAAGCGGTCCGTCTTCGATGTGGGTGAAATTGTGCGAACGGGTTCGGAACAGCGCCGGCTGGCGGAAAGCAATCTGAAGAAAGTGGCCGGTGAAGCCGCGATCCTTCTCGAGAGCGCGGACGAGTCGGTGGATTCCATGCGGGAGACGCTTTCCAATATGCTCCAAATGTCCAACCGCATGACGAAACTCAATGAAGCCGCCGGCCTGGTGGTGGCCCAGAGCAGCGAAACCATGGAGTTTGTCCGCGAGCAAGTCGAGGCTTTCGACGATTTGGCGGAAACGTTGGCGGCGTTTTCCGAGCAGACCGAAGATGAATGATTTTGCCGCCGGCCGGAACCCGGACCTGCCCTCGGTCCGCGAGGAAACGCGCTGGCTCCATGTGGTTTGCGGTGGACGAGACTGGCTTTTGCCCGGTTCGCCCGTCCAATTCCTCATCCGACGCCCCCGGGTTCAACCGATACCCGCCCGCACGACGTTCCACGGACTTGTGGCGCACCACAACGGCATTTATCCGGCCATCGACTTGTCCGAAATTTTGAGCGCCGCTTCAGGGGTTACGCCGGGCCATTCAATGTGGGGGGTTCTGACCGCCGGTAATGACGATCCCGTGCTTCTTTTGGTCGAAGATCATTTGGGGTTTTTAAACGTATGTCCTGAAGAAGTGGAATGGGTCCAGGGCCTCGATGGCGAGGACTCCTGCTTTCTGGGGACCATGTACCAGGAGGGCCGCCGGCTCACACTGGTGGACCCGCTCCGTCTGAAAGCTTTTCTTCCGAAACCCGCGGTCGAGTCTGAACTCCATGTAAACAACCTCGGCCTGATCGGGACCCAGGTGCATGGTGGACCGGACAACGAACCACGGCAAACCATGCTCATGGTCGAAGACGGCCGGCGCCGATACGCCTTGCCCGCCCGGGAGGTGTTCAACGTGGCCCGGGTCCTGGAGCCGTCGGCTGCCGATCTGTTGTTTCTGACGGACGCGACGGTGGGCGGAACCGGTGGCCGCCAGGCCGCTCCCGGATCGAAAAAAAAGGGCGCATTTACGTGCGAACTCCGGCAAGGGAACGGGGTGATGAAAATCGCTTTCGCCGAACTGATCGGTTGGCTCGACGTCCGGGAAAAAGATATCCATCCCTGGACCGGGATGGAAAGCCTCTGTTTTGCCGGCGCATTTCGACTCCCTGAGGAAAGCCGGCCGGTAATGGTGGTCGACGTAGACCGGTTGATCGACGGTCACCCGGACCGACTTGCCAGGGGAATTGCGTCACACGGGGATAACATGGCGGGGGGGAACGGGGTCATGCATGGTGATAAAAAGGAGTGGCTGGTAAAAATACGCGCGGGAAAAGCATGGGCGGCATTGCCCCTGTCTTCCCTTTACATGATTTATTCGGTTCGTCGGGCCAAAATCCATCTGATTTCCGCGACGAACCGAATGGTGACGGGTTTGCTGGAAAGGGACGGCGAGTTTCTAACGGTTGTGGACCTGGGACTTTTGCTGTCCATCGAGGCGACGGGGACGCGCCCGGAAAACCGTTTACTGGATGTGCGGACCATGGGTGGCCGGATCGCCTTGCTGGCGGAGCAGATATTCGAGCCGGTGGAAGTGAAGCCCGAGGACATGGTTGCCAAGGAACCGGCCGGGGCTGAAGCCGCCGAGTCCGGCTTCGTTGAATCGGTCTGGCGTCAGGAGGAGGGGGCGCCTATCCCCGTATTGAACCTGAATCACCTGGTGCTTTCGCTTAAAAACCCGGTGAGCGATGGGAAATAGCCCGCCCAAAGCCCCTTACGGCAGGATACGCCTCGTCGTCATTGGTGTTTCCGCCGGCGGCCCCAAAGAACTCCAGAAAATCCTTCCGCTTTTTCCGACCGGATTCCCTCCGCCAATCATTGTCGTTCAGCACATAGCCGGCGAGGTGCTCGACAGTCTGGTCCATACCCTGAATCAAGGCTGCTACCTCCCGGTTCGTACCATCTCGCACGGACAACTGCTCGAGAAGGGGGGAATCTTCCTCTGTCCGCCTTTTCACCAATGTCGTGTTGTTATAGAAGATGGCATGCTTTTCGCCCGGCTGGACCCCGACCTGACAAGCGCCTATCAGCCTTGCATTGATGTGACCATGAGCAGCGCGGCGGACGTTTGTGGTCCGGAAGTAGTCGGCGTGTTGCTCACCGGAATGGGGTCCGATGGAGTCCAGGGTTTGAGAGCGATTCGCGCCGCGGGCGGAGTGACCATCGTCGAATCCCAGGCTACGGCGACCGTGTTCGGTATGCCCCGGGCGGCCATGTTGGCCGGCGTGGCCCAGAGGATTCTGCCCCTCCACCAGATTCCGACCGAACTGCTTATGCTTGTCCAAAAAACCGACTCGGCTCGTTGCCTGGAGCCCTCCACCGCCCTGGAATCGGATGATCCGACCTCCCGGTGCGCGGCGATCGAGGAACTGGCCGCCTGCCCCGACTCGACTTCCATAAGGCTTATCGCCCGGGCCTTGAAAGACCCCGAGGCCATCGTCATGGAAACGGCGCGCACCACACTTTTATCGCTTCCGGGAATTCTCGTCTTTCCCGCCGTCATTCCGCTGCTGGAATCGGAATCCCCCGCCGTCCGGACAACCGCCATGGAAATAGCCAAGCGCACCGGACTTCCTCCGGAAGGGAAGGACATCCTCGCCCGCCTCTGCACGGGCGACGATTCCGACCTGCGACTTTTCGCGCTGGATATCATCGGCGCCTACGGACCGGAGGATTTTTTAGACCTGGTCCTTGACCGGCTTTCCGATCCAAACCCGAACGTTTCCCTCAAGGCGATCGAGGTGTTGGGAGGGTTTCACTCGGAACGCGCCGTCGAGGCCCTGTCTGTCGAGACCACCGGCGAGTCGTGGCGGAGGGCTGCCGCTGTCGAGGCCCTCGCGAGGTCCCCCTTGGACCGGGCCGGCTCTGTCCTGACGGAGTTGCGTTTCGATGACTTCGAGGACCTTTTCATGTGGTTCCAGGCCCTGGCCGTCCGAAAGGATCGTCGGAGCATTCCCAAGCTGCTGGGCATTCTACCCGCCTTGGACAAGCGCTTGCTGCCCCACGCCCTGGAGGCACTTGAAGAAACCTGCCGCGAGCACCGGGACGCCTTGTCTCCGGAGGAGACCGCGGCCCTGGCCCGACTGCCCTTGGCCGAGTTTCTCGACCATCCCAATCACAAGGCCGCGCTATCGGTCATCCGGCTGATCGGCCTTGTCGGCGGGGAAGACCAGTTGCCGCTCCTGGTCGAGCGATTTCGCCGAGTGGATTCCGCCGAGGAGCGAGCCATGATCGTGGAGGCCATCGCCTCGATGCGGCTGGAAAAATCGGGTGAAATACTGGAAATGATCTCGACCGGTCAGGACGCTGACCCTGAGTTGCGCGCCTTCGATGACCCCGGCGATCACTGATGGACATCAACTTGGAAAATATCCACGATTTTTTGTTCGACCGGGCGAATTTCACGTTGTTCGGGCTGAGCGAGGTTCTGCAAGAGACCCGGGTCAGACAACGGATGGCCCAGCTTGGGATGACCGGTTTCGGTGATTACTGGAAATATCTGCATGCAAACGGCAACGACGAACTTCAGGAACTGATCAATGCCCTGACCGTCACCGAGACATATTTTTTTCGTGATTATGACCAGTTGGCAAATTTCGCCGAGGAAGTCCTGCCGGACCGGGCGGCTCGGAAGGAGGCCGCTGGTAACCGGCGGGTTCGTGTGATGTGCGGGGCTTGTGCCTCCGGGGAGGAAGCATACACCCTGGCCATCATTCTTTTGGAGATGATGGGCGATGAACCGAACTGGGACATACGGATCGATGCCCTGGATATCAATACCGCCATGCTGGACCGAGCCGGAATCGGTTGTTATTCGTCCCGCTCGATTCGGGACCTGCCTTTACGCTATAAGATCAAGTACTTCGATGTGGTGGGGGACAAATATTGCGTCAAGGCGGAAGGCCGGGCCCCGGTCCGGTTTTACCGGGCGAACCTGACCGATGCCGCTCAGATGCGCTCCCATCGCGGCTTCGACTTCATTTTCTGTCGCAACCTCCTGCTTTATCTGGACGAAAACCAGCGCGAACGATTGATCCATATTCTGTACCACAGCCTGGAACCGGGAGGCTGCCTTTTCCTGGGGCCCACCGAATCCATCGGCCGGGTCAGCAAGGTCTTCCGCCTGGTCAAGATTGGCCGCCAATACGTGTATCAAAAGGCATGAAGGGCAAGAATCGATGGAACGGACTATTCTAATCGTTGACGATTCGAAGCTTATACAAATGAAACACGCGGCCATGGTCGAAAGCCTTGGTTATTCGACCCTGGCCGCCGACAACGGCATGCAGGGCATCGAGACCCTGACCCGGGAAAAAGTGGATTTGATTATCGCCGATCTGAACATGCCGGTCATGGACGGTTATGACTTCGTGAGGGAAGTCCGTAATTTGCCGGAATTTGCCGGAACTCCGATCATCGTGGCTTCAACGGAGGCCGGGGAGGAGGACATCCGGCGAGCCTATCTGGCCGGCGCGGACCTCTATCTGGTAAAACCCGTGGACGCCGAAACGATCAAGGCGCGCATCGAACTGCTCCTGGAGAAAAAACCGTGAACAAATCCGAAACCGAAGCCCGGGTCCTCGATCAGTTTGTCTCGGAAGCCGCCGCAAACCTCAAGCGCATCGAGGACGCCCTGCTGGAATTGAAGATGAACGCGGACGCGCCCGAGGCATTCCGTAGTATTTTCAATTCGTTTCACGGGATTAAGGGTATATCGGGCTACGTCCCCGGTTCAGAGAATATCGGCGCCTTGAGCCATGAAATGGAAGCGATCGTCAAAAGTATTCAGGGAAAGGCCCTCCCGGTCTCGCAGGAATTGTTGGAGCTGATTTTAGAATGCCATGACGAACTCTACCGGATGCTCGAGGATTTTCAGCGCGGTGCGGCCCCTCGTGATGATTGGAAACCCCTGGTTGCGAAAATCGCCTCCCTGTCGGGTGCTTCAGAGAGTTCCGAATCGGCGAAAACAAAGGCCGACCCGGGAGGTCATGGCGACGTTGTCCGTCAGCAGCTGGCGGGGCTGGCCATTTTCATGGACCAATGGAAACCCGGCCCAATGGACCCGCGACTGGCATCCGCCGTGCGGCGGAAGCTCAACCTGATCAAAAGAAGCGCGGAGTCGGTTTCGGACGCCGGGTTGCCGGGCGTTCTGGCGGAAGCTTTAGAGGGCTTGGAACGAAAATCGGACTGGTCGCAAAGGGATATCGACGAATTTCGGTCCCTGGTCGGAAGGATCGGCCCTGACAAAATTACACACGACACGCTCACCCCAGGTTCCGACACGGCTGCCGGGGAGAACGATTCCTTCCAGACCGGTCCGGTGGAAACCAGGGTGCAGGTCAAGTCTTCCCGCTTGCATCAACTCAGTACGCTTATCGCGGACCTGACCATGGCCAACAATCGCCTGAACCATGAGTTGAACCTGATCGCCTCCGAGCATCCCCAGTTGGAGGAACGTCTCCGGACCGTACGGACGGACTGTTCCCGGGTCGTGACGGCTCTGGAAAAAACCACGCAACGCATCCAATTGATCGAATTGAGCGAATTGTTCAACCGGGTGCCGCGAATCGTACGGAAAATCGCCAAGGAAGAAGCCAAGCGGATCGAGCTGACCATCCATGGCGCGAACACGGAGGTGGACCGGGGCGTGGTGGACCAGTTGGGAGACCCGATCACTCATATCATCCGCAATGCCATCGACCACGGCATCGAGACGCCCGGAGAAAGGGAACAGGCGGGGAAGCCGCCGATGGGGCGGATATTCATCAACGCCTATGCCGTCGGGAAGTTCGTATCCATCGATATCACCGATGACGGCCGGGGCATCGACTCCAACCTGGTCAGGGAGAAGGCGGTTGCCAAAGGGTACGTTACACCGCTTCAAGCCCGTTCCATGGCCCATGATGAACTGTTGAATATCATCTTCGAGCCCGGGTTTACCACTTCGGATCGAATTACGGACGTGTCCGGCCGCGGCGTGGGAATGGATGCCGTTCAACTCCGCCTCCGTGAGATCGGCGGCCGGGTCCGAGTGCAGTCGAAGCCGGGTCAAGGCACGGTTATTCGCCTGTCCTTCCCCAACACCTTCACCCTGGTCAACTGCCTGGTTGTCCGCTGCCGTGATTTTCTGTTCGCTGTACCCGCAAGATACGCCAAGGAGACGCTCAATATTCATCCGGAGCGCATCGAACGGTTCGACGGCCGCGATTGGCTCCACCTGCGCGGACGCCTCGTCCGGATTTTCGACCTGGAAGAAGCCCTGGAGGGTCTGGAAATCCTTGACCCGGAAACCAGGCGGCATGCGTTTGTCCTGGAGGCCGGGGATCGCCGGATCATATTCCGGGTCGACGAGCTGGTCGAAGTGAAAACCCTTTCGGTGCGCGGCCTGCCGGCGCACCTGGAACACATCAAGGCCTATGCCGGCGTGACCACGCTATGGTCAGGTCAAATCGCTTTTTTCCTGCACCCGTTATCAATAATCGACCACTTCGGGGCCACGAACCCGAAAGATGCGAGGATCAAAGAA
>Ga0180009_10003056_pt1 | contig 19317 bp, 10 predicted proteins | sample OS_PC_MetaG_FD_123537 | JGI IMG/M metagenome (GOLD analysis project Ga0180009, IMG submission 123537) | Groundwater microbial communities from the Aspo Hard Rock Laboratory (HRL) deep subsurface site, Sweden - OS_PC_MetaG | ecosystem: Environmental > Aquatic > Deep subsurface > Groundwater...
TCCATCAGTCAATCCAGTAAAGTTCAATTGCGAATATTTTGAGGTAGAGTTCGCATAAAGTGCTTGGACTTCTTCTGCAGATAAACTTCTATTGAAGATTAAGACGTCGTCGATGGTGCCGTTAAAAAAAGAACCACCATTGAGTCTTTGACCAATAACTAAATTTTGGTCAATTAAAATACTTCCATCTAAATGATCAAAGTTAGTAGTTGTACTTTTTTGAGAACCATCTACATAAATCTTAACATTTGTAGCAGGAGCAATACCTGAAGCATTTATGAACCCTGTATAAGTTAAAATTACTTGATGCCATAAATTGTCGCTAAAAGTCTCAACAGTGTCTACATCTATTAATCTTCTTGGTGTTGTAGACCAATAATTAACTAATTGCATTTTAATTTTACCCTCAAATATCCTTAATTCATATCCATTATATCTAGGAGCAGATTGCAACAATTTTGAAATAACCATCTGATGACCTGTTGTTTGACCTGTTTTAAACCAAAAACTAAAACTAAAATTATTATCTCTTTCAAAATCAAAATTAGCTTCATTCGCTACATTGATATAACCTGAAACCCCATCAAACGAAAACCCCTTCCCCATATAACCAGCATCTGTTTGCACAGCATTTCCAACAGCAGTTCCATTATTACTATTTCCACTCCAAACAACTAAACCACCCCTTTCAACTAAAATAATATCATTAGAAACATCAACATCATAAATCTTGCCTGAATATGGAACTTTTGTGATTGATTTTACTTTTATTTGATTATTATTTTCATCTAAAAAGTAAATTTCTTTATTATTTTCATTAATATCTTTGTAAACATCTGTTATCTTTTTAAGTGAGAAATCAGATAAGTTTTTCTGAATAGAAAAACTTAAATAATCATTATTCTCATTATTATCTGTTAAAATGGAAGAATTAATTAAGCATAAACTAAAGTTAGATTCTGAATTCTTAGCCAAAGCAGTGGTTAAGTTGATGAAACAAAATATATTTGAAGGGTTCATTAAAACTGGAGAACTATCTGAAGAAGACCAAGAATTCTGCGATAGTATTGATTGGTATCCAATTGATGAATTAGAAGTAAGAGAAGAATATGTAAAAAAACTTAAAGCAATAGCTGAAGGTGAACATTTGTCCATGACTGTTGAAGGATTAGATAAATTAATGCATATCAAATGACTTTCGAATTTGAAATTTCTAAAGAATTGGGGAAAGTTATTGACAAACTCGAAAGGAAAAACAAAAATCTCACTATTGCTCTTAATAAAAAGATTAAGCAGATTATTGCTTGTGACAGCATTTCCATCCAACATTTCAAAAATCTCAGGCATGATTTGAGCCCTTTCAAAAGAGTTCAGATTGGAAGTTTTGTTCTTGTTTTCAGGCTTAAAGATAACATTCTCATTTTTGAGGACTTTGACCATCATGATTTGATTTACAAAAAAAGATTTTCCATCTAAACTTTCTTTATCATTTTCTCCTTCACCAACATAAACCTTATGCTCAGGACTAACAACTAATTCTCCCTCGGCAGTCTCAATAACATACATCTCCCCATCATGTTCATAAACCTGTTTCTCAAATGGTTTATGATATTCAACTTCTCCTGTATCTGAATTTAATGTAGCAATTTCATCATTATCATTTAAATCCTCAAAATATTTCCATCCATCAGATGTCATAACTTTTGTCTCATTATCATAACAATGCATATAATCTACAACTTTAGTACCCTCAACATCATCCATCCTCCACCAGCTTACTAAACTTCCATCAAAATCAATGAATGTACTTACATTTCCAATAGCATCACTCGAAGAAACATTCACAAATATATTATCAACAGATTTATTCAAACCATCAGCATCTGTTGTTGCATCATAACTTATTGCAGGATAAACATCATCAACAGTGAATATAACTGAAGTACCATTCACATAACCATCAGTATCATTACAGAAGACCGTCCAAGTATTTCCCCCTATCACCGATTTATTCTCAATATCTGTCCAATTAACCCCCGCCACAACCGCCGAAGAATTTGTAACCCCACCATCATTTGAATACCAACAAAAAGCCCCATTGTTCTGAGAATAATTTATATCCATCACATAATTCGTATAAGTAGTATTGAAAGGATAATGTATTCCAACAGCACCCATTGGAAATCCCATCTCAAAATTATAATCAACATTATTTTCATTAGTAGTAACATTATAACTAACCGACTTTGCATTATATGTAGAATTCGTCGCGTTAATTGTATAATTAGAATAATAATATCTCGCAGTAATATCAACATAATAATCAGTTATTTCTTGATAAGGATCCATCCAACCAGAACTATTTGTCATCACTGAAAATTCAACACTTCCAGATGAGTTCGCCGCCGTCACATTTGCAACAACAGCACTCCCCGCAGTATCATTAACATAAGCTTGGTAATACCATTTTCTAATAATCTCAATTGCCCCCCCATCTCCAGAATCAGTCACACCTTCAACATCAGAATAACTAACATTTAAGAAAGTATTATTTATTGCAGCACTCCCAGCATTATCTGTTTTAACATAAACATCACTTGAATCAGTATTATTTATCCACATATCTTTAAACATATTATTAGATGCAACAGGTCCTGCTAAAGAATCCAAATAAATCCCATAATTTCCTGATTGATTTACATAACCATTTTCAAAAGTATTATTTGAACTTTCATAAACATAAATTCCTGAATAAGCTCCACCTGTTGAACTATTCCAGATATTAAAATTATTAATACTATTGTTTGAGCTTGAATCAAGAAAGATTCCATATCGAGAGTTTGAATTTGTAGTTATGTTTGTTAAAGTATTATTTGAACTTGATAAAGAATAAATTCCACCAAAAGAGTTTGAATTTGCTGTTATATCTGTTAAATTATTATTTGAGCTTAAGAAAATATAGATTCCGTATTGAGTATTTGAATTTGCAATTATATCTGTTAATGTATTGTTTGAATTTTGATAAAGATAAATTCCAATATGAGAATTTGAATTTGCAGTTATATCTGTTAAGGTATTATTATTTGAGCTTGTTGTGAGAAAGATTCCATAACCATAAAATGTTCCTATATTTGAATTTACTATATTCTCTTGGATTGTGTTGTTTGAGCTTGTAGAAAGATAAATTCCATAAACAATACTAGAAGAACCTGCATTGGAAATACTAATATTACTATTTGTTATATAATTATCATCTCCTAGAAGATATATTCCATAAATGGATGAATAGAAACCAAAACTACTGCTTGTTATTATAGTCAAATTAGTGAAATTTCCATTATTTCCATTACTATAAATTCCAGCCCCAATTTGATAAATCCCCCCATTTTTAACACTTGTATAATTGTAACCTCCAGAATTGCTAATCCCATAATCATTTGCAGAGTTTGCATCTCCTGTTATATTATACCCAGCCATATCTATTGTAATATTATTAGCACCAATAGTCAAACAAGTTCCAGTAGTACTCAAATCATTTTGCAAAGTATAAGTCTTATTTGCAATACCCAAAGTCCCACAACTAATAACATTCCCAACATCAAACTGAAGATTCGCAGTAAGATCATTTCCTGTGACAACATAACTTTCCGAATAAGGATGATAACTCGAGTTCGTCGCGTTCATCGTATGTGGCGTCGCATAACTAGTCGTCCCAGAAACATTGGTATATTCAGTTATCTCTTGCTGAGCAATCCAACCAGAACTATTTGTCAGAACCGTCCATTCGATAACGTCCGAGGAATTAATCGCCGTAACATTTGCGATAACAGCATTTCCATTACTATCATTAACATATGCTTGATAATACCATTTTCTTATCAATTCTGCAGAAGTCCCAACAAACTCTCCTCCCCCATATGAAGTATTTACAAAAGTATTATTTGTCCCACCTGAAGCTAAAATATAAGTTGACCAGTTTCCACCTAATAAATTATTATCATAAAACACATTATGACTACTTCCACTATCTAAATAAATATCACTTGCCCAAGCATTTGGTGCACTTGCATTTATTCTTAATAAAGAAATATTAGATAAATCAATATTAGACAAATAAACACCATAACTTCTAAGAGCAGATGCAGATGCTGTTGAAACTACATTTATTGTTTCATTATAGATTGTGTTTGAAGTTCCCCTATACCAATAAAACCCATAACCACTTAATGATGCATCTACATTTATTGTGTTAGACTGGAATATGTTTGAATCCATTGAAGTTCCATCATTACTTAAATAAAACCCATAACCACTTAATGATGCATCTACATTTATTGTGTTAGACTGGAATATGTTTGAATCCATTGAAGTTCCATACTCATTATACAAAACAACCCCATATCCATTAGATAATGCAGAATAAACATTTAAATTATTTCCAGTGATATTATTATTCCCACCTGTAATCCCTGAACTAATTTTAAGATAAACCCCATAAGAATTTATAGAAGCTCCTGTTGCATTCCATCCAATTGTATTATTCTCAATATTATTTGAATCTCCATCTTCTAAATAAACAGCATAAGTATCATAAGCAATCTGTGAAATCATTGTATTATTATAAATTAAAGAATTATTAACCATATCTAAATAAATTCCACGACTGAAATTACCAATATTCCCAAAATTCTTTATTGTGATATTAACTAAATCAGAATCAGCATTTGTCTGTATTCCATAATCATCTACTCCCCCATCTCCTATAATTGAATATCCTGCACCATCTACAGTAATATTATTTGCACCAATAGTCAAACAATCTCCACTAGTACTCAAATCATTCTGCAAAGTATAAATTGTATCAGCCTGTGTCAAACTTCCACAAGCAGAAACATAAGTGCTGTAAAATGTAACACTTGTTGAATTCAAATTTCCAGCACTATCATTACAATAAACCGTCCAAGTATTTGCATCATTAACCCCACTCAATCCTGTCCAATTTACACCAGCATTCACAATACTTGAATTAGTCACACCTGCATCAACAGAATACCAACAATAATCAGCACTATCCACCGTATAATTTAATTCACTAATATTAATTGAATAAATTGTTGCATTTACAGGATATGCAATACTTATCTGAGGATAAGTAGTATCAATAGAAAAACTCACACTTTCTGTATTATTCACATTTCCTGCTCTATCCTGCGAATAAGCAGTAAGTGAATGACTTCCCTCGCTGAGTGTTGAATTATGATTTATTGCAGTTGCATTATATAATGCAGTTATCTCATCAGCACTTAAACTTCTATTGAATATCATTACGTCGTCGATGGTGCCGTTGATAGCCCTATTAGCAGAAGCACCAAATAAACTTCCAATTAGAAGATTATTACCATTATCATAAAATGGATAAGCAATAGTAGTACAAGAATCCAAAACTCCTTGAAAATAAGCACAAAGTTTAGTTGAATTCCAAGTCATAACTAAATGGTGCCAAGTATTAAGTTCGCTTGTTACAACAGACTCTGCAGTTGAACTTGTCAAATTACCTATCCTCATAGTATATTGGTTACTAGTATAATGTCCCATTTCAAGATAAATGGTTCCTGCAGATCCTCCTGCAGATTTAGTTAAAATTCCACCATAAGTCTTTAACCCCTTATTATATGCCCAAGCCGAAATAGTTCCACCAGTTTCAAGAGAAGTGAGATTGACATTCCCCATATTTATCTCATCACCATCTCCATCAAACTCAAAACCCTTACCCAACTTTCCAGCATCTGTCTGCACAGCATTTCCAACAGCAGTCCCATTATTACTATTTCCACTCCAAACAACTAAACCACCCCTTTCAACTAAAATAATATCATTAGGAACATCAACATCATAAATCTTACCATTATATTTCTCTTTCTCAATACTCAAAATCTTTACTAGTTCATTCTTACTATCTAAAAAATAAACATCTTCTCCTTGATTAAATCTTGAATAAGTTTTTGTTATTTTTTCTAAAGAGAAATTAAATGCTGGGACGCCCCCGCCGGGAATCGAACCCGAAAGTCTTGGGAGACCTCGTTTTTCAAACGAGTGCATTACCATTGATGCTACAGAGGCCTTCCCAGCAACATCCCTACAAACAGAAAAGTTTATATACTTTCCCTCACTCAAACAATTACAATCTTGGGAGATTTGCATTACCATTAATGCTACATTTTCAGTAGCATTTTCTTTATTAATTAAATTTTTATTACACCAAGAAAGATTTATATAGTTATTGCCATTATATATATCATAATTGGGTATCAACAAGTTGCATGATTTGACCATTCCGTTCGAATCCTTTTTCTTTTCTTTAGAATTTTTAGTAACACCTACCAAAGAACTTAAATAATCCTCTTCATTTATTTTTACTGCATCTTGACCCGACCGAGAAACTTCAGATTTATCTTGAATTAGTACCTGGGGGACATAAAGGTCTTTAGAGCTGAGTTGCCCCCGCGCCAGTTCAGATGTATTTTTTTCAATTGAATTAACATAAACCTTATGCTCAGGACTAACAACTAATTCTCCCCTTTCTCCATCTTTCTCCTCAACTTCAATAACGTACATCTCCCCATCATGTTCAAACTCCTGATATTCCATAGGCACCTCCCACTCTTTCTCACCAGTCTCAGCATTTAAAGTCATAACTTTATCACTATCATCTAAATCATCAAACAACTTCCATTCTTCTTCACCATTTTCATTCAAAGTCAAAATCTTTGTTTCATTATCATAACAATGCATATAATCTTCAACTAAAGCACCCTCACCAGTTTGATTTACATCATCCATCCTCCACCAACTCACAAGAGAATTATCTAAATTAGAAACAAGAGAACCTGTTCCTTCTTCATCTGTAGAAACATTAAATATTATTGTTGCATTACTATAATTAGTTTCAATAGGAGAATTAATTACAACACTTGGATTTGTCAAATCAATACTAAATGAATTTGTATCTGTCCCCATATTTCCAGCCAAGTCCTGAGCATAAGCAGTTATTGTATGTTCCCCTGCATCAAATGTTTCCAGATAATTTAATGCAGTTGCATTATAAAGTGCAATAATTTCATGAGCTGTTAAACTTCTATTAAATATCATAACGTCGTCAAGGGTGCCGTTGAAAGATTGTGTTGTTCCCTGAGTAATTCTTGTAGTTGTACCAACACTCATAGTAGCCCCAATAGTTCCAGCAGTATTATCAATACCATTTAAATAAATTTTAGAACTCTGAATATTAGTATAATTGAAAACACCAACCACATGATACCATTGTCCTGTATTTATTGTTCCAGTTCTAACTCCCCCTACAAGACCATCATCCAAATATAATTGATTACTAAAAAAACCAATTAAAAAGTCATTAGAATTTGCACTATCAGTATTAAACAATCTTTTAAAATTAGTAGTGTCCAAGGCATAAATCCACATTGAAACAGTTGTATCAGAAGAATAATTCAAGGCATTATTCCCAACATCAACATAATCCCCATTTCCATCAAACTCAAACCCCTTCCCAAAATACCCAGCATCCACTTGATGAGCCCCATCAACAGCAGTTCCATTATTACTACTCATATAATCAATCACAGTTGAACCAGAAACATCATCCATTCTCCACCAACTAACCAAACTTCCATCAATATTCAAAACACTTGAATTTGCACCAGATGTTGTCACATTAATATTTCTCACACCACTTGCATAACTCTGCCCATCAATAGGATTATCAATTGTTGTTGTCGGCGCAACATCATCAACAACAAAACTCACACTTGTAACATTTTCATTTCCAGCACTATCATTACACCATAATGTCCAAGTATTACTACCCAAAGAAGAATTCCCACTCAACCCAGTCCAGTTTGTTCCTGCATTTACAGCAGTATAATTAAACACACCCGCATCAATAGAATACCAACAACTACTTGCATCACTTCCAATTGTATAATTCAAAGCAGTTACATAATTAGCATAAGTTATATTCAAAGGATAAGTTATATTTGCTTGAATAACCCCAACATCACTTATATTCAAAGTAAAATTCTGTTGTGTTCCAGTTATATCAATACTAGACAACAAAGGAGTATAAAACTGATATGAATCAGGAATAAATTTAAAGTCCTGCAAAACATGAGTTGCATCAGTATCAATCACAAAACTCTCTGTCCCTCCAGAACTACTCAAATTCTTATAATCAGTATAAACCCAATCTGCTCTTCCTTTAATATAAAGTTGTTTTATCTCATCTGCAGATAATGAACGATTGTAAATTGCGACTTCGTCGATTGTGCCGTTCCAAACGTGGGTGCCAGTTTCTATAGAACCTATATATGCATTTCCAGTTTGGTCAAAATTACCTCCCAAAACAGAAATATCTATAGTATTTTCTTGAACCCCATTAACATATAAGGTAAGATTTCCAGATTCATTCCAAACACATAATATATGGTTCCAATCACCATCAGTAATTGCTGTTGAAGAATAAATTCTTTTTTCTGAAGTAGAGGTATTAACTGCAGAACAAGATGCCTTATAAAGAGTAACCCATATACCCATATCATATCCATTATAAGGGGAAGAAAGACCATCCCTATTACTAAATATCATATCATAATTATTCCCTGATGTAGTTTTTGCCCAAGCACTTACAGTTATATAACCAGAATTAGTTAAATTTAAACTATTATCGTGTTGTATCTCAACATAATCCCCAGCCCCATCAAACTCTCCAGCATTTCCAAATAAACCACTCGTAGTCACTGAAGCATTCCCATCAACAGCAGTCCCATTATTCAACCCCATTGCATCAATAACTTCTCCAGCAGTTCCATCCCAAACACTTTCATCCATATGCCAATAACCAACCAAACTACTTTCACCTGCAAAATCACTATCTAAATAACTATCACCAACATCCCAGTGCCCAACCCTTGCTGAAACATTTGTATTCATATTATTTTGAAAATATGAAGTTAAATTATACTCATTTCCTCCAGCAGTTATTGTCTGGAATTTATAGGTTTGATTTCCTGTTGGTTTGAAACGAGCTGATTGGTTGTTGTATAAATCTGTAATTTGCTCTTGTGTTAATGAGGTGTTGAAAATCATGACGTCGTCGATTGTGCCGTTGAATGTAAGCCCTGCAAAATTTCCAATACCATAAGTATTCAAAACTAAAGACCTAGTATTACTCCAAGCATTAACAGCACAACTTCCAGAAGTATCATCTACCCCATCTAAATAAATCTTAATACTTGAAGCATTTAAAGCAGAAACAACAAGATAATGCCAGCTATTATCAGTAATAGGAGTAGTCCCCCAACAGAGACGCTGTGATTCTGTAGCATTTGAATAAGAAAAAACAGGGAGATTATTTGAATGATAACCAAAATAAGCATTACTAGTTCCTCCAGTAATCAAATCAAATCTACCTGACTGGGTTCGTTTTATCCATCCAGATATAGTAAAATTAGAATAATAAGGAACACTATTTGCTAAAGTCACATAATCCCCTACCCCATCAAACATCTCAGCACCCCCATACATCCCATTTGTAGTAAAACCACTATCAGCATCTTGCCCCCCAACAATCGTCCCATCATTCCCCTCCCCACTATAATCATAAACACTAGTCGCCGAAGTATTTGTATCAAACGGCATATACAAAACCAAACTATCATAAGGCGCAACATCTGAAATATTCAAATGAGTAAAATTATTCTCCTCGACAACATCTTGCATTAAAAATTCATTAACAGCAGAAATATCTGTTATTATAATTGTCGGATCCACAATATAATCAAATTCAACCCCACCCCCAATAACTTTCAAATCAAAAACATCATAACTTTCATTCTCACTTAAATTAGTCAAATAAACTTTATACCAACCCTCAGAAGAAATATTTTCAAACACGGCAACAATCCCGTCACTATTTTCTCGATAAACTTCAACACTCGGATAATCAACAGAATAATTCACAATCCAGTCATAACCCAAACTACCAAGCTCCCCCTCAAGCTGAGCAAGCTCAGCTTCCAAATCTCCCTGAGACTCAGCAATAACCAACCCCGCAACCACTATAAAAATCCAAATACCAAAAATCACACAGGCTAACATCAAATCATTTTTCTTATCACTAATCTTCATTTTCAACAACCTCCAAAAAATCATCTTTAGTTAGTTTCACCCATTTCGAACAAAACCTCAATAAATCATTACATCTAGAAAAAGGGCTACATCTAATTCTATCAAAATAAGTAAACAACACAGTTTCTATTCCAATCTCAGTCAATTTCTTAACAACCGGAACGAAATCACTATCCCCTGTTAATAAAACCACTTTCTTCAAATCAGGAAAATAATTCAAAACACTAACCATATCAATTCCCAAAAGCATATCAACACCCTTCTGCTTAAAAACAAATCCTCTATCAACTTTCAACCTCTGCGTCCTACCTTCCCTAACAACTATCCCCTCTTTTTCAAACCTAAAAACAAACTTATCATAAATCTCCCTCATCCTCATTTCCCTTAGATTAAATTGTTTATCTTGAAAAGGAGGAGCATCATACAAAAATATCTTCTCAACAAACAAATTATTTTTATTCGCAACATTTTCTATAAATATCTTTGTGCTAAATTTGACCCCAGACTTAAAAAAATACTTTTTCAAACGAAAAAAATAAGCATTATCAATAAAAACAACAACCTTAAAAAAATCATCCGGCGACTCCGAAGAATCACCGGGGAGTATCTTACCACTCAAATTATTCTTTTCTTTATAAATCTTTTCATTTATCTCTTTCATCTCCAGCCACCAAAAAATTTACTTAACTTAGACAGAAAACCATCATCAATAAAAACAAGAGTAGATTTCATAAAAACAAGAGTAGATTTCATAAACCCACCCCAAAAAAAGACTCATCCGGCGACCCATTCCGATCACTCGGGAGCATATCACTAATATGGTTATTTATAACTTTATGAACTTTTTCTTTATCACCCACATACACTTTTCTACTCCTCATCGAAAATTTTGTATATTCTTTTTTCATCATTCTATTGTTAATGCCCTGCATGGTCTTCGGACAATGCTGGGCTTTTTTTACTCTCTCCTTATCCATCAATCAACCTCCTCAACTCATTAATACGCCTCTTCTTCTCATAAATCTCGCACGGAACTTCTATCCCATTTATCAAAATACTTTCATTACATCCACCACGGGCATACAAAGTAATATCCTTACTGTTATCCAAGGGAACCTCAAACGTAACCCGAACAAACTCACCATCATCAATCACCGGCGACCAATTCCCATCCTGCGCCCTAACATCATCATAAATATCCTCAATAAAAGTCCGATTCTCATCCAAATGCTCCGCCCCAGTAATATGAATAATTTCATAAACCTGAACCGACAAATGTGGAACGACCCATTCAATATAATCCACATAACCATCGCCATCAAAATCATACGGAACATAGTCTGCTTCAATCTTTATCCCTTCAGGAGAATTACTAATATTAAGAGCATCTTCAACCTCTTGTTCTAAAACCGACTGCACACTTTCCTCGATTTCAACTTCAAAGCCAGAAATAACCCCGCCCGTCAAAAGAGTCGTAACCTCGTCGCCTTTCTTAGAACCTTTTTCATTGATCTCTTTTTCCTTAAGTTCTTTAGCCTCTTTTTTCTCTTCCTTTTCTTTTTCCTTGATTTCCTTTTCAACAGGAGCTTCTTCAATTACTTCCTCTTCAATAGTCTCATTTGTTCCTTCAATAACTGGTTCTTCTTCGACAGTAACATTGGTCTCTTCAGTCACATTAACTTCTTCAACAGTTTCATTAACGGTAGTCTCATTTGTCTCGGGGACGACAGTTTCATTGACAATTTCTTCTGTTTGATTTAAAACTTTCTCAACAATCGTCTCATTAGTTTCTTCAGTCAAATTAGTTTCAGATACGATAGTCTCATTAACAACAATAGTTTCATTAGCCTCCTCCACGCTAGCATTCAAATAACCATATCTAATTGCATCCTCAACCGAAGCATACCAATAAAGTTTCAAATCACTAGAATTCATCCTCATCCCCAAACCATCAACACGAGTATAAGACAAAATGTCAGTATAGTTCAATTCATCGGGAGCATGCACAACAACTCGCTTCCCATTAGACAAACTCGTCTCATTCGTCTGAGGCGCCTCAGTATAATATTCGACCGCGACATTTTCCTCAGTCTGCGAAATGCTCCCCAAATCAACAAGAGTAGAATTCTCCGTATCCGTGATGTCTCCAGCAATCTCTTCCTCCAAAATAACATTCCCAGAAATAGTAAATCTAGTCAACCAATTCCAAAATCGAGTCAACCATCCATCACCAGCCCGAATATCAAAAGCAACATTCCCAGTAATCAAACTTCCCCCAACCAGTTCTTCACGGTCAGTTTCCTCAACAACATTTTCAAAATCATCCATCTGTCCAATCGCCTCATCGACTTCCTCCCCAGTCAAAATAGAAATATTCTCCGCGTCCTTAGGTAATTCAACCAATAAATATCCATCACGAGGCTCACCAGAGTCATCCCTTGGGGAAACATTCACCCTCTTAATCCACTTAACCTTCCGGTGGATAACAGCCTTATATTGTAAAGTCGAAGTATTAACAACAGTCGCATTCAAGATAATTGTCTCATTTAGAATAAGAGTCTCATTTACCAAAGTTTCGTTAACAATTGTTTCATTCAATTCAATTACTTCCGTTTCATTAATTTCTTCAGTCAAATTAACCTCGGGGGTGACAGTTTCATTTGTTAAGGTTTCGTTCAATTCAGTAACATTTTCTAAAACCTCTGTTTCGTTCAATTCCTCTGTGACATTAAGCTCCTCAGTTTCATTAGAATCTTCAATTACCGCCCCCCCACCAGATGAACCCTCAGAATCTCCTTCAGTCGGAACTTCTTCAACTGGTGTTTCTTCAGTCGGAACTTCTTCAACTGGTGCTTTGCCTTCATCAGAAGGTACACTCGGGAGTGCATCAACAGGTTCCTCTAAAACTTCCCCCATATTTTCCTCAATTGGAGTTTCTTCCTCAATTGGAACTTCAGAAGTTTCTTCAGAAATTTCCTCCGTGACAGTCTCTTCAGAAACTACTTCTTCAGCTACAGACTCTTCACTAACCGATTCCTCGGCAGAAATATCACTTGGACTATCAGAATCACTTGGACTATCAGAACTAGATTCACTACTACTTTCACTCGAAACCGAATCACTCCCAGAATCCGAACTTCCACCAGAGTCTCCACCACTATCGGAACCTCCTGAATCTCCACCACTGTCTGAACTTTCCCCATCAACAACAAGTCCAGTCACCCCATCAACAACACTAGAAAAAAATGCGCCAACAGAACCAACAACATTTTTAGAAGCTTTACCCTGATTTAATAAAACATCGGTGGTGTAACTGCCCCCAACCACTAAAGCCAATGCCAAAAAACCAATGAGAAAAAACAACGACAAAGATTTCTTCTTCTCTTCTAATTTTCCAAGATACCTTTTCTGAACTTTTCCATTCTCATCCCTATAACTTTCATAAATATATGGTCCGTAACTCTTTCCCTTCTTTTTAACAACTCTTTTATAACTCATTTTTTAAAAGAATCACAATTGGAAGCAAACACCAACTTCTTGTGACCCATAGGCCTGAATATTTGTGGTATAACCAGTATATAAATATTATTACCTCTAAAAATTTTGTGGAGTAACTACAATTTTATCCTCAATGAATCATAGAAAAGATAAATTTATCAAAAAGAAAACTCCCCAACCTTTTGAAAAGGGAATTTGTATCTAAATGAAGATTATTTGCCCAAAAAGAAGGCCAACCATACATTGTATAATTAACGGGTGTTTTGTAATAGGCAAACTTTTAAAATGTATTTTGTTGTATTCTTTATGAAAAAAGATAATCTTATTTGGATTATAGTTGCTTTAATTATTGCCTTGGCAATTATAGTCGGTGCGTATATAATTTCAAATAATAATCATTCAAATAACGATATTTCAGACACTTCTATTATAGAATGTGGGGATGGGGTATGTAATGTAAATGAAGCACCTACAACCTGTCCTGAAGATTGCCTTAATCCAACATCAATAGAAGAACCAGAAGATAGTTCAGAAATTTGTAAAGTAGAAGGAACTGGTTGTTTAAATAATATTGATTGTTGTGGGACTATGTTATGTTGTAGAACTCAAGGATACTCAAGTGGCTATTGTGCTATATCTTGTGCATAAAAGATTAATCAACCAATTTTTTTATTTTAATTTTCGGATACCGACAACTTTATAAACTTAGGGTACCTAATTTATTTATGAAAATAATGAAATCAGTAGATAAAAAAGTTGGTGAAACTATTTATTATAAGTATAAAATTAATTTACCGAAGAAGATTGTTGAAGAAAGCGGTTTATTAGAGGTGGATGTTAAAGTAAAATTAGAAAACAAAAAAATTGTAATTGATAAAATCTAAATTATTAGACCTCTCTTCAATAATTCAAATGTGGCAATTATTGGAGATTTTTCAATACTGTATTTTCCCCTTCTAAGTTTTTTTAATATATTAAGTTTAACAAGTCTTCCTACATATGGCGGAGAAACTCCCACACCACTTATCTCCGTACTTTGAACGATATCTTTATCTAAATTAGCGATTTTAGAAAAAGATATAACATCTTGGTCTGAGGCATCTGGAATTTCATGGTCTAGCCAACTTTGACCAATTGATACTGCTTTCTTTATACTTTCAATTACTCTTTCCTTAGTTATTATTTCATTTTCTAAATAACTTGCAGAAGCAAGACACTGAACTAAATAAGGATAACCACTAGTTATTTTATGTAGCATACTAATTGCTTCATCATCCCAACTAGTTTCTTCTGAATTGAGTGGTTTATTAAGAACCTCTTTTGTCTCTTCTAAATTGAATCTTCCTATATTAAAATTTGCACCAGAGAATATTCTTGCTACTGGAGAATAATTATCTACAAGCTTTTCTTCAAACCCAATAAATCCGCTTATAACTAATAAAATTGGGATTTCCGACATTTCTTCTACGAGAGTTTTTAATTCTCCTATGGCTTCCACAGCTAACCAATCGGCATCATCTATTGCAATCAAAATTAAACTTACATTTTTTAAATTTTCAACATAAGTTCTCCATTGATGATATTGGCTTTTATTACTATTTTCATTCTTTAATTCCATCCCAAAACCAAAGGCATTTATTCCATTTATATTTTTTGTAGCCGATTTCATCCTGTCAATAAGATTTTTTCTTTTTTCTATTTGTTGTAATAACTCTTCATTTAACAATCCATATAACTCTTGCTCAGTTGTCGTTCTAGCTAATTTTCTACTTATTATTAAAACATCTGACGGAATATCCCCAATACTTTTTATTTCACTGGTTATTTTATTAATCAATGAAGTCTTGCCTACACCCCGATGACCATAAATAAGAATTCCCCCAGATTTTTTATGCTGTTTAGCCATTTCTATTCTTTCCCTTAATTGTTTTAAGATATGAATTCTTCCACCAAAATATTCTGGTCTTGCAGGGGTTTGTGGGTCATAGGGGTTTGGCATATTGATATTTAACTTCATTAATTAATATTAATATAAGAAGTTAATATATAAACTTTATGGTCTATATTCGGTATCCGAAAAGTTTATATAGTTAGGTACCCTAATTATACTATGGAAACAAAACAAACAATATGCCCACATTGTAAGACAGAGAACATAAAGAAAAATGGCTCTCGTCAAACACAGAACAGAGGAAAAATTCAAAGATACCAATGTAAAGAATGTAATAAGAAATTTATACAAGACAACGGATTCTTTAGAATGAGAAACCACCCAAAGAAGATAACTGCAAGTATAGACTTATTCTTTAACGGGCTTTCAACAAGAAAAGTCCAAGCACATCTTAAAGCGTTCTTTCCACACAACTGCACAAACATGACGGTTTATAACTGGATTATCAAATATTCAAAAAAGATTTCAAAGTTCTCCGACGGATTAGAATTAAAAGTTGGCTCTGAATTACAAATTGACGAACAATCTTATAGTAGATTAGGAAATCAAAACTGGTTAATTGATTCTATTGATACTAAAACTCGTTTTGTTGTAGCCTCAAGTTTTCATAAATCAAGAGGACAAGAGGACAAGAAGAAATTAAAGGAGTTCTTAAATTAGCAAAATATAAAACAAGGGGAAATATAACTACCATAACTTCTGACGGCTACACAGCTTATCCAAAATGTGTTAAAAATATATTTGGTTATAACAATAAAACACATCAGTATAAAGTATTTCATAATGTAGTTAATGGCTCAAAAGGAGAGGGATTTAATGTTCCTATTAAGAGATTTCATAATAATGTTAGAGATAGAACAAAAATAATGCGTGGCTTTCACGGAAGTGTAGAAAGTGCCGATGCTATTTTAAAATCCATCTAAAAAATTCCCCCTTTCAAAAATTCTAAAAAATTGAGGTTTATGCAACAATACAATACACCAACCGCTAAGGTAACAATGTAGGCCAACCACAACCTATTTAAAGCAAAATTTTCTTCTGACAACATGAAATCTGGAAGAAAAGAATCTGGGGGCAGATATAAGAAACCCAAGAAAAAAAAGTTAACTGGTAGACAAGGTCAAGCAAGAGTTGTGAAACTTGGGAATAAAAAAACTAAGACACTTAGAACAAAAGGTGGAAGTAAAAAATTAGTCTCTTTCCTTGGAAATATCGCAAATGTAATTTCTAATGGGAAATCTAAAAAGTCTGCAATAAAGACAGTTCTTGAAACCCCTTCGAATACCTTCCTCGCAAGACAAAACATCCTCGTAAAAGGAGCAATTATAGAAACAGAACTCGGAAAAGCAAAAATCACAAACAGACCTTCTCAAGAAGGAAATATTCAGGCTGTTTTAGTCGAATAATTCTAATTATCTTTTATCGACGAGGCTAAAATAGAAAGCCTTTTAAAGGCACTCTATTTATAAATCTTACGATGGCCGGAGCAAAGAAATGTCCAGAGTGTAACAGTTCTAAATTAATATACGATGAAACACGGGGAGAAGTTATCTGCGGAGCATGCGGACTTTTAATCGAAGAGAAAATGGTTGATACTACTCACGAACTTCGTTCTTTTGACAAATCTCAAAAAACCTCTCGAGGAGGAGCTCCGATCTCCTTACAAAAATTCGATAAAGGTTTAACAACTAATGTCGGTGAAATCTCAGACATCTATAAACTAGATTCTACACAACAAACACGAAAATATTTAAGATTAAAGAAATGGCAAGAACGAGTTTCAACTTCAATTGAAAGAAACCTAAGACTCGCAATGTCAGAATTACGAAGAGTTGCATCTTTCCTAGATTTGCCGTCGGTAGTTCGAGATGAATCTGCAAGAATCTATAATTTTGTTCTTCAAAGAGGACTTGTCCGAGGACGTTCGATGGAATCGGTAATCGCAGCATGTATCTACGCAGCATGTCGTTCCTACAACATTCCACGAACACTTGACGAAATTTCAAACGCATCAGAAGTGGAACGAAAAGAAATCGGACGAACATATCGTTTCATTATCCGAAAAATAGGATTAAAAGTAACTCCGAGTTCCCCAAAAGATTACATCTCAAGGTTCTCCTCAACATTACACCTCTCACCCGGAACTCAAAACGAAGCATTAAAAATTCTGAGAAAGGCTGAAATCTCCGAACTCACAAGTGGACGAGGACCTGCCGGAATCGCAGCAGCAGCACTTTATGTTGCAGCACTAATCAACGACGAGAAAAAGACCCAAAGAGAAGTTGCAGATGTTGCCGGAATCACAGAAGTTACAATCCGGAACAGATACAAAGAACTTCTTGAAAGATTAGACCTTGAAGATAAAATGAGAATCAAGGAAAACGAAAAGAAAAAGAAATCTGCCCAAGTCTAATGCAATAATCATTATAAAGAATTCAATCCTTCAAGCATTAATGACAATAGACCACTACAAGGAGAAAAGATTCTTTCTAAAAAATACATCCATCTAAAAAGAAAAGTTTCCAAGACTAGAAAAGACAATAGAAATTATGAAGTATTAACTAAAGAGCTAAATGATTACAAAAAACAATTCTATAAATCAAAAATCGACGACATAATGGAAAACTGGAACAATCACAACTACTGCCCGGGGAAAAAATGGCGTCGTGCAATAACTGGTCTCGTAAAAACAATTAATGAAAGGAACTTTTGAAATGAGGGAAGGAGAATCCTTAAAAAGGTCCTTATGCCGGGAATCAACGCGAACCCCCCAAATAGGCTAGGCAACGAAACCTCTTTAAATCTATAAATCCTAGAAGAATCATGAATTACAAAACTTCAGTTATTAATTCTCAAAAAGAACTTAAGATAATAAATAAAACAAAGGATTATCTGATAACTAAAGCAAAATATGGGCCCTCTAAAGAAACAATTATTCCATTAGTCTTAACAAAAGAACTATCATTCCTTGTAGCAACAATAATCGGGGACGGACATCTCAAAAAAAGCAAAAAACAAATTTCAATAGAATTAACAGATTTTAACCTACTAAAACAAATACAAAAATACTGCAAGAGAGTGTTTGACAGAAAATTTAATATTAACCAAGTAAAACAAAGGTTTGGAAGAAAACAATCATGGCAAATACCAATGGACAGCAAAGCTATTTACAATTTTCTAAATCAAACCTTTGAAATTCCGATTGGTAAAAAAAGCCATATAGTAAAAGTTCCAGAGTTCATAAAAAATTCAAATAAAAAAATAAAAAAAGCTTTTCTTCAAGGAATTATGTTAACCGAAGGTGGGAAAAGAAGGAGGGGATATGGATTATCAACCGCAAGTAAAGAATTACAAAAAAACCTAGTAGACCTATTTACAGATATAGGGATTCCGACAAGCAAAGACAAATGGATTTACAAAAAGTATAAAAAGGAATATTATGGTCTAATATTTAAGAAAGACTATTATGACTTCCTTATGAGGGAATGCCGGAGTGGTCAAACGGGCTACGTTTAGGCCGTAGTGGATATTTCCTACGGGGGTTCGAATCCTCCTTCCCTCATTTCATATAATTTCCAAAGGAAATTATATTTCATGGAAGTAGAATTCTAAGGCTTGAGAGCAGATAGAAGCTGATTTTGGGGGTTTGAGGATTTCGCTTCGAGCAA
>Ga0180009_10003057_pt1 | contig 19309 bp, 19 predicted proteins | sample OS_PC_MetaG_FD_123537 | JGI IMG/M metagenome (GOLD analysis project Ga0180009, IMG submission 123537) | Groundwater microbial communities from the Aspo Hard Rock Laboratory (HRL) deep subsurface site, Sweden - OS_PC_MetaG | ecosystem: Environmental > Aquatic > Deep subsurface > Groundwater...
CCGCAAGGCATGGCTCGCAGGTCATGGCCATTCCATGGCCAAGAGCCATAACACAGCGGATGAGTGCTTTCCGGCTCGCCCTGCGGGAGCGCACCTGAGGCTGCATTACGGCGTTGCAATCCTGGTCAAGGGCTTGCCATTCACTGCCCAGACACTTCGATTCGCGTCTGTACTGCAGCCTCAGGTATGTTCTGAATGTCACAGTATTTCCGGCGGGGTACACTAGTGTGAACACCGACAAAGATCTGCAGCGCTTGCAGGCACAATTGCAGCAGGAGCTGGCTGAGCTCGATGAAATTGCCGAGGATGCCGAGGCCGCAGCGGCGACGGTCGCGCTGGATCAGACCCGCATAGGTCGGCTCTCGCGCATGGATGCCATGCAGGGTCAGGCCATGGCGCAGGCCACCAATGCCCGCCGCCTGGCCCGCGCAACCGCCGTCCGGGCAGCACTGCTACACCTGCAGTGCGGTGACTATGGACTGTGTCTGGAATGTGGCGAGACCATAGCCAGCGGCCGTCTCCGGGTAAACCCTGCAGCCACGCTGTGCATCGCTTGTGCCGAACAGGCCGATCAGGGCAATGCCTGCTGAGCCGGGATGGTGTCCGACACACCCTGGTATACCCCGCCGAGATGCAACTGATTCAGTCAGCGTTTATCAGTTGCTGGCAAACTGAAATCCATGCATGCCGCTCATTGCGTGGCAGCAGCCGGTGGTATCATGTCGGGCTGACCAATCTCAACCTGCCACAGCGATGTCTCAACCACAACCTATGCGCACAATGATGAATGTTATCAGTGGCCAGACCCGCCACCGCAGCGCTGCGGTGGCGCTGGCGCAGATGGGTTTCGTGCTGCTGTTGTTGTTGCTCGCAGGCTGTCGCAGCGACGTGCCTCAGCCGGGCTACCAGTCCAGCGCTGCTGTGCTGCCCACCGGGGCGCTGGATGCCTCGCTGGCGCGACCACTGGCGTATCGTCTGCACATGCAGATCGATCCGCGCCAGCCACGCTTCTCTGCCGAATTGGAGCTGGACATCGCCTTGCTGCAGCCCGATGACGGCATCTGGCTGCATGGCCAGAACATTGTGGTTGAGCACATTGCCCTGCGCGACAGTGACGTGGAGGTGGATTATCAGCAGCGCCATGCAAGCGGTGTGGCCAGGGTTGGTTTTGCCACCCCGCAACCGGCGGGTGAACTCACCCTGCTGATTCGCTATCAGGCCGCGTTCGATGACAACCTGGCTGGCCTGTTCCGGGTACAGGAGCAGGGCGACTGGTATGCGCTGGCCAAATCTGAATCGATCCAGGCGCGCAAGTATCTGCCGGGTTTTGACCAGCCGGGCTTCAAGGCGCCGTTGCAGATCACTCTCGACATTCCCACTGGCCAGCAGGCCATCAGCAACACGCCGGCGTTCGCCCAAAGCGTGCTGGGTGATGGCATGACCCGCTGGCAATTCATGCCCACACCACCGATGCCGACCTATCTGCTGTCACTGGCGGTGGGGCCGTTCGATGTGGTGGAGTATCCGCCGATTCCGGCCAATGGCATCCGCGATCGCGAGATACCGCTGCGCGCAGTGGCCCGGCGTGGCAAGGCCGACGCCATGCGGCAGGTGATGGCGATCACTGCCGATTTTGTCAACATTCTGGAAACCGAACTGGGCGTGCCGTATCCGTTCCGCAAGCTGGATATCGTCGCCGCACCGGCCTGGCCCAGTGGGGCCACCGAGCTTTCGGCAGCCATCAGTTATCGGGAAGAGCGGCTGTTTCTGCCGGATGATGCACCACCGGCGGCACGCCTGGGCATGCTCGGCATTCACGCCCATGAGTTGGCCCACATGTGGTTCGGCAATCTGGTCACACCGCCCTGGTGGGACGATCTGTGGTTGAAAGAGGGCTTTGCCACCTGGGCCACACCGCTGACCCTGCAGCGTTTTGAGCCGGAGCAAAGCCATGCGCTGAATGGTCTGCGGCGCAATTTTGCCGTGATGCAGGACGATGCGCTGGCCAGTGCCCGCGCCATTCGCGAGCCGATTGTGCGCAATGAAGACATCCGCAATGCCTACGATGGCATCACCTACAGCAAGAGTCAGGCTGTGCTGCACATGCTGGACAGCTACTTTGGCGCCGAGCGTTTTCGTGCAGCGCTGGGCGAGTATCTGCGTGAGTTTGCCCATGGCACAGCCGATGCCGATCAGTTTTACGCCAGCATTGCCGCCAGCATGCAGCAGCCCGAACTGATCACGACGCTGCGCAGCTTTGTCGAGCAATCCGGTGTGCCGGTGGTCAGCTTGGATGCCGCATGCAGCGCCATGGGCAGTGAACTGACACTGCAGCAGCACCGCTATGCGCCACTGGGTTCGGCTTTGCGTGCAGCACATGACCCGCTGGCGGTGGCATCGACGGCAACCGCCAGCGCCGCCGAACGCAGCTGGAGCATACCGCTGTGCCTGCGTTATGGCATCGCCGGCAACAGTTACCGGCACTGCGCCCTGCTGACGGCACCTGAACAGAGCATGAGTCTGCCGCAGACGCAGTGTGCGGACTGGATCATGCCCAACGCGGCAGGCAGCGGATACTATCGCTGGCAGCTTGCGGACTCCGGCTGGCAGGCATTGCTGCAGCATTATGCTGCACTTGACGCCGGTGAAAAACTGGCCCTGATCGACAGTCTGCAGGCGGCGATGGCAGCCGGGGAAGCGGATCTGGAGACCTTTTTGCAGCTGGTGGAAACCATGTTGCAGCAAGCGGACACCCAGCCACGTCAGGTCATGCAGGCACCGCTGACGGTGTTTGCCGACACGCTGCAGCGGGTGTTGCCGGCAGACCAGGCCAACACCTTGCGTGGGCGTCTGCAACGGCTGTATCGCGATATCGATGTCTGCAGCCAGGCCGGCGACAATAGCGATCAGCAGTTGCTGTGCCGCAGCATGCAGCAGTTTCGTGCTCTCACGCTCAACGACAGCCTGCTGCGGGCACAACTGGCAGACCGCGCGACGCGCTTTATCGGTCTGCATTCAGCACCGGTGCCGCAGGCGCTGGATGCTGATCTGTATGAACTGGCGCTGACGGTGGCGGTGCAGGACATCGGCACGCGCTTTTTTGTCGCCCTGCAAAGTTTCGCTGCCGATTTTGATGATCCCCGTTTTGCTGCGGCAGTGCCGGTTGCGCTGGGTGCTATCAGTGACCCCGAACTGCTTCCGGCCGCCCAGGAGCTGCTGCTGCGGGCACCTGCTGACGAAACTGCCCAGGGTTTTCATCTGGGTCCGCGCGAGCGTTTTGACATGATCATGAGCATGTTCCAGAACAGTGCGCTGCGCGCGCAGCACTGGTCCTGGTACGCGCAGAATCTGCCCCGGATCCTGCAGCTGATTCCGGAGCAGTGGCAGCGGCGCACGCCGGAGGCGGCTGCTGTGTTCTGTTCGGCGCAACAGGCTCAGGCTCTGCAGCAGCTGTTTGCGCGCCATGGCGATCTGGCACCCGGACACGAACGCGCATTGGCGCAGACGCTGGAATCGATCCAGTTGTGTGCGGCCCTGCGCAAAGCGCTCACTGCACCCAATGCGGTGGCAGCCCAGCAGGCCGCCAATGGCTGAGCACAGCGGCAGCGCGCCAGTGCATGTGGTCATTCTGGCTGCCGGCAAAGGCACACGCATGCGCTCGACGCTGCCGAAGGTGCTGCAGCCGCTGGCCGGTCGTCCGATGATCAGACACCTGCTGGCCTGCGTGCAGCAGCTGCAGCCGGCGCAGATTCACATGGTCCACGGCCATGGCAGTGAACCGTTGCAGGCCGAACTGGCGGAGCAGAAGATTGCCTGGGTGCTACAGCCGGAGCAGCGCGGTACTGGCCATGCGCTGGCCTGTGCCATGCCCGGTATTCCTGATCATGCCAGCGTTCTGGTGCTGATGGCCGATCATCCGCTGGTGCCGCTTGAATTGCTGCAGAGCATGCTGGCTGCACCGCACCAGCTGGTGCTGGTGAGCATGCAGTTGACTGATCCGGCTGGCTACGGACGCATCGTGCGCGATGACCAGGGTGAGTTTGCGGCCATTGTCGAGCAGGCCGATGCCAGCCCGCAGCAATTGGCCATCAGCGAAGTCAACAGTGGCATTTACCGTTTTCCTGCGGCCCCGCTGCGCGACTGGCTGCAGCAGCTTGCCGCCGACAACGCCGCCGGCGAGCACTACCTCACCGATGTGCTGGCCATGGCGGTGGCCGCCAGCCAGCCGCCGCAGCTCATGCAGTGGCCGGACGCACAGTCGCTGCTGGGTGCCAACACGCAGCAGCAACTGGCCACGCTGGAGCGACACTATCAGCGGCAGCAGGCGGAGTTGCTGCAGCAACAGGGCGTACACCTGGCCGATCCGCAGCGCCTGGACATACGCGGACGCGTCAGCGTCGGCACTGATGTCAGCATTGATGTCAACGTCATCTTAAGCGGCGACTGCCGGCTTGGCGATGGTGTCAGCATCGGTCCCGGCTGTGTGCTGCACGATTGTCATATCGGGGCCAAAACCCGGGTGCTGGCGCACAGCGTGCTGGAAGACGTGCATTGCGGTGCTGCCTGCAGCATCGGTCCGTTTGCCCATTGTCGGCCGGGAACCCGGCTGGACGATGCGGTCAAAATCGGCAATTTCGTGGAAACCAAACAGGTAAGCATCGGCGCCCGCAGCAAGGCCAGTCACCTCAGCTATCTGGGGGATGCCAATCTGGGGCAGCGTGTCAACATCGGTGCCGGCACCATCACCTGCAACTACGACGGCGTCAGCAAACATGTCACCAGCATTGCCGACGATGTGTTCATCGGTTCCGACACGCAGCTGGTGGCACCGGTCAGCATCGGTCCAGGCGCCTTCATCGGTGCCGGCTCGACCATCACCCGCGATGCGCCGGCTGCGCAACTGACGCTGAGCCGCAGTGCACAGAAGACCATCGCTGGCTGGCAACCGCCACGGCCTGAACCTGACCACGACACGGCTGCCGGGCAGCCGGGTTCGAAATCTTCGCCGCAGACGCAAAAGGAGCAAGACTGATGTGCGGAATCGTTGCCGGCTGCGCCCAGCGTGACATTACCGAAATCCTGCTCGCCGGACTCTATGCGCTGGAATATCGCGGCTATGACTCGGCCGGCATGGCCATTCTGGATGCCGACAATGTGCTGCAGCAGCGGCGCACGGCCGGCAAGGTGGCGGCACTGGAGCAGATCATTCGTCAGCAGCCGCTGTCCGGACAGACCGGCATCGCCCACACCCGCTGGGCCACCCATGGCCGACCGCTGACGCACAATGCGCATCCGCACTACATCGATGAGCATCTGGCCATTGTGCACAACGGCATCATCGAAAACTACAGTGCCCTGCGCCGCGTGCTGGAACAGTCAGGCTGCCGGCTGCAGTCGGAAACCGACACCGAAATCATCGGTTGCCTGATCGCCGCGCGCATGGACGCCGGTGACGACCTGTTGGCGGCGGTGCGCGGCGTGCTGCCACAACTGCAGGGCTCCTATGCGCTGGCGGTGATGAGCACGCGCGAGCCGGGTGTGATTGTCGGTGCCCGTCATGGGCCGCCATTGCTGATCGGGGTCGGTTTCGGCGAGCACTATCTGTCCTCTGACGTGCACACGCTGTTGCCGGTGACCAATCGCATCGTGCATCTCGACGACGGCGATGTGGTGCGCATCGATCATGCCGGCTGGCAGGTCAGCAATGTCGCCGGCGAACTACAAAGCCGCGAGATCTACACCAGTGAGCTGTCGCTGGCCAACACCGAGCGGGGCAGTTACCGGCACTTCATGCAGAAGGAGATCTTTGAGCAGCCGGATGCGCTGTCGCGCACGCTGGACGGTCGCATCAGTGACGACCACCTGCTGCCCGGTCTGCTGGGGCTGGATGCCGACGCCCTGCTGGCCAGGGTGGATAACGTGCACATCGTTGCCTGTGGCACCAGCTACCATGCCGGGCTGGTGGCGCGCTATCAGATCGAACAGCTTGCCGGCATCAGCTGCACCGCCGAGGTGGCCAGCGAATACCGTTATCGCAGTCCGGTGGTGCCGCCAAACTGCCTGTTCGTGGCCATTTCCCAGTCCGGTGAGACCGCCGACACGCTGGCAGCGCTGGCACAGGCGTCCAAGGCCGGCTATCTGGCCACGGTGGCAATCTGCAATGTGCCGGAAAGCTCGCTGGTGCGGGCGGCGGATCTGCTCATGATGACCCGCGCCGGGCCGGAAATCGGCGTTGCCTCGACCAAGGCGTTTACCACCCAGCTGGTGGCGCTGCAGCTGTTGCAGCTGGCAATCATGCAGGCGCGTGGTGACCGTGCCGACACGCTGCCGGCACTGGTTGCTGATCTGCGTCGATTGCCGGATCTGGTGCAGCGGGCGCTGCAGCTCGATGATCAGGTCGAAGCCATGGCTGAAGCCTTTGCCGAGCGTCAGCACAGTTTGTTCCTGGGGCGCGGCAACCATTACCCGGTGGCGATGGAAGGCGCGCTCAAGCTGAAGGAGATTTCCTACATTCACGCCGAAGCCTATCCCGCCGGTGAGCTCAAACACGGGCCGCTGGCGCTGGTGGATGCCGACATGCCAGTGGTGGCGGTGGCGCCGAACAATCATCTGCTCGGCAAGCTGGTGTCCAACCTGGAGGAAGTGCATGTGCGCGGTGGCCAGCTGTTTGTCATTGCCGACCATCACATCAGTGACAACATCTCCAGTCATGCCCGCGTGCTGGAAGTGGAGACCGGCAGCGACTGGCTGGCACCGGTGGTGCTGACGATTCCATTGCAATTGCTGGCCTATCACGTGGCACTGCTGAAGGGCACCGACGTCGATCAGCCGAGAAATCTGGCCAAATCTGTTACAGTCGAGTAATCTATGGGTCTGTCTGCCGCAGCAGTGTGGCAGAGCCTGAACACACCACGATTCATCTGGAACGCTGTTATGAAAAGACGCATCCGCGAGGAAGAAGAAGCCGAGATCAACATCACACCGATGCTGGACATCGTGTTTATCATGTTGATCTTCTTTATTGTTACGACTTCTTTCGTGAAAGAAAAAGGCCTGGAGATCGCCCGGCCGACGCAAAGCGAACAACAGAAGGTGGATCAGGAAAATCTGCCCATCGTGGTGAAAATTGATCACCTCAGCACCATCAGGCTGAATGGTCGCGAAGTCGATCAAGCGGCCATGCGCGCAAATCTGGAGCGCGAGAACGCGGTGAAACCGAAAGCGCCACTGATCATTGCCGCGCACCCGGATGCCGAGACGCATGCACTGGTTGCGGTGCTGGATGCCGCCAACATTGTCGGCATTCAGGGTGTCAGTGTGGCGACCACCAACCAGTAGCGCTTTGACCTGCTGAGCAGGTCAGTCCGGCAATGTCGACAGCGGCATTGCCGTAGGACAAGCCGCATTGCCAGCTGCGACTCAAAGCCGCATGGTTGACTAGCCCGGAATCTGCAGTACCTGCCCGACCTTGATCCTGTCCGGATCATCCAGCTGGTCACGGTTGGCTTCGAAAATCCTCATGTAATCACTGCCCTTGCCATAGTGCTGCTCGGCAATTTTCCACAGCGTGTCACCACTGACCACGGTGTGGGTGCTGTCAGCACTGCTGGCGCTGCCCTGGTCACTGTGGCTGACTTCGGCAGCCGCGCTGCTGTCACCCACGGCTGCTGGCGCTGAACCTGCGGGTGCAGCGGGTCCGATCTGCATGTTGTCCTCGACCGATTGCAGCTGTGGAATGGCGCTGACCAGTTCGACAATGCGTTTGCGCTCGGCGGCGCTGGCCGCGTGACCGCCGATGGTCACTCCGGTACCGGTAAACTTGAAGGTCAGTGTGGACGGATCAATGCCGGCATTGCGCAACACCACGCTGGGCGGGGTCACGGTGTCGGTGCTGCCGGTCTTGTTCTTCTTGAGAAAATCAAACATGCCCATGATGCGTGCTCCTGATGGCTGATGATCTGGTGGGTGATTATTGCTGACTGGATGAGATTGCCGCCGCCGCTTCGCCTGACTGCAGCCGGGCAAAGTGATCACGCAACTGGGTGATGCCGTCGCTGCGCGTGCCGGCGGCTGCAGCGCTGGCCACAGCCGCTTCCGGGCTGCTGCCCTGCTGCTGCAGATACAAGGCCGCAGCGATGCCGGCCCGATGTCCGCTGGCGCAGTGCAGCAGGACCTTGCCGGGTGCAGTCTGACTGATCACTGAGCTGATTCCGGCCATGGTCTGCGCGTCGGGCAATGCCCGCCCCATGGGCAGGTTGGTATAGCCCAGATCAAGCTCTGAGGCTGCCGTGCGCAGCATGTCGATGCCTTCAGCGGGTCGGCGCAAATCAATCACTGCGGTCACGCCAGAGGCTTTGAGCGCGGCAAGCTGGTCAGCGCTGAGCGTGCCGCTGGTGTAGAGACGGTCGCTGATGGCTTGCAGATTGCCGTTGTGGTCACTGGCAGCGCAAGTTGTGGCATGCAACAGACAGAACATGGCTGTCAGCAGGGTAATGAATGTAAATTTTTGTTTCAAAACAATGATCTGTGCAGGCTGTGAACCAGGTGCCGAATGCTGCATACTATACTGCAATTGACCAAAGCTGTCAGTCACGCACAACAGGATCAGTCATTGCCACAACGCAGATTCACCCGTAGCTCAGCCAGGGCCGGCGGCAGATTCCGCCTGCTGCCGGTGCTGCTGTTTGCCATTTATGGACTGTATTACTATTTCAGCAATCAAGGCGAAGTGCCGCTGACCGGTCGCCAGCAACTGGTGGACATCAGTCGGGAACAGGAAGCTGCGCTGGGGCTGCAGAGTTATCAGCAGATTCTCGCGCAATCTGAGCTCATTCGTTCCGGTGCAGAGTATGCGCAGGTGCGCGAGATTGCTGCCCGCATTGCCGCAGCGGCCAGCGATGTGGATCCGGGCTTTGACTGGGAGGTCAGTCTGATCCGCTCCGATCAGGTCAATGCCTTCGCTCTGCCGGGCGGCAAGCTGGCGGTGTATACCGGCATTCTTCCGGTGGCCGAGAACGTTGATGGTCTGGCAGTGATCATGGGTCATGAAATTGCCCATGCCATCGCCCGTCATGGTGCCGAGCGCATGGCTTATCAGAAGCTGACGCAGTTGGGGTCGCTGGCGGCGGGCATGTCGGTGTCCGGCATGGATCCGGCCCAGCAGCAGATGCTTATGGCGGCGCTGGGCGCTGGTGCCCAGTATGGCGTTCTGCTGCCATTTTCCCGCGAACACGAGTCGGAAGCCGATTACCTGGGACTGATTTTTCTCGCCCGGGCCTGCTATGATCCATCCGAGGCACCGGCCCTGTGGCAACGCATGTCAGCCAGTGGCGGACAGCGGCCGCCGGAATTCATGTCCACGCATCCCAGTGGCGAAACCCGCATCAGGCAGTTTCAGCAGTGGATGCCGGAGGCACTTGAGATTTACCGCCAGCGATGCCAGTAACATCATTATCAGCACACGTTGTGCATCAGAGTTCTAACCAAGAGGAGTCGATACCATGTCAGTAGCAAGAGTTACAGAAATCATTGCATCATCACCACAAAGCTTTGAGGATGCTGTCGAGAAAGGCATGCAGCGCGCCGCCAAGACACTGAAAAATGTCCGCAGCGGCTGGGTGGAAAGCCAAAAGGTGATGTGTGACGACAACGGCAACATCACCGAATTCCGGGTCAATCTGAAAGTGACTTTCGTGCTGCAGGACTGATGCGCTGACCCGATCAGACGTGCTGGCTTCCAGGTCGACGGGCGCAGTGCTCAGCGGCCTGGTCGCCAGCCCCATTTCAGCAGCAGCAGAAGTCCGAACAGCATGCCGCCCAGATGGGCGAAATGCGCCACACCCGGCATCATGCCGGTGACACCGAACAGCAGTTCGGCGGCTCCGTAGAGCACGACAAAATATTTTGCCTTGATTGGAATCGGCGGAATCAGCAGCACGATAACGCTGTTGGGGAAACGCAGGCCATAGGCCAGCAGCAGACCAAATACAGCACCGGATGCGCCAACCGTGGGATACACCTCGGCACTGCTGGAGGCCACCACCAGTTGCACCAGACCGGCACCAATCAGACAGGTGAAATAATACACGCCAAAGCGCCAGCGTCCCCAGCCCGCTTCCAGTGGCAGACCGAACAGAAACAGCGCAAACATGTTGAAAAAGATGTGCGTCACCGAGCCGTGCATGAAGCCGTAGCTGATCAGTTGCCAGGGCGCAAACGGCGGCACTGCCATGCTGCTGTTGCCGACCATGATCTGCTCGGTGCTGCCCAGCGGCCACAACGCGAACCAGGCAAACATCATTTGCGCTGACATGCTGAGCAGAAACACCAGCACGTTGACAGCAATCAGGATAAACGCCAGTGGCACGCTACCGCGCGGACCGGGTGCTCGCGGCCTGTCGCTATCGGGGGAATTCGGCTGATACAATGGGTGTTTCCGCAAAACGGCTCGGACAGGACACTATGGTAGCAATTATCGACCACAGGCTGGTTGCGGTTTCATGCGGTCTGCAGTCTTGAACGGGGCGGCAGCATTTACCGGGCAGAAGACCGCCGTAGTAGAGGGACGGTGAGCAATGCGGGCTAGCAGTGCGGTTTTCTGGGCGCAGCCGCTGCGCGATTACATCATGCTGCTGGAGCAGGGCAGCAGGCATTTCACCCTGTCGCGGCTGCTGTTGCTGCTGCTGACCGCGCTCGCCGGCTGGTGGCTGTACGTGCCCGCACACGAATTGCTGCATGCCTTCGGCTGTCTCTGGAGCGGTGGCGAGGTGTCGCGCCTGGAGCTGGCCCCGGAATATGGCGCAGCCTGGCTGCAGCGCCATTTTCCCTGGATCAGCGTCGGTTCGGACTATGCCGGTCAACTGACCGGATTTGACACCCACAGCAATGATGTCATTTATCTGATCACCGTGCTGGCACCCTATGTGTTGACCTTGTTTCCGGGCATGCTGTTGTGGACTTATGCTGTCAATGCCGACTGGCGGCGCAGCGATGTGTGGGCACTGACCGGCTTCAGCTTCAGCATGGTGGCAGCGCCGTTCATTTCCATTTTTGGCGACATGTATGAGGCAGCATCCATCGTCACCACGCGCATATTGCGGCTGCTGGATGGTGGTGCCGATGTGCAACGCTGGCGCAGCGATGACCTGTTGCTGCTGATGCGTCAGCTGGCTGCCGACATCAGCGGACTGGATATGGTGATGCTGAGCGCCGGTTTGCTGCTGGCAGTGCTGCTGGCATGGTCGTTGTTCTGGCTCGGGCGACGACTTGCCGTGGCCACACTGGTCGTGCTGGCACAGCAGCGGGTTCGCACATGACTGGCGGTGGCAAACAGGTGCGAGTCATTCCGGCCTGGTCCGGCTGGCGCAGTCTGATGCAGGCCGGCGACCTGATAGGCCAGCACTGGCCGGTGTACCTGCAGGTGATGGGCTTGTGGCTGGCCATCTCATTGCTGCTGGGGGCGATTCCGGCCGGCAATCTGTTGTTGTTGCTGCTGGCACCACTGCTGCAGGGCGGTGTGATGCTGATGTTTGATCGTCAACTGCAGCATGGCAGACTGCAGGCGACCGACCTGTTCAGCATGTTCGCGCATGCCCAGCGCAATGTGCTGATCATGGCCATACTGTGGCTGCTGCTGGCGATGTTTGTCGTCATTTTGGTGGCCATGATGCCTTTTGCCGAGTTGCTGCAGTCAGTGCAGACGATCAGAACCCTGGAGGATCTGCAACAGCTTGAGCTGCCATCGCAACAGCTGCTGTGGATGCTCACGGCACTGTTTGCGGCCATCGCGCTGGTGTCTATGCTGTGGTTTTTTGCCGTGCCGCGTATCGTGTTTGATCTGCTGCCGGCGGGCACCGCGCTGATCGACAGCCTGCGTGCCTGTGTGCGCAACTGGCGCGCGCTGTTGACCTTCGGCATGGCGTATCTGGTGATCGGCACCGCTGCGGTGATCATGCTGGTGATGATCAATCTGATCCCCGTTCTGCTGTTGGGAGAAACTGCCGCGATCGCGGTCTCGGAACTGCTGGTGGCTTTTTTGACCACGGCATTGCAGGTGCTCAATGTCGGTGGTATTTATCTGCTCTGGCGGCAGGTCTATCCGCGAGTGGATGCCGATGTCATGTCGGCGTCAGATGATGAAGCCCGCTTTTTAGCTTGAGCCCGGCACGGTTGCGATGCGCATAAAAAAGTGGCCCCGTGAGCAGGGGAGGACTCACGGGGCCGAGGCGATTCGGTAATTTTGGGGATTGACCGAATCTATGCTGATGGCGCCTAGGGAGTGAAACGCCACCAACAGTGCATATGATGCACATTCGCTGTGAAAGTTTCGTATATTCAGATGCACTGAGATAAATTTTTACATAAGTTCAAACTAATGTATTAGCTTGGTCGCGTAAATATCGTCTTTTTTCCACCGTTAATCCGGATTGGTCATGAATAATCCGGAATGGTTAACCCGGCAATCTTTGATGGATGGTTCAATGATGCTGTCTGAGGATGCGGCGGTAGTTGATCGCTTCGCTGAGGTGACGTGTGCCGATGCCGTCACTGGCATCAAGATCGGCGATGGTGCGGGCCACCCTGAGTATGCGTTGCCAGGCACGCGCGGACAGCTGCAGCTTGTCTGCTGCACGCTCCAGCAGTTGCTGATCCGGCGCAGTCAGAATGCAGTGTTCTCGCATGGCGGCTGAACTCAGCTGCGCGTTGCTGCAGGATTGTCGCTGCAGTTGCCGTTGGTATGCGTCCTGTACGCGCTGTCGCACCGCAGCGCTGGGCTCCCCGGCTGGTGCCTGCTGGTGCAGTTCGCGATGCGCCAGCCGCGGCACTTCAATCTGTATGTCGATGCGATCCAGCAGGGGCCCGGAAATCCGGCTGCGATAGCGCGCGATCTGCTCGCCGGTGCAGCGGCAGCGTGTGCTCATGGCATCACCGGCATAACCGCAGGGACAGGGGTTCATCGCCGCGATAAGCTGAAAGCGCGCCGGGAACTCGGCCTGACGCGCTGCCCTGGATATGGTGATGCTGCCCGACTCCAGCGGTTCGCGCAGCACCTCCAGCACACGGCGATCGAACTCCGGCAGTTCGTCCAGAAACAGCACGCCGTGATGCGCCAGCGAAATTTCTCCCGGCCGCGGGTGTGAGCCGCCGCCGACCAGGGCGACACCACTGCAGGTGTGGTGCGGATGCCGGAAGCGGCGCTGCTTCCAGTGTTTGGGATGCAGCGGCTGACCACTGATGGAGGCCACGGCCGCAGCCTCCAGCGCCTGTTCGTCACTGAGTTCCGGCATGATGCCCGGCAAGCGGCTGGCGAGCATGGTTTTGCCGGTGCCCGGTGGCCCCACCAGCAGCAGGTTGTGACCGCCGGCGGCAGCGATCTCCAGAGCGCGTCTGGCCTGATGCTGTCCACGCACATCGGCAAGATCAGCGATTTCTGCCGTCACCATGGCAGCGCTGTCCGTGATCGCAGCTTCCAGTTCGTGGCAATGTGGCAGCTGTTCGTGCTGGTGCAGATGAGCACACACCTGCAGCAGGCTGGCGGCGGCATAGCTCTCATGGCCGGTGACCAGCGCCGCCTCGGCAGCATCGGCTGCCGGCACAATCAGGGCATGATCGCATTTGGCCGCCGCCAGCACCGCTGGCAGGATGCCTCCGGTGGCGCGCAGATCGCCGCTGAGTGACAACTCGCCGAGGAACTCGTAGTGGTTCAGGGTTTCGGCATTGATCTGCCGCGATGCGGCGAGGATGCCGAGTGCAATGGCAAGGTCAAAGCGACCGCCATCCTTGGGCAGGTCGGCCGGTGCCAGTGACACCGTGATGCGCCGCGCCGGCACCTCGAATCCACTGTTCTGCAACGCTGCGCGCACTCGATCCTTGCTTTCCTTGACCACCGTTTCCGGCAGCCCGACGATGGACATCTTCGGCAGACCACCGGCCAGATTCACTTCCACACTGACCGCCGGCGCATGGATGCCGACCTGCGCGCGTGACTGCACGATGGCCAGACTCATGGCTGCTGGTGCCGGTCAGTGGGCATAGGCAGGCGCAGACTGCCGGAGCTGGCAGGACGCTGGCGCTGCTGGGTTTGCTGCTGGTTCATGCCAGCATCATGCCTGCCGCAAGGCGGCCTGTCGCTAGGAATTCAGCGGGGGTGACTGTAGGAAATCGACGCGCTCAGGCAGGCCTGCAGCAATCGTTTACTGGCCAGCCTTGCTTTCGTCCTGCTCTGCCAGTCTGGCCTCCAGCGCATCCAGTTTTTCACGCATGCGTTCGAGCACACGCTTTTGCGCGTCGAATTCGTCGCGTGTGACCAGATCCATGCGCTCAAGACTGCTGCCCAGCACCGCCTTGAAGTTGCTCTGCAGGTCTTCTTTGAGTACCTTGATGTTTTCAGGTACGCTGTCGGCGAGCTTGCGGCTGAGTTCATCCAGGGTGCGAAAATCAATCATCGTGGGTACCTGTTGCCGGGTTGGGGCATGCGCACAGGCATGCAGGAAGGCGAAATCAACTTAGAGGTAGATTCAATATGAAGATGATCACAGCCATCATCAAGCCATTCAAGCTGGATGATGTTCGCGATGCGCTGGCCGAAGCCGGCATCCAGGGCATGACGGTGACCGAGGTGAAGGGCTTTGGCAGGCAGAAAGGCCACACCGAGCTGTACCGTGGTGCCGAATACGTGGTGGATTTTCTGCCCAAGCTGAAGCTGGAAATCGCCGTCACCGATGAGCGTTGCGAGGCAGCGGTGGATGCCATTCGCGAGGCGGCCGCATCCGGTCGCATCGGCGATGGCAAGATTTTCGTCACGCCGCTGGAACGGGTGGTGCGCATTCGCACCGGCGAGTTGGATGAAGAGGCCTTGTAGTTCTTACTTTAAGATCTGATCCAGCGCCTGACGCAACTGTGCCGCCCACCATGGCGCAATGCGTTGCGCGCGTTGACCGTGTTTCAGGTCTTCCAGTGCCTTGCCTGCAGGAGCCAGCAGGCTGGCCAGGTCAAAGCGGATGCGGCCGGCGGCGTCGACCACAATCAGTCCCGGCGTGCCCTTGACGCCGTACAGTGTGGCCACCTCATCACCTTGTGGATAGAGCACAAAACTGTAGCCGTGATTGTCCAGGTACTCAGCTGGCTCGCCATTTTCACGGATGCTGATCGCGTGCACCGTGACCCGGCCGTCGTACTCATCGACAATGCTCTGCAGATGTGGCATCAGCTGTTTGCAATACGGGCACCACGTGGCCCAGAAGAAATAGATGTCGGTGCTGCCGCTTTCGCGTGGAAATGCGATGTTCTCGCCAGCGCTGTTGGCCAGACTGAAGGCCGGGGCCTGTGGGTAGTCGATGTTAGCTGCACTGGTTTCGGTTGCAGCCGCGTTGGTCTGATTGGCGGCATCGTCGGCCGTTTCGCTGTCTGGCTGACAGCCGCTGAGCACCAGCAGCAACAGCACGAACCAGAGGCTGCGCAGAGGCGCTTGCTGCTGCAGTGCCGGCAGGGAAATGATGCGCTGCGGAAAGATCATGGGTTGGACTCCGGTAAGTGATTGATCTGGAAAGCAGACCCGCAAGCCGCGGGTCTGCTTACAGCAGGGTGGTTGCGCATCAGGGCTGCCAGCGCAGACCAAGGAAGGCGGCCAGATCGCGCGTATTGAAGCCAACGGCCTGAGTGTAGTTGGCATCCAGCAGGTTGTCCACACGCGCTTCCAGTCGCCACTGCTCGGCCAGTTGCCAGCCGGCACGCAGGTTGAGCAGCACATAATCGTCCAGCGTGGTAGCAAAATCCTGCGCCTTGCCGCTGTAGAACAGCTCCAGACCCAGCCAGGAGCCGTTGCCGAACAGGCGATCCACACTCAGGCTGAGCTTTTCATCCGGGCGCCGCAACAGCTTGCTGTCACTGGTTTTGTCTTTGGGATCCTGCAGCGTGGCGGTGGCGCTGGCCAGCCAGTGTCTGTGCACAAACTGGTATTCCAGCTCCACCCCGGTGACTTCGGCCTGGGCGATGTTGACCGCCTGAAACTCGGGGCCGGAAAAGTCAATCAGGTCATCGATCTGCTGATGAAATCCGGTCAGATTGAGACGATGCTGCTGGTAACTGAAGCGCAAGCCCAACTCGAAGGCATCGCTGGTCTCGGCTTCCAGTGCCGGGTTGCCGGCGAACTGGCCGGCAAAACCTGGCGAGAACAACTGATTGAACGTCGGTGCGCGAAAGCCGCGGCCATAACTGGCGTGCAGCTGCAGCCGTTTGCCAAAGCGGTAGCCATAGGCCACTGAACCGGTCAGCTCGCTGCCGAAGCGTTCATCTTCATCCACGCGCACACTGGCATCCACGGCGTGCCCGGCATGACGCCAGTCGGCCAGGGCGAATGCGCCGATATTGTGCCGATTGTCGTCGAAATTGCCTTCATCCTCGCCCCATTCCTGGTAGGCATCGATCCCGGCACTGAGCCGCAGACGGGCATCAAGGCGCACCGTTGTGAGCCAGCTCAGCTGCAGGCGCTCTGAGTCGAAGGCGGTGCTGAAAAAGCCGAAATCGGAATCCAGATCGTCAATGTTATAGCTGATCCGGGTCTGATGCTGCCAGCGACCCTGGTCAAAACGATAGCCCAGCGCATAGGTCTGCTGGGTGCCGTCGGAAAGGCCCTGATCAAACTCGACCTCGGCATCGGTCAGCAGCGCCAGCCATTGCAGCTGACCGTCTCCCAGCTGTACATCGCCGTTGATGCTGGCACCGAAGTTCTCGAAGCCATCATCGTCGGGATCAAAACTGAAGCCGTCGGCATTCTGCGCCGAGAAGCCGTTGCTGTCGCGCCAGCTCAGGCTGCCGCTGACCCGCGCCTGCTCGCCCGACCAGCCGGCGGCAGCACTGGCCTGGTACTGATCATCGCTGCCATAACCCAGCCGCAGCGTGGGGGTGATTTCGCGTCGGGTGAAAATCTGGATCACCCCGCCGATGGCGTCTGAGCCATACACACTGGCGCGTGGGCCGCGCACGATCTCAATGCGCTCGATCTGCTCCAGTGGCAGATTCTCGAACTGGAACAGGCCGCTGGTGGCGGACGCGACCCTCACCCCGTCAATCAGCACCAGCACCTGATTGGAGTTCGCGCCACGCAGAAAGACGCTGGTCTGTCCACCTGGGCCGCCACTGCGCACGATGTCCACACCGGCCTGCAGCCGCAGCAGCTCCAGCAGGCTCTGGGCCTGGCTGCGTTCGATCAGTTCGCGGTCGATCACCGCCATGCTGGTCAGGGTATCGGTCAGTGTCTGCTCACTGCGGGTGGCGGTAACCACCAGCGGATCCAGGGCATCGCTGCCACTGCCGGACTGCGCCATGGCTGCAGCACCGAGCAACTGGCAGCCGATCACGGTGGCCGTCAGCCAGCCTGAATACAGAGTATGAAAACAAAAAGATGGAACGCGGCGACTGGCCGCAAGATGATGGGATGACATGTGGTTCTCCTGTGCACACCCGCACGGTGCGGCAGGAAACGGCAGTCATCACGCCGGCAACAGGCCGACGCAACCGCCGGCAGCCCACCGCTGGCCGTAGTTCAAAGATTCATCGCGCAAACACGATGAACGCCAGTGCAGGCCGGTCTCCGGACTCATGATGGCTGGCAGGCGGTGAGCCTGCCAGCGACATTGCCAACCTTCCCGTGCAAGCACAGTGGCAGGGCTTGGGCACAAGGCCAAAAACCCAAGGCAAACAATCAATTACCGTTGCGGGGGCAGTGCCGGAATAAAGCTTTGTACAAGCTTGCACCGGCTTCCCGTTTCAACCAGTCACGTCAATGCGCTGACTGGTCACCTGCGGCAGCATGATAACATGCACCGGCAAGGGTAGGAGTCGGTCTTGCCGGGGTGAGTTGTGCAATAACGATTCGTCTGATGTTTGGAGGCTCACGTAGATCTGTGCTGGTTACAGATCCAATATATTTGCATGAGGATTAGATGATGATCAGGAAAATGCTCCTTTTGGGTGTGTCGGTGCTGTTGTTGAGTGCCTGCGGCTCGTCGAGAAATGTGGTGATCGATCCGGTTCGGGAAGCTGCCGGTCCCTTTGCTTCTGTGCAGCTCAAAGAAGGTGAATCAACCATAGATCTGGCGGCTGATGACAAGGCGTATTTTGAACAGAAAATGTCGGAATATCTGAGTCCGCATTTTGCTTTCGGCACCAGCAATGAGCTGCATATTGTTTACAGCTTCATAGGTTTTGAGGAGGGCAGTAGAGGTAAGCGCTGGCTCGCCGGTGGTATTGGCAACTGGGGCGAGGGCAGCCTGGTGATTCAGACACAATACATGACTGCAGACGGTAAGATTCTGTCTACCATCAACACCGATGCCAGCATCAGTGGTGGTTTTTTTGGTGGCGACATTGAAAGCACATTCAAGAAAGCTGCGCGCAAGCTGTCGGATTACACGATTCAGCAGTTTGCTGCCAACAAGTCAAAGAAGTAGCGCAATCTGAATAGCAAACCCATTCAGGCCATGCACTGTATGGTCTGAGTGAATTTGACATCGGCATTGCTGGCTTTGACCACGATGGGGCTTGCTGCCTATCATGTCCATATGCAGCATACGATTACAATCCAGACCATGGGTCGAAGTCTGATCAACATCAGCGATCAGGTGTCCGCTTTTTTGCCGCAAGCGAAGGCATCGACCGGCCTCTGCCATCTGTTTATCCAGCACACCTCGGCCTCTCTGCTGATCATGGAAAACGCCGATCCCGATGTGCTGGTGGATCTGGAGACCTTTATTGCGGAGTTGGTGCCGGATGGCGATCCACGCTACCGGCACAGTGCTGAAGGCCCGGATGACATGGCGGCGCACGTGCGCTCGATGCTGACCAGTACCGATCTGAGCATTCCCATTACCGACGGCGCGCTGGCGCTGGGCACCTGGCAGGGCATTTACCTGTGGGAGCATCGTCAAGCCGCTCACACGCGCAAACTGGTGCTGACCATCATTGCCGTGGCTTGATTGCTGGCCGGGCAGGCATGGTGCGCTTCGGCTGGTGATGAAGCGCCGGATAACTTGCTGCCGACGCAGCAACGCAAGGTTTATTCAGACCTCACGACTGCGGCCACCGCTGCATTCAAACTGTGCCGATCTGGCGGTTCAGGGGTACACCAGTCTGCGACGCGTATCAGTGCGCAGCTAGGAGCCTGTCGGATTTGACCGATCGTAGCGAGGGAAAGCCGGTTGGAGTCAGATTTTTCGATCTTTTGAGGCGAATAGTGAGCCTATGCAACGATGAAGATCGGAGAATCTGGCCCAATCCGGATTTTCTGCAGTAGATCAGTGTTAAGTCCGAC
>Ga0180009_10003058_pt1 | contig 19306 bp, 26 predicted proteins | sample OS_PC_MetaG_FD_123537 | JGI IMG/M metagenome (GOLD analysis project Ga0180009, IMG submission 123537) | Groundwater microbial communities from the Aspo Hard Rock Laboratory (HRL) deep subsurface site, Sweden - OS_PC_MetaG | ecosystem: Environmental > Aquatic > Deep subsurface > Groundwater...
GCGATCCCTTAGGTGAAGTGGGAACAGAACGGTGCGGCCTCGCTCATCGAGCCGGCTGTCCTACACGTCGTGCTGCCAGAATTCATGCAACGACCGCTGCCATTGGGCATGCAACGCAACAATAGGCTGCTCAGTTGGCGCCTCCCGTGTGACTCCGATCGTCTCAAGCGGAACAGATGACAGCTGTGGACCCGCTTCCGACACAAGCATGGTGTCATCAAGTGTTGCCGTGTCATCGACTATCGGCTCAATTGCGTCTGTCCGAGGACGGATTGGCTGAGTTGGTCGTATCGACCTATCATCGTCGCCGCTAGTGGACATTCTCAGTTCCTCAGCCCTGACGATTCCAGAGTACTTGCGACCGTTGATCGGTTGCGTACGAGCTGCACGGATCCTCTCAAAGGACACAAGTCCTCGACAGAGTGGGTGGACGCGATTCGTAAGGACAACTGAGAATCCGTCGTTGCCCGCCGACGATGGTAACTAGGTTTCCCTGGCAATGATGTCGATGGAAACAACTGCTCCGCCTGATGATACGTCGCTACTCGCCTTGTAGCGAACGAATCTCAGGAAGTTCGGAACGTTGCCGGTCGTTCCTGCCTCACTGACGGCTGTCAGCGACACCGCGGACACTAGCTCGCCAAATGCAAGGTCCTCATCGACAGCTGCGTGCTCGAGTTTGATCGTGCCGGCCGCAGAAGCTGCCTTGTGTACACGTATCTGGTAGTTCAGAATGTTGAATGCTCCTAGATCGACGGCTGGACCGACCTGATTGGCGGTTACCGTCTCTCGATTGAGTAGCTTCACTGCCTGGTTGTTTGCCATGACGTTAGCTCCGTGATCGTCTACTATCGAAAAAATGCCAAACTACGGCATGCATTCTTTTGCAACAACGTCAATCGACACGACAGGCGACAGCTCTACGCTTGATGAAACCTTGTACCGCAAGTATCGCAGAAAGGTACCACGGAAGTACTGGTACACGCCGTCTTGATCAACACTTTCGAAACTGACTGACGTGCCAAGATTGACATATGCTAGGCTCTCGTTGACCGCCGCATGTTGGAGTTGCACTGAGCCACCACCGGCCACATGCACGCGTATCTGAGTTTCCAGATCAGAGTAACCGCCAATGTCAAAAGGTGTACCGACTTCGTTGCTGGAAACGGTTTTCCGATCCAGCAGTTTCAGGGCTGCGTTGTTTGCCATTGTGAGCTCGACTGTTCTTGTGATGTGGCGTGGGCACACGAAAACACCGCAGGCAACAAGACCTTCCGACCACCGCAACTGATCGATGGGTGAAAGTACGCCACGATATACGCCCCTCAGACAGGAATGTTGGAACAAATGGAAGCGCGAGTCAAGCATCAGATGATACGATGTGAACCGAATAGACAGCCGTGTAGGTCTCAAGAATGACGAGTATTCGACGTTTCATCGAGAAGAACCAGAATGATCTCGACACCATGTCGCTGTCCCCCCGAGAGGACAAGCGGATGTTCAGACGTCCAGTTGTACGCACGCATGCGCGGTACACGTTGTTGTCGACAACTGCCCATGGTACGGAAACTATTATGGTTGGGGAAAAACAAGGGCAGCCCCGGCGTGGACGGGATAACCGTTGACGAGCTGCCGAAGTACCTCGCAGAAAACTGGGGGACCATCCGGGCGCAACTACTCCTACCAGCCGTTGCCGGTGCGGCAGGTAGAGATACCCACGAGCGGGGGTGGAGTGCGGTAAGCTGGGCATTCCGTCGGTGCTCGACATGTCCTCGAATGACAACCCTATTCAGCGTGAAAGTATCTTTTCACGCAGAATACTGAGCGCGTGCACGTGCACGCAAGGCAGGCAACAGCTGAACAGCGAAGCAGGACACTAGTCAGCGTCGTTTCGTGGCTTGGCTGTCCACCAGCCACGCCTCTTGGATCTCACCTCTATGGCGAGTTGGTCAATCTCGTAGCCTGCGACCAGCAATAACAACAAACCACAAACAATTGCTCCAACAATCGCCGTTGCTGGCAAGTTCCAATTGAACTGATTGCCCAACCGTACGACGAGGAATCCGAGTAGCACGATGCGAATCCATCCGCTTCTGATCTTTGCAAGGACAGAGTGAGGCTCTATGAATGGCCGCGAGACTCCCATGAGACCAGCAGTCAGGACGAAGAGTAGTGCAACCTCCCACAAGTAACCCCAGACCAGGATTGCCCCTCCGAGGTAGCCGACGGCGGTGACAACATTGAAACCCATGTCGACCCAGCGGTCGAATTCCTTTCCAAACTCACTAGTTCCGTGGAACCGGCGGGCGATCATCCCATCGGCTACGTCCGTCATGAGGCCGCCGAAGTATGCGATAACTGCTGTGCCGAAGTCGCCGACGAAGAGAAAGAACCCCGCAATGAGACCGAAACCAATTCTACTTGCAGTGATGGCGTTCGCCGTGCGGAATCCGCGACCGCGTGAGAACAGACCGTCGAATAGCGTATCTAGAAGTCGTGGAATTTCATGTCCTTCTATCCCTATGACATAGCGTTCATTGGGTCGTTGGGGTTCCGCCAATAGTCCCCGAAGTTGTGCTAGTTTGATGCATCTAATCCCTCGATCCCGAGCATGGTCGGCCACCAACATTGCATCTGCGAACCCACAGAAAAAAAGGCGCGCATCGGACGCAATGAACTCCCGAAGTTTCAGCTGTAATAATCTTCTCTGTCTATCCGTTGCGCCAACTGATTCCACTCTCGGCGTGAATGGCGACTCCGGTATCGTGACTGCACCGGTGGCCCATACTTCATCGATTTCGCTGAGCCAACTACGAACTCGAATCCTTCGTTCGGCCTGCATCACTGCGATAAGCGCGGCCAGCTGAGCCGACTGCCCGTTGAGCATCGGCTCGGACCCTCGTTGCCATCGTATGGACCACGAAGAAGCCAAACGACGTCTGACTGTCAAGCCGAGACACAAAACAGCCACCGATACCTTCTCAAGGTTTAGGGAAGAAAGCAGGTCAGGCCCGAGGTTCAGGCATCCGTCAATGTCTTTTTGAACCGACCTGCTGGCGATAATCTCGATCGGTCTTGTGTGGTCCCCTTCGACAACTGGAAAGAAGATTCGCATCTACACCAGTGCTAGTCGCAATTGCCATCCATCCGTGGTCGGATCGAATCCCAGCTCTTCACGCGTCACCGTTATCGCTAGTTCTTCAACAAGATCGCGAGTTGATATCTCAAGAGATGCGCGCGGGAGCCGACTTACTGGATTTTCAAAGAAGAATATCATTATCCCCTCGTGTTCAGGGCCAGCTCCACAACGCAACGTGAGGGATTCGTCTGACCACTCCAACTCGATGTCAACATCAACGGCGTCCGAAAGTCGAATTCTATCAGAATAGGAACGTGACGCACTAGATGTCAGTGCGACTCCGGCACCAACGATCTCTACGGCAACGAATTCGTCGCACAGGTTTTTGTACGCTTCGCGTAGGCTCTCTATGAATTCGTGAATGAAGTATCGTCGACATCTAGTGGCAGAAGGCCTTTGATTCTCATGACGACTTGCGGCATTGGAGCTTTGTAGCGCCATGCGACGGAATTCAAGAGCACCTGTCCTCTTGTTTTCCACTAATCTCCGCTCAGGGGTGGCCTCATCTGATACGGAGGCAACACTGCCCGTTGTTTCTGGTTCGTGAGGACTTAGATTGAATGCAAGTAGCCACCGTGCTTCATCATGTGCCTCCCGCTTTTCAGCAATCTCCTCCGGATTCCTCTGTCTGAAAAGCAACCGTCTCAGTTGCTCGCGGGTCAGATGATCGGTGCTACGCAAGATACACCTCGATTCGTCTGCGGACTTCTTCCATGATTTTGTCAGATGCCACCACCGAACTCTTGCTCCACTTGCGCGCAAGTGAAGTCGGGGCAGTCCGAAAAAGCGTGACATCAATAGATTGCGGCGACCCATTCAGCACAAAATCGGTTTCGATATGATCGATGCTGTCTTTGTGGTGGGGTTGATATCTGACAAGTTGGAGGAAGATCATTGTCCCTGGCGAGTTGTTGGATGCCAGCATGCCCGTTGCGGCAACGTCGCCGACGACAATACCTGGTAGCAATGCCCGCGTTCCAGGATTTTGAAGTACCACCAACTCACCGTAGGCAAACGGGCTTTTCGCCCGTTGATGGTCATAGTTGAATCCCCATGTCGGGGGTGAGAGACAAAGCAGTTCCCGCACCTTATTTAGGACCATGTGGCGCCGACCAGCATCCTCAAGCTGTCCATGGAACTCAATCAGTGTCTCACCGGGGGCTGCTGGAATACTCCACAGGCAAAAACAACCTACCCAGTATTCCTTGCTGTCGCAAGAGCACACCTTGACATGCAGACGTTCGGGGTGTTCCTTCGTCGTGGTTAGGGCTGATACCATTTGGTGTTGCGAGCCGTCGAGCGGGAGCCCCTCTGTCAGAAGGACAAAATGATGAAAACCATGGCGTCCCGTAGCAGGTTCAATAAAGGCCAAGTTGGCTAGACTGTTGCGGCCACTTCGAGGCATCTTCTTGTAAGGTTCGTGGTCATGGCGATCGAACCACGCATCGTACGTGCCCGTTGCTTCATTTAGTACAATTGGAAGATTGGCGACAAACATAGACCACTTGTCCCACCGTTCGGGTTGTCGTCGAAGAAATGGGGCACTCAACTCATCCAGCAACGACGCCAAAGAGAACTCTGATGCTTCTTCCATCGATCGGATTCCATCAAAAAAAGACCCACAATATTTGTGGGTCGATATGTCCGTGTGCTCTTAGTTCTCGGCACCTCGGGACGGTATCTTAGATTGTGAGGCCAATAACCACATCGCATCCCGGTGCGCTTTTAGTTTCTCAGCGCTTTCCTTGGATGTCCTCTGTCTAAAAAGCAGCATTCTGATTTGTTCGTTGGATAGGTGTGTGGTGCTTTTCATGGACAGCTCCGGGTCTTGGAAGCCCCCAACACCGCATAGCCCCCATCCACGGCCATACGATGCTAGAGTCTCGTGGTTGATATTCTCCCAGGAAAGGCACCCTCTCCCACAGGTTGTGGCTTTGGTGTTTGTGTCAGCGCTCGGCCCCCAGAGTCAGGTAGGCTAACATTGTTCGCGCCTGGGGCACAACGGAAAATGGCCGGTTGCAGTGTGGTGGGGATCGTGCATCACAAAGCTCATCAGGTTGAGAGAAAGCCAAGTGCCTCCTTCATGGCTCTCGCCTTCTCGCTGTCATGCTCCACGAGTTCGAAGAGCACGACCATGTCCAGCACCTCCCTGCGGAGGATCTTGGGCAGACAGACCATCTTCTTGAAGATATCCACCTGCTCCGGCGTGAAATCGCGCGCACTGCGCCCGTTTCCGCCGTTTTTCTTGGCGTTCCCCATATCGTCTCCTTGTCGTTGGCTTGGTGGAAGATCCACCATAGAGAATGAACTATCTGTAAGTATTGACAATTATAGCACATATTCGGCATTCTGTCAAGTTTTTCCTTAATGATTACGCCGACTTATCCTTCATTGGGCTAAAATAAGCCAAATATTCCAGATACTTCTGCAAGAAAACGAAGAACGCCGCTCCGGGAGGCGAATGCTGCTCTCCCGAGAGCGGCGTTATGATTGGCTTACTCGTCCAGGGAAGCCCTGAGCTTCCTCCTCAGTCTGAAGACGACCTGTCTGTAGTTGTTCTCGCTCATACCAAGGGCGTCCGCGGCTTCTCGGCCAGGAAGACCTGAGACAAGAGCAGTAAGAACGAGCTGTTCTCTCTCGGTGAGGGTCTGTCTGACTTCGTCAAACCTTGCGAGCAGCTCTACGGCACAGGCGTGCTCTTCTACTGGGCTCTCCTGCCAGTGGTCGGCTCGCTGGCCCACGCCGATCTCGCTCTCCCAGCCGTTCTGTGGGGCCCGAAATGAGCCCGATCCAGACTGGAGCTGGGCTTTCTGCTCAAGGAGCCACAGCTTCTGCAAGTACCGGGCGGTCTTTTGCCGCTCCGTAGGCACGGCGCTCTTCCGGAACATACTAGAAAGACTATGGATATCTTCGCCTTCTCGCACGGCCTTACACAAACGTTCCCACAGCCAGGCAAACGCCGCCTGGGTGAGTTCTTCTCTCGATCGATGCACGCCCTCGCGCTTGCCGCGGCAGGCCTTAACCTTGCTAATTCTGTTGTGGTAAAGTGTGCCGAACTCGCGGCTTAGCTGATCAATAGTATCAGAGTTGGTAGTAGAAGTAGGCGCGTTGTCGCTGGGGTGGGACACGTGTCTGCTCCTTCTGGCGCTCGCCCCGCCGCCGTTGGAGAACCGTTTCTCCAAGACGGGCGGGAATTTTTTTCATCGCAAACGCTTTGCGCCTGGAATTCGCAGACATTTCAGCTTATTATCTCTTCTCCTCCTTCTGTTACTCTCTTCTCACCTTCCAAGGGCCTCGCGACCGCCGCCCGTTACAGCCTTGGGTCCGATTGCCCCACTTTTTTCAGTGTAGCCAGCTTCTGTAGGAAAACAAGCTACAAGTCGCTACTCGCTTGCCTGTCCCAACCCCAGGCAAGGAGACCGTCGAGGGCACTTCGGTTTCTCTCCATCATCCGGGTGGACGTCATCGTTCGGCCATTTTCAACCGCTGGCCGAACGATGCGCCCGTTCTTGATTAGCCGCTCATGGTCGTCCTCCTTTCCCAATGCCGTTGGACTGCCAGCACCCATACCGGCCACAATGAGGGGGCGCCAGAGCAGCATTCGTTACTTCCAATTCCCAGATTCTTCTTGTCGCAGACAATAACGAACTGCAACAGACCTGCCATCCTCTTGTGGAAGACAGCGCGGATATCTAGCTGTCTTCCTTCCTCCCGCCCTGAGAAATGAAGAGGACCCCGCCTTTGCCTTTTCCGTTTCTCTCTTTTTGTAACATCGCTTTGGCCAGATGCCCGTTTTCTGCGACAAGAACCGGAGAGTTGAAATGCTCCTACTCGCTCTTCTACTACTTTCAATCTTCCTTGTCGCGGCTCCATGCCGGCCGGAAGGAGACCCGCGACCGGGCCCTTTCGATCGCACCCATGGTCAGCGACACAGAATCGTGTCGCCTCTGCGTCCACAATCCCGCGGTCACCGTCCGCAGCCCAGGGAGGCCGTGCCATTCGCGCGCGCCGTTCTGACTGGGACGGTTCGGCCAGGCAGCCTCTGCCTTGTCTGCGGCCTGCCCAAGAATCAAGGAGACCACAATCATGCTTAGCCCCCAGCCTTTGCCTTCCTCTGTATTCTCGCGCGAGCGAGCCGCTGGCTATGACCCGGAGCGTCTTCGCCAAGCCAGGGTTCTTGTTGTTGGCGCCGGGGCTGCCGGATCCAACCTCATCCAGACCCTGGCCCTGTCCGGCGTGGCGAACATTTATGCTGTTGATCCTGATCACATCGAGCCCTCGAACCTCACCCGCTCTCCTCTATATATAAGAGAGAGGATGCAAGGGAAGCGGAAGCGGATGAAGGCCAAGGAGGTCGGCATCGGCCTTCGATCTCTGGGCATTCCGCAACTTCCCCGCTACTTGTATGCAACCGACTACATCGAAGCCCTCGGGCTTGGCGCCATTGCCGATGCCGACGTTGTCGCGGGCTGCGTCGACTCCAACGAAGTGCGGGCTCTTCTCGCCGACTGGACCCGTCTTGTTGGAAAGCCCTACGTCGAAGTGGGGTTCCGCGGAGAGTGGCTCAATGTCTCGGTTTTCCCAAACACGACGGAGGATGAGCCCTGCTGGCGCTGCGACCACCCGCATGTTCTTCGCGCAAGCGCTTCTTGTTCTCTCTACGCCGAGCAGGCTACCTCATCAGGCCTGGTGCCGGCCATCCAGGCCGCGGCAGCGACCAGCGCGTCCATTGCGGCTGAAGCCGTCATCCAGTCCCTGCACGGCAGTTTCCCTATGGGAAACCAACGCATCCATTTGAACATCCGCACCGGCCAGAGCGACAAGGTGGAGCTAAGCCGCGACCCAGAGTGCCCTGGCGCGCACAAGATCTGGCCCAAGCCCGCGCCGCTTTCTGTTGCTGCCGGCGACAAGGTCCAGGCACTCCTCGACACCTTGGACACCCTTCTTCGAGATCCTGTTGTCGAGCCGCCCTTTCCATTTGTCTTCAAGCTGCCGTGCAAAGACTGCGGCAAGCCGATCCAACTCAATCGTCCGGTCTGGAAGATCCGCTACGCCCCAAAGTGCAAGCGATGTTCTCCAATCTCTCAGACATCCCTCACCGGACCGGTTGTCTTTTCCGAGATAGGGCATAACGAACCTGTCTTGAACGCCCCTTGTCAGCAGATAGGGCTCGCTCCGGCGACTGTTTTCTCTGCCTACTCAGCCGAGACCAATGAGTCAGGTGTCTTTTGCCTGGCCGGCAGAACGGACGACCTCTATCAAGAACTTCAGAAGAGGCAGCCCGAATAGTTCGGCCTGTTTCTTCTGAAGCAGCCCGCAACCTCCTGGTTCCGTCGAGCCAGGACCAACCTCGCAAGAGCAGCAACTGCCTCTTGCGAATCGAGGTGTGCCATGCACGTCATCTTCACCCACCCCCGCGACACGAGCACCTATGACGCTGACATCACTCCGGAGTGCACCGGCCAGGAGGCATTGAACGGCCTGATCGAGACCAAGTTCATCGAGCCTTCTGCCGGGACCAGCGCCTACTCCTTGAAGGCTGCTTCCACAGGCAAGGCCATTCCGCCATCCCAGGGCTTCGGGGAAGCCGGCATCAAGGACGGTGACGCTATTGCCGTTCTTCTCTCGGAAAGCGGCGCGCGAGGTTAGCCATGGCGCTCTCCAGAGACGAGCTGGCCGCGCGCCTGGCCCTGGACTACAAGGCAGCCGCCGCGCTCAAGGCCCCGTGCCTTGAGCCGGTGCGCGCCTACCCTGACCAGCGATCATTTGATCATGACCAGCCGATTACTACTGAGGCCGAGGGCTCCAAGGCGCGCATCTATCGCGTCCGCTACAACATCACTACCCTCAAGGGACCCGGGGAGTTCATTGAAGGTTGCATTGTCAAGTTCGACCTCCTGGCCGCCGGGAACTACCCCATGTCGCCTCCGCTTGCGACGGTCATATCCAGGCCTACTCCCTGGTCGCCGCACTTCCATACTGGCGGATCGATCTGCATCGGCTCCGGCTGGACCCGGGCGCGGGGGAAGATGCTCCTTGCCCAGCTCATCATCCACATCGCCAAGCTCTTGAACTTTGACGAGCCTGGCCACGGACCCGGCTACGTCGGCTACAATGCTGGAGCCAGCCGATACTGGCACAGCGCCTGCTTGGGCGAGCCTCTTGACCCTGACCTGGTCTACCCGGATCTGTCTGCGGCGCTCGTCCACGGGATCCAGCCCTCCCTGCGGTTCGCCCCGCTCGGGAAGGCATTGTCGCCGGCACCACCTGCGCCAACAAGTCCGCATTTTGCGCCCGTCTCATCAAGAAGGCCGGCAGGCGACTCCAGGTTCCGACCGGCTGTTCCTGCTGTTCCTCCCTTTAAACCCCATTAGAGACAAGGTCTCTAATGGGGTAAACCAAGAACAAGGACCGCGCCATGAAGTCCAAGTCCAACGAGCATCCGAGAAACCCGCCAGACCAGCCAGGCCCGTCTGTCCCTCGGAACTTTGTCCCGCTTCAGCACTCTCCCGAGCCTGTCCTCGAACGCCCGAGAACAAGAGGGCTTGATGACTACTTGATCTTCACTTCGCCGTGCAGCTTCACAGCCTATGTTCCCGACTCTCTGATCCAGCGCGCAATGGCCATGGCAGAGCGCGCCCTGCCCAATGAGTTCATCGGCCTTTGCGCGGGCCAGGTGTTTCGCGACGACAGGGGACGTTACCTCGTTGTTGCCGGCATCATCCCTGATCTTGGCGCCAGGACCGCTCCCGGGCGTGTTGAGACAACAGCTGACTCGGAGTTTGCCACCAGGCAATCCCTTGCCGCCCTTTTCCCGGATTGCGTCCCGGTTGGCTGGTGCCACTCGCATGTCGGCATCGGGGCATTCTTTTCCATGGCCGACCGACAGAACCAGGCGACCTGGAGCAAGGACTACCACATTGGCATTGTTGTCGACGCTCGCCTCCGCGAGCTTGCGGTTTTCAGGGGGCCAGAGGCCCAGAAGCTCGAGCGCGCTGATGCGCAAGCTGGAGATCCCGCAGATGCGGCCGTGAGTAGGAAAGGCGCTTCTCCTCCTGGCCGCAGAAGCCGCAGCGCTCGCAGACTGCAGCGGGCACTGACCAGTCTTGCCAGGTTCGTCAAGAATCCAAGGGCGCTTTTCTCCAAGCTCACCTCTCCTCGACTCATTCCGCTGCTCTTCGCCATTCAGGCAATCCAGGCTGCCCTTCTTCTCTTTCTTGTCTTCGGATAGAAGCGAGGCGACACCGTGCAAACGTTCTTCATCATCGTCTATCTCATTGGACTGGCTGGAGCCCTGCACGGCTATCATTGGCTCGCCATTGCCAAGAGAACCAAGGCCGACCGTAACAGGAACCGCTTCCTCGCCCCAGAACCTGTGCTTCAGATCCCGGAGAACGCCGGCGAGCACACGGAAGGAGGTCTCCAGTGAAACGCCGCATACGCTTTCTCGAGCGCGTGTTCGGGCCGAAGAGCCCACGCCCATCAGACATTTCGAGGCCGGTGGGCCAGGTCCCTGGCGGCCAGAATACCCGCTTTCGCCCGTTTGCTCCTCGCGCCGGCAGCGAAGAACTCGAGTTCGGTCTGGGACTGGGCACCGGCATGCCGCTCTCCTCTTCGTTCCACGAACTTTGCGGGAGCCACTATCTCATCGGCGCTGGCACGGGCAAGGGCAAGAGCCGCCTGGTCGCAACGCTCATTATGCAGTACTGCCGGCGGCTGTCCCGCACGGGCGCTCCAGGCGTCGTGCTCCTTGATCCCAAGTCCGAGACAGTCGATCTCGTTCTGCGGCAGATCGCCCATGAGGCGCCGACCTGGCCGAAACAAGAGCAGGACCGCCTGCTCTCCTCTTTGATGGTGATCGCTCCCTGCAGAAGGCAGTCGGCCGTCAGTCCGCTTCAGCTCCTCTCCGCCCAGCCTCACGAGGCAGAAGCCCGGGCAGCCGAGGTGAGCGAGGCATTGACCCAGGGGGTCGAGGCAGACATGGGCGTTCTCCAGGAAGTCGTGCTCGGCAATGTTCTCGCCCTGGCCATTGAGGACAGGGAGGATTGGTCGCTTGTTGAAATCCCTCATCTTCTCTCGGACGAGGCGCTCCTGCGACAAATGGCAGACCGCTCCCATCTGCCTGGACCCAAGGCCTATGTGCTTTCCGGCAGGCTCGGCCGGGAGGGCGGGAAGCGCATCTCCGGCATCCAGGCCCGGATCGAGAAGCTCCTGCGCATCGAGCGCTTGCGATTGGCTCTCGCTGCGCCAGGGCTTGTCGACCTCGGAGACTCCTTTAGGGGCAAGATCACCCTGATCGACCTTGGCTCGGACTACGGGGCCGAAGAGGCGACCAGGATCATCGGCCGGATGCTCTTCGCCCGGCTTGTTGCATCGCTTTTCTCCCAGCCTCTCGAATCCCTTCTGCCGACCCTCATGGTCTGCGAGGAGTTCCCGGACCTTTTGGGCAAGGGCCTTGGCGCCAAGGCAGAACGGCTTTTTTCCCAGGCCCGATCAAGAAAGACCGGCTGCATGGTTCTCTTCCAGACGCCGGCCCAGCTGCAGAAGGATGGCCTCTTGAGAGTGCTACAGGCCAACGCCAGGATCACCCTTTTGGGCCAAATGCCCGCCTTGGAGGCCAAAGCGTTTGAGGAGCTTCTGCTCCAGACCGGCCAGGTGCCCCGGCCCCTACAACCTGGGGAGATCTTGCCAAAGGCTCTCTACTTGACTCCTCAGGAAGAAAAGTCCTTCCGCCTGGACGAGATCGGCAGATTGCCGCCCGCCACTCTCTTCTTCTCCGACCGCGTGCACCGCGACAAGACGATGTTCATCACGGCGCGCCACTTTGACCCGCCAGCATGGAGCGAGATCCAAAGGAGAGTGCCCCTGGAGCTGCTGCATCGAATCCGCAACGGCTCCCATTCTCTTCCTCTTCACGAGGCGAAGAGAACATACGAGAGGCGGCTCGAGCGGCTCACTGAGCTGGCACGCGATCGAGAGTTGGCCGAGGATCCTGCGGGTCTTCTCCCGCAGCGGCCTGCAGCCGGGACCGGCGCATCCAGACGACGAAGACGAACACGGGGAGAGATGCCATGAAAGAGATGTTTAACCCGAGCAGGCTTGCCGCCAGACTCCTCTCCAGGGGACTGCCCGCAGCCCTCAAGGCGGCCTTCGTTCTTCTTGCCTCGCCAGTTGTTTCTGCAGTTGGCTGGGTCTGGCTCTTCTGGCTTCTCTCGCGCGCCTTCAAGACTGCCATCGTGTTGCGCCGGCTTGCCAAGGACAGATTGTCTTGCTCCAACGGGCACCACGTGGCGCTCTTTGGCAAGTGGCGCTGTCCTGTCTGCCATGGCATCTGGGAAGGATCGGGGCATCGGTGCTCTTGCTGCGGCGTGCCGATGAACTACCTGGAATGCCAGAGGCCGGGATGCGGCGTGGCCGCAGGTCTCCCTTGCCTTCCCGAGTAGGATCTGGCGGCGAGGCGCAACATGCGAAACAGGAGAAAAGCAGGAAAACCTGACTATCGATGGAATAGAGTGCGGGACAGCCGAGTGCTTCATGGCTTGGGAAGAGCCGTCCTCCTCACCGCTCTTCAGGTCAGGCAGGTGGGGCCGTTTGGCACGCGGGAGGCAGCAGCCCGGCGCCTACGGAAGCTCGCGGCTCTTGGCTATGTCTCTGTCTTTCGCCCGACCGACAAGACCAAGCCCCACAGGTACGGCCTCACAGAAAAGGGCAAAGACAAGGTCTTGGAGGAAATGCCGCAAGGAGCCGTCTGGCCGAAAGATCTGCACATTGCCAAGGGCATCGCCAGAACAGATCTCGAGCACCTCCGGCTTCTTGCAGATATCCGCATCGGGCTTGGCCTGGCCTGCGACAAGAGCGACCATCTCCGTCTTGTTGAGTTCATGGGCGAAGCCGACATCAGGCAGCTTTCCCACAACAACAAGGAAATGCTGATCCCTGATGCTTTCTTCGTATTGGAGGCAAGAGAAGAAAGCCAGCTCGGCTTCTGGCTAGAGCTTGATCGGGGAAAGGAATCAGGCAGGCGGTTTGTACAAGAGAAGCTCGATCCTCTATTGGAGCATCAGCAAGGAAGACGCCCGGCATTTGGCATAACGGCATGGGCCGTTCTTGTCCTCATAGAGAAGGAGCGGAGACGCGACACGCTCGTCCGCCATCTCCATGGCAGACTGCCCGGCACCACCGGGCTGTTCTTCGCTCTGGCTCACGATTTTCTCCGCGACCCTCTGGGGCGCCTATGGCTGCCGCTCTACCCTGGCGAAGGCCGGCGCGCGCCCTTTCGGCCTGCGGTCCAAGCCCTGTCCCTTCTTGACATCTTGTTCCAGCAAGGTGTTCCAGCGGTTGGAACAACAGACCGAGAGAATTTGACTGCAATACCAAGGGACTAGGTCGTTTCGTGTTGTCGGCCTCCAAAGCGGTTGAATTGCTGGTGTCAACAGCAGGGATGCTACTCGTCGCCGCTGTCGCAGATTTGTATGCGGAGGCCCCAGCCGGCATAGGTCATGAGCATCTCGCCCAGCTCCTCCCAGGCGACTTCCATGTCATCAATGAGGAGGATTGGCGTGCTGCGCTCCCGCGGGTCGGTGATCTGCGCCCTGATCAGCCTGTGGAGATCCTGGAGTTCGCCCTTGTCATCGCGAACCAGATCTCTCTGTGAGAGTCGCTTGCGGATCTTGCATCGCATTTCGCCCCAGGGCGGCGGCCTGTCAGGCTCGACCTCCAGAAAGAAACGGAATCCTGTCGGCTCGCCGTCTTTGAGTTCCATGGCCTGAAGGAAGTCCTCATGCACCGAGAGTCCGAGCCGGAAGACCCGCGTCTTGCCGTTGCAGTCGAGGAAGTCTTCAGTCATCACCTTGTCCGCATCTTCTGACATATCTATGAATTCCATCGTCAGGCGCTCCTTTTTTGCTTGTCGCAGATTCTACGCCTTCGCATCAAATGGTGCATTCTGCCCGATTCTACAAGCCGGGTCAGGCATTGCCAACAGCAACAACCGCCCACCCCAGGGACCAGGAGCAACAGATGAGCTGGCTTGTGAACAGCGTCCGCCTGCGCGTCGCGCTCGCTCTTGCGGTTGGCGTTGGCATCGGCATTCTTGCCACAAGAAGGGCAGGGACCACAAGGCATGGTTGCCCAAGATGTCCGGCGCCGCGAGTCGCTTTGCGACCGCCACCGAGTGTGAAGCACGTTGCCAAGCAGCACATCATGCCCCCAAGGCCCATTGCACAAGATCCAAGCGGTCTGATCCGCAGCGGTTCGACAGCCTGTCCAAGAGCTCACCGCCTGGTGCTCACCACAGACACCGTGGCGCGCGTTCTTCCTCTGCGAAGGAACAGGCATGTCCGGCTCAACACCGGGCTCGAGCTCAACTTCGGCGGGTGTAGGCCGAGGGCGAGCTACCTTGGCTACTCGAGGAATCCGGCGCTCGGCGGGAGCCGCAAGCATCCGAAATTTTTTCTACTTCCTGCTGCAGCTGTCCGGCTCGAATGAACGGCCATACGGTCTTGAATCTCCTGGCCAACAATGCTTCGATCGCAGTGGCGCTCCGGGGCTTCACCCGTCTGTCCCCCCCCTCAGCGGTGCCTGGAGCTCCGGGGCGCTATTCGACGATCTCCATTCCCGAAGGCCGCGGGTGGTTTTCCAGCTCTTCGCAGTCAAGGACCCACAAGCCCGGTTCCTCTTCCCGGAAATCAAGGCGGGCGAAAAGGCCCCGGCCATTGTCTGTTTCAACACGAGAAACGATGAACCTGGCCTCTTCTTCGTCGCGCAGCCAGCAGATGAGCATCCGCCCGGTCAGCTGCGGCACCAGCCAGGGCCGGTCTCCTTCGGCCGGCAAGAACAAAACGCGAGCCAAGTGCCCGCGTTTTTCTGACTCGCAGATATCCACGTTCGTCATCCAAATGCCGAGAGCCGAGCTTGTCCGCCGATCGAATACGAGCCAGTGCTTCTCCTCCTCGCGCGGAAGCAGATCGGCTGGCCAGCCGGACTCCCCGCCAAGAGCTATCTGGCAAACCACGGGGCCATAGCCCGATCCGCCGAGCCTCTCCGGATATCTGCGCTGGATCGTCTTGCAGAACTCGGTGAACAGCTGGAACAGCTCGTCGGGCCTCAACATCGACGCGGGATCGATATGGATGAGTTCAACCCCCAAGGCGCGCAAAATCACGACCGCTCCTCCTTCATCTAGCATTCTTTCATGAATGGGCGCGGCGTAACAGCCCTGCCTGCCAATGCCCCTCTTGGATGGAGGGGGACAAACGAACAAGTCGCCTCTTGCCATGTCACGATTTGAGCGTGAGAGCGACTTAAGAGATAGGCGGACAGCAAGGAAAGGAGGATGGGTAAGTCAGAGATAGGGTAGCCAGGGCTTCCACAAGCTCGTTGGCGAGCGCGGGTGAGACAACCGAGCCGTAGCTTAGTAGTAACCCAACTAGTAGTATGAATATAGGATCTATTTGTCTCGTCTACGCGGTCACTGGCAACGGCCAGCTGCCCTCGAAGGTGTGGAGACACATTGACGAGGTGCAGCGCCAGTACAACCAACGATACACCTGGGTTCACGAGAACTTGAACCTTGCCCTTCAGCGGCCAGATCTCAAATTCAGGTTCAATCTGCCATTCTCGAAGTTCGCGGCTCCGGCAGGTGCAGTCGTCTCGTCCTCAGGCCATCTTCCCTATGACTCAGGGGTGCACATTCCCAATGCGCAGGCCAGCGGCCAGACCAAGGTGCGTGACAATCTTTGGAACGCCCACTTGGTCATCCGCTTCTTGTGCTGGGTATCTGAGCAGCTTCCTGAACACAGGGTCGAGGTCTACGACGAAGGCGGCTTCATCCTGGCCGGCAGCGTGATCATCGAGAAAGGAAAGGTCATCCTGAACCACGGGTATCTGGAACGCCAGAGGACAAGGCTTCTTGAAGCCTACGGGGACCCGAGTGTCGTTGTTGGAATGGCGCACGCGGAACTTGCCGGAATGAACGGCAGCTTCTTCGCAGATGCCATTGCATACGACTATCGCGAGATGCTCGAAATCCGAGATCTGTTGGACAACAACCCGGATCTTGGAGACGAAAGCCTTTCGTCGATCGCCGAACGTAGCTTTGTCTACGCCCAGGAGATCCCGACTCGAAGCGAACCCGTCAAGTAGTACATAGTCCTTGATTGTCCGCCTGAGCCCCCCGATCCCCATCGGGGGGCGTGGAAGCAGGCGGCACGCAGGCTCGGTTGGTCGCACCCGCGGCGCCAACAGGCCCACGAAGAGCCTGGTGCCGCGCTGGAGACAGCGCCTCTGCGTTGCCGCTCTGCTTTCACGTTTTCTGGCATCCTGAATCGCAATACCAATTTCACTTCGTCTTTGATGCAACCAGAAATGTTAACACAGTGCCCAATATCAGACAGACAACAAAAATTGCAATTCCTACCTTCGTGTCAAGATAGTTCGATGATCCTGACACTCCACATCCAAGAACAAAATTGAACATAGTACAAGCAATCGCCCAATGTTGTCTACTAGGGCCGAAAATATTTGTCAGTGAGATCCCTGCCTTCTCAATATGCAAGTGGGTCACCTCGCTTAAGGAACCCTTTCTCTTTTCATCGTCAGCAAATTGCGTAGCCCTTTTGAACAGAGAATTGCCATAGTCTCGAACTGTTTCCTTGAATGCTGTGATACCAACATCTGTAAAGCCAGCTTCCTGAAGTTGACTGTCAGAAACATCAACTCTTATGCTTGTGCGTTGCATGTTTGTCCCGTCCTTGACGATGCGTACGGGGTTGTTGCTCTGTCAAAAAGAACTCGCTTTTTTGCGAGTTCTTGCCCCTACTCAACCAGCAAGGCAATGACTTTCCCAATTCCAAACGCCACAGTTGCGTAGAATACTATCAGAAGAAGGGATAGTACAACAACTTTCGTTGCCCTTGCCATCTAGCATTCTCTCCTCCTGCCCTTGTTCCGTTTTGTGACCCTCACCCGGAGGGCAACCGCATTCTTATCATGCAGTTTCTTTCTTGCAAGGCAGGCCGCATAACATCTCCGCGACTATCAGAAGCAAAATTTCTATAGAGCTGTGCTGTGGCCCGGACCTAGCATATTTCTTATGTGAATATGTGAAAGCGAAAACAAAAACAAGTGATATTGTCACGGCGAGAACTGTTGACTCTGACGGCAACAACACCCTTTTCTATTTTGACATAATCAAACAAAACCATCAACCGGAGGAGGACACCATGCGCGCCAAGAAGATCGCCATTTCTGAAGAACTCTATGACAAGCTGGTTCTTGCATTCTCTTCGAGTATTGGGATTCGGCAGAGCGTAGTCGAAAAGTCGCTTGAGAGCTTTCTGACAGATTTGCTCGAGTACCTGGCCAATGAGCCTGAGACGCTGCGAGAGCTTCTCTCTACTGGACCAAGGAAAGAGAGCAGGGGGAGCGCAAGCCAGACGGCCTCACGCCCAGGCCAGTCCCTGCTCTCTACTGGCAACAGTGGCAGCTGATGCCTGGCCCTGCAAGCGTTTTACTTTCTTCTTTTCCTCCATCTAAATCATCTATTTCCTACTTGAAAGCACTTTTCGCCCTGCTACCATGACCCTCGAGGTCAAGGTTGTTTGGCATGAGCTTGATGAAGAAGAGAATCGACGGAGAGTGAGGAGATTGGCCAGGTGGCTGCTCCGCGCCTACGAGACCCTCTCCGACGATTCAATAGATAGAGATTGCGAGCATCCGAGCCGCCTTGACGACTTTGACCATGATGACTTTCTAGAAGATTGCCTGCTCAAGAAGGACAAGGAGAAGTGATGCTGGCAATTGGCGCCTACATCCGGCTGTCCCCAACCAACGAGGACCAGGTTTCTGCTGAGACCGGATCTCTCTCGTCGCATCCGAAGCGACTGGAAGAGTATGTGAAGAGCAGAAACAGCCACTCCGAAGGTTGGGGGCAGATTTTTGATTTCTATGTGGACAAAGACTATTCCGGAAAAGACACCAATCGGCCGGAGCTTCACCGTCTGCTTCAGGACATCGTTGACGGCCGCGTCAATGCCGTGCTCGTGACCGAGCTCGCAAGGCTCTCCAGGAACACGCTCGACTTCTTGAGGATGTGGCAGGTCTTCGAGAAGTACGGCGTTCAGTTCATTTCTCTGCGCGAGCAGTTCGACACCACCACAGCTGCCGGCCGGATGATGCTCCTCAACATGGTGAACTTCGCCCAGTACGAACGGGAGCAGACCGTTGAGAGAATCAAGGCCAACAATAGATCCAGAGCCCACCAGGGCCTGGCCTCTTCTGCCCAGCGGCATGTTCTGGGATATGACCCTCATCCCACAACGACGGGCAGCCTCGTTCCCAACAAGAAAGAGGCCGCCCAGGTCAAGGCCATCTTCGAGGCCTTCTTGGAGAAAGGCACGCTTCAGAGCACAGCAGAGGAACTCTACAAAAGAGGGTTCAGGACCAAGGAGTATCTGACTAAGACAGGAAACAAGAAGGGCGGCAGGCGGATCACTTTTAACTCACTTTTCAAGATTCTCGTGAACCGCGCCTACATTGGAGAGCGGGAATTCAACAAGCGCAATGCTGCAAAGAGACAGGAAGCCCTGCAGCCGGGCGACCGGTACGAAGTCGTGAAGGCCGTCTGGCCGGCGATCATACCGAGAGAGCTTTTCCTTGAGGTTCAGAAGAAGCTCGAAGAGAACAACCGCCTTCTGAAGAACAGCCGGGAAGACCCGGTCATCTACCCCTACATCCTGACCGGGCTCGTCCGCTGCGGCGTCTGCAATGAGAACCTGGCCGGCCGGTCTGCCAAGGGCAGGGGCGGCCACTACCACTACTACTCCCACCGGCCGCGGAGAAAGGGGGAGCCCAAGGCAGCCTGCTCTGTCAAGCGGGTGAGAGCTGAGAAGATCGAGAAGGCAGTGGTCGAGCGGCTCCGCCTACTGGCCAAGGACGAGGACCTGGTGGCAAAGCTCGTTGATGATGCCAACCAGGAGGCCAGGGCCGATGCTCCGGAGGCCCGCGAGTTGCTCCAGGCCGTGAGAGCCGACCTGAAGGCCGTGACTGTCGGTGGCGGTGAAGGAGTAGGCCAGGGATCGCGGTCTGGCCTACCAGTGGCCGCGATCGAGTGTCGACGCTAATCGCGGTTTTGTAGGCCACCGCCGTGACGGGAAGCGGCCATCGGCC
>Ga0180009_10003059_pt1 | contig 19297 bp, 21 predicted proteins | sample OS_PC_MetaG_FD_123537 | JGI IMG/M metagenome (GOLD analysis project Ga0180009, IMG submission 123537) | Groundwater microbial communities from the Aspo Hard Rock Laboratory (HRL) deep subsurface site, Sweden - OS_PC_MetaG | ecosystem: Environmental > Aquatic > Deep subsurface > Groundwater...
GCCCGATCGCTGACCGCACTGGCGAAATACGTCCGGGATGGACTGCCGGCGCTGCGGATCTCTGCAAACCCGAGGCTCGCAGTTGAATATCTCAATCACGCCGCCGTCTACTTCAATGACGAGGACGCCCAGTTCGAACTTTCCAAGATGCAGATCAATGGTGACGGCGTGGCGCCGGACGTCGCGCGCGGGCGCCACTGGCTGGCGGTGCTGGCCGAAAACGGTCATGCCGGCGCGCAGGCTTTCCTGGCCGATCTCTACTGGCGCGGAAAGTTTGTGTCGAAGGATTCGGTGCGGGCTTTGACACTCATCTCGGTCGCCGTGAAGAATGCGCCGGTTGCCGACCAGGTCTGGATCGACGACATCTACCAGAACATATATTGCGGCGCGCCGCAGGGCGTTCGCGAGCAGGCGACTGGGATGGTTGCCGAGTGGGACGTGCGGTATGGGCGAAAACCGCAGCTGCCGGGCCGGCTCGGTCTCGGCGGCTTCGACATTGCCGTCAACCGGACCTGTGCCGACGGACGGCCGGTGCCGATGCGTTCGGGGGAGCTGCCGCTCGACGTCGAGCCGGCGGGTGAGGGTGTGACAGCCGCGGTGGAACATGGGCCCGCCGATGTCATCGAACGTAAGGCTGCGCCCGGCTTCATCTATGGCGGGGCCTCGATGCACCCGGTCGGCGAGCGCCGGTAAAGCCGGTCGATTTCCGAAGGCTGGTTGGGTCGCCTAAACGCCTTTGGATTAGGGGTCTGCGAGTATTTCGGATAGCAGCCCAGGAGAGATGTTTCCGCCCGAAAGGATCAGGCAGACAGTCTTGCCGCGGCATTCGATGCGCCCGCTCAGTACAGCAGCGAGCGAAGCGGCGCCTCCTGGCTCGACGACAAGTTTCAAGACTTCATAGGCATAACGCACGGCATGCTTCACTTCCGCATCGCTGACCGAAAGGCCGCCGGAAAGTAGTTCGCGCGCAATCGGGAATGTGATCTCGCCGGGAGCCCGAGCCATCAGGGCGTCGCAGAGTGTCGGTGGGGCATCGGGCGGGTTCGTTTGGCGCTCGCCGGCGGCAAGAGAGCGGGCCATGTCGTCGTGGTATTGAGGTTCGACCGCGTAGATTTCGGTGGCCGGACTGCGGGCGGCAATGGCGGTGGCGCAACCGGCAGCCAGTCCGCCGCCGCTGCAATTGACCAGCAGGATGTCGTTCTCCGCGCCGATGCGCTGACACTGCTCATCGATCTCCAGGCCGACCGTCCCCTGGCCGGCGATAACGAGCGGGTCGTCGTAGGGTTTGACTATTGCAAGGCCGCGTTCGTGGGCGATGCGGGCGCCAATCTCCTCGCGGCTTTCGTTATAACGGTCGTAGAGAATGACTTCCGCGCCAAGCCGGCGCGTGTTGTCGATCTTAATTGCCGGGGCGTCGCGCGGCATGACGATGGTCGCAGGTGCCCCCAAAAGCCTTGCGGCCTCGGCGACCCCTTGGGCGTGATTACCGGATGACCAGGCCAGGATGCCTTGGGTGCGCAGTTGCGCAGGTAGGCTCGTTATCTTGTTATAGGCTCCGCGAAACTTGAACGAGCCTGTCCGCTGCAAGGTTTCAGCCTTTAGTAGAACGCGTCCACCTGAGCGCTCGTTCAGCGCGGAATTCTCGACCAGCGGTGTGCGCATGGCGACTCCGGCCAGAACCTCGGCGGCGGCCTCGACGTCGGCAATGGTGACATTCGGCACAGAGGTTATGGACATCGGCTCTTAGGGTTGTTGAGCGGGGCTTTGAGGCTTGGCGCTGATCTGTACCGGCCAATTTGCCCGGTGCAACAATTTTGGCAAGTCGGTTGGCTTTGCTGCGCCTCAATGGTGGGTGAATAAGCGTGGAAAGCGTGACACAGGGCGACTATGTTGCCCACAGATTCTGCGGCCCCAAATGCTCAGCGCTTGCGAAATGGCTGAGGTGCTGTAAAGGTCTGGTGTGACGAGGCAGAATCGGTGGGGTCGGTTCTGCCGGAGGGGGGAATTCTCAAGGGTTTTCGCAGATGGATCATTCGCACGTGCCGGCGGTGCCGGAAACGGCTAACTCACGCAACTGGTTGGAAATAGCTCAACGCTACAGGCATCCAGATCCGGTTCGCAGCATTCTTGAGATCGTCGTGACAGCGGGACCGTTTGCAGCCCTCTGGGTGGCGGCCTATCTATCGCTTTCGGTCAGTTACTGGCTGGCCCTGGTGTTTATCGTTTCTGCCGCCGTATTCCTGGTGAGACTATTTCTCATTCAGCACGATTGCGGCCACGGAGCGTTCTTCAAAAAGCGTTTGACGAACGATTGGGTCGGGCGGGCTCTCGGCCTGCTGACATGCACGCCTTACGATGTCTGGAAGCGGTCGCACGCAATCCACCACGCCCATGCGGGAAATCTGGAACATCGAGGCATCGGGGATATCAAGACGCTGACCGTCGAAGAATATCTCGCTCTGCCCTGGTGGGGGCGATGGCAATACCGTTTCTATCGACATCCGTTGATTATGTTCGTCGTCGGTCCGGCCTATGTGTTCGTGCTGCAGCAGCGCTTGCCGTTCGGCCAGATGGATGGCGGATGGCGGCCGTGGGTCAGCGCGATGGGTACGAATTTCGGAATTGCGGCGCTCGTCCTACTGATGGTGTGGCTGGTGGGGGCCGGCGAGTTCTTCATGATCCACGCGCCCATAGTTGTGCTGGCGGCAACCATCGGCGTGTGGCTGTTCTACATCCAGCATCAGTTCGAGGATACCTATTGGGCAGAGGCTCAGGATTGGTCGCAGCAGGAAGCCGCGCTTCACGGCCGCTCATTCTACGATCTACCGGGTGTGTTTGCATGGCTCACGGCGAACATCGGTATCCATCATGTCCATCACCTCTATGCGCGCATCCCATTCTATCGCCTGCCGCAGGTGCTGAGGGATAATCCCGAACTGGCCGATATCCGGCGGGTGACACTTCTAGAGAGTTTCAAATACGTCAAGCTCAAGCTTTGGGACTCCGAGCAGCGCCGGCTGGTATCGTTCAGCGATATCCGTCGAATGGCGCAGCGCTGAAGCGCGATCGCGGAGTTGGTCAAGTTTGATTGACGTTGGGCGATGGGTTTGACGTCCGGCCCGGAGTTGGATCGATGGCTGATGGGCCGTTATCGCGGCGGGCGCGGTTTTTCCTTCCCGAACTGATCTACGGCGCCAACGACGGCATCGTGACGACTTTCGCGGTGGTGGCAGGCGTCGAGGGCGCCAATCTTTCGGCGCAGATTATTCTGATACTCGGGTTTGCGAACCTGTTCGCCGATGGCGTCTCGATGGGCGCCAGCAACGTGATTTCCTTGCGCTCGCGCGATGCGAACCGGCCGACGCTGGCGGAAGCTCTGCCGTTTGGCGCGGCGACGTTCGCCGGGTTCCTGGTTGCCGGCCTCATTCCGCTTGCCGCCTACCTGGTGCCGGTTTACGCAGATCACCGCTTCACTTATGCCGTGTTGCTCGCCGGGGGGACGTTGTTTGCAGTCGGCGCCAGCCGTTCGCTGCTGATCGACCGGCGCTGGTATGCTGCGGGCCTCGAAATGCTGGCGATCGGCGCGCTTGCCGGCGCGATTGCCTACGGCGTCGGGGTTCTCGGCGCCTACCTGATGAATGGGGGCGTGTGAGGGTGGGGCATGTGAGGGTGGGGCATGTGAGGGTGGGGCATGTGAGGGTGGGGCATGGTGCTTTCGAAATGGGATGAGAAATACGCCGCGGCGCCCACAGGGTTATTCGGTTCCGCACCGAACGAGTACGCGCGCCAGATTACGGCCCGCTCCGATTTTCGCGCGCGGACGGCGTTGTGCATTGCCGATGGAGACGGGCGCAACAGCCGTTTTCTGGCGCTGCGGGGGATCGCGGTGACGGCGGTCGATCTATCGCCGGTCGGCTGCGCGAACGGTGAGGCGCTCGACGCGGCCGCCGGTGTGAGCGTGAAGCGTATCGTTGGGGATGTGGTGGTATGGCAGCCGGCTCCGGCGGAGACGTGGGACGCGGTATTTGTGATGTACCTGCAGGCGCCTCAGGCGGTGAGGATGGCGGCGTTGCGATGCGGCTTCGAGGCTCTTGGCACCGGCGGGATTTTGGCGGTCGAGGGATTTTCGAAGGCGCAGGCGGGTGAGACCGGCGATGGCGCGCTGGGGCCGGGTTCGCCCGAACTTATGTACGACCTTGATGAGATCCACGGGTGCCTGCCGGAGGCGCAGATCGTCGAAGCGTTCTCAGGGCGGGTGCGGCTCGATCAAGGTGGACGGCATCGCGGGCTGGCGCACGTGGTGCGTTTCGCCGGGCGGAAGCTCTGATCGCTGGCGGTTTTAGCGCGGCGCCCAGTCCGGGTAGATCGATTTCATCCGTTCAACGGAGTCGGCGATTATGTCTTCCAGCACGTCGAGTGCGATTGCATCGAGGCGTGCAACATACAGGCAGGAGACGCTGTGTCTGTGCCTGCCCAATTTCGCCAGCTGTTTTTCGTACTGCATGAAGCCCGGCATGATGTAGATCGTCATCGCCGATTTGCGCGGAGAGAAGCCGGTCAGGAAATATTCGCCGCTGCGCCCGGATTCGTATTTGTAGCGGTAGCGCCCGTAGCCGACGATCGCGTCACCCCACATCTGCGGTTTGAAGCCGGTGATGCGGCTCATCATCTCCAGCAGAACTTTGCTGTCCTGCTGGCGGCGGTCATTTTCCACAGCCGCGATAAAGGTACTGACGCCCGATCGCGTGGGCCTGGTTTTGTTTTCGGCCATGCGGGCTTCCTCCAAGCGAGGCGTGAGGTCTTACAACTTGCCGAGGACTTCGATCCTATCATCTGTTGGCAGCCGGATGACGAGGATCTGGCCCGAGCTGGCGGGTTGCCCGGTGAGCGCGCGGATATTGACCTGATGCGTGACGAGGACGAGCGGCTTGCCAGGGTCACGGGCTGACAGCCATTCCTGCAATTGGCCGGTCCGGGGTGCCGCGTCCTGGTCGTTTTCGTAAAAAGAATTGAGGGCCGGAAGGTCATTGACCTCACCCAATTCCAGGAGCTGTGCGGTTTCGCGGCAGCGGCACCATTGGCTCGAATAGACTTCGGCGCTGGCAATGCCGTTGGCGCGGAAGCGGTCACCGGTGGCTCGGGCCCGTTTCTTTCCAGTGTCGTTGAGATTGCGCTGGGTCGAGCAATCGCCGATCTGGAAATTGTCAGGGTCGCCGGTGCCGGGGGCGAGTTCGTGGCGCAGAATCGCGAAAGCTTCGCCGGAGCGGAGCGACTGCCAGAGGGCGGCTTCGTCGGCGGCATGCGCCGGCGCCGGTACGATGTAGCAAGCCATGCCGGTGAGAAGGAAACAGGCGGCAATCGATCGGATTGCCAGGACCATTGAATTTGTTGCCGGCATGGCGGGTTATCCAATCAGACGGCAAGTTCAATCCATACCGGGACATGGTCGGAGGGCTTTTCCCAGCCGCGGGTTTCCTTGTCGATGCCCGCGTGTTCAAGGCGGTCGGCGGCTTGCGGAGACAGCAGCATGTGATCGATGCGGATGCCGTTGTTCTTCTGCCATGCACCGGCCTGATAATCCCAGAACGTGTAGGTGTCGGGTTCGGGCAGCGTGGCGCGGATGGCGTCGGTCAGGCCGAGGTTGAGGAGCCGGCGGAAGGCGGCGCGGCTTTCGGGCTGGAACAGCGCGTCATCCTTCCAAGCGTCGGGATTCCTGGCGTCCTGAGGCACCGGGATTACGTTGTAATCGCCGGCGACGACGAGCGGCATTTCGTCGGCGAGGAGTTCGCCGATGCGGTCTTCGAGACGTTGCATCCAGGCAAGCTTGTAGCCGAATTTCTCCGTTTGTATCGGGTTGCCGTTCGGCAGATAGAGGCAGGCGACGCGGACCGCGCCGCCATCGGTCGAAACGGTTGCTTCGATGTAGCGGGCCTGTTCGTCGGCGGTGTCGCCGGGCAGGCGGCGCGTCACATCTTCGAGAGGCCGCTTGGAAAGGATGGCGACGCCGTTGAACCCTTTCTGACCGTGGGTTTCCAGATGGTAGCCGGCATCCTCGAAAGCTTCGCGGGGGAAGTTCTCGTCGACCGATTTGATTTCCTGGAAACAGGCTATGTCAGGCGAAGTCTCCTTCAGCCAGGTCAAAGTCGTTTCGAATCGCGCCTTGACGCCGTTGATGTTCCAGGTGGCGATTTTCATTTATCGGCTCCGCACAATGTCGCTTTGTATCTCGGGATTGGCCGGTCAATCGATGCGCGGCGCAGAGCAGAGCTGATGGATAAGGTCACATCGAAAAGCTGGTGCCGCAGCCGCACGAAGCCGTCGCGTTGGGATTGCGGATCTGGAAGGAAGCACCGATCAGTTCGTCGACGAAGTCGATTTCGGAACCTTCAAGGAAACCCAGCGAGACAGGGTCGATCAAAACGGTGGCGCCGTCGCGCTCCAGGACGATGTCGTCGGTGTCCTTTTCGGAGACAAGGTCGAATTTGTACTGGAAGCCCGAGCAGCCGCCGCCTTCGACGCTGACGCGCAACCACTTGTTTGCCGGCTCTACCGCCACGATCTGTGTGATGCGGCGGGCGGCACTTTCAGTGAGGACGACGTTCGGGGTCATGCTGCAAATTCTCATGAACTGGTTGATCAGATCGGTTCAGCTTGCGGTGAAGCGCGATTCTGTGCCCAAAAGATGAGGACGGGCAGGCTCAGTGTCAAACCCCGACTGAAAACTTGATCAAACGCACTCAATCTATTGAGCGAGATGGATAGCCTGGAAGACTACGGTGGCGGATTGAGGCTGGGCGAGCGTTCGCCTGGGAGATATGCCGCGAGCGCCGTCGAAAGCCGGGGACGGGAGCATTGGGAGCCGGAGTGCCCGATGCGCAGTCCGTTCCAGCGCGACCGCGACCGTATCATACATTCCGCCCCATTCCGCCGGTTGCTGCACAAGACCCAGGTTTTCGTCTTTCACGAGGGCGACCACTACCGGACGCGGCTGACGCATTCCCTTGAAGTGGCGCAGATCGCGCGGACGATCGCGCGGCAGTTGCGGCTCGACGAGGATCTGGCCGAAGCGCTGGCCCTGGCGCACGATCTGGGCCATTCGCCGTTCGGGCATGCCGGAGAACGGGCTCTCGACCGGGCGATGGCGGATTTCGGCGGTTTCGACCACAACGCGCAGTCGCTGAAGGTGGTGATGCGGCTGGAGCGCAAATACCGCGGTTTCGATGGAATGAACCTGACCTGGGAGACGCTCGAGGGGCTTGCCAAGCACAACGGGCCGGTCGGCGACACGTCCGGTTCACCGGTCGGCAAGGTTGCCGGACTGCTGGAGCATTGGAAATGCCTGGGACTTGATCAATATGCTTCGGCCGAGGCCCAGGTTGCAGCGCTCGCCGACGACATCGCCTATGTGTCGCATGATATCGACGATGGGCTGAGAGCCGGCCTGCTGACTCTTTGCAAACTCTCCATGGCGCCGCTGGCCGGGGCGATTGTTGAGCGTGTCTGCGGAACCGATGAGGTGCCACTCGAGCCGTCGCGGGCGATCTATGAGATCACGCGGGCGATGATCACGCTGATGGTCAGCGATTGTGTTGCCGAATCGCGTCGGCGGCTGTTGGCCCTGCGGCCGAATTCGCCGGAGGCGATCCGGCAGGCGGGACGCGACACGATCGCTTTTTCGCCGGACATGACGAGCGATATCCGGGCCTTGAAAGAGGTTCTGTTCGAGCGGGTCTACCGGCATGAACGGGTCATGAAGGTCATGAACGGTGCCGAACAGGTGGTCGAAGAACTGTTCCAGCGGTATCTATCCGAGCCGTCGCTGCTGCCGGAAGCGTGGCGACTGGCAGCCAAGGAACGCGCGGGCAGGCGGCTGGCGCGTCTGGTTGCGGACTTTGTCGCGGGGATGACCGACCGGATGGCGATGGATGAGCATCGCCGCCTGTTTGACGCGAGCCCGGAATTACGATAGCGCCAGCAGGAATCGAGGTTTGCTTGAAGAAGCAGTATCCCGGGCGTTGGAGCGACCATGGTCGCGGCTCTGCTTGCCTGGAAGAAGAGGTTTTACCGCATGAACGTATTTGCCCACGTCGAAGGGCTGATCAGGGCTTCGCTGTCGGCGATGCAGGACGCCGGTACGCTGCCGAAGGAGATCGATGTTTCGGCAATCGAAGCGGAGAGCCCTCGCGACAAGAGCCACGGCGATTTCGCCACCAATGCCGCGATGGTGCTGGCAAAAAAAGCCGGAATGAAGCCGCGTGACATCGCCGAAGCGCTCAAAGTCCGCATGGAAGCCTTTGAGGATGTCGCGAAAGCCGACGTGGCGGGGCCGGGCTTTCTCAACATCACCTTCAAGCCGGAGTTCTGGCAATCGATGGTGGCCACCATCGTTCAAGCCGGGGACCTGTTCGGACGTGCGGATGTCGGCGGGGATGCGAAGACCAACGTCGAATACGTATCGGCAAACCCGACCGGGCCGATGCATGTCGGGCATTGCCGCGGTGCGGTGTTCGGGGATGCGCTGGCGCGATTGCTGGAGTTCGCGGGCTTCGACGTGACGCGGGAATACTACATCAACGATGCCGGCGGGCAGGTCGACGTGCTCGCACGCTCCGCCTTCCTGCGCTACCGGGAGGCGCTGGGCGAGGATATCGGCGAGATTCCCGAAGGGCTTTATCCCGGCGAATACCTGAAACCGGTGGGGGCGGCGCTGGCCGAAGCGTTCGGCGAGAAGCTCCTGGAGCAGGATGAAGCCGACTGGATGCCTGTCGTGCGGGGCAAGGCCATCGACATGATGATGGTCATGATCCGGGAGGATCTGGCGGCGCTCAACATCCATCACGACGTGTTCTTTTCGGAAGCCTCGTTGAAGTGCAACGGGCGCGACCGGATCAGCGAGGCGATCGACGCGCTGAAGGCTCGCGGGCTGATCTACGAAGGCGTCCTGCCGAAGCCCAAGGGACATGAGGACGAGGAGTGGGAAGAGCGCGAACAGCTGTTGTTCCGGTCCACGGAATTCGGCGACGACGTCGACCGGGTGATCGCCAAGTCCGATGGCAGCTATACCTATTTCGCCGGCGATATCGCCTACCACTTCGACAAGCTGCAGCGCGGTTTTACGCATCTCATCAACGTCTTCGGCGCCGACCACATCGGCTACATCAAGCGGATGAAATCGGCGGTTGCGGCGCTTTCGGACAACAAGGCCGAGTTCGATATCAAGGTCTGCCAGCTGGTGAAGCTGTTCAGGGGCGGGGAACCGGTCAGGATGTCGAAGCGTTCGGGCACGTTCGTGACCTTGCGCGACGTTGTGGAGGAGGTTGGCCGGGATCCGGTGCGCTTCATGATGCTCTACCGGAAGAACGATGCTCCCTTGGATTTCGATTTTGCGAAGGTGACGGAGCAGTCGAAGGACAATCCGGTATTCTATGTACAATACGCGCATGCGCGCTCGGCTTCGGTGTTCCGCAACGCGGCGGAGGCCTTCGAGGGGCTCGATACGTCGAAAGAGGCGTTGATGCAGGCCGATCTGTCGAAATTGACCGATCCGGGCGAAATCGAACTCATCAAGATGATTTCGGCGTTCCCGCGGCTGATCGAAGGCGCCGCGCGGGCACATGAGCCTCACCGGCTGGCGTTCTATCTCTACGAAGTCGCGAATGCGCTGCATTCACAGTGGGCTAGAGGCAATGATTCGCCACAATTACGCTTTATCGCCCAAGGGGATACGGGGATGACCATGGCCCGGCTGGCGATGATCGCGGCAACGCAACAGGTGATATCCTCCGGATTGGGTGTACTCGGCGTCGAGGCCCCTGACGCGATGCGCTAGACTCCGATTCGGGAGTGTCGCCGTAACGCAGACCTTTCGGGTTCGCGCGGCCGGTATTGAGGGGTGCGCCATATGTCTAATTCACACGGGAGACAGCGGACCGGATTTCCGCCGCCGCGTCCTGCGCAGGGCGACGAGCGCCCGCGCGATCCGCACCGTCAGCCGCAGGAACCTTCCCTGTCGTGGCCACCGAGCGCACCGCAGCAGCCTGCTCCGGATGCCAATTGGGGATATGATGGCCAGGACGGCCGTCAACCCGACGGGGCAGGCTATCAGGGCGGCGATGAGTGGCAGCAGCCGCAACAAGGCTATCAACAACCGCAACAGGGTTACGCTCCGCAGCAGCCGGCGTATCCCCAGGACGGCCGTCAGGACCCTTATGCCCGTCCCGCCGGTGGACAGCCGCGAGCCGCTTATCCGGCCGATCCATTTGCAGCGCAACCGAGGGCGCCGGACAACAGGGGTTTTGGCAGTCAGCCCGCCGCCGATCAGCAGCGAAGCCCATACGCCGCCCGGTTCGAGGCCTATGTGCCGCCGAGCGTTGCACCCGAGCCGACGACCGGGAGGACAGGGCAGCCAGGAGTTTTCGGCAACCAACGAAACGAGCCTTCGCTCAGAGGCAGCAACCACGAGGACGACTGGCCGGCGACGCAACCTTCGCAGGGCGGTTACGCCCGCGGCGAGACCGGTTACTACCAGCCGCCTGAATACCACTCCGAGCAGAGCTACGCGCCCGAACCGCAGCCCTATGGGGCTGAGCAGTGGGCGGATACCCAACACGCAGCGGTCAACGCCGGGTATCCAGGCACTGAGTACGCGGCTGATCCCTATGCTTATCCCGGCGCCTATCAGGACGATCCGTACGGCCAGCAAACCGATCCGTCGCTTGCACCAGCGCCGCAGAACGTGGCCGTCAACGACGAATACGGTGAATACGAGGAAGAGTACGAGACAGAAGAAGAAGCTCCCTCCGGCCGCAAGCGCTCGATGGTCGTCGTCGGCGCACTGGTTGGTGCGATTGTCGTCGGGGCGGGTCTGGCCTACGGCTACAAGTCGGTAATCGGTGGTGACGCGAACCTCAGCTCGGGCCCGCCGGTGGTGCGCGGCGATGTCGCTGCCAACAAGGCGAGGCCTGACCAGCCGGGTGGCCGGAAGTTCGGGTACACCGACTCCAAAGTCATGCAGCGCATCAGCCAGGATGGCCGCGCAACCACGAATGCCGACGGTACGCGACGGGTCCCGACGATGATGATCGGTCGCGATGGGCAAGTCGTCGAGACAGGTGCTGCTTCGCTGCCGAGCGCCGGGGCTCCCGAGCAACCCGTCGTGAACGTGCCGGGTCTGACCGTTGTCGACGGATTTGCAGGCCAGCGTGCTGCGCGGCGTGCGGCCGCCGAACAACAGCAGTCCGGCGGCGGTCCTATCGTCGTGAAGCCACCTGAAGCTCAGGCGAACGCGTTATCACCGGTGCGTCCGGTCAGCGTGACCGAAGCTCCGAAGGCGGTCGAGCCGCCGCCGAAAGCGCCCGAAAAGCAGGTTGCCGCGGTTGCACCTCCCAGGGCTTCTGTGCCGGTTGCGAAGACCAGGCCCAAGCCGCCTGCGGCAACCAAAACGGCCCCGACGACCGGCGGTAAAGGGTACGTCGCAGTGCTCGCCTCGGTTCCGGTTTCGGCGACGAGCCGGCTCGATGCCTTGAAGACTTTCGCGGACATTCAGCAGAATTACGGAACCGTTCTGCAGAATCGCACGCCGGATGTGCGGGAAGCCAACCTTGGCTCGAAGGCGACCTACCACCGATTGATGGTCGGTCCGCCGTCCTCGCGCGAAGCCGCCAACGCGCTTTGCAACGAACTCAAGGGCGCCGGATATCCGAGTTGCTGGATTACGGCGTACTGAAGCGCCCAGTCGATGCGATCCGCTCTCATTACAGGCCTGGCTGGTTGCCACCTCGGCGCTGACGAGCGCGATTTCCTCGCTGCGGTTCGTCCGGCCGGCATCATCTTGTTCACCCGAAATTGTCAGAGCGCCGGGCAGATCCGCAAGCTCGTCGGCGATGCCGTCGATGCGATCGGCGCCAAAGACGTCTTGGTCCTGATCGATCAGGAAGGCGGGCGGGTGCAAAGGCTGCGTCCGCCGCTCGGCCGCGAGCTACCTAGCGCGCGCGCATTCGGGGATCTCTACAGCCGCCAGCCGGAAGCCGCGGTGTCGGCGGCCCGTTTCGTCTTCCGGCTGCTGGCCAACGATCTGCGTGAACTGGGGATCAACTGCGACTGTGCGCCGGTACTCGATATTCCGGTGCCCGGGGCCGACGGCATTATCGGCGACCGTGCGTACGCCGAGCGGCCGCGTCCCGTCGAAGCGCTTGGCCGGGCGGTGGCCGAGGGTCTGATGGCCGGTGGTGTCCTGCCGGTGATCAAGCACATTCCAGGTCATGGGCGCGCGGGTTGCGACAGCCACCTTGCCCTGCCGTTGGTCGACACTGCGATCGAGGCCTTGCGGGAGAGCGATTTCGCGCCGTTCCGTGCGCTTCGCGATATGCCTGCTGCGATGACGGCTCATGTCGTCTATACGGCGATCGATGCAAACGCGCCGGTGACGACGTCGGCGGCGGGAATCGGCTGCATAATCCGTGACGAGATCGGATTCGACGGGCTTTTGATGAGCGACGACTTGTCGATGAAGGCGCTTGCCGGGCCGATGCAGTCGCGCGCAGAAGCAGCGATTGCGGCAGGTTGCGACGTCGTATTGCACTGCAACGGCGAACTCGACGAGATGCAGGCGGCCGCAGCGGGCTCTCCTGAATTGAAGGGGGAAGCCATGAGGCGGTTTGAATCTGCCTTCGCGATTACCTTGAAGCAACGCGAATTCGAAGCCGCCGAGGCGGTGCGCGCCCTTGAGCGCGTGCTTGCGGTCAACTGAGCCCGGCAGGAGACTTTTCTCGAAGTGTGATAAAGAATTCTGTTACCTAACTTGAAGTGCGATTCGAGGCATTGTCGCGGCCATGACGGCGGAAGACACAGAACAGGAAAACGCGGGCTCCGACGTCGCCGCCGATGCGTCCTGGGACAGACCGGAACGGCTATCCGGGGAGGCTGATCGCGATCAGCTGACGGTCGACGTCGGGGGATTCGAGGGGCCGCTCGATCTGCTGTTGGCGCTGGCGAGAACGCAGAAGGTCGATCTGGCAATCATCTCGGTTCTGGCGCTTGCCGAGCAGTATCTCCTATTCATCGCTGAAGCCCGGACCCTCAGGCTGGAAGTCGCCGCCGAATACCTCGTGATGGCGGCATGGCTTGCCTTTCTGAAGTCGAAGCTCCTGCTGCCACGGGATGACAAGTCCGAGGATGTGGCAAGTGCCGAGGAACTTGCGCAGCGGCTCGCCTTCCGGCTGATGCGGCTCGAAGCCATGCGCGAGCGGGCCGCACAGCTGATGACGCGGTCGCGGTTGGGATGAGACGTGTTCTCGCGCGGGATGCCGGAACGCGTGAAGGCCATCCGTCAGCGGGTCTGGGGCGCGGACATCAACGATCTTCTGCAGGCCTACGCGAGTTCGCGCCAGCGCAACATCAAGACGGTGCATACCGTGCGCGCCCGCAAGGTCTGGTCGATCAAGCAGGCGCGCGGGCACCTGCAGAAACTGATCGGACGGGCGCTGCCGGGATCATGGTCGGATTTCGACCGCTTCCTGATCGAATACCTGCCGGCAAGCGACGACCGGGATGAGGCGAAGACGGTCCGGGCGAGTTCGTTCGGAGCAACGCTGGAGATGGCCCGCGAAGGACTCGTCGAGTTGCGCCAGGACGGTCCTTTCCAGCCGATCTACATGCGCCGCAGGGAAGGCGGGGTCTGGGGGGATGAGAGATGAGTTCAGGAAATTCGCCGAAGGAGGGTTCCGCGGGTCCGGTTCTAAGGCTCGTTACCCGCGATGGCGCGGATACCGAAGCAACGCCAACAGGAAACGTTGCCGGTGAACCCGATGTGCAGGACGACATTGTGATCGAGCGCGACGAGGCTGGAAACACGCCGCCAGCAGACGAGCCGACGCCGGTTGCGAAGCCGGTTGCGGCGCCGACGCGGGAACGCGCGGAATTGTTGCGCGTCATCGAGGCGTTGCTGTTCTCGGCGACGCAGCCGATGAGTGCCCAGAAACTCGCTGAATTTTTGCCTCCGGGCGAAGATTCGCTGCCATTTCTGATGGAACTGCAATCGAATTATCAGGGGCGCGGGGTCAATCTCGTCAGGGTGGCGGGGAAATGGTCATTCCGTACCGCGGCCGATCTTGGATACCTGTTGAAGCGCGAAACCGTGGAGGAGCGGCGACTGTCCAAGGCGGCACTCGAACCGCTGGCGATCATCGCCTATCACCAGCCTGTGACGCGTGCCGAGATCGAGCAGATCAGGGGTGTCTCGACCTCGGCGGGGACGCTAGATATCCTGCTCGATACAACCTGGATCAGGCCAAGGGGTCGGCGCAGGGCGCCGGGACGGCCGGTGACCTACGGCACGACGGAATTGTTCCTGGAACACTTCAGCCTCGACAACGTAGGCGATCTGCCGGGGTTGTCGGAACTTCGCGGGGCGGGGCTGCTGAGTTCGCAATTGCCGCCTGATTTCAGCGTGCCGCAGCCAACCGACGTGGCCTCGCTGATGCCCGACGAGCTGCCGCTGGAGGACGACTTGGACGAGGATCAGGCCGATCTCGACCTGGACGAGTCTGACACGGACGACGAGGAAGGTGAACTCGAAGCGATGGTTGCGGCCGGACGGGGTGACACCGGCGACTCGGCGGCTCGCAATGCGGCTCAGTCGAGCGAGGAAGCCCGTGCGGACGGCGAAGACTTGCGCGAACTGCCGGAGGCCGATAAGCCGGAGCCTTCATCGGGTTGAGTTGCAAACCCATTCCCTGGAACTCCTGACGAAAGAAGGTCTGCCCCTTGCAGTGGCGTGAGTGGATTTCACGACAGTTGAAAGCCGAGGCAGCAGTGCCGGCGCAGCAGGCGGGAACGCGCGCGGCGGCGTTGTTTGCCGCGCGCCTGACCTTCGAGGGCGTTGAGCGGCGCTACGGCGATTTCTTTGCGCTGCACCACGTCGATCTCGATATCGCGGCCGGAGAAGTCGTCTGCCTGCTTGGGCCCTCGGGGTGCGGGAAGACGACGCTTTTGCGGATCGCTTCGGGAATCGAGAAGCCATCCGGGGGACGCGTACTCATCAACGACCGGGACGTTGCCGGGCCGAATGCGTTCGTGCCGCCCGAGCGGCGGTCAGTCGGGTTGATGTTCCAGGATTTCGCTTTGTTTCCGCATCTGACGATCCTGCAGAACGTGGCGTTCGGATTGAAAAGAATGCCGCTGGAAGAGGCGCGCCGCGAAGCCCTCGCGGTGCTGACGCGGGTCGGGCTGCAAAAGCTTGCCGAACAATACCCGCATACGCTTGCGGGAGGCCAGCAACAGCGCGTGGCGCTGGCGCGGGCGATCGTGCCGCGGCCGTCGGTGATGATGATGGATGAGCCGTTTTCCGGCCTCGACGTGCAGCTTCGCGACGAGATGCAGGAGGAGACGCTGGCGCTGCTGCGAGAGACGCGGGCCACCTCGCTGATCGTTACACATCATCCCGAGGAGGCGATGCGGCTCGGAGATCGCATTGCGGTGTTGCGCGCCGGGCGCGTGGTGCAGTTCGACAAGGCCGAAACGCTTTACGACCACCCGCGCGACCTGCTCGTTGCCAGGATGTTTTCGGAGATCAACGAAGTCACCTACAAAGTCTTGGATGGTAGTATCGAGACGCCGCTTGGGCGGCTTGCGGCGCCAAAGGGGATGAACAGCGGAGAATTGGCGGTTGTGTGCATCCGCGAAAGGGGCGTTGAAGTTTCGGCTTCGGGACAGGGGCTGCCGGGACGGGTGCTGCATGTGCGCTTCCTCGGCGATATCGATCTTCTGGAAATCGGCGTGCAGGGGTTCGAAGCGCCGTTGCGGGTGAGGACGCCACATTATGCAAAATGGATGAAAGGCGCGGAGGTCGGCATCGAGGTCGATCCAGCCCGGCTTCTGGTGTTTCCAGCCGTTAACGAGGGTTCTGCTTGAATTTGCAGGAGAAATCCTGGAAATATCGCGTTGCAGCACTGCTTGCCGGGCATTCGGCTTTCGTGCGATAGTTGGAACTTAACAGGAAACCCGCAGCCGGAGCGCTGCACAGGAGCCGAGGACTTATGGGTACTTTCAGCGTCACGCACTGGATCATTTTGCTGGTGATTGTCGTTCTTCTGTTCGGAAGCGGACGGATTTCTTCAGTGATGGCAGACGTCGCCAAGGGAATCAAAAGCTTCAAGAAGGGTATGGCGGACGACGAGGACGAGCCCGCCAAGAAGAAGGACGCGACCGGGGCGATCGAGCACCAGGCCAGCAGCGCAGAAAAGGCCGAGGCGCAGAGCACCAAGGCCGGTTGAAAGAGTCGCCAGACCGGGGCAATCGGTCCGCTGCGCAAGCCGGACCAAGATTGACGTCGATTCATGCCCCGGTTTTCGATCCGGCAAGAAGTGCCGGCATCGCCTTTTCCGACATACCGCCCGTGTCATTGCACCGGGCGGATATTCGCGGTCTTCCGGATAATCATGTTCGATATCGGCTGGAGCGAGCTTCTGATCATCGGTGTCATGGCGTTGATCGTCGTGGGGCCAAAGGATCTGCCTGCGCTGCTTCGTACCCTTGGCCGGTACATCGGTATAATCCGCCGGCAGGCCTCCGAATTCCGCACACAATTCGATGACGTGCTGAGGGAAACGGAGATCGATCAGATCCGCAAGGACGTAGCGGCGATCAAGAACGACGTGAGTTCGTCGATGCGAGAAGCCGGCAAGCAGGTCGAGCGGGAAATGGAAGCCGGCAAGGTCGATTTGTCCGGGAAGGATATCCTGGCGTCCAAGACCGCCGCATTGAACGACGCAGAAGATTTCAATAATGATGCCAGCAATCTTATTGATGATCCCTTCGAAGTGCCCGTGGAAAAACCCGTTGCGAAAGCCGGACAGGCTGATGTGGCTCTAACGGCGGAACCTGAACCGCTGGTCCAGGGCAGCAATGAAAAAAGCGGGGCCTGAAGCGCATGGCGGATACGGTCGGCCACGGGGCGAATGACAACTCGGATATCGAGGCGTCCAAGGCGCCGATCCTCGACCACCTGATCGAGCTGCGGCAGCGCCTGATCTATTCGGCGGCTGCTTTCTTCGCAATGTTTGCCTTATGCTTCGCGGTTTCGAAGCACATCTACAACATCCTGCTTTGGCCGTTTGTCAGCGTGGTCGGCCCTGAGCACGCCAAGACGATCTACACGCACCTACTGGAAAAGTTCTTCGTCGACCTCAAGGTTGCCGCGTTCGGCGCGGCGTTCCTGTCGTTTCCTGTGGTCGCGCTGCAGGTCTACAAGTTCGTGGCGCCGGGGCTCTACCGCAACGAGCGCGCTGCTTTCCGTCCCTACCTTGTCGCGACACCGCTTTTGTTCATCTTGGGTGCGTGCATCGTCTATTTCATCGCGATGCCGCTGCTGGTGCGCTTCTCGGTCGGCTTCGAGCAGGTCGGTGATGCCAATACGGCAGCCATCGAGCTATTGCCGAAGGTCAGCGAGTACCTCTCCTTGATCATGACGCTGATCATGGGGTTCGGCATCTGCTTCCAGCTGCCGGTGGTGCTGACGCTGATGGCGCGAGCGGGAGTGGTCGATTCCGACATGCTGATCTCGGGGCGGCGTTATGCGATCCTCGGGATATTTTCCGTCGCCGCGGTGCTGACACCGCCTGATGCGATTTCCATGATCATCATGGCGCTGCCGACCTGCCTTCTCTACGAAGCCTCGATCTGGACCGTGAAGTGGGTCGAGACGAAGCAGAAGGACGAGGAAGAAGCAGGCGCCGAGGGGCCGTAGCCGCCCCGCATACAGGCTTCAGCGACCTACTTGTATTTGAGTATCATGCGCCATAGGGCCGTCTGGACCGTGGCGGTCGCACGTCCTATAGGACTCAGCAAATTTTCCAGGCGCCAGACATCAAGAGGGCGAAACGTGTTCGACATCAAATGGATCCGTGACAACGCAGAGCAGTTCGACAGCGGACTGAAATCGCGGGGGCTCGAACCGCTGTCGGCGGAGCTGCTGGCGCTCGATGAAAAGCGCCGTGGCCACGTCACCAGGCTGCAGGAGATGCAGAGCCGCCGCAACGCCGCCTCCAAGGAGATCGGCAAGGCGATGGGAGCCAAGGACACCGCGCTGGCCGACAAGCTGAAGGCGGAAGTCACGTCGCTCAAGGATGCGCTCCAGGCCGGCGAGGAGGAAGAGCGCAAGCTCAACGGCGAACTTACGGCGGCGTTGTCGGCGATCCCGAACCTGCCGCTTTCGGATGTGCCGGTCGGCGCCGACGAGAACGACAACGTCGAAGTGCGCAAGTGGGGAAGTCCGCGCAAGTTCGATTTCAAGCCTAAGCAGCATTTCGAGATCGGCTAGGGACTTGGGCTCATGGATTTCGAGACGGCGGCCAAAATCTCGGGGGCGCGCTTCGTGGTGCTCAAGGGGGCGATGTCGCGGCTGGAGCGGGCGATCGCCTCGTTCATGCTCGACCTGCACACGAGCGAGAACGGCTATACCGAATACCTGCCGCCGTTCCTGGTTCGCGACGAAGCCGCCTACGGCACCGGCAACCTGCCGAAGTTCGCCGACGATCTGTTTCAGACGACAAATGGCTTTTGGCTGATCCCGACTGCCGAAGTGTCGCTCACCAACATGGTGCGCGAGGACGTGCTCAGCCCGGATGACCTGCCGATGCGCTGCACGGCGTGGACACCATGCTTCCGTTCCGAAGCCGGTTCGGCCGGCCGCGATACGCGCGGCATGATCCGCCAGCACCAGTTTTCGAAGGTGGAACTGGTTTCCATCACGACGCAGGAACAGTCGCTCGACGAACACGAGCGGATGACGGCATCGGCGGAGAAGGTTCTGCAACGCCTCGAAATCCCCTACCGCACGATGCTTCTGTGCACCGGCGACATGGGGTTCGCCTCGCAGAAGACCTACGACATCGAGGCGTGGCTGCCCGGCCAGGATGCCTACCGCGAAATCTCGTCGTGTTCGGTGTGCGGCGATTTCCAGGCCCGCCGCATGGGTGCGCGCTACAAGGCCGGCGACAAGGATATCCGCTTCGTCCACACGCTCAACGGTTCGGGCCTTGCCGTCGGGCGGACGCTGGTTGCGGTGCTGGAGAATTATCAACAGGCCGACGGGTCGGTTGTCATACCGGAGGCATTGCGGCCCTATATGGGTGGGATGGAGGTTCTAGGTTCTAGGGGTTAGGTACTAGGTTCTAGGTTCTAGTGTTCTGGATCAAACATTTGATTCCCGGGTGGAGGTCGTCAAATGTTTGTGAATCCAGAACACAATCAAAAGGTTGCCTAGTGTTCCGGGCTGACATTCAGGTTCCCGGCAGGGAAC
>Ga0180009_10003060_pt1 | contig 19286 bp, 9 predicted proteins | sample OS_PC_MetaG_FD_123537 | JGI IMG/M metagenome (GOLD analysis project Ga0180009, IMG submission 123537) | Groundwater microbial communities from the Aspo Hard Rock Laboratory (HRL) deep subsurface site, Sweden - OS_PC_MetaG | ecosystem: Environmental > Aquatic > Deep subsurface > Groundwater...
CCCTGAAGCGCACGATCATGGCTACGGCGGATATCGGTGGACGAGAGGTTCTGCTCGTCCAAGTGCATTTTGCCAAGCCCTATTTCGACGGCGCAGCCGGCCGCGAGATGCGTGCGCTGGCTCGACGGCTCGACAAGAATGCGCTTCCCGTGCTGCTCGCCGGCGATGTAAACGCGCCCACATGGTCGGCCGCCACCGCGGATTTTCTGCGGCGCGCGCATTTGCGGCCCGCGACCGGCTACCATGCAACGGTGCCGGTGTCTCTCGGACCGTTGGGACTACAGGTCGATCACGTGCTGGTCTCTGGCGATATCGGCATAGGCTCAGTCGAAACCATTCCGGATCCGCGCGGATCCAGCCACAGGGGGCTCGCCGCGCAGATTGTCGTGCCGATGACGGCGGAGCCAATGCCCTGATCGAACAGGGCATTGGCTCCATCTCCGTGCCGTCGTGATGGCAGTCGACTACCTGCTACAGGTGATACTACGCCAGGTCGAAATAGGCCGCGGTGAAATCCGTGATTTGCGCGGCCTAGAAGGTGATACCGAATCCGTCCATTCCAATCGGCAACACTGCGCCATCTGGTGTGCTTGTCAGACTGTCGAGCACATTCTGGACATCGTTGAAGATGGCGCCGAGGCCTTCGAGCCGGACCAAGTCGTCTGCGCCGAATCCTTCAATTACGTCGATGCCGTCACCCGCGCCGTAGACGATCGGGTCGGAACCGCCGTTGAGAAGGACATAGTCGTTGCCGGTTTCGCCGGTGAAGATGTCGTCATCGGATCCGCCAAACAACCAGTCGCTCCCGGCGCCGCCGTCGAGCTTCGTGCCGACATTGCTTTCACCGACCAGCTGGTCGCCATAAAGCGTGCCGATGATTTCTTCGATGCCAAGCAGCGAATTGGTTTCTGTCCCGCCGGCACAATTGCCATTGCTGTCGACGCTACCACCGACCAGGGCGTTGTTGGCGGTCAGATCGACATAGACCGCGGCGGTTCGCTTGGAGAAATCGGCAGTGTCGGTTCCGACCCCGCCATTCATGAAGTCGTCGCCAAGACCATCATAGATCAGGTCGTCGCCACTACTGCCGTAGACACGGTCATTGCCGTCGTCACCGTAAAGTATGTCGCGAAAATTGCCGCCTTCGATCCAGTCATCGCCGTCGCCGCCCCTAATAGAGCCGGTTGACGAGAAGCGGGCTTCGAGACGATCGCCAAACGCCGATCCGACGATGGCCTCGAAATCGCGGATGCTGTTGATTTCCGTTTCGTCGACATAATTGCCGCCGCCCCTCAATTCACCTCCGGCATAGGCGAAATTGCCATCCAGATGCACCCAGACACCCGTCGTCTGGTGAGAGAAGTCGACGGTGTCGTAGCCTTTGTCCGCCATTCATGAAATCATCGCCTAGATCGTCATAGATTCGATCATTTCCGTTCTGGCCGAAAATCGTGTCGTTGCCGGCGTCGCCCGCCAGTTTGTCGTTCTGCTGGCTGCCGTTGATGCTGTCGTCTCCCGCACCGCCGCTGATGGTCGCCGCCGCGCCAGTCTTGGCGATCAGAGAGTCATCGTGCGCGGAGCCCACGATGCTTTCGACGCCGAAGATTGTGTTCGTTTCGGTCGCGCCGGAATAGGTGCCGTTCGGCGCCAGCGTTCCGCCGGCATAGGCACGATTGATCTGCAGATCGACAGAGACGCTGCCGCTGCGGAGCGAGAAATCGAGCGTGTCGAAGCCTGGGCCGCCGTTGATGAAGTCGTTGCCGTTCTCGTCATAGATCCAGTCGAGGCCGTCGTTCGTCAGGATCGTGTCGTTGCCCAGCCCGCCGCAGACGATGTCGCTCTGGCTTACCGTCGTGATTGCCGATTTGGAGCAAAGTGTGCCACATTGGCTCGATGACGAGACGTCATCTCTGTGGCAATATACACTTGGTTAATAGTTATCCGTTTGGGTCCTGTTATTGAAATATATCAGAATGACTTGCATTTTGCCGAGCTTCGCTTTCGAACACCTCCCACAATCAGGCGCTAACGCCGGCGATTTGGCCGTCCATGCCCGACCAGCGAGCAATGGCATCGACGAGGCGGCCATCGACCGCTCGAATCCACCAGTCCGAAAAATCACTTGCGAAAATAGTCCGCTCGGGAAATTGCCGGGAGCAGGTGTCGGTGCGACTAACCATGAAGTTGGAACCGCGATCAAATTGAGGATACTTCGATGACGTATTTCTCCGTCAATCTCGCGCTCGAAAACGGCACTTATTACATCGAGCTTCCTGACGCCCTGAGAAGCTACGATAATATCGTTGTCAGAAATGCTTCTGGTGACATCTGCGCGTTGAGCACGATCGAATACGCCCAGGTATTCGCCGTTTACGATTTTCTTCACGGTCTGGCCGATGGAGAGACTATACATTCCAAATTGAAAAACTATGCAGACAAGATGCACGCCATAGAAGCAGAAGTGGAGGGCGATCCGCATGGCGATCCGCAGCTCTCTCTTCTTGCTACAATCAACAAGGCAAGGCAGGCAATTGAACGCGACATAAGCGGTATTGATGCGAAGGATTTTGAGGTATTTGGCAACGCCCTGCTGAATGCTGGCCTGATTGCGGTACTAGCCGCTGGGGCGCCGGCAACGGTACCGGTGCTTCTTGCGGTAGGCGCGGCCGTTGGGGCGTTCACGGCCTACTCCGAAGACCGAGATAACGCGATTGCACTCGGCCTACTCAATGGTGCTCTTGAATCGCTCTATAAGGCGAGGCCAGGCTATGTCGAAACCAATGAAATAACCTTGCGCCTTCAGAACTCTGATGGAAGTTCCGTACTGACGCTGGCAGATTTTTCCGCACTCGAAGAGGCTTCGCAACTCATCGAGTCGTCCGTAGAATATGCCGCTGGACTATATCAAAACGCCAAGAACCTCGGTTTAGAGCCACTGCAGGGCCTAATTGGAGAATTGGATGTTCGTTACGACATTATTGAAGGGTTATTCAGCAGAAGTGCATTCACAAATTTGTTGTCATTTGCCACCGAATTCACCTCGGCTCTTCATCGTATTATCGAGCAAAATGGCGCCATCGAAAATGCTCAGGAAGTAGCTGCGGAGCTAGACAATGAAATGTCTGCTCTCCGCGATACAGGCGTGCTCAGTGCGGTCAATATCGGTGAGTACTATGGCCTGGCTCGCCAGCACGTGACGAGCGGAACTTCCGGGACCGACATATTTATAGGCTCCGTGGACGATGATGTTTTCAATGGCGAAGGTGGCAACGACGTTTTCAATGTCGGCGTCGGGCACGACGCTGTCCTGAACGGTTCAGGAGAACTGTGGGTTGGCGGTTTGATCCTGTCAGGCGTTGCGACCTATTCCGACGTCAGCCAATGGCAACTCGGCAACTATATAGTTTTTGCCAAGTCCCTCTCGCCCTTTGGTGAAGGCGACACCGGCGGCATAACAATTGTGCTTGACGCGGGCAACTCGATAACGCTTTGCGACTGGTCTGAACTCAACAATTATGGTGTCGCGCTCGAGGAAAAACCAGGGGAAACGACCGAAGGCGAAAACCTCGGCGCTGTAGCTAGTTTCACTGTTCTTCATGAGTACCGAGTACCTGTACTTTTGAGCGACAACACGTACGGGTACAGCTACCGGTCCGATATACATCAGCTGACGTGGGACGACTTCGTTCTTTATGCGTCCGCCCTGGACGACGCTCGGCACGCCCATAACGCCCCCGACCTGTTCGGCGATCTTCCTCCGGGCGCACGATTCAACACATATTCTGCAACGGCAGTCTCCTTCTTGCCCGGCGCCCTGTCAGGGACTGAGAACAATGATGTCCTGTCAGGCTTCGGCGAAGGGGCCGAAATTCATGGCCTTGCCGGCGACGACGCCATTTCGCTGCAGGCCCTGCCGGACTTTTTTAGTGATTTCGCCCCGGCTGAACCGACAGCGACAGTCTTTGGCGGAGATGGGGATGATGCGATCGACGTCAAAAGTGCGATGCGCGTTGTCGTCCATGGCGACGCCGGTAACGACGACGTCGATGGTGGCTACGCCGACGACGAGCTGTATGGCGATGCCGGCGCGGACAAAATTCGCGGAAATTCCGGTGACGATCTGATCGTCGGCGGCGCGGGGCCTGACGACATGGATGGCGGCTCCGGGAATGATTCCTACATTCTGACGATTGGGGACGGCAGTACCAAACTCGAAGCGTCGGATGTCATTGACGACGCGCACGGCGACGACATTCTGATCCTGTCAGGTGTTTCTGAACAGGATGTCCGCGTCTTCGAAAACGGCTACGGAACCTACCAGATCGCGATCTTCGATCCGTCCGCCGGCTGGCGCTATACGAGGGTCGAGGGCGTTGAGCGCATAATGACTGCCTCCGGCGACATTTTCGATCTTTCCGCCTTCGCAGGCCATATGGGCGGATCGGATGACGACAGGATTGCCGGCACTGATGAAGCCGAGACTATGAGTGGCGAGGACGGCGACGACATCCTTTCGGCCTTTGCGGGCAATGATATCTTGTCTGGAGGTGCTGGGCGCGACCAAATCGATGCCGGCGACGGAGACGACGAAGTCGATGGCGGCGCAGACGACGATACGATCGATGCTGGCGAGGGAAACGATACGGTCTTTGGTGGAACCGGTGCTGATAGGCTGGCCGGCGGACTGGGCGATGACGTCATACATGGCGGCGCAGACGACGATGATATCGACGCAGGGGATGGAAACGATGTCGTTTTCGGAGATACCGGCGATGACGAAGTCTACGCCGGAGTTGGAGCCGACGTCGTCTACGGTGGTGCCGGGAATGACTGGGTTTCCGGCGATGCGGGAAACGATGAACTCTATGGTGGCTACGGCGACGACAATCTGCAGGGAGGTGAAGGAGACGATCTGATCGACGGCGGCACCGGTAATGACCGGCTCTACGGCCTGACCGGAAGTGACACCATTTTTGGCGGATTTGGCAACGATACCGTCCGTGCGGGGGATGATGCCGACATCGCCGAAGGCAACGAAGGCGACGACTATCTCTATGGTGAAGCCGGTGCCGATCAATTGCTCGGCGGAGACGGAGACGATTATGTCAGCGGTGGCGACGGCGACGACCGTTTGGAAGGCGATGAAGGTGACGATGATCTCGATGGTGGGCTGGGCCACGACACGATTTCTGGCGGCACGGGCGCAGACCATATTGACGGCGACGAAGGCGACGACTTCATCGAAGGAAACGAGGGCGCCGACTGGCTGATTGGCGGCGATGGCGCAGATTCCCTGTTCGGCGGCGACGGCGACGACTATGTTTTCGGCGATGCCGGCAATGACCTGTTGCATGGTGGCGCGGACAACGACGCATTGTACGGTGGCGACGGCGACGACGAACTCTTCGGTGACGCAGGTTGGGACCGCCTGGAGGGTGGAGATGGCAATGACTTGCTCGACCCGGGCTCCTTTCTCGGCACCTATGCGGAAGTGCTGCATGGGGGCAGCGGCAACGACACCTACATTTATCGTGGTGGTTTCGCCTATATCGAGGATACTACTGGCAATGACCGCATCGTCTTTGTGGAGGAAATCGATTGGAATCGGGCCAAGATCTCGCTCGATTACGTCAGCGATTATGCGAGTTTCAGTTTCTTCGATGGGGCAGTGAGTATAGGGGGACTCTTTGTTCCCGATTTTGCTGCCGATGCCAACGGCCATGACGGCATGGAATCGGTCGAGATGGCAAACGGTGAAGTGAAAAGCCTCCTTGATCTTGCGGGCTTGATGTCCGCCGATGTGATCGGAACCGATGCCGATGAGACGATCGAGGGGTCGGCCTTTTCGGACTATTTGTTTGGGAACGGCGGCAATGACGTTCTTATTGGCGGCGGCGGCAACGATAGCCTTGGTGGAGGCGAGGGCAATGACACTCTTGATGCAGGGGTCGGGGACAATCATCTGAATGGTGGGGCCGGCGACGACACCTATGTTCTGACAACGCCGTTTGGTCTCAACGAGATCAGCGATGAGTCCGGAATCGACACCTTGTCGATCCAGTTCGATTTCTCGCAATACAGCTTCCTTGCCTTGAGCTTGCTCGAATACGGCAACGCGACCCTTCACATCTATGACGAGAACGGGCAGATCGGTGCCGTCAGTTTCCAGGAAGGATTCGAATCCATTGAGAATGTTCGACTTCCTGACGGCAACGTTGTCGGGCTTCAATCGCTCATCGGGCAAGTGCCGGCATCGATCTACGGCACGCCGGGCGACGACAGTTTTGCCGGGACAGAATACAACGACAGCCTGATCGGCAAAGGCGGTGAGGACACGCTGTTCGGCCTTGGGGGAGCCGATTACCTGCGCGGCGGGGATGGAAACGACTGGCTGGACGGCGGTGAAGGCGTCGACCAAGTCTATGGCGACGCTGGCAACGACACGCTTGTGATCTCGCGCTACGGCCTCCAAGGCGGCGAAATCTACGACGGCGGCGACGGGCGCGATCTTCTCGAAATCTACAATTACAGCTTCTTCGCCGGGGTCACCTTCGATCTGACAGCCGGTGAAGCACGCAGTGGCAGCGGCCAGCGTCTGTTCACCATCCGCGACATCGAAGATCTGGCAATTCTCAATTCCGATTCGGCTTCCGAAGAAACGATCTTCGGAACAAGCGTTGGCAATCGTCTGCTTGCTGGCAACGGCAACAACGCGATTTTGGGTGGGGCCGGCGACGACACGTTGCGCGGCAATCTCGGCAGCGACACGCTTGACGGCGGCACGGGCACCGACACGGCGGTGTTCTCGGGCAGCTATTACGACTATGTCATCGACTTGGGCGCCGGGACGATTTCGGGTCCGGACGGCGCCGATACTTTCGCCGATATCGAGTTCTTCGAGTTCGACGACGGCACGCTCGACGTGACGACGGGCGTGTTCGATGGTCCGCCGCCTGCCGTAGTGACCATAGAGGGCACCTCGGGCAACGACACGATCAGTGCCACCGTCGCGCCGTCCGGGCAGCCGACGGCGACAGCGGATGGCGACCTCCTCTACGGCCGTTCTGGCAACGACACGCTGGACGGCGGTCCTGGTGCGGACCACATGTATGGCGGCGCCGGGGACGACACCTACAAGGTCGATGATGCAGGTGATGTGGTGTCCGAGGCCAACGAGACGACGGGTCTCGACGACGGCGGCTACGATCGGGTTCGGACCTCGGTGTCGTTCGTGCTGCCCATGTTTGTCGAGCGGCTGATCCTTGACGGTGTCGCCGATCTCGACGGCACCGGCAACGGGATCGACAACTTCCTTCTGGGCAATGACGGGTCCAACGCCCTATCCGGTCTTGAGGGTGCAGATATCCTGAAGGGCGGCAACGGCAATGATGTGGTCGATGGCGGCACCGGCGAAGACAAGCTCTATGGCGATGGCGGCCGCGACGATCTGTTTGGCGGTGCCGGCGACGACCTTTTGAACGGCGGCAACGGCTACGACACGCTCTGGGGCGATGCCGACAATGACGAGCTGCGCGGCGCGGCCGGCAACGACACGCTTCATGGCGGGGAGGGCGCCGACAACCTCAATGGCGGCCTGCATGACGACATGCTTTATGGCGATGAAGGCGACGACGTTCTGTTCGGTTCCAAGGGCAACGACACGCTCGATGGCGGCATCGGTGCGGACAAGCTCAAGGGCAATGACGGCAACGACACGCTTGATGGCGGTGCCGATGCCGACACGCTCTATGGTGGGGAGGGCGACGACACGCTCGATGGCGGCGACGGTGCCGACATCCTTCTGGGCGGTCCGGGCGCGGACGTCCTGTTCGGCGGCGGCGACGCCGACCGGATGTGGGCGGGTGCCGGCCATGACACGCTGAATGGCGGCGAAGGCAACGACCGGATGAACGGGGACGACGGGGACGACACGCTTTTGGGCGATGGCGGCGACGACTGGCTCTATGGCCGGCTCGATAATGACGTGCTCGCGGGCGGGGACGGCAAGGACTATCTCGAGGGCGGCGATGGCGACGATACGCTCCTGGGCGGTGCCGGGTTCGACAAGATCGTGGGGGGCGCCGGGATCGACACGATCATGCTCGACCTTTTGTTCCAGGACCGTCCGGACCAGCTGCGCGACTTCGTCTCGGGGGAGGACCTTCTGGGGTTCAGCGCCACCGAGCTCGGGCTCATCGTCGGCAACGGGTTGACGGCGGGCGGGGATCTCGATGCGGGCTATCTGAGCTTCGGGGCGGCACCCTCGACCGGCCACGCCGAGTTCTTCTTCGATGCCGGCCGCGAATATCTCTACTTCGACGCGGACGGGATTACCGGCGACAGCATCGCCGTAGCCGAACTGCAGGGCGTCACAACCCTTACCGCCAGCGATTTCCTGATCGCGTAGCGGACATCGAACGAACCAGGCGGTCGCAAAGGGCCGCCTGGTTCCAGGTTTTCTCGGGCGGCCAGCGCAAAGAGTCGCCGCCCTGTCGGGTGCCTGTCCGTTCGGATTTGGCGGAGATGGTCGGCGTCATCGGCTGGCCGCAGGACGCTGAAGCGCGACCGGTTGTCAGAACTGCCACAGGATTTCATTGGTAGTGTCAGAGAAGCTGGTGTGATTTTGCCGGCTTTGCCGGTGTGACTGAGGTGGCCATTGAGGTGCCTGGTGGAGGTGGGGTAAGCCAGTCGTCGACACCGCCGGCGAAATCGCTGGACCTCGAACCAGCGGCATGGCCGCATCTGTCCGCTGGAGAAGGCACAAACGGTGCCAGGCTCCATGGCTTGGCCTGCTGCGAATTCGCCGATCTCGACCGGCCGGCTTGTCCGTCACAGAGCCGAATTGCTCTCATAGATCGCTTTGACGACGAGTGGCGCGACACGTCGGGACCCTGCCATCGATAGGTGATTGCCGTCGAAATAGAGAACATCCCCGTCGACGCTTTGCAGGCAGAGCGCATCGTCGCCCGCGCAAAGAACCTGGCGCGGATCGACGAAATCGGCGCCGTGTGCCAAAGCCTGCGACTCAAGGAACCCGTCGATGGCAGTGAGAAGCGGCCAGTCCGGCGCAAACCAGTAGGTCGAGACATCGTCGCCCTGACGTGCCAACTGCGCAAGCCGCTCGGGAACCGGCTCCTTAGGAGTGGGCGCCTGGCCGACCACCACGACATGCTTGCCGAGCGATTTCAAAGCGTCGAGCGTTGCACCGAGACCCTGCGTGCGTCCGGCAATGAAATGGTTCTGGTAGTGGGCAATCAGAACGACCGTTTCGATCTCCGGCGCCGTCTTGAGCGCGGCGATGACATCTTCATTGTCCTTGCGGCAGCGCGATCTGTCCGGGAAATCGACTTCGAGAAAAGGCGGGCAGCGCGACGAGGTCAATTGCTTAAGCGCTGCCGCGCGATCGGCCAGGCGTTCGCCGAGCGACATGGACAGCTCGGCACCGTGACTGTCGCCCCAGACGAGGACCGATGGCACGGCTGCCGGGTCGCCATAAACGCAGGCCCTGTCAAAGGTGATATAAAAGTCTTCGTCGCTATGGCACATCTGGCGGCGCGGATTGTTGTCCTGGGCGGCCCGGGCGATCTGCAGGACGTCCGGATCGAAGCGCGTGGGCAGGCCCTGGAGCAGGTAGTAGCCTGTTCCCACCGAACACAGCGCGATGGCGAAAGCCGCTGCCCAGGCATAGCGCTTGAACACGCTGTTCCAGCCGAAGCCCTTGCGGAAGGGCATCTCGACGAAGTGGTAGCTGGCGGCCGAGAACAGAACTGTCAATGCCAGAAGAGCCAGCTGCGCCGCTCCACCGATCTCGATGCCGGCAAAGTGCCGATAGAACACGATGAGTGGCCAGTGCCAGAGATATAGCGAGTAGGAAATCTTGCCGAGATAAACAACCGGCGGCAGATTGAGCACCACCCGCGGCCCCCAAGCGGCGTCGCGACCAGCCGCGACAATGACCAGTGCAGCCCCCGCCACCGGAAGGACGGCGGCAATCCCGGGAAATGGCGTCGCGATGGAATAGGCAAAGCTCGCAGTCAGGATGGCCACGATGCCTAGCCATCCTGCGACAGCGGCAAGGCTCGGACCGACCCAACCCAGCATGATCCGGAACGACATGAAGGCGATAATGCCGCCCGCCATCAGCTCCCAGGCCCTGAACTGGGGAAGATAGAACGCGGCGGTCGGCGAGATTCCGGTCTGCCAAACGGTTCCGCCGAGCGACAGCGCGAATACCACAAGCAACAGGGAAAACAGCGTTCTCCGCCCAAATCGCCAGGCGAGCAGCATGACGAGAGGATAGATCAGGTAGAACTGCTCCTCGATTGACAGCGACCAGGCATGCAGCAAAGGTCGGAACGAAGCGTCCGTTGAAAAGTAGCCGGACTGCAGGAAAAAAACGAAATTTGCCGCCGACAGCGCCGCTCCGACGAGACTGGCGCCGTAAAGCTTGAGCGCGCTGGGAAGGAGAAATAGAAACGATGCCAGCATGGTGAAGGCCAGCATCACGAACAGCGCCGGAATGATACGGCGAATGCGCCGATCGTAGAAGTTGACAAGTGTGAAGGTTCCGGCCTCGACTTCGCGGAATATGAGCGAAGAAATCAGATAGCCCGACAGGACGAAGAAAACGTCGACTCCGACAAAGCCGCCGCTGATGAACGGCAGGTCGAGATGGTAGGCGATGACGGTGCCGACCGCGATCGTGCGCAAGCCGTCGAGGCTGGGCTGATATGTAAGCGTGCTCATTCAGGATGTCCTATTGAGCTGGAACGGTCGGCCTTACCAAGCCCGCCTTGTGGCGGGTGGATGAATGGCGCGCCGACGCGTTCATAAAGGCCACAGCCATTGCTAATGGAATGATGAGAAGGAAAATGTCCTGCGGCGTGCCGGTGTTGAATCCGGCATCGATCATGAAAAACGCGATTGCAGCAGCTGCCGCCGCGCACCAGGGATGCGAGGTCAATCCGCCGGCGTATCTGCGGTCGACCATGCCGGCAAGAATGCCGGTAACCAGGCCTCCAAGAGGGATGCCGAGGTGACCGAAATTGACCCACCAGGAGCCGAGTGGCGTGATCGGCCATCCGTTCACTCGGCTCGGTTCGTAAACCTGGCGGAACCACCCACCGATGAAATAGGTGTCGCGGTCCGGCAGCACGAATCGCGGAATCCAGCTGATCAGGCCGTTCCAGAAGTCCTGACCGCCTCTGAAATTGAAAAGATGGCCGGCATCCTGCAGCGACAACATGAAGGCATCGAATTCCTGCAGATGGAGCGACAGCGACAAGCCACGAATGAACGAAAAACCAGCTAATGTGATTTCTCCTTCCGGGTCCTCCAGTCGAAGGTATTCGCGCAAGTAACGCAGCGAATGCAGGAAAGAAAACAGAATTGTTGCCAGTACGACGATCTCGAGCAGACGGAATCGCCGAATATAGAAGTGGTAGCCCACGCCCCAAACTAAAAGGATATTCATGATATGATTTCTATATCCCCAGAAGTAGAGGAATAGACAATTAGAGGCGATAATTGTCCCGTAGATATAAATGGCGCGCCGGTTCAGTCGGCGAAGCCGTCTTTGACGCGGATCGGCCACCGATTGCGCCGAGGACAAAAGTCCGTAAACGGCAACGAGCGCGCCGACGACGCTGAATTGCCGAAGGAAGTATAGCCCGGCGAAGTCCTTGTCTGTCTTAACAGACACCAGGAACTTGGTGATCGAGCCGGCATCAAGCACGAAATAGCCTGTGATCAGGACGCCGATCAGCGACAGAAAGAAAGCCACGCGAAACACGGTTCGCCGGTTGGGAAGCGCGGACGCCATCGGCAAAAGGAAAGTCGGCCCCACCGCCGTCGCCGCGGCGTGACCCACAACGAAAGCCATTAGCCAAATCGCCACAAAAGCGCTGGCGAGCGTTGCAAGGTATTCGGAGTTTCCAAACCGGCCGTCCGGAAAGGGTGTGTCCAGACCAAGCAACAGAAACACCGGCCGCACGCCGACAAGCGCAAACAGCTTTGCGCTCACCGCCAGTGCGGCAATGCTATTGCGTTTCAATCCATAAGCCGCGATGAGCGCGAACATGACCACACAGGCGGACCAGGCGAAGGCTGTCGTGATCATGCGGCAACTCGTTGGTAGGTGTGTGCAGTGGAGTAGACCGCAAGAAGGCGGTCAAGGTAGCCCTCGCGGTCGAGGAAGCGATCGGCGCCGCTGAACGCAGCCTCGCTGTATCGTTTCACACGGCTGTCATCCGACATGGCGCGCATGGCGGTAACCCAGTCGTCGACGCTGCCGGACCGGACATGTAGTCCGTTCACGTCATGACTGACGAATTCGGCAGCGCTTGTACGATCGGACACCAGCGTCGGCAAGCCGCGCTGCTGCGCTTCCGCGACCGAAAGCCCGAAAGTCTCATACCACAGACTGGGAAAAACCAGGCAGCGCGCCGAACTGAGCGCTGTGGTCAGTTGTTCGGACGACAGCCACCCGAGCAACTTGGCATCGGGATTGATCTTTCGAATTCGTTCGGCCTCTGAACCCTCGCCGGCGAATGCGATTTCCACTCCCGCTTGCCCGGCTGCCTGCGCGACAAGCGCGCCGCCTTTTTCTGGCGACAACCGCCCGACAAAAAGAAAGCCGGAATTGGTCTCCGCCTGCGCGCGTTGGCCGCAATAGGGCGAGACAAGGTTTGGAACTGCGTGCAGCCTGGCGACCTTCGGAAGATAGGGAGCCATGACCTCAAGCTGGATTTCTGACAAGTAGATGATGTCCTTGAGGTTCGACGGCATGTGACCGGCCGTTTTGAGTACGGCATGTCGAGCCAGACGCCAAGCCTTATGCACGGCACTGCGCGAATCGCAATTCGCCGTCAGACAAGACGGTCCCATCGCCCGCCGCGTACAGATCTCGTTTGCCGGGTAGTCGAAGAAGCCGCCGTTCGGACACGCAAGGAAGTATTCGTGCATTGTGAAGACGTGAGGCACTTCACTACTAGACAGGACTGGTCCGATCGCAGGAGACAGTGCCTTGGCAAATCCGTGCACGTGGACGATCGATGTCGCTGGGTCGGCGGCGTTCAGCATCCGCGCCAGCGCGTGCGCCGCGCCACGATTCCAGATGCCCCTGCCCATTGCCTTCAGCCGCTGAGGATCGTCGAGCGCGGCGAATTCGTCGACCACCTCGCATCTGACGCCCGCTTGGGCAAGTCGTGAATCGACGCGACCGGAACCGACCAGAAAGCTCACCTCCAGCCCGTGCTCGGCCAGCATGAGCGCCGTTTCGACGGCAACCTTGGCCTGTCCGCCTTGAACCACACCCCGATCGTTGACGACAATTACATGCTTAATCTGCCGGGCGGTCATCCTGAGTTCTCCGACGGCTTCAATCCAGTGAAACGGTTGCTGGTTTGCTGTTCTTGACGGTCGCGGATTCTATCCGTTGCGGCTGGCGCAAATGCTGGACGGCGTCCCATATTGCCCGGTCCGGCGCGCACAACTCAAGAATCCTGTCGCGATGCGGGCCGTTGAGGATTTCTCGCTGTTTTCCGGGTGACTTGCCCTTGTTGGTGTGTCCGATCCGGACAGTCCTGGATAGCCTGGTTTTCAGTTGTTCCTCGAAGGAGGGTACGTCGTCCAGAAATCCGACGACATCCATTCGATTAAGATTAGCGATCGATGCCTCGATCGACTCGCGAGAGTCGACCGGCACATCATTGGCCAGGCCAGAAAAATATTCTGCATAGGTGGCGCCGACACGACGGGCGCGCTCCGAATTCAGAAACGTCTCGAAATCATCCGGGATATGGCCATGCGCTTGCGGCCGGTTGTGGCTCCAGAAATAGTGCGAGATGAAGCGGTCGACCGGTTCGCGCAAAACGGTCACAAACCTGTAGCGATCGTGAAAGGCGTCGAACGCCTGGTTTCGGAACCGGACGTGCGCCGACACACACCGGACATCCGAATAGAGCAAATACATGAACATCACATCGCGATAAGGCAGCACGTCGATCAGCATCTGATCCCGATCGTCTCGTTCTGTCAGAAGCTTGAAGGCCTTGAAGCTTTCTTCCGGCGTCACAGTTGCCTGCGAAAGCAGGTAGGCGGTTCGGAGCGCCCGGCCGGCTGACGTGCCGCCGCATTTGGGCACATGATGAAAGACGACGCGTTGTCCGCCAAATCTTTCGACAAAGGCCGCGTTGGTCCGCTTGAGAAGGCGCGTGAAATTCATCAACTTTCCTCGATTGCAGGCAGAAAGTAAGGCTCTCGATAGGCATCGGGGCATCGACCCCGAACCGGCGACCGTTCATGGGCGCCGATTCTATTCATGCGCACCGAGCACCCGTCGATAGACGCGGTCGATGCCGGCAAACATCCGGTCCGACGTGAAAAGAGATTCGTAGCGCGCCCGCCCAGCCCGCCCGAGAGCCGGGAGGTCCATCTCTCGTAATCGCTCGAGGCCGGCGACAATGGCGTCGGATGAATTGGGCGTGAACTTGGTGCCCGTTTTGCCCTCGATGACGATTTCCTTTAGCCCGCCCACTGCCGAAGCGGCGATCGCTCGGCCGGCACGCATGGCTTCGGCTGCCACGAATCCAAAGCCTTCCCAGCGGGACGGAATGACGACGGCGTGCGCCTTTGCCAACTCCTGCCTGATGCGATCCGGCTTTTGCCAACCAAGGTTCGTCACATGCGGCAGGAATGCCTCGGTTTCGGCTCCCGCACGAACGCGCCCGCCCACCAAAGTCAGATGCCATCTTGCGGGATCGAGCCGGCTCATCGCCTCGATCAGGATATCAACGCCTTTTTGCCGGTCGTAGCGACCGACGTAAAGAAGCCGCAACGGTTCGGTGATCGGCGCTTCGAGCGGTACCCAGAGGGCGTCTTCGATGCCGTTATACACCGTCACGCATTTGGAGCCGCTAATCCCGTAGAACGCCGCCTGGTCCGCCTCGTCTTGCGAGATGTTGATAATAGCGTCGGTCCGGCTCATCAGTGCACGTTCCGCCAGGCCATAGATCGTTTTCTTGATCGCATGACTGTCCATCGCGAACGACCAGCCTCTCGCGCAATAGACGATGCCGGTGCCGCTGGGGCGCCTCAAGGTGCGCCCGAGAAATCCGGCGAAAGTGCTCTGCAAATGGATGATGTCATAGTGATGCTTGTCCAGATGCGCCTGCCAGGCTTTCCGCAGCGCCAGCAAACCCGAGACGTTGCGCGGCCGATCGGGCGTGGTGTGGACGTCAACGCCGGGCACGTCGAACTCGGTACTGTGGGACTCTGGACAAAAGACGGCGACCTGTCCGTAGTTCGAGACCTGAAACGGCAGAAGCTGCTGCAGGTGCGTGGCCGGGCCGCCTTTCAAGGTTTCGGCAAAATGCACCACTCGGAGGTGCTTCATATTCAGCGAAGACTGGGAGACACCCAACGAAGGGCGACCCATGCCGGTTTCCTCGATGAAAGGTGCCTCCACGGTTTTCCCAACCGATGCCCTGGCCTTGATGTCGTTCGTGGTCATGTCGCTAAGCCTTCGGTCATTTTCCGCGCCAGCTGACCCGGCGCGCATGCTGCCGCCAGCCAGGCACCTGCCCTGGACCCTCGTGCGGAGCTGCCCCGGGTTGATTCAAGCACCCCCACGAGGGAGCATGGCGTCAAGGTCGACAATGGAAACGAATCTGAAGACTTGCCCATCATAAAACCTGACTAGAAATGAAATCACTTTTGACAAACGAAAGACGGCTGATGGCCGAAGGCAATCCGGAAAAATAATAGGGGGCCGCGACGCAGGTAAAGATACGAAATTCGCAAACCTCGTATGCCCGTGGATCCTATGCTGAGGCCAACAGAAAATGGCGAGAACGGCAAGGCTTTTTACCGGATCCCGAACGGCCGGATAAGTCAGCACCATTTCCAGTTTGCAGTTCGTACCATTGCCCACCCTCGCCAAACTGCGCAAATCCATCAGCTCCGACCGAACTCGTCTTCGAGGCGGATGATGTCGTCCTCGCCGAGATAGGAGCCGGTCTGGACTTCGATGAGTTCGAGCACGATCTTTCCCGGATTGGTGAGACGGTGGATGTCGCCTTGCGGGATATAGACGCTCTCGTTTTCGCGAACGATCATGGTGTTGTCGCCGATTTGCACCTCGGCGGTGCCGCGCACGATGATCCAGTGCTCGGAGCGGTGATGGTGCTTTTGCAGCGACAGCCGCTTGCCCGGCTTGACGAAGATGCGCTTGACCTGGAAGCGCTCGCCCTGGATCAATGAGGTGTAGCCGCCCCACGGCCGATAATCTGTCGGGTGCTTTTCGGTGAGGACCGAGGTAGCCTTGTCCGCTTTCAACGCCTTGACCACGGCGCCGACATTCTGCGCCATCGAAAGCCTGCCGACATAGACCGCGTCCTCGCTTGCGATAACAGCCACGTCCTCCAGCCCATCGACGGCGACGTGCAGATGCTCCGAAAAGATCAGCGATTCTCTGGTGTTCGACAGGCTCGTCGGACCGCGGGCGAAGTTGCCGGCGCCGTCATGCGGCGAGGCTTTCCACACAGCATCCCACGAGCCGAGATCGGACCAGGTGATGGGCGACGGCACAACAGCGGCGCGTTCGGTCTTTTCGAAGATGGCGTAGTCGACCGAGATGTCCGGTGCCGAAGCGAACGGGTCTTTGCCGAGCCGGATGAAGTCGAGGTCAGCTCTCGCCTCGGCGACGGCACGAGTTGCGGCAGCGTGTACCTCCGGGGCGAGTCTCTCGCATTCGCCGATGAAAGCCTCTGCGCCGAACAGGAACATCCCCGAGTTCCAGTAGAAATTGCCTGCCGCGAGCATCTCTTCTGCCCGCGCGCGCGCCGGCTTTTCGACGAAGCGGCTGACGGAGCGCGCGCCCGAGGCAAGGGGAGCACCCGCCTCGATATAGCCGAACCCGGTTGCCGGCTCGGTCGGGGTGATGCCGAAGGTCACGAGGTGCCCGTCGCGCGCCGCCGCGACCGCCTTGTCCAGCGCGGCGAGATAGGCCTCGTCGACCGCGACCGCGTGATCCGAGGGCAGCACATGCACGAGGGTGCCTTCGGCTTTGCCCGCTGCCAGCAGCGTAGCTGCGGCAATAGCGGGCGCCGTGTTGCGCGCCACCGGTTCGAGCAGGATCGTCTCGAGGGTAACGCCGCATTCCTGCGCCTGCTCGGCGACGAGGAACCGGTAGTCTTCGTTGGTGACGACGATCGGGGGCGCATAGCGGGTCGGGTCATCGAGGCGCTGCAGCGTTTGCTGGAAAAGGCTCAGATTGCCGGTCAATGCCAGGAACTGCTTGGGACGCGACGAGCGAGACATCGGCCAGAGGCGCGTCCCCTTGCCACCGCACAGGACAATCGGGATGATCTTTTCGGTTTCGGACATCACACGGCGCTTTTGGTCATGTTGCGCCAGCCGGAGAGAACCTGATCCATCCGGGTCATGATGGCACGGAGCATCGCCCCCGTCGTCTCGGCGGCGTCGGTCTCGACATAGGCGCGCAATTCAGGGGCATTGCCCGAGGCACGGAAGTGAACGATTGACCCGTCGGCAAGGCCGAAGCGCACGCCGTCGGTTGTGTCGGTCGATCGCGGCCGTTCGAGTTCGGCCGCCAGACGGCTCCGCAACGGCGCCGATACGGCGATCTCGGACAGGAAACGGGCGCTGAGTTCGCCCGGCACCTCCTTGAGCCGATCCGCCTTCATCACCCGGCCTGGAAGTTCGGCGACGAGCGCCGCCAACGGCAGGGCGCGGCGCGCCGCCTCGGCGCACACGGCAACGAGCGGTAGGATGGCATCGCGCGTCGGCAGCGCCGCAAGACGGCCCATGTCGAGCGCGAGGTCCGATCCGAGCAGGAAACCGCCATTGGCTTCGAACCCGGCGAGTGCCGTTCCAGTTTCGGCCTGCATGGCGGCAACGACATGCGGCGAGCCGATCCGCGTGCGGATGACTGTGTCAAACCAACCGCTCAGTTCCACCGCGCTGGTCGAGGTCAGCGGCGTGACGACGGTCCTGATGCCGAGTGCCCTTGCCGCCAGCGCGCACAGGACGTCGCCGTTGATCTGGCGGCCGTCGGCGTCGATGAGCAGCGGCCGGTCGCCGTCGCCGTCGGTCGACACGACCGCATCGAGCCCGTGCGCGGCGATTTGGGCGGCGGCGGCGGCAAGGCTTTCAGGTTCGAGCGCTTCGGTATCGACCGCGACGAAGCTTTCCGAGCGCCCGTACCGGACGATCTCGGCCCCGAGGTGAACGAGAATATCGGCGAGAAGATCGCGCCCGGCGGCGGAATGCTCATAAACGCCGAGCTTCAACCCCTTGAGCGCCTTGGGTCCGTAGGCTACGGCATAGCGGTCGACATAGGCTGCGCCGGCGCTGGCATCGGCGTCGGGCAACACCGCCGCGGACAAAGGCATGCCTGCCGCAGGCGCCTTTTCGGCCAGGGCCCGGATCGGCGCCTCGTCCTGCTTAAGCAATTCGCCGTCGGGGCGGTAGAACTTGATGCCGTTATGGTCTTCGGGGATGTGGCTGCCGGTGACGATAATGGCCGGCACACGGCGCGCTAGCGCCGCAGCGGCGACGGCCGGCGTCGGCAGTACGCCGCACCAGTGCGGCACCTGCCCGTTGGCGGCGATTGCCGAGAGCACAAGCGCCGAGATCGTCGGGCTCGAAGAGCGCAGGTCGCATCCCACATAGATTTCGCCGCCGCGCGGCGCCCCGACATAGTCGAGAAAGGCCGTGACATGGGCGCTGACGCCGGCCGCGTCGAAATCGGTGGCGCGCCCGCGCAGCCCGGACGTTCCGAACGCGATCGCCGCGGCAGGCGTTGCCAATGTCATGTCCTCTCCCTGCGTGCCCGGTCGTCTTTTAGCGCTATTTCGGCAGGTGTTCGTAGACCTGTTCCGTCATGTCTTCCGGCTCCTCGCTGCCGCCATGTAGCACAAGATCGGCGTGCTTGGGTGCTTCGTAGGGTGAATCGATGCCGGTGAAATTCCTGATCTCGCCGCGCCGCGCTTTGGCATAAAGGCCCTTGGGGTCGCGGGCCTCGCACACCGCAAGCGGGGTATCGACATAGATTTCATAGAAAGGGATGTCGCTGGCGATCTCGCGGGCCATGCGGCGTTCCGCCGTGAACGGCGAGATGAACGAGACCAGAACGATCAGACCGGCATCGGCCATCAGCCGCGCCGTCTCGGCGACGCGGCGGATGTTCTCGACGCGGTCGGCATCGGTGAAACCGAGATCCTTGTTGAGCCCGTGCCGGACATTGTCGCCGTCAAGCATGTAGC
>Ga0180009_10003061_pt1 | contig 19283 bp, 18 predicted proteins | sample OS_PC_MetaG_FD_123537 | JGI IMG/M metagenome (GOLD analysis project Ga0180009, IMG submission 123537) | Groundwater microbial communities from the Aspo Hard Rock Laboratory (HRL) deep subsurface site, Sweden - OS_PC_MetaG | ecosystem: Environmental > Aquatic > Deep subsurface > Groundwater...
AAATAAGAAAAATCCTTGACCTGATCTTGGAACAGACCTTGCGGGGGAGAAATCTTACAAAAAACCTGGTTGCTTTTGCCAAAGATCAGGAGCCTAAACAAGAGTTTTTCAGAATCAATGAGAAAATCAATCTGGTTTTGACGCTGTTAAAAAAAGATTTGGAAGGAATTGAACTGATACAGGAAGATAAACCAGGCATACCGCCACTGCTTGCCGATCCCGGAATGATTGAACATGCACTTGTAAATCTGATACAAAATTCAATGCATGCCGTAAGCTTGACCAAATATCCAAAAATTATTCTCAGGACCCATTGCCTTGATAACAAAATCCTTTTTGAAATTGAGGATAATGGATGTGGAATCCTGGAAGAACACTTAGAAAAAATCTATGAACCGTCTTTCACACTCAAAGGAACAAAGGATGTGAAGGGTTTGTATGAAAACAGTATTAAGGGAACAGGCTATGGCATGGCCAATGTAAAAAAATATATTGAGCTGCACAAGGGAAATATTTTAATTGCATCAACATTTGGTTCTGGCACGACAGTCACCATCAGCCTGCCGGTGATTCATAAAGAATTAACACCAAAAGAAAAAACACAAATTCAGCAAACAACAATCCATGTTGGAAAATATATTCTTCTTGTGGAGGATGTCTATGATCATGTCCGAAAGACAGACAAAGATATCCCGATATTATTTATCTCAGGAAATATTGATTTTTTAGAGTCTATAAAAGAGCTGAAACAAAAAGATGCCAGGATTGATCATCTTCCCAAACCCTGCCGGAATAAGGAGTATGTATACAGTATAAATCGATTAATAGGAAACCAGTTGACGGGTATGGACACTAAAGACACTGCCGGCAGCATCCACGCATAGCTTTTGGCGCTTTTGCCGTCATTTTTGAAAATCAATTTGCCTTCTGCCAAAATATATATTAGTATATTTTCCGTTTCAATCATCTAAAACAGAAGCCGGTATTGGATTTTCAAGGTATTCGAAATAATTAAAATATTCCTGCGGTTTCGTGGTTTTGTAAGAATCAAGTCTATTCCAATATTAAAAGAGATTTTCCATGGCGGACAAACCGACTTATGAAGAATTAGAAAAAAGAATTCAGAAATTAGAGCAAGAAGTGACGGATCACAAAAAAACTGGGTGTGCTGTCAGGGAAAGTGAGGAAAAATACCGCTCCATGATGGAAGCCATGAAAGATCCTGTCTATATTTGTTCACAGGATTATCGGGTGGAATACATGAATCCGGCCATGGTCGAAAGAACCGGTTATGATGCCATAGGAGAGAATTGTTTTAACGTCCTGCACCGCCTGGAAAAAAAATGCCCCTGGTGTCTGCACCATAGGGTACAGCAAGGGGAATGTTGTGATCAAGAAATTATCAGCCCTAAAGATCTTCGTTCCTACCATGTTTCCCAATCTCCAATTGTTCACGATGACGGGTCGATTTCAAAAATGACGATTTACAAGGATATCACTGATTTTAAAAAAATTGAATCTCAACTTCGACAGGCCCAGAAGATAGAAGCCATTGGGGCTCTGGCAGGGGGGATAGCCCATGATTTTAATAATATTTTATTCCCCATTGTCGGATTTGCAGAAATGATGGCGGAAGATCTGCCTGCAAACAGTGATTTGCATAAAAACATTGACGAAATATTGGCTGGGGCAAAACGGGCAAAAGATCTTATCAAACAGATTTTAACCTTTTGCAGGCAGTCTGAACATGATGTCAAGGCATTGAGACCGCATCTGATCATAAAAGAGGTGATCAAACTTGCAAGATCCACCATTCCTGCATCCATTGAAATCAAACAGTTTATAGATCCTAAAACCCGGCCGATCCTGGCTGACCCCACACAGATATACCAGGTGGCCATGAATTTGATCACCAATGCTTACCAGGCCATAACAGAATCGGTCGGCGTTCTTACCATCCGGCTTCAAAACAGTGAAGATATCGATATTTCCGGACAAAAAAAGATACCCCCTGGCAAGGGTCCTTATGTTTTACTGTCAATAGGGGATACAGGGGGCGGGATTGATAAAATTGCATTGGAAAAAATATTTGATCCTTACTTTACAACCAAATCAAAGGGGAAAGGCACAGGACTTGGCCTGTCCGTGGTACACGGCATTGTCAGAAAATATGGCGGCCAGATAAATGTAAGCAGTTCTTTGGGCCGGGGGAGCACATTTGATGTATATCTTCCGGCTGCTAAGGAAGCGATGGCATCCAGGTTGCACCAGGAGATGAAACCGTTACCAACAGGAAATGAACGGATTCTGCTGGTGGATGATGAAAAACAGGTGTTGCTTGTCGAACAGATGATTCTTGAAAGATTGGGATATAAAGTTGGGGTTAGCGACAACAGCAGTGATGCAATAAAAGCCATTAAAGCCGACCCGGATGGCTTTGATTTGATTATTTCAGACTTGACCATGCCGACCATGACCGGGGATCAATTTGCTGTAGAAATCATGAAGATTAAATCGACGTTACCCATTATTATCTGCACGGGTTTTAGTGAAAGAATATCATATGAAAATCTAAAATCAATCGGAGTGAAGGCATTGCTGATGAAACCCATCATTAAATCAAAATTGGCTGCAACAGTGCGAAAAGTGCTGGATGAGACAAAAAAGGATATAGGCAAGGTGAAAATTTAAGATGTCAAGAATTCTAATCATTGATGATGACCCCCACATATGCAGCATGCTTGTTGAAATATTTAAGAAAATGGGCCATGACGCAGACTATTCTCTATCCTTGAAACAAGGGCTTGACACATTGTTTTCAGGTGAGTGGGATATTGTATTTCTTGATGTTACCTTTCCTGATGGGAACGGACTTGACGCCATTGACCGCATCAAGGACCAGGCCTTTGCCCCGGAAATTATTATCATGACCGGTGACAGTGAGCCTAAAGGCGCGGAACTTGCCATGAAATCAGGGGTGTGGGATTATATACAAAAAGATGTATCACCTAAAGATTTTAAACTCTCTTTAATCCAGGCCTTGGAATATCGGCAACAGAAACAATTTAAAACCCGGGAAAAGAAGATTAAAAGAGAATTTATAATCGGAAAGAGCCGGCTGATAAAACTTTGCCTTGAAAATGTATCAAAAGCATCCAACAATGATGCCGCAATATTGATTACAGGAGAAACAGGAACCGGCAAAGAGCTGTTTGCCAAGGCCATTCATGAAAACAGTTTGCGATATCCAAATGATTTTATTGTTGTGGATTGTGCAGCATTGCCGGAGCACCTTGTTGAAAGCGTCCTTTTCGGTCATTCAAAAGGGGCTTTCACAGGTGCTGATTCAGATAAAGTGGGATTGATAAAACTGGCAGATGGCGGAACTCTTTTCCTTGATGAAGTAGGAGAGCTGCCCCTGGCGATTCAAAAGAAGTTTTTAAGAGTGCTTCAGGAAAAAAAGATCCGGCCCATAGGAAGCAGAAATGAAATTTCAAGCAATTTCAGGTTGATCACTGCCACACATCGGGATGTGTCAAAAATGGTAAAACAGGGACGGTTCAGGGAGGATTTTTATTTTAGAATCGCCTCCATAAAAATTGAAATCCCTGCTTTAAGAAATCGTAAAACAGACATCCCCTTATTAGTGACACACCATATGGATCGCAAAAAAAAATTGTTCAATGAAATACCCCATGAGCTGTCCCAGGAATTTTTAAATGATCTTTTTGAATATGAATGGCCTGGAAATGTAAGAGAACTGCTTAACACGATCGATTATGCATGCAGTGATGCTTTTGAAGAATCAATGCTGTTTTCAAAGCATCTTCCTGATCATATCCGCGTATTTAATATAAAGAGCAAGATTAAAAAACAAGACCCGGTTCAAGTAAAGCAGTTTTCTCCTCAAATGCCGACAACTGTTGATAGAACAGGGCTCAAAGAGTATATTGAAAAGATGAAACAGGCCTATGTATTGGATTTAATGGCCCATACACAAGGGGAGATAAAGGCTGCCTGTCGTTTGTCCGGTCTTTCAAGAGGACATCTTTATGCCCTTTTAAAAAAATATGACATGATCGGCTCTAAGTGATGTCATATTTTTCTGACAGTCATATTTTTCAGACACAACCGTTAACCCCGCTTTATTAAAGGGAAGACATGATAAATTTGTATGAGAAATCATGATTTCGTTGTCATGTCTGTCATATTTTTCCGACAAAACAAACAAACCCATCTTTTCCTAACTATCTGAAATATCATTGGTTTATTTATTTTCCCATTGGCACACAACTTGTAGTGGTTTATGCTGCAAGATCTTCTAAATCAATCATTGTTTTAACGGATATGATCCAAGGAAAACATTGAAACTTATACTTTTCGTTCATAGGGATGCCTGTAAAAAAGGTGATGTTCTTAAAACAGTTATTAATCATAATTTTACCGGCAGCAAACACCAGACAATTAATGCGTTTAATGCACTTAGAACTAGATTGAAAAAATGTTCCGGGTTTGCTGAAAAAGAAATATTTATATTGCTTGCCGATTCCATGATTCGTTTGACCCAATTGATGTCCCTGATAGAATTATTGGAAGGCAGGCACATTATCTTAATCCTTCCCGACGGATCAAAAGCAACGCTTTCCAAGGCATCTCAGTTTTTCCCAAGATTCTTTACCCCTGTCAGCGAGACCTATCATGACCTTTGCGACGTATTAAATAAAATGATCAATCAGGAGAGAATAAAACCGGAAGAATATTAAGGAGGCAGTTTTATCATGGAGCAATCGGCACAGACAATGGACCAGGCAATTAAGACAGCCCGGATCAAAACCGGGAAGTACCTGACGTTCACTCTTGATGATGAAGAGTATGGCATCGGTATCCTCAAAGTTAAGGAGATTATTGGTATGATGCCTATCACCTCTGTTCCCCGGACCCCGGAGTTTGTAAAAGGCGTTATCAATCTGCGCGGAAAGGTTATTCCGGTTATGGACTTGAGGATAAAATTTGACATGACAGCAATTCCTTATACCGAGCGGACCTGTATCATTGTTGTGGAAATAGATTCTGAAGAGGGGACCGTTCTCATCGGCATTGTTGTTGATTCTGTTTCCGAGGTGTTGAATATCCAGGAAAACGAGATTGAGGAAACCCCTGCCTTCGGCACTCGGCTGAACACAGAGTATATCCTTGGCATGGCCAAAACAGGGGGGGGTGTGAAAATCTTACTTTATATTGAAAAAGTATTAAGTGCACAAGAAATTATAAGTCTTGAAAAAGCAGCAGACTAATCAAATCTAATTTTTAAGGAGGAATGATGCGTTGGCAAGATATGACTATAGGTAAAAAAATTGGTACTGGATTTGGAATCGTTCTTCTTCTTCTGATTATATTGGGGGGTGTCAGTTTTACAGGCGTTGGCGGAATTGTAAAAAATGCATCGGAAGTTATAGAAGGAACGGCTCTTGATGGTGAACTTGCCCAGAAAGAAGTGGATCACCTTAACTGGATCGTGCAGGTAAATAAACTGATTACAGATGATACGATCCATCAGTTGAATGTTCAAACCGACCATACCCAATGCGGTCTTGGAAAATGGCTTTATGGAGAGGACCGGAAAAAAGCGGAATTACTGGTTCCAACACTTGTTCCGCTGTTAAAGGACATTGAAGCACCCCACAAGCTTCTCCATGAATCCGCCATCCTGGTTGCAGGTGCCTATAAACAAGCCGATCCCGGCCTGCCTTCTTTTTTAGCGCTAATGGAGATTGCACATCTTCAATGGGCTGACGGCATACAGGAGGCGCTGCTGGACAATTCAAAAGAGATGATAGTTCAGACCGATCCTACTCAATGCAGTTTCGGAAAATGGATTTACAGTGAGGAAGCTGAAAATGCAGTGCGCTCAGATGCTGTCCTGGCAGCATTGCTTAAAGAAATAAAAGACCCGCATAAAAAACTTCATGAATCTGCAAAAAATATCATTTCAGAGTACAGGCAGGTCCATCCCGATCTTCTTGATACACTTCGCCAACGGCTTGATGATCACAGAAAATGGACGGCCAGTATTGCGCGATCTTTGATAGAAGGATCACAAATCAGTGTTCAGACAGACCCGGAAAAATGCAAATTAGGCAAATGGCTTGACTCAGGTGAAGTATTAACACTTATGAACAATGATTCAACTCTGAATAAGATTTTAAAAGATGTAAGAGAACCCCATAATTTACTCCATGCAAGTGCGGTTTCGATTTATGATGCCGTAAAAAGCGGTAAAACGGTTCTGGCAGGAGTGATATTTAAAAATGAAACTCAAAAATATCTTGAAGCAACGGTCAAGACATTCCAACAGGCCATTCTATATGAAAACAACCTTGTGGCCGGTCAAAAAAAGGCCATATCGATTTTCAAGGAAGCAACTGTCCTTGAAATGAACAAGACCAAGGAACTGCTTGAAAAATTGATGACCAGGTCGACTGAACTTCTTCAAGGCAAAATAAAAGCCGTTGATATTTATACCCACCAGACAGAACCAAATGTGGAAAAAACGCAAGCGCTTTTAAGCGAGTTAAGAAAAGAGGCGGCCAAGCATATATTAACGGATAAAGCCATGCTTTCAGCAGCCCGGAACACAAAAAGAAATGTTGCTGTTGCTGCTGCTGTTGCCATTGTTGCCGGATTATTTCTCGCGTTTGTCATTGCCAGGGGAATTGTCACGGTGCTGCAGAATATCACTGTTGGAATGGGAGAAGGCGCAGGCCAGGTGGCTTCAGCAGCCGGGCAGGTGGCCTCATCAAGTCAGTCCATGGCTGAAGGCGCTTCTGAGCAGGCTGCTGCCATAGAAGAAACCTCTTCCTCCATGGAAGAGATGTCCTCAATGACCAAGAAAAATTCTGAGAACGCAAGCCATGCAGACGGGCTGATGAGAGATGCCAATCAGGTAGTGGGCACTGCCAATACATCAATGGAGCAGTTAACCAAATCAATGGTAGATATCTCTAAAGCCAGTGAAGAAACCTCAAAAATAATCAAAACCATTGATGAGATAGCCTTCCAGACAAATCTGCTGGCCCTGAATGCTGCTGTGGAGGCAGCCAGGGCAGGAGAGGCAGGCGCAGGCTTTGCAGTGGTGGCGGACGAGGTCAGGAATCTTGCCATGAGGGCTGCCCAGGCGGCTAAAGATACGTCCCAGCTGATTGAAGGCACCGTAAAAAAAGTCAATGCCGGTTCTGACATTGTTCTTAGCACCAACGAAATCTTTGTTAAAGTAGCTGAAAGTGTGACCAAGGTAAGTCAGCTTATATCAGAAATATCAGAGGCTTCAAGAGAGCAGTCAGAAGGCATTGAACAGGTGAATAATGCTGTCACGGAAATGGATAAAGTGGTTCAGCAGAACGCTGCCAGTGCCGAAGAGTCTGCTTCTGCAGCAGAAGAGATGAATGCACAGGCTGAACAGCTAAAGGATTATGTGGGGGATCTGATGATGATGGTTACCGGCAAAAAAGATAACATCACCCGTAAAAATTCCCGCAGGCCGGCAAAATCAGTTTCTCATCAGTTGACATCATTGGGTTCAAAAAAGAAAAAACTGCTGGGCCACGGTACAAAAGAGATCCGGCCGGATCAGGTCATTCCGTTTGATGAGGATGATGATTTTGAAAATTTTTAATTATACCCATTTGATTGCGCTGCACAGGAGTTGTATATCCATGCCCTGTGCCCTAAAAAATATAGTATTTCCCAGCTGTGCTTTTTTAAACATGTTTGAAAAATTAAAACTAAGGGCAGGATAATGACATATGAAATCATTGAAAACTTAATTGAAAAACTTTCCTGTGATTTTGTTCTGGCAGATCCTGAAGATCCGGAAACGTTATCCGGTTTGCTGCCGATTCTAAAACAGATCCATGGAAAATGTGTTGAACTGTCATTTGATGACAAGGCCAACCACGCTATGTCGGCGCAAAAAATCATTCATGCGGTTTTTAAAAATAACGGCGGCAATGTGGATGAAAAAATGGCTGACTTGGGCAAATTGATATCTGAACTCTTATCGGCGGACAGCAGTTTTAAAAATACAAATCAGGCCACAGAACCCATAATACCAAAGCCATCAGACTTGATGTCCGAAAAACCTGATCCAGACCCGATTCAAGAGAGCCTTGACATGTTTTCTGATCTGATTGCCGGATTTTGCCCTGGAGAGATCCCGGATCTAGGGGCAATGCTAAACATTCTGGATAAAATTATTGAGGCGTCAAAGGAAAAAGATCTCGTCCTGTTCAGGGAGGCCTGTATTGCCTGCAAAAGATATGTTGAAAACATGACACTGGAAAATATCCATAAGACAACCCCCATTGAAGAAGGCTTGGTCCTGCTGAAATCCCTTTTGGGTCATGCAAGAAAGGGAATCGCCTTTTCTTTTGATTATTCTGATGTCCTGGAATTATTGAATATCAGGTTTGAAGAGCAGGAACAGCCCAAAGAGATGAAATCAATGGATAAAGAGCCCGAATCACCATCACAGGAAAAAATATCAAGAGAGGATATTGAAATCCTAATGGATTTTGTTTCTGAAGCCCGGGAAAATCTTGATACCATTGAAGTTAACTTGATCGATCTTGAGCAGGACCCTTCCAATATGGATATTATCAACGATATCTTCCGCCCGTTTCATACCATTAAAGGGGTCTCCGGCTTTTTATCCTTGACAAAAATCAATCAACTTGCCCATGCTACTGAAAACCTTTTAGACAGTGCCCGCAGCGGAGATTTTTTAATCAATGATACGGCAACCGATGCCATCCTTGAATCCGTGGATACCTTGAAAAAACTTCTTTCTCTTGTCAAACAGGATACGGATAACGGATTCAGACAGCCGGATGATGATATCGATGTTGAATGGATAAGAGATAAACTTAAAAAATTGCAGGTATCTTTGACAAACAATGACAGGGAACCCTTGGGTGAGATCCTTGTTAAAAAGGGGAATATCACTGCTGAAAGCCTTGACCAGGCTCTTGAGACCCAAAAAGCACATCCCCAAAAAAAAATCGGGGAAATTCTGGTTGAAGAAAAAAAAGCGGCTCCCCAACAGGTGGCTGCTGCTCTCATGGATCAGAATGGGTTAAAAAAACAGGTCGCAGCACTGGTAAAGGTAAGCACTCAAAAACTGGACGATCTGGTTGATTATGCCGGAGAACTTGTCATTGCGCAATCCATGCTCAGGCAAAGGACTTCAAAAGATCCTTTACTGAGTCAGAGCGTTTCCCAGCTGGGCCAGATCGTGACCAATATGCAGAACATTGCCATGTCCATGCGAATGATTCCCATAAAAACCACTTTCATGAAAATGATACGGCTTGTCAGGGATCTGGCCCGTAAATCCGGGAAAGAGGTTGCGTTAAATATGGTCGGCGAAGACACTGAAATCGACAGAAACGTGGTTGATGCGCTTTATGAACCCATGGTGCATATGATTAGAAATTCTGTTGATCACGGTATTGAACCCATATCAGATCGCCGGGAACAAGGGAAACCTTCCCAGGGAAGCATTTATCTTCGAGCTTATCATAAAGGCGGGCATATCATTATTGAAATCGAAGATGACGGCAAAGGGCTTGACAAGGACAGAATCCTTGAAAAAGCTAAAAGTACGGGGCTTATTACCGGTAATGAACAGATGACCGATGCCCAGATTTATGATCTTGTTCTACAGCCCGGATTTTCAACAGCAAAAGAGATTACTGATGTATCGGGAAGAGGCGTTGGCATGGATGTTGTTAAAGACGGCATCACAAAATTCAGGGGTCACTTGAACATTGAGTCCCAAAAAAACAGGGGAACCAAATTTACCATCAGTCTTCCGCTGACCCTGGCTATTATTGACGGGATGCTGGTTGGCATTGGCCATGAAAAGTATGTCATTCCGACCATGGCCATACAAAAGGCGTTTAAACCTGAGAAAAAAGACTGTTTTACCGTTGAGGGCAAATGTGAAATGGTCAAGGACAGGGGCAATTTAATTCCCGTCATCCGGTTGGATGAAATTTACACCGGCCGTACCCAGAGAAAATCAATCTGGGACAGCCTTGTTGTGGTGATTGAGTCAAAGGATGAAAAAAGGGCGCTGCTCATTGATGAACTCTTAGGCAAAGACGAATATGTTATCAAGAGCCTTGGCAGCAGTCTTGAAACTGTAGAAGGACTGGCCGGCGGGGCCATTCTTTCCGACGGGCGGGTGGGGCTTATTCTTGATGTTCATGGAATTTTCAACCTGGTATCGCGGGAAAAATAATGAAACTTCAATTGGGAAAGGGGAGCCCCTGGTGAAACAGATTGTGGGGGTTGCAGACATGAAGGTCAGCAATCGCCCGGAGGAATCGATCATCACTTATTCTCTTGGTTCCTGCATCGGACTTGTCATATACGATCCGGTTGTCAAGGTAGGCGGGATATTGCACTATATGCTGCCCGAGTCTTCCATAGACAAGGAAAAGGCGATTGCCAGGCCCTATATGTTTGCAGACAGAGGGATACCCCTATTGTTTAAAACAGCGTATCAATTGGGTGCTGCCAAACAACGCATAAAGATATATGTTGCAGGAGGAGCCGAAATCCTTGACCAGAAAGGTTTTTTTAATATCGGCAAAAGAAATTATATGGCGCTCAAAAAAATTTTTTTTAAAAACAATGTCATCATCAATAAACAGGATGTTGGGGGAAATACAAACCGAACCGTACGACTTGAAATCAGTACAGGCGATATTTATGTCAAAACCTCCGGATCAAAGGAGATAAGGATATGACAGCACTCCAGGTTCTTTTAAAAGAAATAAAAAATTTAAAACCGATTCCTGCTGTTGCCAACCAGCTTTTGACTGTAGTGGATAATCCTGCAAGTTCCATGGAAGATATTGCCAATGTGATTCAATATGATCCTGCTATGACGGCAAATGTGCTGAAAACCTGCAATTCAGCTTATTTTGGACTCAAACATCCGGCAGAATCCATAAAAGATGCCGTCAACATGCTGGGTACGAACCAGGTGATTGAACTTGTCCTGATGAAATCCGGGGCAAAAGCACTTTCCGGCAGTCAGCCCGGGTATGGTTTGGAAGGGGGGGATATGTGGCGGTATTCCGTATCTTCGGCCGTGATTGCCAAACAGGTGGCAATTAAATTATCTCTGGAAAATAAAAATATGATATTCACCGCAGCCTTGATAAAAGACATGGGCAAAATCGTCCTGGAAAAGTATGTGTCCCGTTCCTCAAAAAAAATTCAACTGCTTGTGAAAGACAAACGATTCAGTTTCAGAGAAGCTGAAAAACAGATACTCGGCATTGATCATGCGGAGCTGGGGGCAATGATTGCCAAGATGTGGAAGTTCAGTCCCGGCATGATTAAAATTATCAAGCATCATCACCTGTCAGACGAAACCATGATCAAAGATAAAGAAATTGCTGCCGTCTATCTTGCTGACTGCGTCTGCATGATGGTGGGGATCGGTGTGGGGTCTGACGGCCTTTCATACCGATTTAAGCAACAGGTCATGGAAGAACTGGGAGTCTCGGCAGATGACCTGGCTATGATTATTGCAGAGTACGGCATTAACATGCAGGAAATTGAGACATTGTTACAAATGGTTTAACGCTAAAGAACAGGAAAAAATAATGTCATATTCAATACTGATAGTGGATGATTCATTGCCCATGCGTTCGGTGATAAAAAGAACCGTCAAGGCTTCAGGGTATGGGGGATCCCGGTTTTTTGAAGCTGCCAACGGCAAACAGGCCATTGAACTCATGGCAAAGGAATGGATTGATATCATCATAACCGACTACAATATGCCGGTTATGAACGGCCTGGAATTTATCAAAATTATAAAAAAAAATGATCTTTTCAAAGATATTCCAGTGATTGTCATCTCGACAGACGGCAATAAAACCAGGATTAAAGAGTTCATGGACAATGGAGCAGCCGGATATATCACCAAACCCTTCACCCCTGAAATCATCAGGGATTTAATCACCCGTATCCTTGGAGAACCAAGCTATGATGAAGGTGTTGACGACAATGGCGAAGATTTTGATTTCTAAAGTAATGGAAACCATGTTCTGTTTTCCGGTTGAATGTGCCAAAGAATCACCCCTGAGACGAACCGGGATGGATACTTGTCAATCCACGATGGCAATAAAGATAACCATGGATAAATAAAAAACAGGAGAGGTCCTTATGCCCCATGATATTAAAGTCCTTGTGGTTGATGATTCCGCTGTTGTAAGAAAGGTCTTTACTGAACAATTATCCAAGCAGAAAGGCATCGTCATTGTCGGGACAGCGCCGGACCCATATGTTGCCCGGGATAAAATCGTCAAGCTGAAACCCGATGTCATTACCCTTGATATTGAAATGCCGCGTATGGACGGCATCACTTTTTTAAAAAAACTGATGCAGTATTATCCGCTGCCTGTGATTATTGTCAGTTCATTGACCACAAAAGGGAGTCAGCTGGCCCTTGAAGCGATTTCCCTGGGCGCCCTTGAAGTTATTTCAAAACCGAGCGCTGCTTATTCTGTAGGAGATATGAGTATACAACTGGCAGAAAAAATCAGGGCGGTTTATGGTGCAAAAGTACGACCCTTATTTTCTGAAAAAATTGATAACAAGCCAGTAACGGATATCGGATCAAAGGCCCTTGCGGTCACAACAAATAAAATAATCGCCATTGGCGCTTCTACCGGCGGAACCGAAGCCATAAAGAAAGTACTGGTTCAGCTGCCGAGAAATTCTCCAGGAGTTGTGGTTGTCCAGCATATGCCGGCCCAGTTTACCGCATCCTTTGCCCAGAGGCTGGATGAACTGTGCCAGATGACGGTCAAGGAGGCACAGGATGGAGATACGGTATCAAACGGCAAGGTTCTTATAGCACCGGGCAATTATCACATGCTTCTCAAAAGAAGCGGCGCCCGATATTTTGTGATTGTTAAAACCGGCCCGCTGGTTCATTACCAGAGGCCTGCAGTGGATGTTTTGTTTAAGTCGGTTGCCAGGTATGCAGGTGCCAATGCCCTGGGGATTATTCTTACCGGCATGGGCAAAGATGGTGCCCAGGGGATGCTGGACATGAAAAAAGCCGGGGCCGTTAATATTGCCCAGGACGAAAAATCCTGTGTTGTGTTTGGTATGCCAAAAGAAGCGATCAACATCGGTGCTGTTGATCATGTTCAGGATATTGACAGGATTGCCTTAAAAGCGATTTCTCTTCTGGCAGCAGTATAAGTCTCACATCACCCATGGGAAGATGCAATGGTATCTGAAACGATAATTACTTCGGCACAGTTTAAGAAACTTTCCGGCATTGTCTATAAGGAATCCGGCATTGTTCTCAATAAAAAAAAATACAATCTTCTGGCGGCAAGACTGGCCAAAAGAATGCGGTTGAAAAAAATATCCTCTGTGTCTGATTATATCCAGCTGATATCAAACAACAAGGATGAATTCGTTGAATTCATCGATGCCACCACAACCAATCACACTTATTTTTTCAGAGAAAATAAACACTGCGAATATATCCTTCATGCAATGGACGGCAAAAAACCCTTAAAAATATGGTGTGCCGCATCCTCCAGCGGGGAAGAAGCTTTTTCCATAGCTGTTCAACTGCTGGCCAACTCATTTTCATTTACCATTTATGCCTCTGATATTTCCGATTCAATGCTGAACCTGGGGAAAAAGGCGATTTATCCTGTAGAGAGAGTGAAAAATGTGCCGCTCTCCATTCTGCATACCTATTTTCAAAAAGGGAAAAATAAGTGGAAGAATCATGTGAAACTAAAACCACAGGTTCAACAATATGTTAGATTTGAAAAATTTAACCTGCTGTCAGACACGCCGTTTGATACGTTTGACATTATTTTCTGCAGGAATGTCATGATTTATTTCGACACGGAGACAAGGCAAAGGGTTGTCAGCTCTTTATGCAGCGCCCTGAATCCCGGGGGCTACTTTTTTGTAGGAATGTCTGAAAGCCTTAATGGACTTGATCATGGCCTGACAACCGTGTTGCCGAGCGGATATAAAAAAAAATGATATGCCGGGACAATACCTGGCGGTTGATACAATTGATCAAAAAGGGTTAATATGAAAACGGATCATTATTTGTTGCAGCCTGGATATATTTTTGTGCCGGATCAGCCTGTCAGCATATCCACTGTCATAGGAACCGGTGTGTGTATCTGTATTTATGATAATAAAAAACAGATGGGCGGAATGAACCATTTTCAATTCCCGTACATGGCAAAAAAAGGAAAAACAACCGCAGTGTATGGTAATGTTGCGACAATTGCATTGATAAAAATAATGCTGGCCCGTGATTCTGAGAAACACCATCTTGAAGCACAGATATTCGGCGGGGCCTGTAACCCAAAGAAAACAGGGTCAGGCATTGGAAGGGAAAATATTGAAATCGCTCGGAACACATTGTTAAAATACAAAATTCCCATCTTGTCGGAAGATGTGGGCGGGGAAAAAGGAAGAAAGGTTGTGTTCAATACCAGCACCAATGACGTCGCTGTTTTAAAAGTGGAAAGTTTACGGCATGTTGACTGGTATCCATACCAGTCAACATGGGATGTTTTTTAAAAAGAGATTACAATCTCATCATAGGTTTTTCTCCACTGTCGGATGCCCTTCCTGCCAGAGTGGTATTATGCTTCAGGCACATCAACCAGAATAAAATCAGTGGTTTGAACGGCTGAGAACGTTAAGACCGATTCCAATGATATTCTGGCCTGATCCTTTTGCGACAATAGATGGTTGTTAATTCTTATACTGCCGGAAGAAACATATACAAAGAGGTAACGATCCTTAGCCGTTAAAAATTCCACGGTTTTCCCGGAATCCAGAATGGACCTGTAGATGGTAGCGTCGGTGTGAAAACTGACCGTATCCGGCATTGTCTGGCCCGATGCCACGGGGAACACGGTATTTTTAAAAGCTTCGGGTTTAAATTGTCTTTGGGCATAGGACGGTTCAAGGCCTCTTTTATCCGGTAAAATCCAGATTTGATAAAAGGCGAGTCCTGTTTTTGACGTATTGTATTCAGAATGGGTCAGTCCGGTACCGGCAGACATTCTTTGAACTTCTCCAGCCCTGATAACCCCTTGATTGCCCATGCTGTCCTTATGGGTTATTTCCCCATCAAGAACAAGGGTAATGATTTCCATTTCTTCATGGGGATGGGTGGAAAACCCTTTACCCGGCTGTACTGTATCATCATTGAAAACCCTTAACTTCCCGTGCTGTAAATTGGCCGGGTCATAATAATTTGAAAATGAAAACAGCCAAAAGGTCTTAAGCCACCCGAAATCATTAAACTGCCGGTCCAAAGATTTTATGATTTTAATCATGATATTATCCTTTGCATTCCATGGTTAAGCTTTATGCCAGGTTTTGTTTACCCAGTTTTTTTAACATCACTCCCATCAATTCCTGTTCAGAAGGTTCCAGAACAGAAAAGATACCGGTGCATTTTTTCAGTGACGATGTTTGTTGCACGCATGAGCTGGGTGTAAAGTTTGAGGGCATTGCCATTGGTTTTAATCTGCTTTGTTTCTTTGAAATCCATAATACCCTCGATGTTGATTGGTTTGACGTTAAGTTAATTAGCATCAAGCTGATGTCAATCTTACTTGACTTATCTGAATAATCTAAACTATAAAAACAGCAAATAGTTCCTGTATCTGTAATAATCTGTGCTGAACAAAATCTGTATTTAAAAAGGAGCAATATGGAATCACTTAAGGAAGCAGTTTTAAATTGCAGCATAAATACAGACGATGACGATAAGTTTATTGCTGCGCTAAACAACATTGCCAGAGAAAACGGAAAAGTGACGTATCAAGTCATTATCCAGACCCTGACCGATCTTGATCTTGAACCCGGGGAAGCAAAAAAATGCTGGGATGAGATAGTGGCACACCGGGAAAAATTATCCAATGCGCTGGACAGAAAAATAAGGTTAATAACAGCAATCAGTGATTATTCGGGCGCTTTTAAAACCCCTTTAAATAACCATAAAATTGTTGAAATAAATGCCTATGAAAAAGTAATAACCAAAGTGACGCATGACAGTCTTACGGGGTTATTCAACAAGGCGTATCTGCGAAACGCTTTGATTCAGCATCTTTCTTTAGCAAAACGCCATAATACCGACCTGTCGATTCTGTTTCTTGATATTGATGATTTCAAGGAAATCAATGATACTTTTGGTCATTCTTCAGGGGATATTATCTTAAAAACTGTTGCAGATACGATCAGCCGGGAACTGAGAACAAGTGATACGGCAGCAAGGTTTGGAGGGGATGAGTTTGTTATCCTGATGCCGAATACATATAAAATGAATGCGCTGTTACTATCTGAAAGATTACGTAAAACCATTGAACAAAAAACAATGGCAATAGATGGCAAAAACCTTCAAATAACCGTCAGTGGAGGGGTGGCGGGCTTTCCATCAGATGGCATGAAAGCGGAAAGTTTATTAAACCTGGCCGACAGTGCACTTTACAGGGCAAAAGGTGCAGGGAAAAATACCATCTCCCTTTTTACAGACGACAAACGACGGTTTTTACGCATTAAATTCAACCGTGAGATAAAGGTAAAGCAGCTGGGTTTCAATCACACCCGCATCCTGTCCGGAAAGAGCAAGGATATAGCCATTGGCGGTATCCTCTTTGAAAATAAAGAACCATTGCCAATCGGTATCAAAATACAGGTCAGTATTCCCATTGATAAAGACTCGGAACCGCTTCTGCTTATCGGCACCATTGTCAGGGTCGAAGCATTTGGGCCTCAACAGTATGATATTGGCATGATCCTCTCTTTTAAAGAGATGGAAAAAACAGCAAAAGATGAAATATCAAAATTTTTAATTCAACAGTCAAAAGAAAATGACAAATAAATTTGTGAAAAAATTTATATTTTAGTTGACAAAAAGTAAATTCCATTTTTATCATTCTCAATATTTTTTATAGAGAATCGCTTGTAATACTATTTATTTAAACTGCCCAAAATGGATATTCGATGAACAATATCTTTATCAGTTATCGGCGTGAAGATAGTGAAGGGTTTGCCAGGGGACTGTTTCAAAGCCTGGTGAGTGCATTCGGCCAAAAACAGGTCTTTATGGATGTAGAAGGCATCAGCCTGGGAACAGATTTTGTTCAGGCCATTGATAAAAGCCTTGAGGGATGTGGCGCTTTACTGGTGCTGATTGGCAAGGACTGGGTTAACTGCACCAACACCAAAGGTAACCGCCGTCTTGACGATCCCAAGGACTTTGTGCGAATGGAAGTGGTCAAAGCACTGGAACGACAGGTCAGGGTGATTCCAGTGCTGGTGAAAGGTGCAGGCATGCCGTCACCTGAAGATCTTCCTGAAGATCTTCAACCGGTTACACGTCGTCAGGCACTGGAACTTCGCAACGAGCGCTGGAACCAGGATGTGGCTCACCTCATCTCAACCCTGGCAGATCTGCTGGGACTTGAACGACTGGATCAGCAAAAACCTGCTTCACCACTTCCTCCTGCCCAGATGCCTGTTAAAAAATCCAGACTCCCCCTGACGGCTTTGGCTGCTGTAATGGTGGTTTGCATATTGGCAATCACTGGATTTTTCTTGATGAACCAAAAACCATCACCAACTCCTGAGCCTGCCAAACCTATGGTGCAAAAACAGACAGTTCCGGATGAACCAGCACCATCTTCAAAAAATCCTGTTTCACCGCCAGCAAAAAAAAAGACGATTGCTGAGCCGTTGCCAACTGTAAAACCGCAACCTGAACCTGAACCCAAAAAGCGCCTCAATCTTTCCGGCGTGTGGGTGGATAACAATGGTCTCCAGGTACAAATTGCCCATAGCGGCAACCAGGTAGTATCCCAGTGCAATAATCCATTGACAGGGGAAATAACCAAAGCGATCTGGCAAATTAATGGCCTCCAGTTTGCGTTTACCTGGTCAACCAACACAGGTTATCAAGGATATGGGGAAGGCATTATTGCAGCGAATGCCGCCACTGTAGATTTTCAGTTTATTGAAAATATCACGGGCGAACAGGGATATGGCAGATTATACAGATTAAACCACTAGCCTTTATCAGTTATCATACATTATACTGTTCAAGCCAGCTTGATCCTATACCTGTTGGTGACGGTAATAATGTTTATGATATTGGGGTCAATCCAAAAACTGGTGATGATGTGTGGCGGTTTTGAATCGATATTGATCGATTTCAAATTTTGGGTACAAATTTTTTTGAGATTTGAAAAAATGAATTTGATTTCCAAAAAAATGACACCCGATTAAATTTCAAGAAGTCACTTATAACTATTTCAATCCTAATTTTTGTAAATCAGAACCCAGTTCTTTTTCATTATAAATTTTGCCTTCCCGCCATTTCCCATTAAATTCAAGCGTTGGTACAACCCAGTCATCTCCGCCATTTACTTCAATGATTTTCTGAATTGTTTTTTCCGATTGTTTTTCAATTTCAAAATATTCAAATTCAATATTGTTGGTTTTCAAATATTCAACGGTTTGAGTGCAGTGTGGGCACCATGTTGCTCCGTATACTTTAAGCATATTGATAGTAACCTCTTTTAATAATTTATTTGATCAAGTTATAATAAGCACTTATTTAATCAGCATCAATGTTTTAAGGCAGGAATTAAATCGAAAATTATATTTTCACCAAAATTGATTTATTGAAATTTCTTTACAGGCATAATAAATATTGATACGAATTGAGCGCTTGGATGCCTGTACAATTTGATAAGAAAAAAAATCGAGTTGAACCAGATGTTCGATATTGAATTTTTACCTGATAATAAAATGTGTTCGGTGATACTACGATTATATGAAATTAAGAAATTTAGGTTTCAACCAATGGTTTGAAACGCATACCGCTGAGTTAAGTATGGATGGCTGCAATTTTGCCCGCATATCCGCAGTTGACCGTGGTTCATACATCATAAAAGATGAATCGAGAGAAGTACCAGCAGAGTTGTCTGGAAAACTTGCCTTCCAGATTGATAGTTCTGTCGACCTGCCATGTGTTGAGCCGATTGTCATCCTCACGAAGACGGATTTGATCACCCAGGATGAGTTGGTTCGGAAACTTGCGATCATCAATTCTGTCACTAAAGCCAGAGTGATTGCACTCAACAACATCACAAAAATCAAATTCCATACATTTCAACAAGCGCTTTATTCGGGAAAGA
>Ga0180009_10003062_pt1 | contig 19282 bp, 18 predicted proteins | sample OS_PC_MetaG_FD_123537 | JGI IMG/M metagenome (GOLD analysis project Ga0180009, IMG submission 123537) | Groundwater microbial communities from the Aspo Hard Rock Laboratory (HRL) deep subsurface site, Sweden - OS_PC_MetaG | ecosystem: Environmental > Aquatic > Deep subsurface > Groundwater...
GATGATAAGGAAGATGATGAACAATAATGATTGTAATGGATCTTTTGATGATGTAACCATTGAAAACTATGATTACAAATCTATAATAAAATTGAATTGATTTCGGCTTTTTCTTTTGGCAAGCTAACTATAATCTCAAACACTGGGGATTGATAGAAAAAATAGATGGGATCATTGAACAATCTAATTAAGTGACAATTTGTTGAATTATATAATAAATATGGACCCTAATTTCCTATCACTTTATACCAGACCTTATGGACAGTCTGATCATTTTTCATTCACACAATCGATAGGTTAAACCTCTTATAAGGGAGATAAAATGTTAAGACGTCTATTATTCCTTGCGGTTTATTTTTTAATTTCAATCAATGTGGGCTATGCGCAGATCACGAATGAAGAACTGAAAAACCATGAGGCTAGAAAGGCCCATTCCTACATAAACTGGCGGCAGAGGCCAATGTTCATGAGGGTATCGCCTGCCTCTGAAATGCTGGTCGACTACCTTAGAAAAGATAATGAACTAAATGGATATCCGGAAATCCCTGTATCAAAAAAATGTGACAACTTGTTTATGGCTGATCTCCGCGGGGCGCTTGCGGAACTTCCTGAGCCTGTAAAAAAACATATTAGGGATCACCTTGTGGGAATATTCACGGTGAGTAATCTTGGCACGACAGGGTATACTGAGATATTGTATAACTTTGATGTAAACAGATTGGGTTTTATTGTTCTTGACGTGGATTATTTAAAAAGAAGCGCAAACGACTGGGCCACATGGAAGGAAAACAGTCCCTTCCGAAGTCAGGGCGCTTACAGGATAAAAGCCACTATCGAACCAAAACTAAGTGACAATAGAAAACAGGCTTTACAGTTTATTCTGACCCATGAGATCGGTCATCTTGTGGGGGCGGTTAATCAAGTACATCCGAACTGGTTTATTGGTGGAGATCCTGAAGAGTTTGCCTTCACGAAAATATCTTGGATGAAGAAAGGGGACAAAGTCATAAGCAAATTTGATCACCAATTTCTTTTAAGAAAGGATATCGGTTATTACCGGTTTGATAAGAGTCCCTTGCCCTCGGATATAATCATGGACTGTTACCGCCAGTTGGAAGATACGGACTTTAGTTCGCTATATGCGGGCACAAATATGCGGGACGATTTTGCGGAGACCTTTGTTATATTTGTCCATAACCTTTTGCAAAAAAAGCCCTGGAAGATAGAGATCCTCAGGAACAATTCACCGGTAAAGACGTACAATACATCGCTTATGACCGATAAGGGAAGAGTAAAGAAGAAATTTATGGAGGATTTTATTAGGGACTTGAATTAATGGTTAAGGTTACTCTTGTCCAAAATCGATTTTTATAAATTACTCTTTCTTACAAGTGTAGGCTTTTGATCATTGAATCTCAAATGACCGAAAAACTTATGACTTGCAATCGAAACCTTGAATAAAATCCATTTTGGCCGTATCATCTGATATGGCAAGCAAAAGTTGAATTTCAGGGACCATTAAAAACGGACAACATAATTTGGGAAGCTGAAATCCGGCTAAATCAACGATTACATCTGGTAGTCTTCAATTAGCGCTTGAGCGGAATGAAGTAATCTTTAGACACAATCTTTTCTCACTGCCATCGATTGACGATGCAGTGCTCGACAACAAATCAATAAACATAGAGAGGAGGAGACTAATGGCAAAGAAAAAAAGGACTTTAACCACTGCTTTTGGAATCCCTGTGGGCGACGATCAGAATAGCCTTACTGCCGGAGAAAGGGGGCCTGTCCTAATGCAGGATGTGCACCTGTTGGAGAAACTGGCTCATTTTGACCGCGAACGTATCCCCGAGCGCGTGGTGCATGCCAAGGGCGCAGGTGCCGGCGGTTACTTTGAGGTTACCGCCGATGTCACGAAATACACAAAGGCCAAATTCCTTTCAAAGGTTGGAAAGAGGACAGAGGTCTTCGCACGCTTCTCAACTGTAGGGGGTGAGAAGGGTTCGTCAGATGCCGCGCGCGATCCCCGAGGATTTGCCGTGAAGTTCTATACCGAAGAGGGCAATTACGATTTTGTGGGTAATAATACCCCCGTCTTCTTCATCAGGGACCCTCTAAAATTCCCTGACTTCATTCATACCCAGAAGCGTCATCCAGTAACCAACCTTCCCGATCCGAACATGTTCTGGGACTTCCTATCCCTCACACCGGAATCCATCCATCAGGTCACTATCCTCTTTTCTGACCGGGGCATACCGGCCACTTACCGTCATATGAATGGTTATAGCAGCCACACCTTCAAATGGTATAATAACAAAGGTGAATACTTCTGGGTGCAATATCATTTCAAGACAGACCAGGGTATCAAAAACCTGACCAGGGAAGAAGCGCAGCGGATCTCAAGGGAAGATCCAGACCATGCTACTCGGGACTTGTATGAAGCCATTGAGCGGGGTGATTATCCCTCCTGGACGCTGGAGATGCAGATACTCACACCACAACAGGCCAAAGATTTCCAATGGGACATCTTCGATATCACCAAGGTTTGGCCGCATGGAGCGGTTCCCCCCGTTAAGATTGGCAAGTTGGTGCTTAACCGTAACCCGGTCAATTACTTTGGAGAGGTGGAGCAGGCCGCATTCTGTCCCGGCAATGTCGTCCCAGGCATTGCCATCTCACCGGACAAGATGCTGCAAGCCAGGGTGTTCTCCTATCACGATACCCATATTCACCGACTGGGACCCAATTACCACCTCATCCCCGTTAATGCACCGAAGCATGCCCCAGAAAACAGTTACCAGCGTGACGGCTTCATGCGCGTTGACGCCAACGGAGGGAGCGAACCCAATTACTGGCCGAATAGCTTCGGAGGACCGGCTCCAGACCCAAAAGCGAGTGAGCCTCCCTTTGACCTTGAGGGACCAGCGGGACGTCATCCTTTCAGCCATCCTAACGATGATTTCGTTCAGGCCGGGAACCTCTTCAGGAAAGTCATGACCGACAAGGATCGCGCTAACCTCATCGGCAACATAGTGGCTCACCTTGGCGGTGCCCAAAAGCGAATCCAAATGCGCCAGGCGGCTCTTTTCTTCAAAGCTGACCCTGATTACGGTCGTGGCGTAGCCAAGGGGTTGGGTTTGAACGTGAAGGAGGTCGAACGCTTGGCGGCAATGTCTCACGAGGAGAGGGTTAAAGCTACGGAGAATGGGGGCTAGACCTAATCTCAAAGCTTATTAACGCATTTGTGGCAGGGTCTCTAGACCCTGCCTTCTTTCTCCTCTTGACTTTCGCTTACAACTGCAAACCTATTATTTTACAGATTAGGCAAGAGTAGCGACTACGATAAGAATTTTTGGCTTTTTCTAGATTCAAGTTTGCTGCTATCAAACAATACTCTTAAAAGTCTGAAATTTTTAAGGTTTATGGTAGAATCTGTCATCAGATCTGATAAAATCCACCTGTTTGATATGGTAAGTAGCTTTCCGTTTTTGGGAGCGGAAAAAAGAGAAGTAATTTGGGTAATTTTAAATTTTCTATTTTTATATATTATAACAAGCAATAATCAATCAAGGTGATTTCCGAGAAGAAGCAATGCTGACGTGCTATTATAGGAATATATCATGGTCGTTTCGCAGAATGATATAATCCTATATATTTAGGTAAAAGCGGGTGAAGTAATGTTTGAAATATTCTCTCAGACAGATAACAAAACAATTTTTGCGTCATCAGACAGCACAATACTAGAAGCCACACTCGAAGCCAAAATCAATCACATGCATGTCTGTGGTGGAAATGGCCGGTGTTCAACCTGCCGGGTCTATGTTATGGGCGGATTGAGCAATTGCCTGCCCAGAAATGAAAAAGAAAAACAGTTAGCCATGAAGCTGGGATTTCCCCAGAATATTCGATTAGCCTGCCAAACTAAGATAAGTGGGGATATTACTATTAGGCGTCCGGTTGTTGATGAATTGGATATAGAAATCATCTCAAAGCAAATTGGGGATACGTCTGGCACTAAATTTGGAAAGGAGAAAGATCTTGCGATTCTCTTTACTGATATCGAACACTACACTCAATTTGCCGAGGCTTTCCCCTCTTATGACGTCGTGCATGTTCTAAATCGTTACTATCAAACGATGAACGAGATTATTGTGCAACATAAAGGCATTATCAGCGATGTAGCAGGAGATGGTATCTTGGCGTTGTTCGGAGTAATAGAAGATAGCAAAAACCCTGTATTGGATGCCATCAATGCAGTTCGAGAAATGCACACGGCTTTGATGCAATTTAACAAATATCTCAATCAAATGTATGATCGGTCTTTTGGGATCAGGGCAGGAATAAACTTTGGAAAAGTCATTGTCGGCAATTTTGATACAGGTATGATGAGAAAAATTTCCGCTATCGGCGACACAGTTAATTTGGCAAGCCGGATAGAAACTGTAAATAAGGATTTCGGCACACAGCTGCTGATCTCTCAATCGGCCTATGAGGAAATACAAGGGTCGGTGAAGACCCATAAAATGCATCGCACCAGATTAAAAGGCAAGTCCGGTGAATATGTCCTTTATGAAGTTAAAATATGAATTAAGAGAAATGAAAAAGAGGCATAAAAATCCCGCAAATTCCCTGAAATAATTTTTTATTTTGAGAAATCATTAATCCAGCCTAACCGCCCGAAATATATATGAGAATACCATTTGTATCCCCTCATTTCCATTCCTCACCCCCCCTGTCAATTTATAATCGCTCAAAGACTGACTCTGGTTTATTTGATTTTTTTCTGTATACGGTCTTCTGAAATGTTTTCTTCCAAATCGAGAGTTGTAAAATATAGCGCAGCGTCATGAAGATCCCTGGTCAATGCATGGTCTAAGATATTTTTCAAATAATCAATATCATCTTCTGATAGCGATTTTAAATCTTCAGGGTCTTTATTAAAACCTGGATCGAGCGATGCCAAGAGGCCCCTGATTCTTTTATTCACAGGTTCGTTTTCCTCTTCTATTAAGAAGTTTCTTTGTGCTTGATTGGGGTTGCATACACTCCAAAGCTTGTAATATCTCCTTATTTCATTAATGATATATGAATTATTAAAAAATCTCTTATTTAATATCTCGTCAGATACCTCTGTGGGCTCATGTTCCCGGTTGATAACATCCCAAATCTCTTCCAACTTCTCCTGGATATCTTTGACCTGCTTGTTTTGCCTTTTATTGATTCCGGCTTTCTCAAGCACTCTTTGCCACTCACCGATTTTTTGTAAAACCAGCCGGCAATTCTCCAATGATGCTGCAATATCTGGATCAGTCGGTTCATCTTTTGGTGTTTTAGTTTTACGGAATCGCTCGATGTAGGGAGGGTAAGTATTGAGGAAGTTTAACAAGGCCTTCATGTCTGAATCAAAGGTCTTTACGATTCTCTTATGGGATTCGTTTTTAAGATCTATGGGGGATTCAATTTTAAAAAAATCTTGAGCCCAATCTCTTGTTTTAGCGAATTCCCATTCCAGATTACTTAGACTCTTCGTTTTATACACGACGTCACCACTCTCAACGACGATAATCTCTTCAGTGGCGTTCTCATTGCAAAACGAAAGGAGTTTAGCTGCTTCAAATTCCAGTTTCTCTTCTGAATTGAAATTTTTACTAAATTTTATTTTTATCATATCGCCATCCCTTGTTGGTCTGTGTTGAAGGGGAGAACGGGCAGGAGCACTGTTTTAGCTGCGTCTAGCTGCCTCCCCAAACGTTTTATGTGTCCGTATGGGAATATAACTCACTTGAATTTACAGCATGTTTTACAGTGAGATATTGTAGTCATTTTGTAGTGATCACAGATCGGAACAGACCCGAAAAACACTAATCATAAACTCTATGACCGAAAATAACGGTTGGCATAGATTTTGTTTAAGTAACAAACATCAGCCTTATTTTTTGCGGAAACTCCGGATGTTTGATCATTTTCTTCAGTTCTGGATGGAGTCTTTCCGCTTTCTTTTTGGCCTTTTTCAATTCATTTATTACCAAGTTACTATCAATCTTTTCGAACCGCTCTTCCAATGTACTACATCCATCAAGAATGATGCTGAGGTACTCGTCATTGTCCAGGTTTTTAACAAGAGGTGTATCAGATAGAATTGTCTTCAGGATTTTGGTTAACGACACCGTTCCACTCTTTTTGCGGTTCCTCCTTTTCAAATCCCTGAAAAAACGTTCCAGAGTATTATTGGTACGCTGGGGCTGAATGAATACTCGGCCGTTAGGGGTATCTACAGGTATAGGGTCAGCAAAGAGCTTTTCCCAATAGGCGTCGATCTGTTGGATCATCTTTTTATAGTGTTCTTTTTCTGAGGAATGAGTGTCAGTCGTAATTTGTTCCCGAAATTCTTTGACCTTTTCTTTGATCGTTTTAATGTCCGTGTCATCTCCGTCATCATTGAGTCCTTTTTTCCCTTCAGGAAGGGTTATACGTAAGGCTTTGCGTAAATCCTCAAACACCTTTATCCTCTCTTGCATGTGAGCAACTGCTTTACTCAAAGTTTGGTCATCCATGATCTTTTTGATCAACCTGAAGAGTTGGAAAAGGGGCTTAAAAGTTTTATTCTCGTACCTTAGGGAAGTCTCTCTGATCTGCGCTATGACAGAGTAAATCATCTTCAACCTTTGATAAAATAGTAGGTGAGGATGATCAAAAGGAAATCCATACCCCTTCAATTCCCCTGATATATCAAACGCCCAATGAATCATCGTAAAGGCGGCAAGATCTGGCATTTGATGAAAGGAGGAGGCTTCGATTTTGCCTTTGTCGATCCCTGCCTTTAGAGTCCCTACAGCCTTATCTTCCAGACCAATTGCCTTCTCCAATGCTTTGGCTCTTTGCCGAAGCAAGGTTCGGATTTTTAGCTTTTTCAGACGGTTTCTGATTCGTTGGTAATCATCTTCTAACAGGTCCTTCCCGATGTCTCGCAAGAAATGGAAATGGCATATGAAATCAGGCTTGCCTGGAAAGACTTCTTCTATGGCTATGAGAATCCCTTTGCCCATGTCGTGAACCAAAGCAACAGGATCTCCATATTGTTGTCTAATCTGTCGAAGAAAGGGAATAAGCAAATCAGCTTTCTCGGAGGGCAATTTTACATTATCGAGAACAAGTTCGCTAATCCCATCCAATCCCGAAAATAGATGAGGACTATCCCCGTCGCATGTACCATCCAGATGAAGAATATATCCTCCTCGAAACGCCATGGCTTTTCTTATCCGTTGTTGACTTTCCCGATGGGCCAACGCTAAATAAGTGACAAATTTCTTGCCAAGAAAGCTGATTTCTCGATCTGAAATCGATATATTCCTCTCCGCCAAATCTTTTACGATTTCCTGTTCACTACGACAATGAACAAAGAGGGCATACCCCACATACACAATAACATCGTATCCAAACGTACAACGATACGGTGTGAGGGCTTTCAATTCCTCACAACTGTATAGGGCTTTATCTTCGGGGCATTGCAGAATGATCTCCTTTGCCCTAAATGTTCCAATATCAAGGGTGACCACCTTCTTCTCACGGCTCTTAAACACTGTAAGCTTCTCACAGCCGGATATGTCTTGAGGATAAAAGTAAATTGTGGGGACCTCCGGAAACAGATTCCTTGCAGAAACCTCTCTTAAAATTCTGTCGATATGGGCTTTAAGGCAGCTTATCGCCTTGTATCCGGAATTTTTTTTAACAAGTCATGATGTTCTAAAAAGCTCCGGATCACCGATGGGGCAATCATCTTTCCTTGCCGGGCTACTCTCTCTGATAATTCCTCAAGACCTATGTGGGGATGCTTGATATATTGCACAAGAATCAGCACAGCTTCTTCATCTGATGGAAGCCTTGCTGCATCCTCAACTCGATATAAAGCGGATCTTTGCTTTTCGTATATAGCATGTTCATCGCTAAAATAGACAAAGTGTCCCCGATGTTTTTCTCGTCTTATTCCGGAGACATTCTGCAACTGGGGAAAAATGGAACTGTTTGAGGGAATCTCAACCACTTGTGCAACCTCTCTGGCACTAAGACCCACTTCAGAATGTCTAATCAGTTCAATAATAGTCTGTTTAAGGTTCCCATATTGGGAAAAAAGGATCGTTTGATATTTCCATATACCGTTACTGTCAAATCGGGGAATTCCCGGAAGGGTATAATACCGTCCGTTGTGGTTGAAACTTGTGTGGGCTCTCCATTTTTTCAAGTACCTTCTCACTGTGATGACAGATGATTCAAGGAGGTCCGCAAGCTGTTCAATGGTCAATACCTTTACCTTCGTAAATCTTTTTCTGACCTCGATTTCATGCATTGCCCACCCTATGATAAAGTATGCGCAGTAGGTTAATAAATGCGCATACTTTATCAACTAAGGAAGGCAAAGTCAAGAATTTTATTGAAGGATTTCCAGATAGTTATATCAATATTAAGAAAAAATGAGTTCATTTTAGAATGCGCATACTTGATTATAAAACAGAGAAAAATCCTAAGTAATTGAATAAAATAGGTTTTTGTTAATCCAACCGTTATTTTCGCTCATAGCATAAACTCTAACATAAAAACAGCTTAACTTCAAGTAATGATTGAAAAAACCATTCAAAATTAAATCAGAAAGGGTCAAAAGGAGGTGAAATTTTATATTCCTCGGAGAGAGAAGGGAACCTGAAGGTCAATTTAGGCGAAAGCAATCGAGCTGTACGAACAATAAATGTCCATTGATGTTTCTTTCAATATCGTTTATGATTGAATCAATCCGCCGGAGGCGGACAAGGGTTTAATTCCCCGCCGCTTGCGGCGTTACAATGTTTTTGTAGATACCCCGCTGCTCTGCGGCGGGGTAGTGCATTCCTTAAAGGAGTCTGTCATGGCTGAAAAATCCCACATAAAGGTACTTCTCGTGGATGATGAAGAGACTCTGCTGGAATATATGTCCAAACGTCTGGTGCGAGATGGTTTCACGGTGAAGACCTCCTTATCAGGAGAGGAAGGGCTTGAAGCGGTCACCGGCGAGCAGTTCGACGTGGCTGTGGTGGACCTTAAGATGCCGGGAATGGATGGTGTTGAGACACAGAGAGCCCTCTCAAGAAGATCCAATCGTTTTTCCAGTGTATTTTGTTCTCACAGGTCATGGTTCAGTGGATACGGCCCTTGAGAGTGGCCAGCAGGACGCCTTTAAGTACCTGTTAAAACCCATTGATTATGATAATCTTGTTGAGACCATCAAGGCAGCTTATGAGAAGAAGGTAGAGGTACAGGGCGTGAAGTTCCAGGAGAGGGTTGAAGAGCTTTCCAAGACCGACCTCCATCTAACCCGAGAACACCTTAAGAGTATCCTCCAAAATTCAGACGACATGATCTTTGCCATTGATGGTGAAGGGGCTTTAACCTCATTTAGCGTGGGGGGGGAACAGATCCTTGGCTTCAAGTGGACGGAAGTAGAGGGTACTCATATCAAGGATCTGGTCTGGGATCCATCCTCATTTGAGAAACTTATATCAACTCCCTTGGAGGATGGGGGCAAAATCAGAAAAGAAGTCTCTTTTCGCCACAAGGAGGGTCACCCCATCCATTGTGATGTGAACCTAATAAATCTGACCAATACGGACGGACAGATAGTCGGTATCATAGGAATCTGTCGGGACATTACCGTCAGTAAAAAATTACAGGAGGATCTAATCAGGATCGATAAGCTTGCCGAGATAGGACGGATGGCTTCAGCTATCGTCCATGATATCAACAATCCCATTGCCGTAATCAATGAGATCGCAGGGTGGGCCAAAACGGTGGTGTCTGACGCAAAGGGATTGACTCAAGAAGATAGAGAGGAACTGCAAACGGCCATAAAGCGGATCGGTGAGCAGACAGAACGCTGTACAGACAGCACGCAGCGAATCTTAGGCTTTGTCAGAGAATCTGAACCCACTAAAATATCTTTTGATATACATGAGCTGTTAAAGGAGACTGAAGGTTTTGTTAAGCCTGAATTGAAGCATACACGTAATGAGATGGTTCTCGATTTAGGAGAGGAGCCCCTCACCATAGAGTCTGACCCAAAGATGCTTCAGCAAGTCTTTGTCAATCTCATGACTAACGCCATTTTTGCCGTTAATAAAAAGGGGAATGAGAATGGCCGAGTGGAGGTGAAAACCCTAAAAGATGGGGCAATGGTAAAGATCATGATCTCTGATAACGGAACGGGTATGTCCAAGAAAGATCAGGAGAAGATTTTTGATCTGTTTTATACCACCAAACCTCCTGGTCAGGGTACGGGGTTAGGTCTCCCCATCTGTCAGCAAATTGTTAACAAATTGGGGGGCAATATCTCATTCGAGACCCAAATGGATAGAGGCACCACATTCACGGTCTCGTTACCTGAATCGTGAGATTCGAAAAATTGTGCGAGACGGAATATAGTTTTTAATTCTTATGTTTGATTTTAAGAAAGAGAAGGAATGGGTTAATAATGTAACCCTGGTTACCCAGCTTGGCTTAACCATGGCGGGTTCAATCCTGCTTGGTTTAGTCATTGGATATTATCTAGACAAGTGGCTTCTTCACACAAAAGGGCCTTTCATCTCTATCTTTATTCTGTTGGGTATCGCCGGCGGGGGTTATACCGTATATCGGCAGATCATGGAAGCCACTAACCAAGATAGGAAAAACGAAAAGGATAAATCACACAAAGAAGGGTAGATAGATCCACCTTTCAGCACTCTCCTGGAAACACACTTCCTTAAAAAGAGCCTGTCTATTCAAAATAGGGACTGAAGAAGGGTTCGATCTCTGCAATCTGATCTTCAATGGTCAGAGGTATGTCCTGGGCGAAGATATCAAGGTTGATAAGGGCGTTGACGCTGGCGTCTTTACCGGCCATTGATCCGATTTTTTTGGCCATTCCATTATTGACCATGTTGACGTGTTTGTATATTTCGACGAGACCTTCAAAGGTAAAATCAGGGGTCTTGCCTTTTTTTGAAGGAAAAATTGCCCCAGGAGATAGGTGCTGGTTGTTCGAAAAGTGGTCTCCAGGACACTGGCAAAGGGTAGATGGAGTCGCACCATGGGTCTCAATTTGTCCATAACCGGGCATCCACTGGATACCATGAGAAGTCCCAAAATGGAGCTCAAACCTTTTTGCATGGTGGTATCTTTAAAATAGGTGCGTTCATTTGTCTGGACCGTGATTTCAGCCGTTTCGTAAGAAAACTTTTCCAGGAAAACATTGACCAGCCCCTCAACGGAAAGAGCGAGTGGGCAGTTTGGATGATGTTCTGCATCAAGGGGGCAGCCTTCACATTGATGGTGACCCAGCCTTGTCCATTCATCTCCGGTTAATGGGTGCTGTGGCAGGTATTGTAATGTTACCGGGTCAAGATAGATCTTAATCTCTTGTTCTGTTTCATCCTCAAATCGAAATAGATAATGAATAAATAGGGCATCTTCAGGAATGGGTCGTTGGGATGCTCCCTCCTCATCTTTTTTCTTCCCTTTTTTCCAGAAAGCTTTTATTTGAAACACCTGCTATGAAATTATACGTTTTATCTTCCTTGGAATTTGGGCGAACGTTTTTCCAGGAAAGCCCTACATGCTTCCTGGTGATCCAGGCTACTGAAACAGTGGGTTTCAGCCAACTCCTCAAAGTTCAAGGCTTGGGACAGGGTGCTTTCAAGACCATGGCGCAATGTGCGTTTGGCCAGACGTACAGCAACGGGAGGTAGGGATGCGATCTCCTGAGCCAGGGCTCGAGCCCGCTCCATGAGTTTTTCAGCAGGCACCACCTCGTTGACCAAGCCCATGTCAAGGGCCTCTTTTGCGTCGAATATTTTGGCTGTTAGTACCAACTCACTGGCCTTAGTGAGCCCCACTATGCGGGATAGGAGAAAAGAGCTGCCGTATTCAGGTGAGAGTCCGACCCTGGCGAAGACAGCTCCAAAGCGGGCCTCTTCCGATGCAATGCGGAGGTCACATGTGAGTGAGAGGGTAAATCCCCCGCCCACGGCCGCCCCATTAACGGCAGCGATGAGGGGAATCTCAACGTTCAAAAACTTGCGGGCCATTTCATTAGTGAAAATCTCTATGGCCCCGCCCCGCTCATGATGGGCAACGGACCTGGATAGAAACCCGTCCATGTCGCCCCCGGCGCTGAAGGCCTTGCCTTCACCTGTGATGATGATCACTTGCAGATCCAGTTGTTGGGGTATCCGCTCCATAAAGTCAAGAAGTTCTTCATGTAGCTTTGGTCCAAGGGCATTGAGGTTTTCTGGTTGGTTGAATGTGAGTACTCCGATAGTTCCTTCACGTTCCCATTTAATTGCAGAGTATTGAGAGGTCATCATGTTCTCCTTCTAAAGCGATATATAGTGATAATCATGTCTGAATTTTTAACTCTAAAAATATATAATGTCAATATTTCAAAGAGATGCCCAATTTCATTGGGGCACACTTAACTCATTTCTCTATCTCGTTCCAAAAAGGCTTTCAACCTCATCCCTCAATAGTTTGAAGAGTATTGAATAGCTCTTATTGTCGGATTTTGTGTTTAAACTCTCAATCAGATTCCGATAGTACCATTCCTGTTTCTCCTTTCCTCTCTTAAATCGTTTCCAAATATCATCCCCATTCTTGTTATAATCGGAAGCCATGGTTCGAATATTGTGTAGTTTATCAGCGCAGACTACAAGTCGAACCTCCATAGGAGCTGTTTTTAAGGTTTCTATGGTATGATTCTTCCGCTCCTCCCAGGGTAGTGATTTGTCAGACTCAGAACATCCCTTCACGATTGATGCAACCTTCTCTCCGAAGTTTTCCCGAATAAACTCGAGAGTGATTGCTGTATCCTCTACGGTATCGTGAAGAATGCCGGCTGCAATGACCGTATCAGAACAATTAGCTTGAGAAAGCAAGATACCAACGGCAAAAGGATGAGTAATATAGGGTATATCTGTTCCTTTCCTTACTTGGTTTCCATGAGCCTTGGCAGCCACCTCAATGGCTGAATCTATGAGCGAGTTCTTTTTCAAATCTCAAAAAGTTATTTTTCAGAAATTAAATGTTTCGTCAAAGTTTAGCACTTCTAAATTTGTTTTATTCATTGGGGGCGCGGGGAGCTCTCTTCCAAATATCATCCAAAAATACATCAAGAAGACATGGACCCGGTAGATTCTATGAGTTCTGGAAGAGAGATCCTTTGATTGAATCCTCCCAAATGCGGTCCCATATGGATAACGATGTCTTTCAACCCCTTTTGAAGGTCCTTCACTTCATCTGTTGGGCTATCTGGGTAATCTTAACATCCTGAAATGGCCTTTTCCATATCTATATTTTCAGTAAAGCGTCTTTCCCTCAGATTAAGGATCTAAAAAACCTTATATGCTGGGTTTAAGACTATCTATGCTTATATTTTTTTAAGATTACCCTTGACTATTTTCCATTAGATATGATTGTCTTTTTACCCTTCATAAAACAAGTGCTATGAGGAGGTATCAGAATGGCTCGCCTTGAACAGTTGGACGATGTGACAAGAAAACACCTCAAAGGATTAAAGTGCCCCACATTTGAAAACCAACCATGGGTGGAGGGACCCCCCTTGAGTAAAAGACGTGTGGCGATCGTTTCAACTGCGGGACTGCACAGCAAGAACGATCGTCCCTTTACGTTCGATCCCGGCGACTACTATCGTGTTATTCCAGGTGATATCAGGGCAGATGATCTTGTCATGACACATATCTCAACGAACTTTGACCATTCAGGCTTCCAGCAGGATTGGAATGTGGTTTTTCCCCTTGACCGGCTCCGGGAGCTTGCTGAAGAAGGGGTTATTGGGAGTATTGCCGATTTTCACTACTCCTTTATGGGGGCACAGGATCCCATGCCTATGGAGCAGGAGGCCCGTAGCCTTGCCAGTCTTCTGAAAAAGGATAAGGTGGATGCTGTTTTGCTTGTTCCGGTCTGACCGTTCTGTACGCGCGCCGTTGGCGGGCTTGCACATTTTTTTGAGGAAGAGGGTGTGCCCACCACCCAGATAAGCCTTATTCGCCTTCATACGGAGATCATAAAACCTCCAAGAGCCCTGTGGGTATCTTTCGAGCTAGGCCGCCCACTGGGTGTACCCAATGATCCGGCGTTTCAAAAGCGCGTACTCCTTGCCACTCTGAGACTTATCGAGGAACCGAAAGGACCTGTGCTCAAAGACTATCCTGAGGATGCCCCGGCTTCCACAGACCAGATGACCACATTAGCCTGTCCGGTCAATTTTGCCCAGGAAGAGACGAATCTTACGGAAAGAGAGCAGCTATGGGAGGCATTTAAAAAGGAGATGGTGTCCATTCGTCCCTGGTATGACATGGCGGTCAAAAAGCGCGGGCGAACGACAGTTGGCGTAAGCGGGCTCCATCTGGATGCCATTGGGGATTTTCTCTGTTCTTTTTTTGAAGGAGGAATCCCTGAAAACCCTCGTGAAGATATACCTCTGCCCTATACACTAAATCTGGTAACTGATGACTTGAAAGCCTATTATTTTGAAAGCATCACTGCCCAACCGGGCCAGGAATCAACCTCCAGCAGTGTTCTTTCCGACTGGTTCTGGGGAGAAACCTTGGCCGGAGAGGTCTTGCTTGCCATAAGAGAGACATGTATGGATAGTGAAGACGCGCTAATGCGGCTCGTTGGCAGGGTGCTCATTGTTCCGACGGCCCAGGCCCATCGAAGCACATCGAGCAAATGAGGGCTTAACCCACGGTTCATTAAGATCCATTCACTCATCATCTCAAACAATCCCCCAAGTTAGTTCGATTCGCTCACAACCTGTCGAGAGCCCCTCGGCCTTGAGACTTGTCGACGTGCTCAAGTCGAGTCGCTCGGGGCCGAAAGGCCTCCAGGTCGTGCGATTGGAATAATGGAATACTGGAAAGATGGCCCGCCCTGGCGCTACTTATATGTTACAGGGTGCTTTCATTGTAATATCTAGGTAAAGGAAGCCTTGGTACTTAAATCCGGGAAATCAGGCCTGGGCCAGGGAATAATGGGTTTTGGTTAAATAGCTGATTGTTATTATGGGGAAATTCATCTTGCCATAGAAACAAAAAATGCTCATAAATTATGAATATTCGTTTTTAAAACAACATTCCAATATTCCATCATCCCATTATTCCATGTCTGGGGCACAAATATCATGCCCTAAAAATACAACACGATTTCATTAAGTTGTAGAATTTCCGAGACGTCAAATTAATTTCCCTCAAAATATACGATTTTCGTAAAAAGTTACAGAAATCGTCATTTTTTTCTTGACAGTATATTTACTATTCATTAAAATGTATACGAAATTGGTTTTATTTTCTAATTTTCGTATAGTTTTTGGATGGTAGGAGGCCCAAAAATGAACGCCAAGCCAGTTCAGAAAAAATCAAAAAAAAGGGAGCAGATTATTGAAACAGCTAAAAATCTATTTATGCGTCATGGCATAAAAAGGGTCACCATTGAAGAGATCTGCAATAATGCTGGGGCCAGTAAGATGACATTTTATAAATACTTTCCCAATAAGATTGAGCTGGTAAAGCACATATGGAGGGACTTGCAAGAAGAGGGTTTTAATAAACTGGATGAGATAGGTGCAATGGATATCCCCTTGCCGGAGAAGATACAGTTAATGTTTGATTGGAAAAAGGAATTCGTTTCAAACATAAGTAATGAATTCATTGAAAAGATCCTTCCCATACATATGGAACATATCGATATGGAAGAATACAGAAAACGTTTTGTGCAGTTTATCGTTGATGCTCAAAAAAGAGGCGAAGTCAGGCGTGAAATTCGTCCTGAGTTCTTTATCGCAGTCCTTGACAAGCTGCACGAACTGGCTTTCGATGAAGAGTTAATCAGGAAATATCCCAGTTTCATAGAGTTCAATCGTGAAATCAAAGATTTTCTTTGGTTTGGTCTCTACGCTCGACCCGATTTGGAGACTAAGTAGTGGGGTATAACTATAAAAATATTTTCTTTTTTATCTATTCTCTGTTGGGGGCAAGTCTGATCTTTTCCGGAGATATCCAGGCCCTTGAATATGATTTCAGGGGGCAGTTATCCGGATGGACCATAGAAACCAGGAATGAAAATAACTGGGAGAACAATACCGGTCTGAGGTATATACCCCTGTTAAGCCTTACCCGTCCCCTGGACGAGGACACCTTCATCGACGCTGAATTATCATTAAATAGTTTTCTCACAACCGATGAAAACAATGAGGGCAAACATGGTGATATTGAGGCTTACCGATTGTGGCTCCGTTTCGCATCATCCCAGTTTGAGATAAGGGCAGGTCTGCAAAAGATTAATTTCGGTCCTGCCAAACTTCTTCGGCCATTGATGTGGTTTGATCTTATGGATCCTCGCGATCCTCTCCAGTTGACCAAGGGTGTGTACGCTCTGTTAGGACGTTATTATTTTCTTAACAATGCCAATGTGTGGGTCTGGGGTCTTTTGGGTAATGATGAGACAAAAGGTTGGGAAACCTTTCCCTCTGATAAAGATAAGATGGAGTTCGGTGGCCGTGTGCAAATTCCCCTATACAATGGAGAGATTGCATTTACTTATCATCATCGAGAGGTGGATTTGCGGAATCAGGTTTTTCCTTTTCCTCTATCTTCTAAAGATAGCATTCCTGAAAACCGTTTTGCATTGGACGGCAAGTGGGATGTGGGTGTCGGCTTGTGGTTTGAAGGCGCCTTGATCCATCAGGATCTGGATATCTCGCCACTACACTATAAAAGACTCATTAATCTAGGCATGGATTATACCTTTGATCTGGGTGATGGCCTCAATGTCATAGGGGAATACTTCACAATAGGAACATCTGAAAGTGTCTCTGACTCGGGAGAAGAGATCTCTTTCTCGGCCGTCTCAGCAAATTATCCTTTAGGTGTTCTGAATAATATAACGGCCATGATCTATTACAACTGGGATAATCAAGATTGGTACCGTTTCATAAATTGGCAACGCAAGTACGACAATTGGACTTTCTATGTCATGGGTTTCTGGAATCCCGATGAATTTCAGATTTATCAAAACAGGCAGGGGAACAGTCCTTTCGCTGGAAAAGGTTTGCAACTCATGGTTGTTTTCAATCATTAATTATCACCGCCCGTCCCGCTAGCGGGACTAGAGGCGCAAAGATATCTATCTCTGCGTTCTCGGCGTCTCCGCGGTGAAACAAGAGTTTAGAATATTATTTGCGACCATTGAAGGGTCATTATCAAGGCACCTCTTTAAGGATAGTGATTGATTTTCAGATGGTATTGTTCATGGAATCTCTATAGATCCGGAGGATTAAAGCATGGAGAATTCAAGAGTAATCAAAATCGAAGGGCTAACCAAACGCTTCCCAATGGGCGGAGACCAATTTACGGCCTTGAACGACATTAACCTCGCATTCGAAAAAGGCGAATTTACCGGCATCGTGGGGCCGAGCGGTTCCGGTAAGACCACGCTGTTAAATATCATCGGCTCGCTGGATGATCCCTCAGAGGGCAAGGCAATCGTTCTGGGGCATTCCATAGGTGAGCTGTCTCACAGAGACGCGGCCAAACTGCGCAATGAACATTTCGGATTCATATTCCAGACATACAATCTATTGCCCGTTTATACGGTTTTTGAAAACGTTGAATTCCCGCTCCTGCTCCTCAAGATGCCAGCTTCAGATCGAAGGAAAGCCGTTCTTGATGCCCTTGAATGGGTGGGGTTATCCGACAAGGAGAAGTCAAAGCCAGCACAGCTTTCAGGAGGGGAGTGCCAGAGGGTGGCCATCGCTAGAGCCATGGTTAAAAAACCGGAGATCGTTCTGGCCGATGAACCCACAGCCAATCTTGACGCGAAAAATTCCCATCATATTCTTCAAACCATGAAAAATCTGAACGGAGAACTCCAAACCACGTTCATCTTCGCCACCCATGACGAAAAAGTTATTCAGTATCTACACAGAAAGATCTCTCTGGAAGACGGTCATGTTGCCAAAGATGAACTCATCAAGAATAGCAATTAAAAGGGAGAAGCTGAAATGGTTACTTTTAAATTGGCATATCGCAACCTTGTGGGCGCGGGATTGCGCACGTGGCTTAATGTGGGGGTCCTGTCCTTTACCTATGTTCTTATCATCTGGCACCAGGGGTTATTCAGCGGCATGTACAGACAGGCTTCCAGGGATGTTATAAAAGACGAAATTGCAGGTGGCCAGTATTGGGTGGAAAAATATGATCCTTATGATCCTTTATCACTTGATGAGAGCCATGGAGTCATTCCCGGGAAACTGGATTCTTTGATAGAAAACAGGCAAGCCACACCAATCCTTATCAGACAGGGCACCATATACCCGGAAGGCAGGGTTCAATCCGTTTTAATAAAAGGGATTGATCCAACACAGACCATACTGGATATCCCCACTGCCGGACTTCGTCGTGATGCGATTGAATTGCCTATCATGGTGGGAAAATTGATGGCAAAAAAGAATTCTCTTCAAATAGGGGATTATTTAACCATACGGTGGAGAGATGTAAACGGTACATTTGATGCGGCTGATGGTGAAATTGTTGCGATCATGAATACGAACGTGCCAACCATGGATATGGGACAGTTATGGGTACCTCTTAATAGATTACAGGAGATGTCGGGCCTTGAGAATGAAGCAACCATGGTCGTAGTGGATCAGGCAATGAGAGAGCATGCCGATTTACCCGGCTGGAGATTCAAGGGCCATGATTTTTTGCTAAAGGATATTAACGATGTTATCAAATCAAAGAGAGCCGGCAGCGCCGTCATGTATGCTATTCTACTGTTCTTATCAATGCTTGCAATTTTTGATACGCAGGTTCTTTCTATCTTCAGGCGAAGGAAAGAGATAGGCACCCTGATGGCCCTTGGTATGGTAAGATCAAAAGTCATAGCCCTTTTCACTCTGGAGGGCATGTTACACGGGATTCTTGGAATAGCAATCGCAGCCCTATACGGCATCCCGGCTCTGATCATTACTGGAAAAATAGGTATACCCATGCCAAGCACGGCAGAAGAGTACGGGTTTGCGCTCCCGACAAGACTATTTCCGGTTTATTCCGCCTGGCTTGTGAGTGGGACGGTATTCATTGTCATGTTGACGGTCACCATTGTGAGCTACCTTCCGAGTCGTAAAATTTCAGGCCTAAAGCCCACAGAGGCTTTGAAAGGAAAGCTGTCATGATTGAGTTTTTAATCAAAGGTTTAATCA